>Ga0170475_103624263_pt1 | contig 11222 bp, 8 predicted proteins | sample Soicark_Litter_5_FD_111474 | JGI IMG/M metagenome (GOLD analysis project Ga0170475, IMG submission 111474) | Avena fatua rhizosphere microbial communities from Hopland, California, USA. Combined Assembly of 48 SPs | reverse complement strand
CGTTCTTCGGCAACGTCTTTGAAACGCCATCGTGGGCGATTCCAACATATGTGCTGCTCGGTATGACAGCGTGGCACGTCGCGGCCCAACGAAGCGCGACGGCAAGAGAGGCTTGGCGCATGCCCCTAGAGCAGGGGGGTGATCGGTTCGATATCGCGGCAAGTCACGGCAGCACTGCCTGAGCGCGAGGGAAGGAGTAGAGTGCTTCGGTCCGTTTTGCGGGCGCTTTCGATACTGTCAGTGGTGGCGTACGCGCAGTCAGAAGATGTCGTGTCGGTATTAGAGGGCGGCGCAGCCGGCGACGGTATCGCGGATGATTCTGTCGCTATTCAGCAGACGATCAATAACTCTCCGGAAAACAGCGCCATCGAGTTCGGCGACGGCAGGACGTTTCTGATCAGCCGCACAATTCTGCTCAAGCCGAACCGACGGTACATGGGAACTTCGACGCTAAGGATGTCGGCGGGAACCGCCAGGCTCGGGCCGATGTTCTTGCTCCGATACGGGCACAGCGACAACGTAACCGTGGAAGGGCTGACTTTTGATGCAACTGGTGGCGATGGGATTTTGCGTGTTGGGGTCGAGGGCGGCACGGATAGCCCGGTGAAGAACCTCGTCGTCAAGAACTGCACGTTCGCAAACACTAAGTGGGCCGGGCATCCTGGCGAGAGCGCCATCTATGCGCCCGCAGGGCTGCGCGACGCAGCCATCACAGGGAACCAGTTCCGGAATTGCAGCGCGTGCGTATGGATCACCAACCCAAGCTCCGTGTCGATCACTAATAATGACTTCGACACCGTTTACGGAAACGCGATCTCGGTTGTTGCCTACAACTATCCGTTCGCTTCGGGAGACGGTCTTGACATCTCATACAATACCGGCCGCAATCTGGATCGGATGGCGATAGAAGTGTTTGGCTCGGGACCCGGCACGCGAATGGAAGCGCCGACCATTACCAACAACGCATTTGTGGACTGGAGGAAGTCAGGGACTAAGGACCCTTATGGAATCTCCGTAGTCGTCGGGAGGGCAGCCCATATCAGCAATAACATTCTGTCCGGCGGCGTCGCGGACTATGGCATCGAGGTCGGCATCCCGGAAGCGATCGTTGAAGGCAACACGGTAGAAGGATTTCCTTACGGGATTGTGATTCAGGGCCAACGGCAGGTCACTGTCCGGAACAACACGCTGAAGGGGCAGACCGAGGCGGCCATTTTCCTCAGCAATGCGGGCCCAAACCAAAACGCGAAGATCCTCGACAATACGATCATTGACCCCCGAAAATTTGGGATCGGCGCGGATCCGAACGATTACGGCGGCAGCACCATCGCTGGAAACCGAATCACGCGAGCCGCAGGCGTCTTCACGGAAGATGGAAGAACATATCCGTTCATCGGAATCAAGATCGATGCAGGCCTCAGTAGTCCGGTAGTCGTCAAAGATAACAGCATTCGTCAAACCGCTGCGAAGCTTCCGCTCAACTTTTCGTTTTGGGGTGTTGCCGTATTCGGAGCCTGCTCCGGGTGCACGTTCGATTCGAACACCATCGAATCCAGCTCGGACGCGCCGGCCGGGATCGGCATCGTCCTCTGGTATGGACCGTTCATAGACAGCGCCACGATCATCGGAAACCGCTTCGTCAATCTCGCGAGTCTCACCAATGGTTTTACCTCCGGCCGGACAGTCGCCGCCGGAAACACCGTATACAGGGTGACAAACCCCGATCCGAATCTCGTGGGGCGCCCCCCACAAAGAACAGGAGTGAAGCGCTGAACGGTATGCGATACGTGATGTGCGACGTCGAGACGAGCCGGATACCCGAAGCGATTTCGTTGCCATCGGGTTACGACGGGGCCGGTGTGGTGCTCAGGAACGCCGGGGCGCCGGTAGGATTTGTATTGTGCCCGTCTGGAAGGACCGGTGGCGTGTCGACAATCGGGCTGCGTGAGGGTCCATGGCACGAGAGCCTCGCGCCAGTGAGAACCAAGCCCGACAACACCACTCTCACGATTGCGATTTGCACGCGCGGCAGACCGGTCGAACTGGGCAGGTGTTTAGATCGCCTGATCTCGCTACAGGACGAAGGATCGGACTTTGAAGTGGTTGTCGTCGACAACGCCCCTACGGACGACCGCAATCTGTCAGTGGTCTCCAAGTATCCGACGGTGCGATACCTGGTAGAGCGGACTCCGGGGTTGAGCGTCGCGCGCAATGCCGCGATTCGCGCGGCAACGGGAGAGGTCATCGCCTTCACCGACGATGACGTAGTGCCGGACCGGAACTGGGTGAACGGGTTGCGCGCCGCGCTCCAGGAGAATCCGGCGGCCGCGGCGTTTAGCGGCCCGGTGCTCCCTTTGGAACTGGAAACCGAGCCGCAAATCCTCCTCGAGGGACGAGGCGGGCTTGGCCATAGCTTCGAGAGGGGCCTCTTTACATCCACTATGGCCGGCTCTTGGACGTATCCCTGCGGCGCGGCTTGCTTTGGCGCGGGAGCAAATATGGCCTTCCGGCGAATCACATTCGAGCGGATCGGGTGCTTCGACGAGGCGCTTGGCGCCGGGACGCCTACACGCGGCGGCGAAGATCTGGACGCCTTCTATCGTGTGGTCCGGGCCGGACTCACCTGGGCGTATGAGCCTCGGATGCTGGTGTTTCATCAACATCGTCGCGACATGGAGGGATTGAGGGCGCAGGTAGAGAGTTGGGGCCGCGGCAACGTCGCATACCTGCTCAAGTCGTTTCGCTCCGATCCTGGAAATCGATATAAGATTCTTGCCTGTCTCTTGGAGATGATGATGCGAAAAGCGGGCGGCTTGGTCTTTTCGCTTGTTCGGGCGCGGGCCTACCCTTGGCCTGTCTCTCTCGCTTGGAGCGAATTCACAGGGATGTTTGCGGGCTTTGGCGCATATGCCCGAGCGATCAAATCCGCTCGCGGCCGGAGGTCTACTCCTATTGCGGACACAATATGAGACAACGTGACTGCTGCGAGTTCCGTAAGGATGCCAGGATACTAGTCCTCTCGCAGCGACGGTATAACCAACAGTTCTACATGCCCCCGACGTACGAGTTCGAAGACGTCATCTCGGAGATCGATGGCGTGGATCTGCTTGCGCCCGCCTTCAAGTGCGGATCCAGACTGTCGAAACTGTGGTACCGCGGCTCTAATTACGCCAAATCCCGATTGGCGCTCTGTCCGGATCCGGGTATCGAAGACGTCGAGATCGAGCGGGAATATGACTTATTCTTTTGTGTCTTCAACCTGGGTTACGAAGTCCCGGCGCTGAAGCGGCTGAAGCGCCTTCGGAGGCGCTGTAAGCGCATGGCCTGTATGTTTATGGAGATGTTCACCAGTCAGGTTCACCGTGATGAACGATCCCTGCGGATGCTGGACGAACTCGAGGCGGATTACATCTTCGTTCATCAGAGGTCGTCGTTGCCGGCGCTTCAACAGGTGCTCAAAACACCGTGCGTCTTTATGCCGGTTGGTGTGGACTGTTTGACTTTCGTGCCATATCCGGTGTTTCCCGCACGGACCATCGACTGTTTCAGCATGGGTCGCAGATCGGAAGCGACTCACCAAGGGCTTCTTGAACTTAGTCGAGACAAAGACTTCTTCTACGTATACGACACGTTCGCGAAATTCCCCCTGGCAAGTTGGAGAGAGCACAGGATGCTCACGGCAAGCATGATGGCGCGCACCCGGTACTTCGTGGCATATAAGCCCGCCCTCAGGACCGACGTCTTTGTAGGCTCTGACGAGTGCCTTGCGGGTAGGTTCTTTGAGGGAACTGCCGGCGGCGCGGTCGTTATCGGCGTTCCCCCCGATTGTAAAGAGTATTACGAGAACTTCAACTGGCCCGACGCGACGATCGAGATCCCCTACGAGTGCCGCAACATCGGCGATATTCTCGTGGAGCTTGACGAGCAGCCCGAGCGGCTTGCCCGCGTGCGGCGAACGAACATGATTCAGTGCCTGCTCCGCCATGATTGGATGTACCGGTGGCGCTCCATTCTAGAGCGCGTGGGTTTGGAGCCGCCGGGGGACGCGACCCGCCGGGAGAGTCGGCTGCACGAGGTCGTGGAAAGACTGCAGTCTGCCGCGCCCGACTCTCTCCGCGCGGCGGGAAACGCAAACGAATTCCGGTTAAGCTGATGACTCTTAGGGCCAACGGTCTCTATAGCTCTGTCGGCGGCGTCCTTCGACTGATCGCAGGCATCGTGTGCTCGCCCTTGCTCATCTGGCTGATGGGCTTGAGCGTCTTTGGCATGTGGTCCGTGCTGGGCGCGATCATCGGAATCGCAATGAACATGGAGGTTGGCATTTCCGGCGCCGTCAATGCCCTTCTTGCCGGATATGTCGCGCGCGGAGACAAGAGGGAAACGAATCAACTAGCGGTCACCGCGTTCGTGTTGATCACGGTTTTCGGAATGGTCACGGCCGCCATTCTGTGCGTAGGAGCGCCCCTGCTCGTCGGATGGTTGTTCACGGATGCGTCCCGGGAGATGACGACGTCGCTGAGAGTGCTGTCGGTCTCAATTATCTTCCGCTTCTGGCAGACGCTGGGCGCTGCATTCGAGGGCGCGTTGATGCGCTACGACCTTCAGACGGCCATCGAGTTGGCCTCGAGCCTGGCCATCCAGAGTGGGTCGGTGATTGTAGCGGCGCTCGGGGGCGGGATTCTCCAGGTTTCCATCCTGCACCTTGCTGTCATCGCCGCGACTGCTGTGACCCATGCGGCCGTTGTGGCGAAGCTATGGCCCGCGAGGACCGGCGAATTTGCATATTCCCGCATGGCGGCGCGTTCTCTCCTTCATTTCGGCATTGCGCAGTTACTGACGAGCCTCGCAGCCACCCTGTACAATCAGGCGGACCGCCTGATTGTGAACGCCACTCTCGGGCCGAGGATAACGGGAATCTATTCGGCTCTGACCGCGGTCGCGAACAAGATCGTCGAGGTGTCCTGTCTTCCGTTACGGGTACTGCCGCCTTCAATCAATGCGGCGATGGTCACTGCTGACTTCGAGCGGATACGGACCCTGTACCGCAAGGCGGCAGGCATAACATCCGCTTTTGCATTTGTCTGCGCCGCGATTTTGATGTTCTGGGCGGAACCGATTGTGCTGGCCTTGACGGGCCACAATCTCCAGGGAGACCCGGCCACCGTGAGAACGGCGACGAGTGCGCTGAGGATCACGGCAATGATCTACGCTCTCAACAGCCGCTGTGGCACAGCGGCATGGTTTGTTTTCGGAATGGCGCGGCCGTTCATTCTGGCAAGGTGGGCCATTGCCGGAACGCTTTTGATGGGGCTTGGTATCTGGAAGCTCTCTGAGGCGTTCGGCCTCGTCGGCGCAGTATGGGGGAATGCGGGATACCTCATCACGGCCGGTATCTCGCTGGAACTCGCACGGCTCGTGGGCCTCTCGCGCCGAAAAGTATTACTGGACTTCGAGCCCATGGTAGGTGTGCTCGTGGCGTGCTGGGTAGTATCCGCGTCGCCCACCTATACAACTTTGGGCGTGGAGTTGCGCGCGCCTATCTTTCTCGTGTGTCTCGCTGGTGGAGCAACCATGCTTCTAGGCCGTCGCCTGCTCGTCGATCTGGTGTCTGGTCTAACAATCATGGGACGGTCGGCCCTGGCTCGCCTGACGCTGCTTGAACCTGTAACGGGAGAGCCACCCGCAAGCGCTCCGGCGCCGAGCCTGCAGTCCGAGGAGGGGTTGTGATGTTCGATTCTGTAGTCCGGAATACAAGGTCTCTCTTTGCGCAGCTGCAGGAGGACAGGGTGGCCCATCATCGGGACACGTCCCTTCCCGGCTTTCGCGCGCTTGCGGTCTACCGCTTTGGCGTCTGGGCAAAGACTTTGCCCCGGCCAATCGGCCTACCACTGTTGCTGCTCTACCAGTTCTGCTATCGATGGATCCGGAATCACTATGGGATCCAGTTATACCGGACGGTGAAGATCGGGAGGCGGGTCTGTTTCGGCAATCAGGGCAACATCAGCATTCACCGGGACACTGTCATAGGCGATGATTGCATAATTCGTCAGAACGTGACGATCGGCGGCGTCTCGAACGCCCGGAATTTTGGACCGGAGCTTGGCCGCGCAGTGGAAGTCGGCGCGGGCGCGGTGATCATGGGGAAGATCCGAATCGGAGATCAGGCGAAAATCGGACCGAACGCCGTCGTGAGTCAGAACATTCCCGCCAATGCAACGGTCGTCGCGCCCCCCGTTAAGATCTTGCTTCGTGCCGAGGGCGCGGGCGGATTAGATGAACCGTCGTCCCCTGATGGTCTGAAATACACGGTATCGGGACGGGCAGGGTAGCTCCATGTCGGCCACGACCTGCGAAGTTGATACGACACACGGCGCGCCCAACGAGGTAATGTGCGCTGTGGACGTTCACATGCGGGCGGGGCGTTTCGCCGCCGCTCTCCGGGAGTGCCAGGCGGCCATTGCCGGCGTCGAAACGCCTCCTGCCAGCGTGAGTCTGCGACTAGCCAAATGTTACGAGCGGCTGGGCGATCATTCCGCGGCGTACCGTTGGGCTGTAGCGACGGTCGATGGTGGGCCGGATTACATCGCATGGCACGGAGCAGCTTCGTTAATTGAGAACCGCTTGAGCATGATGCGCGAATCTGCCGCGCGGAGAATGAAGCGAATCTCGATTCTCGGCTCGTATACTCTCTCGACGTGGACGCCGCTCTTGCGTCTGGCGGCCCTTCGTCGCGGCGTCTGGCTCGACTGTCAAGTATGTCCGTATTCCCAGATGGAGCAGTCGATTCTCGACCTCTCCAGCGACTTATACCGCTTTGCGCCCGACATGGTCCTACTTAGCGTGCACGAGAAGGACACCAGGCTGCCCGCCTTCAGCGACGATCCGGAACGAGACTCGCGAACCGAGGCGCTGCGGTGGGTGGACATGTGGCGCACTCTGGCCGATCGGCTAAAGGTCGCCATTGTTCACCACAACTTTGCATTGCCCGAGCCGCCGCCGTTGGGCCATTGCTCCGTAAAGACTCCGGGCTCCCGGTCGAGCATGCTCGCTCGCGTGAACGCGCTGCTGGGGGAGCAAGCGCCTCCTGACGTCGGGATTGTCGATTGCGAACGACTGTCGGGTGTGGTGGGAAAGCGAATTTGGTATGACCCCCGCCTCTGGCACGCGGCCAAATGTCCGGTTTCCGTTAAGGCGCAACCCTTGCTGGCGAGACACACCGCGGCGGTCATTGCCGCCGAGGCCGGGCTGACCCGGAAGTGTCTGGTGGTCGATCTGGACAACACATTATGGGGAGGAATCATCGGGGAGGACGGCCCCGCTGGAATCCGTGTTGGAAACGGCCCTGAAGGCGAGGCATTCGGATCGTTTCAGGAATATCTCTTGGCCCTCAAGAATCAAGGTGTCTTGCTCGCGGTCTGCTCGAAGAATGACGAGGAGCAAGCCATGCAGGTGTTCCGCAACGACCCGGACATGAAATTGCGCCTGCCCGATTTTGTCGCGTTCGTCGCGAATTGGGAGCCGAAACCGTCGAACCTGCGAAGAATCGCCGACTTGCTCAACGTCGGACTCGACTCGCTGGTCTTTGTGGACGACACCCCGGCCGAACGCGAGGCCGTTCGCCGCCTCACGCCGGAAGTCGAAGTGATTCCCCTGCCGCCCAACCCGGCGCTGTACATCGATGCGGTGGCGGATTCGTTGCTCTTCGAGCGGTGGTCGTACACAGACGAAGACCGCGGCCGCACCGAAACGTACCGGGCGCGGCTGAACGCTCCTCCGCTCAATGCCGGTTCCGGCGAGCTCGGCGCGTTTTACGAGGGCCTGCGAATGAGCGCTGATGTCCGGCCGATACGCGAGGTGGACCTGCCGCGTATTGCCCAGCTCGTTGGAAAGACCAATCAGTTCAACGTCACTACTCGCCGGCATAACCTGGCACAGCTTCGGTCGTTCTCAACCGATCCGAACTGCCTTCACTTCACGGTCCGCCTTCGCGACTGCTACGCCGATCACGGTTTGGTGGGAGTGCTGATCGCAGTGGTCAAGGACAACGTGCTGGAACTCGACACATGGCTCATGAGCTGCCGAGTGATCGGGCGGACAGTCGATGCCCTTATGCTGTCGGAGTTGTGCGCGGGCGCCCGGCGCATGGGAGTATCGACGATTCGCGCAATCTACGCGCCGACCGCGAAGAATGGCCTGGTCCGCGACATCTTCGAACGCTTCGGTTTCTCGAAACTCTCCGTCGACGCCGATGACGGAACAGAGTGGCTTCTGGACTTGCGCGAGGCAAGGCCAATCCGGAATGAGCACATCGAGGTCGTATCTGACGGGGAGAGAGACGATGACCATATATCAGAAACTCGAGGACATGCTGCGGGACTTGCTCAATCGTGACGACATTGTCCTTTCGGACAGCACAACAACCGATGACATACCGGGCTGGGACTCATTGGTCCACGTGAACCTGATCTTTGGGTTGGAAGAGCGCTTCGGAATCCAGGTCGACGGCAATCATATCTTCAACTTTCATCGGATCGAAGACCTGAAGACATATATTGAGCAGCGATCGAGGGCTGCGCGGGTCGCGGGGCAGAGCTGGGGCTAACTTCATAAGCCGGCGCCGGATTCAGGCCCCGGCGGTTTCACTCTGGGGCGCGCTGCGGCAACCTTTTATCTGAGCAAGATGACGACTGGATCGACTTCGGAAACTTTCGCGCGGGAAGGGTGGGGGGTGGCTCGGTCATGGGCAGCCCTCGTGCTCATCGTGGTCCTGATCTGTCTACTCGTTCCGACGCCCACCAACTCGATGCCGCAGTCGCTGTCCACTCCAGCCCCATCCTATCTGGTGCCGCGCGCGACCATAGGAGAAGGCTCCCGGCATTTCGAAACAGAAGGAGGAGCGCCCCTCTTTTGGCTGGGCGATACGGCCTGGACACTATTCACACAGTACACGCGCGACGACATTGCGAAGTACTTTGAGAACCGTAGCCGACTCGGATTTACCGTGATCCAGGCGGTCGTCTGTTGGGACGGCGGACCGGGCGCAAGGTGTGAGGCGAACGTCGACGGCGTGGCGCCGTTTATCGGAGGCGACCCGAGAACTCCCAATGACCTGTACTTCCAGAACGTCGATTATGTCCTGAGCGCTGCCGCAGAACGCGGACTCTATATCGCTGTGCTCCCGCTGTGGGGAGCATCGTATATCACGGGTTCACAGTTGTTCACGGTCGCGAACGCCCGGCAGTACGGGCGATTTCTGGGAGATCGCTATAAAGATCAATCGAATATCATCTGGATGATCGGGGGCGACACGGCGGTGTTCGACAAGGCTGACGTGTTCCGCGAGTTAGCCACGGGAATAAGAGAGGGCGATCGTGGCGCCAAACTGCTCGGCTACCACCCCGGCACGTATTACTACGAGGGCAGGGGCGCATCGACGATAGACCCGAATTTCAATCCTTTCGGGGCGGTTCCTGGCGTTCTTGATTTCAACGCCGCCCAAAGCTGGGCATGGTACGACCAGATTCCGTCGCTCGTAAAGACGATGTATGTGTCCTTGCCGGCGAGACCGGCTGTGGTGGCCGAGGGCGCCTATGAAAGTGGGCCCGAGTATCCTACAGGCCCCATCACGCCTTTGAGTATCCGGCGGCAGGCTTGGTGGTCGGTGATGAGCGGAGCCTCCTATACCTACGGCCACAACCAGATTTGGCGGCATGGGCCTGACTGGGCCGCGGCGCTCGATGCTACCGGCGCCTATGAGTTGTCGTTCATGAAGAGCATCCTGACGGATCGGCGTTGGTGGCAGTTCGTGCCCGACAATTCGCTGATCGCCGACGGCCAGGGCGCCGGCTTCGCGGCGAATGTTGCCGTGCGGCATCCGCCTGGCGCGGCTCTGGTCTACATGAGCGCTCCTTCGCGGGTCGCGATCGACTTGAGCCGGATAGCTCCTGCCGGGGGCAAACTCACGGCTCGTTGGATCAACCCGGCGACCCGCGAGGAATTCGACGCCGGAGATTTCGTCGCGGACGGCATTGCCTGGTTCGAGACTCCGGGGGGATGGTCGGATTCCGTTCTGTCGGTGACTACGACCACCCGAACCGGAATGCCGAAGGCAGGAGGCAGAAAGTGATCTACGTGGTGAAGCAGGACTGTCTCAAAGCTGCGCGACCCGGAACGTTCTGCAAGGGGACCACGTGAACTGGCCGGCGGCGACGGCTCCACGCGGTTTTGTCGCGTGGGTGGCCCTTGCCCTTGCGGTCAGGCTGCTGTTTCTCATTCCTCTGCTCGATCGTTTTCCGAAAGGTTGGCAGCATCAGTTTGAGGCCGCAGAAATGGGAAACATTGCCGTGAACCTTTACGAGGGCCGCGGTTTCAGTTCGCCCTTTTCGAAAGGCTCGCAGCCGTCCGCCTGGGTTGCCCCGCTTACTCCGGCGATGTGGGCCGGCGTGTTCAAACTGGCCGGCGGCGCGACCGTCAGGAGCGCGCGAATTCTTGTTCTCCTGCAGGCTGTTCCTAGCGCCTTAGCGGTGGGCTTCTACTGGTTCGCCGCCACGCTGCTCGCCAGGCGTCAGCAATGGACGCCGCGCGGGCCGGTGATCGTCGGACTGCTGCTGGCTTTTTGGGCGGAGTCCCTCGTTCGTCTGCCGGACCTCTGGTACTATCCATGGCAGGAACTCGGGGCGGCCATTCTCGTCTGTCTTGGAATGTTGTGGGCAGATGCCGCAAGTGTGCGGCGCGGAGCGCTGTTGGGCTTCGTTGCTGGAGTCACGGCCTTAGTGAACCCCGTCCCGATTGTGATCTTCCTGGCGGCTCTCGGACTGCCGTTCCTGGCGAAACGACGACCGCAACTGCGACCGTCGATTCAAGCGTCCGTTGCCGCCCTGCTCGTGGCGGGACTCATCGTTTCGCCTTGGTTGATCCGCAACTTCCGGGTCTTCGGCCGTTTTGTGCCCCTCCGTTCGGATTTCGGCGTGGAGTTACTTCAGGGCAATAACCCGGCTGGCGCCGTTAAGCAGCAGGTGACGTCGCTCCATCCGGACCTCGACGCGAGGGAGTTTCAGGAATATCAGGCGCTTGGCGAGGTCGAGTACGCGCGGCGCTGCTTTCGGCGTGCGCTCGATTATATCGCCGCAAATCCCGGAGCGACCGCTATCCGGACATTGAAGCGGTGCTATGTCGTGTGGTGCACCGACCTGACTGGCGCGTGGCCTTGGCTGCCAGGGCGT
>Ga0170475_114593468_pt1 | contig 11225 bp, 11 predicted proteins | sample Soicark_Litter_5_FD_111474 | JGI IMG/M metagenome (GOLD analysis project Ga0170475, IMG submission 111474) | Avena fatua rhizosphere microbial communities from Hopland, California, USA. Combined Assembly of 48 SPs | reverse complement strand
CGAGATTCTTTATTCTCAACCTTCTAGGCGCGTTTATCTGGGCCATTCCACTGGCTTTGGTGGGCTACTTTTTTGGCCAAACGCTTGGAATCTTTGTATCTAATCTCAAGGATTACGACTGGTGGATTGCCGGCGTCCTGTTGGTCGGCGTCGCCGTGGTTCTGCTGATCCGGCATATGAATGATGTCCCTGCGGTAACCACCATGATTCTGCACCCCGATCATTTGGGCGAAGAATCGGCCGAACGGCTTGAAGGCATTTATCGCAAGGTTGAATCCATCGAACACGAACACCAGCATCATCGGCATGCCGGCTAAACCGCTCTAGAAACCCAGCACCGCCGCTTGTCTCGCCATTGAAATAAACGGGTCGGGATAAATTCCAATCCACAGCGTGAATATCAACGCGACCGCAAGCACCGTCAGCAACCCGGGAGCGAATGCCATCCCGGTCTTCTCGGTGGCTTCTCTCATAAACATCGCGACAACAATACGCAGATAAAAATACGCCGAGATTGCGGCATTGAGCACAGCAACGATGGCGAGCGGGATATGATTCGTCTGGACCACAGCGGAAAACAGATAGTACTTCCCGATAAAGCCGGCCGTGGGTGGAATGCCTGCCAGCGATAGCAAGAAGATCAGCATTAAAACTGCAGCAGTAGGGTGCCTGAAAAACAGGCCGTTCATATCGTCGATATGCTCGCCAATGACGTCCTTGCGGCGAAGCGCAACGATAACGGCCCACGCGCCGAGGTTCGTGAACGTGTAGATCAAGAGATACATGGGAATGGCCGTTAGCCCGGTCTCGTTTCCGGCGATCAGCCCCAGAAGAATGTAGCCGGCGTGAGAGATTGACGAATACGCGAATAGCCGTTTGACGTTGGACTGCGTAATTGCCGCAACGTTGCCCACAGTCATCGTCATGATCGAGATCACCGACATAATGGCAACCCAGTGGGGCCGCAACGGGTAGACGGCGATCATGAAAACACGAACCATCATCGCAAATGATGCAGCCTTCACAGCCACCGACATGAACGCGGTAATCGAGGTTGGCGCGCCTTCGTATGCATCGGGCGTCCATTGATGAAATGGCACGGCAGCGATTTTGAAAAGCATCCCCGCCGACAACGTAATCAGCGCCATTAAAGAAATCGGATCATTGATCGGCCGGCTCGACAAAGCCGTCGAAATTTCCGCGAACCGCGTTGAACCTGAAATGCCGTACAACAGCGACATCCCATACAGCAGAATTGCGGAAGAAAAGGCGCCTAACAAGAAGTACTTCAGCGACGCCTCATTTGAACGCTGGCTGCCGCGCAGAAATCCCACAAGAATATAGGTCGCGATGGCCATCGTCTCCAGGCCGATGTAGAGCGTCACGAGATCTACAGCTCCGGCCATGAACATCATGCCCATCGTCGCAAACAGAATCAGCGCGTAGTACTCGCCATGATTCTCCCGTTCGATGTCCAGGTACTTGAGGGAAAGCGCGATGGAAAGAGCCGCGCCGATCAAGAAAAGCAGCTTAAAAAACCAGGAAAACTGATCGACCACCAGAGCGCCGCCATAGGCGAGGCTTTCATAGCCAGACAGTCTGTACAAAAACCCGGCTGAAATCGCGATGCCGACGAGAGCAATGATTCCGATCTTCCGCTTCTCGACGATGAGCAAATCCGCGATGAGCAGGATCATGCCGAACAGCGTCAACTCGAGTTCAGGCGCGATAGAGCCGATATCCTGTAACCTGAAGAACTGCTCCATTATCGAGTCACTCCTTGCGTCTGGGCCTCGCGGACAGGTGCACCCTGCAGGATTTCGGGGCGGATCCGTTGCACAAGCTTCACAACAGGCTTGTCGAGCGCTCGAAAGAACGGAGCCGGATACAGTCCAATCCAGAACGCCATGATGATGAGAGGAATCACCGTCGCCAATTCCCGCAAACTGAGATCGGGAAGCTTCATGTTGGCTGGATTATCCAGCTTTCCGAACATCGTACGTTGATACAGCCACAACATGTAGGCAGCGCCAAGAACGATGCCGGATCCGGCAACCACGGCCCACCAGATGTTTTCTTCCAGAACACCCATCATGATCGGGAACTCGCCCATGAATCCATTCAACAGCGGCAGTCCAATCGATGACATGGTCATGATCAGAAACACGACCGCATATATCGGCATGACTGACGAGAGCCCCCCGAACTGGGCAATTTCTCGCGTGTGGCGCCGTTCATAGATCATGCCGACGATCAAGAAGAGCGCTCCCGTCGAAATTCCATGGTTGATCTGCTGAAGGATGCTTCCGTTCAATCCATTCGGATTAAGCGCAAACATGCCCAACATCACGAATCCCATGTGACTGACGGAAGAATACGCCACGAGCTTCTTCATATCGGGCTGCATCATTGCGACAAGCGCGCCATAAACAATGGCGATGACCGACAGTGCAATCATCAACGGCACGAAATGCTTCGTCCCTTCGGGCAGAATCGGCAAACTGAAACGCAGGAAACCATACGTACCCATTTTCAGCAGCACGCCGGCCAGGATCACCGAACCGGCCGTAGGCGCCTCCACGTGCGCATCCGGCAGCCACGTATGAAAAGGAAACATCGGGACTTTGATTGCGAATCCGACAAAGAACGCCAGGAATACCCAATACTGGAAATTGTAGGAAAGGAATGGCGCAATGGCGTGGAAGGCCAGGATGTTGAATGTCGGTGCGGCGCCGAACTGTGCAGCAATCGCGGGCTGTTGCGCGGCGATTCCCGGATAGATGAAGTACAACGCCAGGATTCCCAGCAGCAGCAGGACCGACCCAAACAATGTGTACAGGAAGAATTTTATCGCCGCATACAGTTTTCGCGGACCGCCCCACACGCCGATGAGGAAGTACATCGGCACGAGCATCACTTCCCAGAACACGTAGAACATGAAGAAATCGAGCGAAATGAACACGCCGAGCATCCCCGTTTGCAGCATCAGCATGAACGCATAAAATTCCTTCGTCCGTTCCTCAATGGCGTTCCACGAAGACAGCACGGCCAATGGACCAAGCAGCGTCGTCAGCAGCACCAGCAATAAGGTGATGCCGTCGATGCCGACGTGGTAGTCCACGCCGAGGGCCTGAATCCACCGGGTCTGATACGTGAACTGGAACTGGTCGGAATTGTTGAAATCAAACCAGAACCACAGCGGCAATGAGAGAAGAAAGCCGACGAACATGACGATGTTCGCCCACACGCGATGGAGTTGCCGGTTGTGTTTGTTCATGAAGAAGAGCACGAACATTCCGACCAGAGGCCAGAACGCGACAATGCTCAGAATATGGGTCCTAAAAAAGTCCATTTTGCTCGCTCCAGATCATTGTGGAACCCGTTAAGGGGTTCCCCACAACACATAACCGATAAAGATAAGAACGCCGAGAATCATCACCAGCGCATAATTTTGCGTGTACCCGGTTTCAATCAGGCGTATCGGCCAACTCGACGTTTTGATAAACCCACCGACGAAACGCACCAGGCCGTCGACAATCCATCGGTCCCACCAATTTGAACCGAGGGCGCTGCGGATCGTCGTCCATGCCGTACCGTTGACCGTGCCATCCACGATTCTCGCGTCAAAGCGCCACAACCCAACACCGGTGTCTTTTGCACGATTAACAAACAGCGCGTCGTAGATCTCATCGACGTACCATTTGTTCAGCAAAGCCCTGTACAGGCCTCTGAACCGGGCGGCGGTGCGTTCGGCGCGATCGCTCTTCTTGTAATACGTGGTATAGGCGAGAAAGAAGCCTGCGAAGGCGATCGCTACAGAAAGCGCCGCCATACCTGCTTCTGCAAGGTGACTGTACTCGACCGGCGGCGCTACGGGAATCGGCAGCGGCTCAAATACGGGTTCCAGCCAATGCTCGAATGCATTCGTTCCGCCGAGCCATAGCGGGAAGCCAATATAGCCGGCGAGAATTGAGCCGATTGCCAGGACGATCAGGGGAACCGTCATAGATCGCGGAGATTCGTGAATGTGATGCTCCACGTGAGGATCCACTCGCGATTCCCCATAAAAAGTCATAAAGAGGAGCCGAAACATATAAAACGCAGTCATTCCGGCAACGGCAGCCCCGATCAACCAAAGGACGACGTGTCCTTGATTGCTGGAAAACGCCTTCCACAAAATTTCATCTTTCGAGAAGAATCCCGCAAGTCCCGGCGTTCCGGCAATTGCCAGCGTGCCGACCGCCATTGTCCAAAACGTCGTTGGAATTTTCTTCCGCAGCGCACCCATTTTGCGCATGTCCTGCTCGTGATGCATGGCGTGGATCACGCTTCCTGAACCCAGGAAGAGCAGCGCTTTGAAAAACGCATGCGTCATCAAATGGAATATACCCGCGGCAAACGCGCCCACGCCGAGCGCCAAAAACATGTAGCCGAGCTGGCTGACTGTGGAATATGCCAGGACGCGTTTAATGTCGTTCTGGACGATGCCGATCGTCGCGGCGAAGAATGCGGTCAGCGCACCGACGATGGCGACAACCAACATGGCTTGCGGCGCCAACTGATAAATCCAGTTGCTGCGCGCAACCATATACACTCCGGCCGTCACCATCGTTGCAGCATGGATTAGTGCGCTGACGGGCGTTGGACCTTCCATCGCGTCCGGCAACCATACAAACAGCGGTATCTGCGCCGATTTTCCCGTCGCTCCGACGAAGAGGGCCAGTGCAATCGTGATAAACACCGGATCGCTGACATGGAATTGGCCGGCCATTACCCCTTCGCGAATTCTCTCGCCGACTACGGTGAACTCAAGACTGCCGAACCACACAAAGATCAGCATGATGCCGATGCTCAATCCCCAGTCACCGATCCGGTTCACGACGAATGCTTTTTTCGCCGCGTCTCCCGCGCTTCTCTTCGTGAAGTAGTACCCGATCAAGAGATAAGAGCACAAACCCACCCCCTCCCATCCGATAAACATCATCAGATAGTTGCTGCCGAGGATGAGGGTGAGCATCGAGAACATGAAAAGGTTCAGGTAGGCGAAAAATCTATAGAAGCCGTCTTCCTCGTGCATGTAGCCGGTCGAGTAGACATGAATCAGAAAACCGATGCCGGTAACAACCAGAACCATTACGGCCGACAGCGGATCCAGCATGTACGACCAGTTCACGACGAAGCGCCCGACTTCCCCGCTCTTGAGCAGGGCCGGTCCGGCATTAATCCATTCGTACAGCTTCACGACGTGGGAACGCGCGCCTTCTTCAAGTCCGATAAGCTGCAGCACAGCGCCGAGCGCGAAGATGAATGAGATCAGCACAGCGCCCGAAGCGATCACGCCGACGGCTGTCTTGGAAATTCGCTTTCCGATCAGGCCGTTAACCACAAAGCCAATGGCTGGAAAGAGCGGAATAAGCCAAATGTAATCGAGGAAATTCATCGTGCCGCTACCATTTCATCAAATCGATTTCATTGATGTTCATCGTTTCCTTGTTCTTGAACATGGCGATGACAATGCCGAGGCCTACCGCAGCTTCAGCCGCGGCAACTGTAATGACGAAGATTGCGAAAATCTGACCGGTGACTTGTTGAAGGTGATTGGAAAAAGCGATCAAGTTAATGTTGACGGCGTTCATCATCAACTCAATCGACATCAGAATCACGAGGATGTTGCGGCGCGTCAGCACGCCGATAACGCCGATGGTGAACAGGGCCGCAGCAAGAATCAAATAATGATGTGTCGCTACCATTTATTCAGCCTGCGTCTTTCTTTTGGCGAGAACCACGGCGCCCACAATCGCGACCAATAACAAAATCGACGCGATTTCGAAGGGAAGGAGATAATTCAGATATAACGCCGTTCCGACTTGTTGTGAATTCCCGACCGCGCCTGGCAAGGCTGTTTGAGCGACGGCAGGCGGCAGCACGAAAGAATCTTTACCGCGGAACAAAATCCAGCCGAATTCCACGATCAGAATCCCCGCTGTGGCCAGAGCGATCAGCCATTGCCGGTTGTATTGCCGCTCGAACAGCGACCGCTCCAATGCGATCAACATGATGACGAAGACAAACAACACCAGAATGCCGCCGACGTAGACGATCACCTGAACGCCTGCGAGAAACTCCGCATGCAGCGTCAGAAAGATGCCCGCGACCGACAATAACGTCGCCGCGAGAAACACAGCGCTATGTACGACGTTCTTTTGAATGATGACGAGTATGGCGGAGACAATCGCCACTGTGGCAAAAATGTAGAACAGCGTTAATTCCAGCATGAGTCGTAGGTATGCGTCGTTATTTCGTGTACACCAGCGGCTGTACGCCCGCTTCTAATTGCTGTCGATTCAACTTCATTTCTCTGCGTCCGTAGGAGCTGAGTTCAAAATCCTGCGTCAGCTCCAGACACGGCGTTGGACAGGCGTCTTCGCAAAGTCCGCAGAACATACAACGCGACATGTCGAAGATGTAGGTCGTAAGAGCCTTCTTCCCTGCTTCGGTGCGCTCCCAACCCACTTCGATGCAATGCTCCGGACATGCCAGCGCACAAAGGTTGCACGCGATGCAAAGGGTTTCGCCGGTGACGGGATCATTGTTCAACCGCGGAGCGCCGCGAAAACGCTCGGCGATCTTCGGCCGCTCTTTCGGATACTGCTCCGTGTAATTGGCCGACGGGCGCTGATAAGAAAATGTCAGCATCAAGCCTTTGATCAAGTCGACCAGGAAGATCTTCTTTAGAAGACTTAGCTCCGGACGTTTGACCTTCATATGAACTCCTTATTCCAACCTCAAAGAATCAGAACGAGAATCGCCGTGACAATCACGTTTGCGATCGCAATCGGCATCAGGTACCGCCACCCGATCTTCATCAACTGATCGTACCGATAACGCGGCCAGCTTGCGCGAAACCACAAATATAAATACAGGAAAATCAAAACCTTCAACGAAAACCAGAACGGGGCCGCGATGACAGGTGGTATTAGATCAAGGAAACCGAGCGCCGAAACATTTGGAAACGGCCGCAGCCAGCCACCCCAAAACAGGGTCACGGCCATTGACGAAACCACGATCATCGCAGCGTATTCCGCGAGGAAAAACAGCGAGAAACGAAAGCCGCTGTATTCGGTATGGAAACCTGCAACAAGTTCGGATTCCGCTTCGGGCAGATCAAATGGCGCCCGGTTATTTTCAGCAACTCCACAAACAAAGAACAATAGGAAACCGACCGGCTGCAGGAAAAAGTACCAGTAACCCGACGTCTTCTGAGCTTCCACGATTTGAACGAGACTCAAGGTGCCGGACAACATCAGCACGCCCATAATCGAAAAACCCAACGCCACTTCATAGCTCACCATCTGCGCGGCGGAACGCAGAGCGCCCAATAACGGATATTTGCTGTTGGACGCCCAACCGCCCAGAATGATTCCGAGAATGCCGATGGATGAAATCGCCAAAACGTAGAGAACGCCAATATTCAGATCTGTAATAAACAGGGTGATCGGTTTGCCGAAAACGTTAATGGTGGGACCAAACGGTATAACCGCAAAAACGATAAACGCCGGAATCAACGTAATGACGGGGGCGAGAGTGAAGATCCACCGGTCGGCGCGCGAAGGGACGATGTCCTCTTTGAGCATGAGCTTAAGCCCGTCGGCGATAGGTTGAAGCAAGCCGTAAGGCCCCACGCGCATCGGACCGAGCCGGACCTGCATGAATGCGATCACTTTCCGCTCGAGAAACGTCAAGTAAGCGATCACAAGTGAGAGAATTCCGAAGATGATCAGAATCTTTACAAACGGAATGAGAATGGCGTCGATTACAAAATTCATGAAGTAAAGCTCACCTGTCGATTTCCCCCAGGACGATGTCCAACGTTCCAATGACAGCGACCACATCGGCGACCATGTGCCCTTGCACCATCTGGCGCAGCGCCTGCAGATTCACAAATGACGGCGGCCGGACGCGAGCTCGGTAGGCCATCGTGCTGCCATCGCTGACGATGTAGTAACCCAGTTCCCCTTTCGGCGATTCAATGGAGTGATATATGTCCCCAACCGGCGGCTTGATGATTTTCGACAGCTTGGCCATGATGGGTCCATCCGGTATCTTCTCAATCGCCTGGCCGACAATTCGCGCCGACTGGCGCATCTCTTCAATGCGCACCATGTACCGGTCGTAGGTATCGCCTCTTTCGCCAACAGGAATATCAAACTGGAAATCCGCATAAGCCGCATACGGCTTTGCCTTGCGCAAATCCCATTGAACACCTGAACCACGGAGTGACGGGCCGGTAAGACCGACGTCAATGGCATCCTTGGCCGAGATGGCGCCGACGCCGCGCGTACGTCCAATCCAAATCCGATTTTCGGTAAGAAGCGTTTCGTACTCGTCCGCTTTTTTCGGGAAATCTTTAATGAAGACGCGAACCTGGTCTTCGAAGCCCTCGTAGATTTCGTACTGCGTCCCGCCGATGCGGAACATGTGCGTCGTCAGGCGCGCGCCGCAATAGTTTTCAAAAATCTTCAGGATTTCTTCGCGTTCGCGGAACGCATAGAGAAACACCGTCATGGCGCCGATATCGAGCGCGTGAGTACCCAGCCACAACAAGTGACTGCTGATTCGATTCAGCTCGGTCATAATCACGCGGATGTACTGCGCGCGGAGGAGCTGTAATGCCGAGCAATTTTTCGATCGTCTCGCAGTAACCCAGGCAATTGGAAACCGCGGCAATGTAGTCCATTCGATCGAGCGTCGGGACGAACTGCCCATAAGTCTGGTGCTCGCCCAGTTTCTCCACTCCACGATGCAAATATCCGATGACGCACTGCGCATCGATCACGCGTTCGCCGTCCAGCTTCAGCTTTACCTGCAGCACGCCGTGCGTGGAGGGATGCTGCGGTCCCATGCTGACGGTTAATTCACTCGCATCAAATAAAGTCTGGTCGGTTTGTTCAATCGACATAATTAGTCCGTCGGGGTGATGTAATCCGGATTCTCGCTCCTGGCCTCACCCACGTAATATTTCTGACCTGAATCAATTCCCAGATGCTTGCGAACCCACTCCACGTCCTGGAGTCGAAGGTTGTAGTCTTTGCGAAGCGGAAACCCGACCCAATCTTCAGGCAGCAGGATGCGCGTGAGGTTGGGATGGTTCGCATACCGCACGCCGAACATGTCGTACACCTCGCGTTCGAGCCAGTTGGCGGTAGACCACACGCCGACGACGCTTTCGATTTCTTCAAACTCCTTAACGCGTGCTTTAACGCGCATGTACTCGTTTTTCGCAAAGGAATACAGGATGTAGACGATCTCGAATTCTTCGTCCTTTGGCCAGTGAACCGCGGTCTCATCGGCCAGATAATCAAACGGGACCACGCTATTGTCGCGCAGGAACGTCATGATTTCAGCGATGCGCGTCTTCTTGACGTCGATCTGATTCTGCCCGATGAAGGAATACGACTTCAGAATCTCCCCGCCAAATTTCTCCTTGAGAGCATCGACTATCGGCGCTGTCCAAGGCTCCTGCGCAGGCCCTTTCGGCTTTGGCGGAGGCGGATGCGCGCCGGCGGCCGCAGGAGGCTTTGGGGGAGGCGGCGGCGTTGCTGGTTTTGGCGGCGCCGGGGGCGGAAATTTCGCAGCCTCTGGCGGTTTTTCAGTGTTCGGGTTGTCTTTTTCTTCAGCCACGTCTTTAAAGTGTCAAATTCAATTGGCAGGAACCAGTTGTCGAAGTGCGGAACACGTCACAAAGAACTGGAAATTGAATCACATACCAGCAACCGTGTCAACGGCCCAGAATCTTAGCGCAAGAGGCGTGCTCACTGGGAAAGAAATGCGATCAATTCCGGGTGCACAACGTTCGGTTGTTCCCATTGCGGGAGGTGACCGGCTTCTTCAACAGCCAGAAGCCGCCCGTTCGGCAGAAGCTTCATCAGCCATTCGCTGTTGCTGAACAGCACGGTCTTATCCTGCTTCCCCCAGATTACCAGAACAGGCCGGGGATGTTCTCCCACCCTGGCAATCTCGTCACCCTGATCCTCGCCGGCGTTGCTCACGAACTCGGCAAGCCGGGAGCGGCGAAAGCCTTTGTAGCGCATCTGAACGCTGTATCGCGATGGCCAGTCGGGAAAGCGATCCGGATGAAGAAAGTCCCCCATCTGCTGCTGGGGCCAATACCTTTCGTCAAAGATCGCCGTGAAAAATCCCCAAACCGAGGGCAGCCCCGAAAACGAGGGCGTCGCGGATGGATATCGGAACCCCGGATCCATGTAAACAAGCTTGCGAACGCGTTCAGGATAGCGATAGGCGAATGTTGTGATCACTGAACCGCCGAACGACAGACCAACCAAATCAATTGGACCTGCAATGTGGATCTTCTCCAAAAGCTCGTTCAATTGCGTGATGTGCAAATCGACTTTGTAGTCGGTAACCGGTCGGTCTGAATAGCCACGGCCGTAATAGTCATAGCGGAGAACGCGGAATCCCGCGTCCGTAAGCGCCTTATATGTCGGATCCCAAATGTAATAAGGAACGCTGAAACCGGCCGCAAGAACAACTACCGGGCCGTTCTCCGGACCGCCGATTTCATAATGCGTATATCCGTGGCTGAGCAGAACAAAATTGCCGGGCGTGGATTCGCGAACCGTATCGTTCAATTCGAGTTTCTCAGGGTCCGCATACGAGTAAATCGACCACAGGCCGCCAACCACGAGAACCACTGAAATGACGAGACCTGCGATCCAACGTTTTTGCATGCCGCGCCTATCGGGTAACGTTCGTGAACGCAACAGTTTTGCCGGCCTTCAGATCACGGCCAACGGAAACCGACAGCGTAAGCAGCGACGCCACAGAAACACGGAAATCAACGCCCGTGTCGACAAATGAACCTCCGATGCGCGCCACATCCAAAAATGGCGCGACTCTCAGATCGACAAAACTCCAATCGAATACTTTTTGCTCCACCTCCGAATTCAACAGCAAATAGCGACGGCCCACCAATCGATTCCGATGCGCCCGCATCCAAAGATCATGATCGCGATCCAAACCAACTGAAAAAAACTCGCCCAAGGCTGGAGTGCCGACAAGCCGTCCGTTGCGGAAACGCATCTTCAGGTTATGCCATGAAACCCGCGTGTCCGTTTCTGCGCGTGCAAACCGCCCGGATGATCGGCCAAACTCGCCGCGAATGCCGGAAGAAACAGCAAACTTCCGCTCCGGCGCACGGAACCAGT
>Ga0170475_103101899_pt1 | contig 11227 bp, 9 predicted proteins | sample Soicark_Litter_5_FD_111474 | JGI IMG/M metagenome (GOLD analysis project Ga0170475, IMG submission 111474) | Avena fatua rhizosphere microbial communities from Hopland, California, USA. Combined Assembly of 48 SPs | reverse complement strand
CGGCAACCGCCTCCCCGGATTTCGATCCCTCAAATCGGCCCGCCATGGCTGTTCAGCGGCCGCACTTCTAAGAACCTACCTTCAATGTCCGCGCTAAGTGCTTAATAAATGAAGGATTTCGGTGTGGAAGTTGCTTAAACGTAAGCCGCTAAGTCATTGATGTAATTGGAAAAAATCCCATTTTTTCCTCCGAATATTACTTGACCGCAAATAGAGCATCCTCTAAAGTGGGTGGAAGTGTGGAAAAGTGTCTTTTTGTGGGTGGGGTTTGGCGATTTGATGCCGCTGACTCTTTTCACGATTACCACCAAAAACGAAAAGCAAAAGGGTTATCAGGATGTTTCAAGGGGCGTCAGCACTCAATCTCGATGCGAAAGGGCGGATGTCGATTCCGGCCAAGCATCGTGACGCCCTGGTCGTGCAGTGCGAAAGCCGCATTACGCTGACCAAGCATCCGCATGGCTGCCTGTTGTTTTTTCCGCGTCCGGTGTGGGAAAGCCATCGCGAGCAGATCGCCGCGTGGCCGATGTCGGCGCGTGCATGGCAGCGCATTTTTCTGGGTAATGCATCCGATGTCGAGATTGATAGCGCCGGCCGGATTTTGATTGCGCCGGAATTGCGCGCCGCTGTCGGGCTGTCGCGCGATGTAATGCTGCTCGGCATGGGGAGCCATTTTGAAATCTGGGATGCGGCCAAGCTCGCCGAAAGCGAATCGCAAGCAATTGCGACCGGCATGCCGGATGTGTTGAACAATTTTTCATTCTGACGGGCCGTGATGATATTACAAGCGGTGCCAGAGTTTCAGCACCGGACGGTGCTGCTGGATGAGGCAGTCGATGCGCTGGCAATTGAGGGTGAGCGCGCGAATGGTGTGTATGTCGATGGCACGTTCGGTCGCGGCGGGCACAGCAGAAAAATGCTGGAGCGCCTGGGACCGCAAGGTCGTTTGATCGCCTTCGACAAGGATCCGCAGGCGGTGGCAACGGCGCAGATGATCGCCGACCCGCGCTTCGAGATTGTGCACGACAGTTTTGCCGCGATGCACGAGGCACTGGCCGCGCGCGGCGTGGCGCACGTGGATGGCGTGCTGCTGGATTTGGGAATCTCGTCGCCGCAAGTCGATGATGCGACGCGGGGTTTCAGTTTTCGTTCCGATGGACCGCTCGACATGCGCATGGATACCACGCGCGGCATGTCGGCAGCAGAGTGGCTGGCAACCGAAACCGAACAAACGATTGAGAAAGTGATACGCGAATATGGAGAAGAACGGTTTGCTTTTCAGATTGCAAAGGCGATTGCTGCTCGCCGGGCAATCCAGCCAATTTCAAGCACACGACAGCTTGCCGAGATCGTGGCACACGCAGTCAAAACCCGCGAGAAAGGCAAAGACCCGGCCACTCGTACCTTTCAGGCTATCCGGATTTTCATCAATCAAGAGCTTGAAGACCTCGAAATAGGGCTCAACGACGCATTCAGGCATCTGGCCTTGCATGGGAGAATGGTTGTGATCAGCTTTCACTCATTGGAAGATCGCATCGTCAAGCGCTTCATGGCCGGCAAGGCCAACGCGCCGCAGCCGGATCGTCGCCTGCCCATTCGTGCGGTGGATTTGCCGCAACCCGAGATGAAGTTGTTATCGAAAATGAAGCCGTCCGGCGCCGAGGTTATCGATAATCCGCGCGCGCGTTCCGCCGTCATGCGGGTTGCCAAGAGGCTGGCGGGCAAACTTTCCGGCGAGCGCGTGCAATGAGCTGGCGCATCAATTTCATCCTTACTGCCGCACTGGTGCTGTGCGCACTGTTGCTGGTCAACGCGCAATATCAGGCGCGCCGTCTTTTCATTGAACTGGAGCGCGCGCAATCGGCGGCCAGGCAACTGGACATCGATTGGGCACAACTGCAACTGGACCAATCCACGCTAGGCAAGCACGCCCGCATCGAAGCCAATGGGCGGCGTGATTTGAATATGGTCGCGCTGACCCTGGCTCGTACCCAATATCTGACGGCGGGCGAGAAATAATGCGCGCGATGCCACGCACCGCCGCCGCCAAGGGCGTGCCGTTTTCCGCCAGCCCCGTGTTGGCGTTGAAACTGCCGGCATGGCGTTCGCGCGTCGTACTGTTTTTGTTGTTCGCCGCTTTCCTCGCGCTGGCGGCGCGGGCGCTTTGGCTGCAGGGTATCTCGACCGATTTTTTGCAAAAGCAGGGCGAGTCGCGTTATGCCCGCACGCTGGAATTGCCTGCCACGCGCGGCAAGATCACCGATCGCAATGGCCAAGTGCTGGCATCGTCGGTGCCCGTCAAGGCGATCTGGGCGATTCCGGAAGATACGCTGGAAGCGCCGAAGGACAAGTTGCGCAGTTTGGCAACATTGCTTGACATGACTGAAGGCGAATTGCGCAAAAAACTTGATTCGGATCGTAGCTTTGTCTACCTTAAACGGCAGGTTGAGCAGGATGTCGCCAACAAGATTGTCAAACTCGGCATTCCCGGCATCGAGACCCGCAAGGAATACAAGCGCTTTTATCCGGAAGCAGGTGTGACAGCGCATGTAGTCGGCTTCACGAATGTCGAGGATGCCGGCCAGGAAGGCATGGAGCTGGCGTCGCAGAAAAGCTTGGCCGGCATGGCCGGTAGCCGGCGCGTGATCAAGGACCGCCTGGGCCGTATTGTCGAGGATATCCAATCGATCCGCGAACCGCATGACGGCAAGGACTTGGTGTTATCGATCGATAGCAAGATCCAGTACATCGCCTTCTCGCAATTGAAAGAGGCAGTCGAGAAGCACCATGCGAAGGCCGGCGGCATTGTCGTGCTCGATGCCAAAACCGGCGAGGTTCTGGCGCTTGCCAATTTGCCGACCTACGACCCGAATAACCGCTCTGTGCTGACCGGTGCGCAACTACGCAATCGTGTCATGACCGACACGTTCGAACCGGGTTCGACGCTCAAGCCGTTCACTGTGGCATTGGCGCTCGATACCAATCGCGTCACGCCTGCCAGCACATTTCAAACTTCGCCCGGGAGGATGACCATCGGTACCGCGACGATCAGCGATTCGCATGAACACGGCTTGCTGACGGTGTCCGAGATCATTCAGAAATCCTCCAATATCGGTACCGCGAAAATTGCATTGCAAATGCAGCCGCACGAAATGTGGGAATTGTTTACCGCCACCGGCTTTGGCCAGCAACCCAGATTCGGTTTCCCCGGCGCGGTGGCCGGCCGTGTACGTCCATACAAATCATGGCGGCCGATTGAACAGGCGACGATGAGTTACGGCCATGGCATCTCCGTGTCGCTGATCCAGTTGGCACGCTCATATACCATTTTTGCCCGAGATGGCGACTTGATTCCATTATCGTTTTTGAAGCTCGATCAAGCACCGGTCGGGCAACGCATCATCAGCCAGAAGACCGCGCGTGATTTGCGTGCGATGCTGGAGACTGTGGTCAGTCCTGAAGGTACCGCGCCGAAAGCGCAAGTGCCGGGCTATCGCGTAGGCGGCAAAACCGGCACCGCATATAAAATCGTCGGCGGTAAATACGTCAGGAATTACGTCGCATCATTTGTCGGTTTTGCGCCGGCATCCGACCCGCGCATCATCGTCGCCGTCATGATTGACGAGCCGACTGGTGCGCATTACGGCGGGGAGGTCGCGGCACCGGTATTTGCAGCTGTCACCGCCAGCGCGCTGCGCGCAATGAATGTCGCGCCTGATTCGTCTGTGACCGACATCATCATCCCGGCCGATGCCGTGCAGGAGAGCCTGTGATGCCGGCCGTTAACGCCTGTCAAGCAAATGTCCTCGCGTGGCTGGGCAAGGTCGCGCCGACAGCGCAACTGTCGTCGGACTCGCGCACCATCGCGGAAGGGGATGTGTTTCTTGCCTATCCGGGAGACGGTGTCGACGGCCGCAAATTCATTGCGCATGCCATCCAGCAGGGCGCGAAGGCGGTCCTGTATGACGCCGATGGATTCGAATGGGATGATGCGTGGACTGTTCCGCATCTGGCTGTCGCCGGATTGAAAAGGAGTGCCGGTCCCATCGCCAGTGCGTATTACGGGCAGCCGGATGCACGCATGTTTTCCGTCGCGGTCACAGGCACCAACGGCAAGACATCTTGCACGCAATGGCTGGGCCATGCGATGTCGCGTCTGGGCGAACCGTCGGTGGTGATCGGCACGCTCGGCGTCGGCCTGTTCAAGGGCGGCAGGCAGGGTCAATTCAATGCAACCGGTTATACGACGCCCGATGCAGCGCTGCTGCAGCGTGAACTGGCGAAAGCTTGCGCTGCCGGCGCGACCTCTTTGGCTATTGAAGCATCATCGATCGGCCTCCATCAAGGGCGTCTGGACGGCATGCATTTCGATATCGCGCTGTTTACCAATTTCACACGCGATCACCTCGATTATCACGACGACATGGCAGCCTATGAAGCCGCCAAGGCCATGCTGTTCGACTGGCCCGGGTTGCGCACCGCAGTCGTGAATCTGGATGACGACATGGGGCTGCGCCTGATCCAGCGCTTGAAACAGAAGACCCCGGTGACCGCCGTCATCGGCTATACGCTGCTCGGAAAGACTGTGGAGGGCGTCGCCACTCTGCATGCTTCCGATATCCGCACCAGTCACGCCGGCACCGTATTTCACCTCGATTCTCCATTTGGATCGGCGCAGGTAAAAGTGCAGCTGATCGGCCAGTTCAATGTCAGCAATGTGCTTGGCATTTTGGGCGTGCTGCTGGCAAAAGGCGTCGCATGGCGCGCCGCGATCGATGCCGCCGAAACATTGACGGCGGTGCCGGGACGCATGCAGCAGCTGGGTGGGCAGGAAGCGCCGCTGGTCGTGATCGATTACGCGCATACGCCGGACGCGCTGGAGAAAACCTTGGCGTCGTTGCGGCAGGTGACGCGGCAACGCGACGGCCAACTGTGGTGCGTGTTCGGCTGCGGCGGCGATCGCGATTCGGGCAAGCGTCCGCAGATGGGCGCAGTATCGTCGGCTGCGGACCACGTGATCGTGACCAGCGACAACCCGCGCAACGAAAGTCCTGCAGCCATCATCGCGCAAATCGTCGCCGGCATGGATGTGACAAAAACCATGCACATGGAAATCGAGGATCGTGCTGCGGCGATTCTATGGGCGGTCAAGCATGCGGCAAGACACGATGTGGTTTTGCTGGCCGGAAAAGGCCACGAAACCAGTCAGGAAATCAAAGGCAAGAAATTGCCGTTTTTGGATGCAGACCATGCCGCGTTGGCGTTGGCTGCACGGGTAACGATGAAGGGGGTAAGTTGATGAAATCGTCATTGGCGCAATTGCAGCCATGGATTTCCAACGCGGTGATGACGGGCGATGCCGACTTCGATGGCATATCGACCGATAGCCGGGGGGTGTCTCCGGGTAATTTATTTGTCGCATTGCGTGGCGAACGTTTCGACGCCCACGCATTTCTAAATGAAGTCGCCGCAAAGGGCGTGGCTGCGGTAGTGGTCGAGCGCATGCCCGAGGGCCTGTCGCTGCCGGCGATGGTGGTGCCCGATGCGCGAGTTGCTTTAGGCGAAATCGCGCGCCACTGGCGCCGGCAATTTTCAATCCCGGTGATTGGTGTCACCGGCAGCAACGGCAAAACCACGGTCAAGGAAATGATCGCAGCGATTCTGATGGCGGCGTTCGGCAATGAACATTGCCTTGCCACGCGCGGCAATCTGAACAATGACATCGGCGTACCCTTGACCTTGCTGCGACTGGATACGCCATGCCGGGCAGCAGTGATTGAATTGGGGATGAATCATCCCGGGGAGATTGCTGTTCTGTCCGGCATCGCGCAACCGATTGTCGGCCTGGTCAACAATGCACAGCGCGAGCATCAGGAATTCATGGCAAGTGTCGAAGCCGTGGCGCAGGAAAACGGTGCGGTAATTTGCAACCTGCCGCCCGACGGGATTGCCGTATTTCCGGCGGATGATCCCTTCACGCCGTTGTGGCGAAGCTATGCGGGACAGCGCAAGGTCATCAGCTTTGGCCTGACGGCGGGCGCGGATGTGACATGCATGCATCAGCCGAACGCCTTTGGCAGTGATTTGCAGGTAAGCGCAGGATCACAGGAATTCGACGTGCGCCTGTCGGCGGCCGGCGTGCATAACGTGCGCAATGCGCTGGCCGCAATCGCCTGCACTTTAGCCATCGGTATCGATGTCGGGGCAATCAAGCGCGGACTGGAAGCGTTTGCGCCGGTCAACGGCCGGTTGCAGCGTAAAACTGCCAGAGGTGGCGCGCTGGTAATCGATGATACCTACAACGCCAACCCCGATTCGGTGCGAGCCGCAATCGATGTGTTGGCGCAGACTGCGGCGCCGCGCGCCCTCGTATTGGGCGACATGGGCGAAGTCGGCAATGATGGCCGGCAGTTTCACGAAGAAATCGGCGCTTATGCGCGTGCCTGCGGCATTGAACATTTCTTCACGCTGGGCGATCTGGCAACTTATGCCGCCACCGCGTTCGGCGCCGGTGCCACTCACTTTAGCGATGCAGACAGCCTGAATCAGGCAGTCGAAGCAATGCTGACTCCCGGCACAACGGTGCTGGTCAAAGGGTCTCGCTTCATGAAGATGGAGCGGGTTGTTCAGCATCTTGTGTCGGAAGCGGCACTCAGTCAACAGGTAAGGGAATCACACTAAATGCTGCTCTGGTTAGCACAATATTTTCAACAAGATATCGGCCCGTTGCGGGTCTTTAACTTCATCACGTTCCGCGCAGTGTTTGCGACGCTGACCGCACTGATGATCGGGTTGATCGCGGGGCCGGCGGTGATTCGCATGCTGGTGCGCCTGAAAGTCGGGCAGTCGGTGCGCACCGACGGTCCGCAAACGCACCTGATCAAGAGCGGCACGCCCACGATGGGTGGCGCACTGATCCTGATCGCGATCGGTATATCGACCTTGCTGTGGGCGGATCTCACTAATCGCTTCGTATGGGTGGTGCTGGTGGTTACGTTCGGTTACGGCGCAATCGGTTGGGTCGATGATTACCGCAAGGTCGTCTACAAGGACCCCGAGGGCATGTCGTCCAGGGAAAAATACTTCTGGCAATCCCTGATCGGCATTGCCGCTGCGTTGTATCTGGCATTTTCAGTGTCGGCGCCAACCAATACCAAAGTCTGGGAATTGTTCATCGCGTGGGTGCAATCCGGATTCAACATGAATTTGCCGCCGAAAGCCGACTTGATCGTACCGTTCTTCAAGACCATCAGCTATCCGCTCGGCGTGTGGGGCTTCATCGGCTTGACGTACTTTGTCATTGTCGGCACCAGCAACGCCGTGAATCTGACCGATGGACTGGATGGTTTGGCGATCATGCCAACGGTGATGGTCGGCAGTGCGTTGGGGTTGTTTGCCTACCTGACCGGTAGCGCCGCATATTCGAAGTACTTGCTGATTCCGCACATTCCGGGCGCCGGCGAATTGCTCATTTTCTGCGGCGCCATGGCGGGCGCGGGCCTGGCCTTCCTTTGGTACAACGCACATCCGGCGCAGGTGTTCATGGGCGACGTGGGCGCCTTGGCGCTGGGCGGCGCGCTTGGAACGATCGCCGTCATCGTGCGCCAGGAAGTGGTGCTGTTCATCATGGGCGGTATTTTCGTGGTTGAAACCTTGTCCGTGATGCTCCAGGTGGGGTACTTCAAATATTCGAAGAAGCGCTACGGCGTCGGCCGCCGCATTTTATTGATGGCACCGCTGCATCATCACTTCGAGCAAAAAGGCTGGAAAGAAACGCAAGTCGTGGTGCGTTTCTGGATCATCACGATGATGCTGGTGCTGTTCGGTTTATCCTCTCTGAAGCTGCGCTGATGAATTACGAAGGCAAACACGTTCTTGTTCTCGGGCTCGGTGAATCCGGCCTCGCGATGGCGCAGTGGCTGGCCCGCTGCGGTGCGTCGCTGCGCGTTGCCGATACGCGCACGGAACCGGAGCGGTTGACGAATTTGCGCGAAGCGCTCCCCAATGCCGAATTTGTCGGCGGTCCGTTTACGCTCGATCTGCTGGACGGCATCGATTTTGACGCAGTCAGCCCCGGCCTGGCACCGACGCGCGAACTGGCGTCGATCATCCCGGCTGCGGCGGAAAAAGAAATTCCATTGTGGGGCGAGATTGAATTGTTCGCGCAGGCGCTGGCAAACCTCAAGAGCGAGCGCGATTACGCGCCCAAGCTCATCGCGATCACCGGCACCAACGGCAAAACCACGGTAACCCGCCTGACCGGTTTGCTATGCAAGCGCGCCGGGCTGACGGTGCAGGTTGCCGGCAATATCAGTCCGGCCGCACTCGATGTGCTGCGCGATGCGCTCGACCATGACACATTGCCGCAAGCGTGGGTGCTGGAACTGTCGAGTTTTCAACTGCATACCACGCACAGTTTGCAAGCCGATGTCGCGACAGTCCTGAACGTCACGCAAGATCATCTCGACTGGCATGGCGACATGGATGCGTACGCCGCCGACAAGGCACGCATCTTCGGTGCCAACACGATCCATGTATTGAATCGCGACGATGCGCGCGTGATGCACATGGCGTCTCCCTTGGCGCCCATGAGCAGTTTTGGCGCGAGCGAGCCGGAACAAGCGAATTGCTTCGGCTTGATCAACGAGAACGGCATGCAATGGTTGACGGTTGCCGTTGCCGCCGAAGAAGGTGAAGGGAAGCGCCGCAAAAAAAACAGCGTCGCCGAACTGCCGGTGGCTATCAATCGTTTGATGCCGGCGGACGCGCTCAAAATCCGCGGCCAGCATAATGCAGTCAATGCGTTGGCGGCGTTGGCATTGTGCCGCGCGATCGGCTTGCCGCTGGCGTCGTTGCTGCACGGCTTGCGCGAGTATCATGGCGAGCCGCATCGCGTCGAACTGGTGGCGACCATCGGTAGCGTGGAATATTACGATGACAGCAAGGGCACCAACGTCGGCGCCACCGTTGCCGCATTGAACGGGCTCGGCACGAATCAGGGCGGAGGTTCCACGCGGCTGGTATTGATCGCCGGCGGCGATGGCAAGGGCCAGGATTTTGCGCCGTTGACGGCCCCTGTCGCGAAGTATGTGCGCGCGGTACTGTTGATCGGCAAGGATGCCGCCGCCATCCGCGCCGCAGTCGACCAATCGGGTGCTGAATTGATCGATTGCACAACACTGGAAGCTGCAGTGCAGCGCGCATCTGAACTCGCGCAATCGGGCGATGCGGTGCTGCTGTCGCCGGCATGCGCCAGCCTCGACATGTTCAGAAATTATGCGCACCGCGCGCAAGTGTTCGTCGATGCGGTGCGTGAAATCGCATTGTCGCGCGGAGAGATCGCATGAAATTCGCGATGCCATCGTTCTTCGCTGCACTGGCGCAAACGCCGGCGGGCGGCCTCGCCCAGCGTTCGAGGATGATGGAATACGACCAGCTTTTGGTATGGGTGGTATTGCTGTTGATGTTGTTCGGCATGGTGATGGTGTATTCGGCATCGATTTCCTTGCCCGACTCGCCCAAGTATGCGAGTTACAAGAATTCACATTTCCTGATACGGCAGGCGGGGTTCATCGCCGTGTCGCTGGTGGTCGCCCTATTCGCATTTCGCGTGCGTATCGAAACCTGGCAGCGCTTTGCCCCCTATTTATTCGCCGGCACCTTGATCTTGCTGGCACTGGTGCTGGTGCCGGGCATCGGCAAAGGCGTCAACGGCGCGAAACGCTGGTTGTCGTTCAAGGTGTTCAACCTGCAGCCATCCGAATTGATGAAACTGTTTGCCGTGCTGTATGCCGCCGACTATACGGTGCGCAAGCAAGAATTCATGCACAAGCTGACGAAAGGTTTTTTGCCGATGGCGGCAGCGGTCGGTTGTGTCGGTTTGCTGCTGCTGCTGGAGCCGGATCTGGGCGCATTCGGCGTCATCGTTTGCATCGCGATGGGCATCCTGTTTTTGGGCGGCATCAATGGTGTCTGGTTTGGCGGCATCAGCGCGACGCTGGTCGGGATTTTCAGCTTGGTGATTTTGTTGTCGCCATGGCGACGCGAGCGCATCTTCGCGTATCTGAATCCGTGGGCTGAAGAGAATGCCTTGGGCAAAGCATATCAACTCTCGCATTCATTGATCGCATTCGGCCGCGGCGAATTGTTTGGCGTCGGGCTGGGCGGCAGCGTCGAAAAATTGCATTACCTGCCGGAAGCGCATACCGATTTCTTGTTAGCCGTCATCGGCGAAGAACTGGGTTTCGCCGGCGTGTTAGTGGTCGTGCTGATGTTCTACTGGATCGTCAAGCGCGCATTCGATATCGGGCGTCAGGCGATCGCGATGGATTTGACCTTCGCCGGCTTGACGGCCAAGGGAGTCGGCATCTGGATCGGCGTGCAGGCGTTCATCAATATGGGCGTCAATCTCGGTTTATTGCCGACCAAGGGATTGACGCTGCCATTGATGAGTTATGGCGGGTCGGGCGTGCTGATCAATTGTATCGGGCTCGCGATTTTGCTGCGTATCGATTACGAGAATCGCGTGCTAATGCGTGGAGGTCGCATATGACCAGACGCCTTTTGATCATGGCCGCCGGCACCGGCGGCCATATCTTCCCGGGCCTCGCGATTGCACAAACGATGCGTGCGCGCGGCTGGCAAGTGTCGTGGCTCGGCACGTCGCACGGCATGGAGGGCGGCATCGTGCCCATGCATGGCATCGAGATGGATACCATCGATTTCGCAGGTTTGCGCGGCAAGGGCGCGATGCATACGGTGCGCGGCGCGTTGAAAATGCTCGCAAGTTTCGTCGGCTGTTTTCGCATCCTCGGCCGCCGCAAGCCGGATGTGGTGCTAGGCATGGGCGGATATGTCACCGTGCCGGGCGGTTTGATGGCAAAATTGCACCGCATTCCGCTGGCGCTCGTAAATGCCGATGCGGCATTGCTGCTGTCGAACAAGACGCTGGCGCCGATCGCGCAGCGCGTGCTGTTCGGTTTTCCAGCAAATTTTGGCCGCGCCGCAGGCAAGGCACTCGTTACCGGCAACCCGGTACGCAAAGAAATTCTGGCGCTGCCGTTGCCGGCCGAGCGCTATGCAGCGCACAGCGGACCATTGCGGTTATTGATTGTCGGCGGCAGCCTCGGCGCCAAAGCATTGAATGAATGCCTGCCGGCGGCACTGGCGCGCATCCCGCAAGAGGCGCGGCCGATTGTCACGCACCAATCGGGCAAGCAGCATGTCG
>Ga0170475_127520498_pt1 | contig 11229 bp, 6 predicted proteins | sample Soicark_Litter_5_FD_111474 | JGI IMG/M metagenome (GOLD analysis project Ga0170475, IMG submission 111474) | Avena fatua rhizosphere microbial communities from Hopland, California, USA. Combined Assembly of 48 SPs | reverse complement strand
GGGCGGAGACGACCTCGCCGTTGCCGGCGCGTGCCGCCGTCATCAGGACGGTTTCGCCGTCGGGCCCGGGGGCGGTGACGCTGGCGCCCGCCTTGAGGAGGGCGCGCGTGATGAGCGCGTTTCCGTTGGTGGCGGCGAGCGACAGGGGAGTGATGCCGTAGCGATTCGCCGCGCTCACGTTCGCGCCGGCGCGAATCAGCGTCTGTGCCGTCTCGACATCGTCCGCGCGGACGGCCCAGTGGAGCGCCGTCATGCCGTCGGCTTCGGTGGCGTTGACCGTCGTGCGCGTCGCCAGCGTCCGGACGGCGGCGCGATTGCCCGCCTTCACCGCGTCGATCAAGGTCGTGCCGGCGCCGGCGCCGGCGGCGCGGAGCGTGGCGGTGGTCGCCAGCAGGCCGAGCAGCAGCCAGACGTGGCGTGTTCGCATCAGAGCGCGACTTTGCCCGTGCTGATTCCGAACTTGTCCATCTCGCAGTCGTACTTGTTGGCAATCGACACGAGGAGGTTGGAGAACGGCGTTTCCTTCTTCTCCTGAATGTGCCGGTTGCCCTCGAGGGTGCCGCACAGGTTGCCGGCGAGCAGCGTCGGGATGTTGATGCGCGAGTGCTGATCGCTTTCGCTCATGCCGCTGCCGTAGAGGATCATCGAGTGATCGAGCAGCGTACCGTCGCCGTCGGGGGTCGATTTGAGCTTGCCCAGGAACTTGGCGAACAGGCTCGCATAGTACGTATTGAGCTTCACGAGGCCGGCGATCTTGTCCGGGTTGTTCCCGTGGTGCGACATCGCGTGGTGCGGCTCGTTGACGCCGATGTTCGGGTACACCCGCTGGCTGGCGTCGCGCGATTTCATGAACGTGAACACGCGCGTGAGGTTCGCCTCGAACGCCACGGCCGCCAGGTCGTACATCAGCAGCGCGTGCTCCTCGAACGAATCCGGAATGCCGATCGGCGCGTCCGGCACCACGTTCTGGCTGGTCGCATTCTTCTCGGCGCGCTGAATGCGCTGTTCGATCTCGCGAACGTTGTCGAGGTAGTCGTTGAGCCGCGCCTGGTCCTTGCCGCCGAGCGTCTTCTGCAGGTCGCGCGCTTCCTCGCGAACCGAATCGAGGATGCTCTTGTTGTCCTGCATCCGGGCCCGCCGCTGCGCCACCGTCCCTGGTTGTCCAAACAGCCGTTCGAACGCGACACGCGGGTTGATCTCCATCGGCAGCGGCGTCGTCTCGTTCTTCCAGGTGATCGTGTTCATGTACGCGCAGCTGTACGCCGTGTCGCAGCCGCCGATCCAGCCCGTGAAGTCTTCCGTCGCCAGCTCGAGCGACGGCAGGGGCGTGTCCTGGCCGATCTTGTTCGCGATGACCTGATCGATGGTGATGCCCGACTTCACGTTCTCCGCGATCGTGCGATAGGGAATCTGTCCCGACAGCCAGGCCGAGACCGTCGTGGCGTGTCCGTCGAGCGGGTCGCACAGTTCGGTGACCACCGTCAGCTGATCGCGGAACTGTTCGATCGGCTTCATGATGACGTTGAACTCGAAATTCCTGCCGACCGTCTTCGGCTCCCAATAGCCTGGCCGCTGCCCGAGCGGAGTGAAGATCGCGCCGAACCACGTAATCGGTTTCGGGGCGGCGGTGAGAGCCGGCACCATCGCTTCGAGCAGCGGAAGGCTCAGCGTGGCGCCCATGCCTCGGAGCATCGTTCGACGGGACAGCTTCATCCTGGAGATAAACATCAGCGGCTCCCTTTGGCAACCCCAACCGGCTCTTCCAGAGTAACGCGTTTCTGGAACGGCGTGCTGTTAATGATGCCCATGACGATGGACGAGAAGCGATAGCTGGTCTGTGCAGTGTCACGCACAATCGCGCGGACCGACGGCATGTCGTAGGGCTGCAGCCCCCTGCCCAGGGCGTAAATCATCAGCTTTTCAGCGACGGTCCCGACGAACAGGTCGGGTTCCCGGAGCAGCGCCTGCCGCAGGGTGACGACGCCGTTGACCTTCGTGCCGTCGAGCAGCTCGCCCTGCGCGTCAATCGGTGTGCCCGGGCCCGTGACGCTGTCGCCGTCGCGCAGGCGCCAGGCGCCCACCGCGTCGAAGTTCTCCAGTGACAGCCCGATGGGATCCATGATCTTGTGGCACTGCGCGCACGCCGGATTCTTCCGGTGCTCTTCCATGCGCTCGCGCATCGTCAGGATGCGTCCGCCGCGGTTGGCATCTTCGTTCAGCGGCGGAACGTTGGCGGCCATCGGAGGCACCGGGGCGCTGAGGAGGTTCTCCATCACCCATTTGCCGCGCACGACCGGCGACGTGCGATCGACGTGCGAGGTCACCATCAGGACCGCGCCCTTGCCCAGCAGGCCCCAGCGCCGGTCATCGGGCAGCGTCACGCGCCGGAAGTGGCTCCCGTAGACGTTCGGGATCCCGTAGTGCTCCGCGAGCCGCTCGTTGAGGAAGGTGTAGTCGGCCGTCATCAGATCGAGGACGTTCCGATCTTCTTTGACGATGCTCGCGAAGAACAGCGAGGCTTCCTGCTCGAAGGCCTGCCGCAGGTTGTCGTCGAAATCCGGAAATTCCTCCGAGTTCGGCTGCAGGTTTTTCAGGTTTCGCAAATACAGCCACTGGCCTGCGAAGTTCGTGGTGAGCGCCCCGGCCTTGGGATCGGCCAGCATGCGACGGACCTGCCGATCGAGCACCGCGCGGGTGTGAAGCGTGCCCCGCGTCGCGAGATCCAGCAGCGTGGTGTCCGGGATGCTGCTCCACAGGAAGAACGACAGGCGGGCCGCGAGTTCGCGGTCGCTGATTTGATATGCGGTGCCCGGCGGAAGGCCGGCTGGATCCTGCTCGATGTGGAAGCAGAATTTCGGACTCGCCAGAATGCGTTGCAGCGCTTTCTGGATGCCGGTGTCGAACGTGCCGGCCTGACGGCCGGCTTCGTAGAAGCCGAAGAGGCGCCCGCGATCGACGTCGGTGACGTCGCCACGGTAAGCCAGGCGCGCGAGCCGGGCGATGATCGCGCGCGCGCACGCGTCTTCGCTGGCTCTGGCTGCAGGCGCGCTCGGGTGGCACGAGAAGATCGCGCGGCGGCTCGGTGTGTCGCCGGGACCGGTTGCGTTGTAGGGCCCCGTGACTGTCAGCGTGTCGAAGTGCGGGTGGCCTGACGTGTCGCGCGTATCGGTGGAGCTTCGGATGAACGGCTGCAGGCGGGTCGGGTTCAGCGCGTCGCTGCGGGCGATGAACGACGCGCCGATGACGTGCGGCCCGGCCGTCAGCTTGATCTTGATGCGGCCGCGCTCGTCGATGACGTCGCCCGCCTTCGTCATGTTGACGAGGTTGGCTTTGAAGTCGGCTTCGCCACCCATGTGGAACGTGTGGACGCGCACGCCGTCGACCGTGTACTCGACGTCGTGCTCGTACTCCAGGCCGCGCATGACGCCCAGGTTCGTCCGGAACATCTTCACCGCGATCTGATACTCGGCGTCGAGGGGCAGCGTCACGTTCGCGAGGATCCCGCCGACGGTGCCGATCGGCAGGCCTTCCACGTGCGTGTCCTGCGACGCGTCCTGGCGGATGCGGAACGTCAGCGCCGCCGTGCCGATGTCGGGATCGCCGATTGCGAGCGAGCCGACCTTGTTGGCGGCTTCCATGAAACGCTCGAGCAGCACGGGCGACATGCCGAGGACGTCGCCCACGTTGTCGAAGCCGTAGGCGGAATCATCCGGCGGCAGCAGCGTCGAGGGATCGACGTCGAGCGCCAGCAAATCGCGGACGGCATTGGCGTACTCGGCACGATTCAGGCGGTGCAGTACGGGCCGGCCAGGATTCGGCTTGAGCGCGGCGGCGCGATCGAGCGATTCCGTCAGCCAGCCGACGAGCTGGCGGCGTGCGGCGGCGTCAGGCTGCGGCGCACCCTGGGGCGGCATCATCCCGACGCGCACCTTCTTGATCGCCTTCTCCCAGACGCCCGCGCTCGCGGCGACATCGGAGTAATCCATGCGATCCAATGCCAACCCGCCGCTTTTCAGGCGTTGGTTGTGGCATCCCGCGCAGTATTTGTCGACGGTTCCGTGCGGATCGCCGGCGGCCGGCGGAGATGCGGGGCCCTGTTGCGCAGCGAGCCATGGTGAACTGAGGATCAGAACGAGACCGATCGCGGTCGTCCACCGTATCAGCACGGGGCAACATAACATGGTCCGCCTATGCTGTCCATGAACACTGAACGTATCGAAACAGCGGAAATTAGCACGGACTTGGGCGGACTCTTGTGTGTCCCGTTCATTGACACTGCACTCATGGTGAGATACGTTCCCGTCGGGATCTGACGCTTTCCCCCTTGCCGAGGCCCATCCGATGCGCAGTAAACACCGCGGGATCGTCTTGCTTCTGACAGCCGCGCTTGCGGTCTGGGCCGCCGGCTCGCCCCGCGCCCAGAACGGTGGCGCCGGAGTCACGACCGATTTCTCCGGGGAATGGACCGTGGTGCGCTCACAGGACAACACCGAGAACCCGTGGGTTGGAGATTTCTTCGGGCTGCCGCTCAATGCCGACGGCCTCGCCCGCGCGGAGACCTGGGACGCGTCGCTCCTGTCGCTGCCCGAATACCAGTGCCGGCCGCACGGGTGGGCATACATCTATCGCGGTCCCACGCAGTTGCGGATCAGCAAGGAAGTGGATCCGTACTCGCGGGAGATCGTCGCGTATCAGCCCGAGTGGCACCAGTCCACCAACATGCCTGTGTTCCTCGACGGCCGCGAACCTCCGCCAGCCGAATCGGCGCATTCCTGGGGAGGGTTTTCCGCCGCGACGTGGGAAGGGGACATGCTGCGGATCGAAACCTCACATCTGAAGGAAGACTACATCCGCCGGGACGGGGCGATGGCGACGGACGAGGCGACGGTGACGACGTGGTGGATCCGCCGCGGCGACATCCTGACCTGGGTCAATATCATTCACGATCCGACGTACCTGTCCGAGCCGCTCATCCGCAGCTCCGAATACCGGCTGACCGTGAACTCGCTCGTGCCGCCGCACCCGTGCACGTCGGTCTATGAAGGTCTCGAAAAGGGCAAGGTGCCGCACTTCCAGCCCGGTGAAAATCCCTTCCTGAAGGACATTCGCACCCGCTACGGCGTGGCCGCGAACCGTCCAACGGGCGGCGTCGAGACGATGTATCCCGAGTACGAGCAGACGCTCAAGGACAGCCAGTGGACGGCCGGCGATCGGGCCGCGACCATCGGCCGCTGACACGCCAGGATGACTGCCGCCATGAAACCCGTTCGCGCCCTCGTTCTCGTGATTGCCGCAGCCGCGTTGCTGGCCTGCCGCAACGCGCCGATCTCGGTGCACAGCAACCCGCACAGGCGGCGAGCGATGTGCACATCCTTCCGGTGAGGGGCAACATCTGGATGCTCTCGGCCGGGGGCAGCAACGTCGTCGCCTCCATCGGCAAGGACGGCATCATGCTGGTCGACACGGGCGCCGCCCCGATGACCGACAAGCTGCTCGCGGCCGTGCAACTGCTCGATCGGCAGGTCACGTCGATGCGCATGCCGCAGAAGTCGTGCGTCGGCCTCATCCAGGGCTGCTCCTGGTGGAACAGCTCGACGTTCCTGCCGACGACCGCGGCGCCACCGGCGCCCAAACCGATCGTGGGCATCGTCAACACCAGCTTCGACCCCGATCACATGGGCGGCAACGCAGCGTTCTCGGCAGCCGGCCGGAGTCATATCGGGCTCGCCGCCCAGGACGCCTGGATCATGGCGCACGAAAAGGCGACGTCGCACCTGCCGAAGGGATCGCCCGTGCCGTCCGCGGCGATGCCGAGCGAAGCCTACGAAGGCGCGAGCTTCAAGCTGAATTTTTTCAACGGTGAGGGCGTGGTCTTGTGGCACATGCCGTCGGCGCACACCGATGGCGACACGATCGTCCAGTTCCGCGAATCGGAAGTGCTCGCGGCCGGCGACGTCCTGAACATGACGAGTTATCCCGCGATCGACGTCGACAAAGGCGGCAGCATCCAGGGTGTTGTGGACGCGCTCAACTGGATCCTTGAAACCTCCGTCGTCGAGCACATGATGGAGGGCGGCACGGTCGTGGTGCCAGGGCATGGCCGTCTCACCGATTCAGCGGACGTCGCGTATTACCGCGACATGGTGACGATCATGCGGGATCGCGTCCGCGCCGCCGTGAAGAAGGGTATGACGCTGCCGCAGATCAAAGCCGCGAGGCTGACGCGCGACTACGACGGCCGCTTCGGCCGCAGCACCACAAATACCCCGGACGTTTTCATCGAGGCTGTTTACCGCAGCCTCACTCCCAAGTCGTAACGAGGCCTCGCGGTGCGCAGATTTCTCATCGCTGTCACGCTCGCTGCCGCGCTGTGCGGCCAGTATGTCCACGCCCAGGGACGCGGCCAGCAAGGCCCTCCGCCACCCCCGCCTGTTCCTCGTTCGGCCGCGCCGTTCGACATCTCCGGCTACTGGGTGTCGCTCGTCACCGACGACTGGCGTTACCGCATGCTGACGCCGCCGAAGGGCAACGTGGACTATCTGCCGGTGACGGCCGAGGGGCGGCGCGTGACAAATGAGTGGGATCCCGCGAAGGATGTCGCGGCCGGGGAGGAGTGCCGGGTGTACGGCGCTGGCGGGATCATGAGACTGCCCACCAGGCTGCACGTGACGTGGGACGACGACAACACCGTCAAGATGGAGATCGACGCCGGTACCCAGACGCGGCGCTTTTACTTCGACAGCACCCCGCAGCTCGCAACGCTCCACCCGGCACCTGCGCAGCCGAGCTGGCAGGGCTATTCGCTGGCGCGCTGGGAGTTTCCCAACGCGGGCCGCGGCCAGGCCCCGGGACGGGGCGGCGCCCGCGTCGGCCAGCTGAAAGTCGTGACGACGCATCTGCGTCCCGGATACGTGCGCAGGAACGGGGTTCCGTACGGCGCCAACGCCACGCTGACCGAGTACTTTGTCCGTCTCGTCGATACCGGCGGCCAGGAATATCTGGTGGTGACGAGCATGGTCGACGATCCGACATATTTTCAGCCGGCGTACATCAAGACGTACGAATTCAAGAAGCAACGGGACGCGACCGGCTGGAACCCGCGCCCCTGCGGACCGAAATAACGGACGCCGCGTCGCCGGCACGGCCCGGAGGCAGCGAGAACCACCACCACAGAGTGCGCACGATTGCTTGCGCGCCCTGCCGGTCCGATTCCAAAATCTTGGATCGCCGTACCTTTGCCTGATTTTTGCCGAATCGTTTCCCGGCAGTGCACGATTGATGGTGTTACCGTTTCGCGATACTTAACGTCGATCAGGTTCGGCAACAAGCGGAGCAGTAAAACTGTGTCCTGTATATTGACACTACACGTACTATTCGCTAGCCTTTCGCGGCGTCTTTCCCCCTTAACGCGATCAAGTGAGGTAAGTGCGATGTTCAGTGCAACCAGACGGATGCTCCTGCTGCTCGTACTACTGGCCGCACCCGCGCCGCTATTCGCGCAGCAGTTGGGCACGATGGCCGGCGTCGTCAAGGACGCGTCGGGTGCCGTGCTTCCGGGTGTGACGGTCGAAGTGACCAGCCCGGCGCTCATCGAAAAGCTGCGCACGGCGGTCACGGACGGATCGGGCCAGTACCGCATCGTGAACCTGCCGCCCGGCACGTATGCCGCGACGTTTACGCTCACCGGCTTCAGCACGGTCAAACACGATGGCGTCGAAGTGTCGGTCGCTGTCAACGCGCAGGTGAACGCCGAGATGAAAGTGGGCGCCGTCGCGGAGACGATTACGGTCACCGGCGAAGCCCCCGTCGTCGACATTCAGTCCGCCGCGCAAACCCGCTCGGTAACCGCGCAGGCGTTCAAGGAACTCCCGTCGGGCGGCTCGTGGATTCAGATGGCGGCGCTCGTGCCTGCGGTCCGGGCCTCGAATACCGACGTAGGCGGCGTCCTGGGGGATCAGACAGGCGCGCAGGTGTCCGCGCATGGCAATAACCCCGGAGACGGTGTTTCGCTCATCGACGGCATGCGCATCGGCAACATGTACATCAGCTCGAACCTGACGAATATGAGCCTTTCGCCGCTGCTGTTCGACGAGGTGAACGTGCAGATGTCCGGCCAGCTGGCCGAGACCGGCACCAACGGCGTGATCATGAACGCGATTCCGCGGTCGGGCGGCAACCGGTTCAGCGGATCGTTGCTCGCGAACGGATCGGGCCCGAGCCTGCAGGCCTCGAACCTCACCGACAACCTGAAGGCGCGCGGAGTGCAGACGGCATCGTCGAGCCTCAAGACGCTCTACGACCTCAACGGCGCTTTCGGCGGTCCGATCAAGCAGGACAAGTTGTGGTTCTATGCTTCGTCGCGCTACTTCACGAACGAGTATTACCTCGCGTCGAAGTACTACCCGACCGACGTGACCGCCATCACCCGGACAAACGACCTCGGACGGCAGGCGTACGCGGGCACCTATACGTACGACAACAACGGGCGCGTCACATGGGCGATCTCGGAGAAGCAGAAGTTCTCGACGTTCTACGCTTACCAGTACAAGGTCGATCCGCACTGGCTCCTGAACATCTTCAACGTGTCACCCGAGGCGGCACGCATCACGACCTGGCACACGCAGCTGTCGACGACGAAGTGGACGTATGCGGCGACCAACAAGGTGTTGTTCGAGTTGGGCCTGATGGCCGGCGCGAGCCCGGACACGATCGAGATGAATCGAGATCTGGTGGGCCAGTGCGGCGGGGCGCCGTGCATCTCGATTACCGAGCAGACGGCAGGCAACTTCGCCTACCGCGCGCCGACGGGGGCGAATAACGACGATCGCCTGCCGTCGCAGTCGTTCATTGGTTCGATGAGCTATGTCACGGGTTCGCACAACGCGAAGGTCGGCTTCGACATGCAGCGCGGACACTTCTGGCGCGGCGACAACAACGATTCCACGGGCGGTGTCTGGTACACGACCACGGCCGGCGTGCCGGCATTCGTCACCATCCAGGCACCGGTCTATGGATGGCAGATGAATCTCAACTACAACCTGGGCATTTACGCCCAGGATCGATGGACAATGAACCGCCTGACGCTGGGCGGCGGAATCCGCCTGGACCTGCAGAACGAGTCAGACGAAGCGTTCACGGTAGGTCCGCACAAGTGGGCGCCGACCCGCAACTTCAACTTCCCGGCGGTCGAGAACGTGCCGAACTGGAAGGACTTCGATCCGCGGGTTCAGGCAGCCTACGACCTGTTCGGCAACGGCAAGACGGCATCAAGGGGAGCGTCAGCCGCAGCATCGAGCAGGACTCGATCCGCTGCGCCCAGGCCAACAACCCCGCCTCGACGATCGGCACACAGACCAACCGCGTTTGGAATGACACGAACAAGAACTTCGTGCCGGACTGCAATCTGAATATTGGCACTGCAAACGGCGAGTGCGAACAGTGGCTCGTTCCGACGTTCGGCCTGGCGGTGCCCGGCACCGTCTACTCCCCGTCGATCATGCAGGGGTGGGGCGTGCGTCCCTACAACTGGGAGTTCTCGGCCAGCGTCCAGCAGCAGGTTGCGCCGCGTATCTCCCTCAGCGCCGGATACTTCCGTCGCATCGTCGGCAACTTCAACGTCGTCGATAACGAAGCGCTCGGCCCGAACGACTTCACCCAGTTCTCGGTGATCGTGCCCAGCAACACCGGCAACGGCTTTACTCTGCCCAGCGCCGGCCAGACCATCAGCGGCCTTTACGATCCGACCAAGGTCGTCGCGCCCAAGAACGTCGTGAAGAGCGCGTCCACCTTCGGAGACGTGTACCAGCACTGGAACGGCTTCGACCTGAACGTGGATGCCCGTATGCAGAACGGGCTGCTGCTGCAGGGCGGTGTCAGCGCGGGCAAGGGCATGACGGACAACTGCGCGATCGTCGATGCGGTCCCCGAGGTGCTCACGGTCCCGGCCGCGGCACCGGCCGGAATCCAGCCCGCTCTTACGGCGGGAACGGGTGCCCTGACGCCGAGAGCGTACTGTCACCAGGAGACGCCGGTTCAGCCGCTCTACAAGGCGCTGGCTTCCTACCTGACGCCGTGGTGGGGTATCCGCGTGGCGGGCACGCTCCAGAGCCTGCCCGGCCCGCAAGTCGCCGGCACGAACATCTACAACAACGCCAATCGGACCACCACCACGACACTGGCGCGGCCGTTCACGAACGGTCAGGCGAACGTCAACGTGGTACAGCCCGGCACGCAGTGGGGCGACCGCCTCAACCAGGTCGACCTGCGAGTCACGAAAGTAGTGAATATCGGGAAGGGCAAGCTGGATCTGAACGCCGACTTCTACAACGCGTTCAACTCCGACGCGGTCCTCACGGAGCTGGGCACGTTCGGGCCGGTGTGGCGGCTGCCCACGTCCGTCATCCAGCCGCGGTTTGTGAAGTTCACGGCCCGCTACGATTTCTAGGTAGCGGAGCCGAGAAACGCAAAACGTAGAACGAAGACCTCAGGAGTCGTCCTTCGTTTTGCGTTTTGCGTTCCACGTTCAGGGCGTTGCTTTTTCGCGCCCGGCTAGGTCGTCGGGCGGACGCGGTTGTCGCCGTGGCGGTTGAGGACCACCCACACGGCGACAGCCGGTTCCTTCCCTACCGTCCACAGGCGATGCGGCATCTGCGCGTCGAATGAAATCGAATCGCCGGGACCGAGCTCGAACTCTTCGAAGCTGATTTTGATCCCCAGCCGTCCGCTGATCAAGTACGCGTACTCCTGTCCGCCGTGCCGGATCAGCGCATCCTTCGGACACGACTCCGCGCCGACGTTGTAGACCACGATCAGGAACTCGAGATCCTTATCCGGCGTCGGTGTCAGCCGTTCCCACCGGACGCCGTCGGCCAGGCTGATCGTCTTGCGGCGATCGGGTGTGATGACCGGGTTCGGGATGTCGACGACGGTCGATTCATCGTCCGCAGAGCGTTCGCGTCCCCTGGCGCGTGATGCCGCGGCCTTGAAGAGATCGTCAACGACCAGGCCGAGCTGGTTCGCGATCGCGTAGAGCGTTCCCACCGACGGCATCACACGACTGCGCTCGATTTGCGACACCAGACTCGGCGAGACGCCCACGTACCGTGCGAGTCCGCGGACGGTCATCCCTTTCTGTTCGCGGGCGACGCGCAGTCGCGGTCCGAGGTTGGCGGACATTTTTTCCCGCGCGCCTTCCGGCGGCACGCTGTCGCGCTCCGCCTTCCGCTGTCG
>Ga0170475_109109742_pt1 | contig 11229 bp, 10 predicted proteins | sample Soicark_Litter_5_FD_111474 | JGI IMG/M metagenome (GOLD analysis project Ga0170475, IMG submission 111474) | Avena fatua rhizosphere microbial communities from Hopland, California, USA. Combined Assembly of 48 SPs | reverse complement strand
TCGGCCGGTGGCTTTCCCTGAAGGATGGCGTAGCCGACCTCGACCGCCTTCTGCGCCATGGCATAGGGGTCCTGCGACGATGAAGCTTCGACCAGGCTGCCCGGCTGTTTCAGCGCTTCCACGATATCAGGAGCACCATCGACCGACGTGATGAAGAAATCCGTGCGGTTGAGCTGCTTAGCCGCGAGGTCCGCCCCGATCGCCTCCTGGTCGTTGATCGTGAACACGGCGTTAATGTTGTCGAAAGCGGTCAGCAGGCCGATCATAACCTCCAGACCACCCTCGCGCGTGACTTTGCCATTCTGGTTGTCGGACAGGATCTTGATGCCCGGGCTCTTGGCCAGGGACTCCTTGCAGCCGCTGACCCGATCGAGCACCGACGAGGTCGGCGGGCCGGTGATGATGACGACGTTGCCATTGCCGCCGAGTTTGTCGGTGATGTACTTGCAGGCATTCCGCCCGGCCGCGATGTTGTCGGTCTGGACCTGCGCGTCGGCTCCCTTGGCGGTGACATCCAAGGCGACCGAGGTGATCCCCGCAGCTTTCAGGCGCACCATCGCGGGCTCGATCGCGGTGGGATCGGCAGCATTGAGCAGCACCATATCGACGCCGGAGGCGATGAAGTTGTCAATCTGGGTGGACTGCTTGTTCAGGTCATAGTCGGACGACACCGCCGTGACCTCGACATTGCCCCCTGCAAGTTCATTCGCCTTGGCCTGGGCACCTTTCTGCATCGAGAGGAAGAACGGGTTGCCGAGGTTGCCGACGGTCATGCCGATCGATGTGAGATCCGCGGCAAAGGCCGGGGCCGAAAGCATTGATGTCGCGATGGCGGTGAGCAGAGCCGTTTTGCGGATAGTCATGTCTGTTTTCTCCCTGATTTTCATTTTTGATGAAGGTCGGAGGTCGAGCCGGTCAGCTCATCCAGTTGCCGCCATCGACATTGAGCGTCTGGGCCACGATGTAATCGCTGTCCGATGAGGCCAGGAACACGGATGGCGCGCCGTAATCTTCCGGCCGGCCCATGCGGCCGAGCGGGACCGCTTCCCCGACCTCCCGCTTTTTGGCCGATCGCCGCCGCCTTGGTCGGGCAATAGACCGGCAGCAGCGGCTCGCCGCGACGCCCCGCCTGGGAAGACATGTTGATGATCTTGCCGCCACGGCCCTGTTCGACCATTTGTTTGGCTACCGCCTGCAACGTGAAGAACAAGCCTTTCACATTGATCGCGAACTGGCGGTCGAAACTGGCCTCGGTCGCTTCCAGCAGGGGCTGCATGTCGAAGACGGCGGCGTTGTTGACCAGAATGTCGATGCCGCCGAACTGCTCCACCGCCGCCTTGGCTGTGGCGTCGATCGATGCTGGATCGCGCACGTCGAGCCGCACGGCGAGTGCCTTGTCTCCGATATCCTGGGCGAGTGCCCCCGCCTTGTCCTGCGCCACATCGGCGATTACGACGCGCGCTCCCTCCGCAGCGAAGGCGCGGACCATCTCTTCACCGATGCCCTGGGCAGCGCCTGTGACGATGGCAACCTTGTTCTGCAACTTCATGGTCCGTTTCCTCAAAGCTTTTTGTGATCGTTCAGCCGATCCAGTCGATCAAGCTGAGCGGTTTTTAGCTGTTTGAGGGTCGGATCAGCTAGCCACGGTCTTGTTAAAAGTATGTACTTTCTTGTCTTGTGCGGTACGGCATCACCGGTTTTTTTATTGCCGGTGCCGCAAGCCGATACAGGTCCATATGGCTTTCTATTCAGACACTTCCGCCGAAAATTTCTCGGCCGAAGTTCTACGATACTTCGATGGAGTGATCCCTCTTTCCGCGAGGAAATGCCGGTTAAAATTCGATATATTGTTGTAACCTACTTCAAAGCAGACTTCCGTTACCGGCATGTCTGTCTCCGACAAAATCTTGCATGCGTGAGAGACGCGCAACTTCCTTACATAATCGACAAAGTTATTGCCGGAGTTCTTTTTGAAGAAACGAGAAAAGCTGGACTCGCTCATCCCGGCGATTTCCGCGGCTTCGGACAGACTCACCGTGTCCTTGAAGTTCTCAAGGATGTAGGACATCACTTTCTGAATGATCCGGGGAGCATCCTGATCGAGGCTTGGCACATAGTCGGCGCTGGCGAGCGGCGTGCGCTCCGATGATTGGGCGAGACGGCGGATGAGGTCGAGGAACAGCAGCAGCCGATGGAAGCCCTGGGCCTTGCCGATGCGCTCCATCAGCGTCGCGCAATGTCTCGCGGTTTCGCCGTGGAACTGAAATCCACGATGCCAGTCGTTCAGCAAGGGGACGATCTCCGTAACCTCGGGAAAGACCTCGGCCGCCCGCGCGAATTGGGCCGGGTCGAATTGCAGGACGACACTCCGATCCCGCACGATCTCGCCGGGCGCGAGATCGCTGACCCAGTTGTGCGGCAGATTCGGGCCGACCGCCATGAGGCAGCCGGGGCCGAACTCGCCGATGTGGTCGCCGACAAACGCCTTTCCAGTCGACTCCCGGATCAGATGGATCTCATACTCCGGATGGTAATTCCAGCGCGCGATGTTGCAGGGAAAATCATGCATGCGCCACCGGAAGGACTCGATCGGGTTGGACGCGACCAACTCAAGGTGCGGGCTCTTCCGGATGACATCGGTCATGGCCGGAAAGTCCCTGTCCGGAAAGTCCCAGTCCGGCTGCCGACCTTCAGCAGGAACGGAATATCGGTGCGGTAAAGGTCAGTGGCGGCTGAAGAGGCTTTGATTGCGGAGAATCTGGCGCCGGCATTGCGGAGCGACCATTTAGCCAGGGTACTTGTCAGGGCGGCGAATATAAGAGAAGCGGTCATCGTTTGACTCCGGGATAGACGGAACGGCGCTTACTCCCTCATTGTCATCCAGTCGGTCAGGTCGGCTGTTCGATTATCATATTGTACAACGCGGGACGGGGTGCAACCGCGTCAAACGTAGGGCAGACACGCTGATTCCGGAGCCCTCGAATCTTTTGGCTGCGTATGGCACAAGGCCGGAAAACCGTGGTATTGTATACTGGACATAGATCCAACGGGAATTTGGCATACCATGAACTTACTCGGTCCGGCGCCTGAAAGCGAACCTCTTCCCGAAGATAAAGGCTTGTTGTCGGACCAGATCCGTCGGGCGCTGGCTGATGAAATCGCGACCGGGCGCCTGAAGCCTGGCACGGCGCTGGATGAGCAGCAGATCGCGACACGGTTCGGAGCGTCGCGGACTCCGGTGCGGGAGGCGCTACGCCAGCTCGATGTTTCAGGTCTGGTGGAAATCCGGCCCCGGCGGGGCGTCATCGTCGCAATGATGACGCCCGAGCGGATCATGGACATGTTCGAGACGACAGCCGAAGTGGAGGCCATGTGCGTCCGGCTGGCGACGTACAGGATCACTCCGGCTGAACGCAGCCATCTTCAGGGACTGCACGAAGAATCGGCCGCCATGGTCGCCGCTTCCGACCTCGACGCTTATGATGAATTCAACCGGGTGTTTCACGAAGCGATCTACCGCTCGACCCACAACCAGTTCATGGCGGAGCAGGCGATCGGCATCCGCTCCCGTCTGTCGGCTTTCCGGCGCACCCAGCTACGCCACGGTGACCGGCTCGTCAAATCGCATGAGGAACACGGGGAGATTCTGCGGGCCATGGCGCGGGGCGATGGCGGCGAGGCCGCACGCTGCATGCGCGCTCATATGCTGAACGCCAGTGGCGCGCTGACCAGTTATATCAGGACGCTCAACGACACCGATCCGCTGGCCTGAAGAGGTGCCGCTCCGCTCTACACTGACCTACGAGGCTGCAATTCTCCTCCCCTTGACCCCGGTCAAGTAATTTCCCACCGCCATTGAGGATACTCCCGCTATTCTTCCACTCAAAAGCAGTCCGCAATGGTATGCCTGATCCTTGCCACGCTCTTCCTGACCGCCAGCCATATCGTTCCCGGTCTGCCGCAAACCCGCGCCTATCTGATCGAAGCCCTCGGCCGCCGGATGTTCCTGACGCTCTACTCCGCCGTCTCGTTAGCGGCACTGGTCCTCGTGGTCTGGAGCTACCGTTCGGCCGATCCAGGCATGTGGCTGTATTTCCCTCCCCTTGAGGCCAAAACCTTCGCCGTCCTGGCGATGCCGATCCCTCTGTTCCTGCTGGTCGGCCGGCTCACGACGCCGGCCCGTCCGGAGGAGCCCTTTGGAATCTACCGCATCACCGGGGTTCCCGGCAGCCTCTCGGTCCTGCTTTGGACGCTGCTGCATCTGGCGGCGCTGGGAGGAGCGCGGCAGGTCATCGTCTTCGCCGGAATGGCCGCCATCGCCCTGTTCGCCCTCGTGAAGAACTGGCGCACCGCCACTTCGGCCCAACGTCAGGCCGGTATCCTGCCCTTCGCAGGCATCCTCCGGGGAGATCAGCGCCTCAAGTGGGGGGAGATCGGCTGGAGCCGGCTGCTCCTGACGCTCGCCCTTTGGGTGGCGCTGCTGCTGCTCCACCCCGTCGTGATCGGCCCCGATCCCCTGGCATATTTGAACTAGCTCGGCCCAAGCGAACGCAGGAACGCGAAGTCGCAGCCCTCGTCAGCTTGAAGGATCTGTTCGTCATAGAGGCGCTGGTAACCCCGCGCCGGAGCGCGCTCGACGGGCTTGAGCGCTGCCCGCCGACGGTCCAGTTCGCTGTCCTCCACCAGAAGCTCCAGCCGCCGCCCGGCGACACTCAGGCGGATGCGGTCGCTGTCGCGTACGAGCCCCAGCGGTCCCCCCGATGCCGCGTCCGGCGTCACATGCAGGACGATCGTGCCATAGGCGGTCCCGCTCATCCGGGCGTCCGATATCCGGACCATGTCCTTGACACCCGCGCGGGCGAGTTTCGACGGGATCGGCAGATAACCGGCCTCCGGCATGGCCGCTTCGCTGACAGGGCCGGCATTCTGAAGGACGAGAAAATCGTCCGGGTTCACATCCAGATCCGGATCGTCGATCCGTGCGGCCAGATCTTCAAGCGAGGTGAAGACGACAGCGCGGCCTTCCCGCTCGAACAGGTCGGGGTCGGCGGCGGCGCGCTTCAGGATTGATCCCTTGGGCGCCAGATTGCCGAACAAGGCCACCAGCCCGCCCGTCTCGCGCACGGGGTCATCGATGGGGCGGATGATCTCGCGGTCCACCCAGGGATGCGCCGCGTCGATGCGCTCGCCGACCGTCTCGCCCGTTACGGTGACGCAGTCGAGGTGGAGGAGGGGGCGCAGCTCCCGCAGGACAGCCGGAATGCCGCCAGCCGCGTGCAGGTCCTCCATATAGCCGGTGCCGGTCGGCTTCAAATCCACCAGAACCGGCGTCGTCTCACTCAACTCGTTCATCTTGTTGAGATCGACGGAAAGGCCAAGCCGTCCCGCTATGGCCGCCAGATGGATGATGGCGTTGGTCGAACCGCCCAGAGCCAGAAGGACGCGCATGGCGTTCTCGATCGCTTCCGCCGTCATGATGCGGCTGGGGCGGAGGTCCGAGCCGATCAGCGACACGGCGATGCGGCCCGTTTCTTCCGCCATGCGCAGCCTGTCCGCGTCCACCGCCGGGATCGCGGCGGCGCCTGTCGGCATCATGCCGAGCGCCTCGGCAAGCGAGGCCATGGTGCTCGCCGTCCCCATCACGCCGCAGGAACCCGCCGTGGTGGACAGCCGCCGTTCGACCGCGTTGATTTCCTCGTCATTGACCCCGCCCGCGCGATAACGCGCCCAGAAGCGCCGGCAATCGGTGCAGGCGCCCAGCCGCTCGCCCCGGTGGCGGCTGGTGGACATCGGGCCACCGACAAGCTGGATTGCGGGAAGATCCGCCGAGGCCGCCCCCATGAGCTGGGCCGGCACCGTTTTGTCACATCCGCCGAGCAGGACCACCACGTCCATCGGCTGCGCCCGTATCATTTCCTCGACGTCCATCGACATCAGATTGCGGAACTTGAGGCTTGTCGGGCTGAGGAACACCTCTCCCAAGGAGATCGTCGGGAAATCCACGGGCAGGGCGCCCGCCGCCAGGACGCCGCGCTTCACCGCCTCGATCAGTTCCGGAAAGTGGCGGTGGCAGTTGTTGAAGCCGCTGGCCGAATGGGCGATGCCCACGATCGGCCTGTCCAGCATCTCGCGACTATAACCCATGGAACTCGCGAAAGAGCGCCGGAGATAGAGGCTGAAACCACGGTCGCCGTAGTTGGTCAGACCACGGCTGAAACCAATCCCTTTCTTCTTCTCTTCCCCATTCATCGTCTCGTCCTCCTCCCGCTATTGCCTGCTATTGTATGTCTTCGCAAACTGCTTGTATCTCCCATGCTTCCGCAAGAGTAAGAATCCGCTCACCCCATATCGCAGCGGAGGCGAGCCCCATGTCGCAGGCTGAAGTCATTCTCTACGGAACCGCTCCCCATAGCCGCGTGAGGGCGTCATGAACGGCACGCATTTCCACCGGAGAGCTTCGCGCACAATCCCTCGCGGGCGGTGGCGCGTCAGGTGCCGGTATCCGCAACTTCATGCCCGATCAGCACCGGAATTTCTTCGCACTGCTTCGCGCGGTCTTCGTCAGCCTGCCCGATGAGGACGGCTGGCCGGTTGCCAGCATCCTGACCGGCGCTCCAGGCTTCGTGTCGAGCCCTGATTCTGGAACCCTCCACATCGCCGCGACGATGGCCGAGCCCGATCCAGCCGCCGCTTCGCTCCGTGCCGGGCGAAACGTGGGAGTGCTCGGCCTCGACTTCGCGACCCGGCGGCGCAACCGGGCGAACGGGGTCATCGCGCACGCGGATGCGGCCAGTTTCACCGTCGCCGTGGCGGAGAGTTTCGGTAACTGCGCCAAATACATCCAGACACGTCAGGTCGGGACGGTCGTAACGGAACCCGGCCCGTTCGAAGAACTGACCGAGTTCGACGCGGATGCCGTATCGCTGATCCGGTCATCGGATACTTTCTTCGTGGCGTCCGGCACCGGAAATTCCGGGGCCGGTGGCATGGACATTTCGCATCGGGGCGGACGGCCCGGATTTGTCCAGATTTTGGGAAACGAATTGATCATCCCCGACTTCCAGGGAAACCGCTACTTCAACACGTTCGGCAACTTCCTGATCGAGCCAAGAGCCGGCCTGCTGTTCATCGACTTCGACACGGGCGACGTGCTGCGCCTCAAAGGGCGCGTATCGATCGACTGGAACCCGCCGGGCACATCTCCGGCAGGAACCGAGCGTGTCTGGCGTTTCGATGTCCGTCTGATCTTCCGGCAGCGATCCGCTCTACCCCTGCGCTGGGACTTCGCGGAGTTCTCTCCGGCTTCTCTTGCGACTGGCGTTTGGTAGATTGCACCAGTCATTCTCGCGAATAGAGATAAACCAAAGCTCATATGAGGCTTGATCTATACTAATGTGGGTTGAACTATTGTGCTGTAACGCTGTTGTAGATGTGTATGAGTCATATGGGTTCACACTTAATAATAAATATTCGGAGGACGTTACAATGGCAAACCAACAAAATCAGGGTCCGAACCAAGGTCAGAACCCAGACAAGAATCAGAAGCAAAATCCGAATCAAGCTGACCAAAGCGATCAGAATCGCGACCGGCAGGGGCAGACTGTCAACCCCAACAATCCGAACCAGCCGGGTCAGGGCGGGAACCAGGATAATCCGAACCGCCAGGGTTCCTGATCCTCATTACTGACTTAACGGTCGTCGTTGAAGGGAGCCTCCGGGCTCCCTTCTTTGTTGTGCGCGGTTGTGCGCAAGCCGTCCCGATTCCCTCCTTTCTGTATACGGTCATCGCGGCATATTTCGCGTTCAAGATACACTATTGCCATAAATATATTATCATGCATACAATAATGCGGGAAATGGCAAGGTGGGCATACAAAGATCAAGGCCCGCCGATAATGGAGGGAACGTGCGATATGCTGAAGCGAGGATCGGCCCCGCTCCCGGCACCCGTTTGCCGGCTCGATGTACAATTCGTTCTCCAGGGGGAGACATATCGCCATGTCCCCTGAATTGATCTCGATCTATGCGCTGGCGGTGATGTTCATAATCGCCACTCTGCTGCCGATCAACATGGGCGTGCTGGCTTTCGTCGGCGCTTTTCTGGTTGGAACGCTGGTCGCGGGGCAGGGGACGAAGGAAATCATCGCCGGCTTTCCGACCGGCCTGTTCCTGACGCTGGTCGGAATAACATATCTGTTCGCTCTGGCGCAGAACAACGGCACGATCGACTGGCTTGTCCAGCTTGCGGTCCGGGCAGTCAGGGGCCATGTGGCGGCGATCCCGTGGATCATGTTCTTCATCGCCGCCGTGCTGACATCCGTGGGCGCCGTCAGCCCAGCGGCGGTCGCGATCATCGCGCCGATCGCCTTGGGCTTCGCGATCCAGCACAAGATCAACCCCTTGCTGATGGGCTTGATGGTGATCCACGGCGCGCAGGCGGGCGGCTTTTCTCCCATCAGCATCTATGGCGGGATCACCAACGGCATCGTCGCCAAGGCGGGCCTGCCGCTGAGTCCGGTCACGACCTTCCTGGCGAGCTTCTTCGTCAACTTCGCGGTGGCGGCGCTGCTCTTCGTGTTGATGGGCGGACGGGAACTGCTGAGCCGCCGGGCCGCGACGCCTGGGGTCTCAGACCGCGTGCCGGTTGGAAGCGTCGGCGCCATGGCGAACATTCGCGACCTGGGGCACTCCACGCCCCAAGGTGGTGCTCAGGTTTATGGCGACGCCGAGGCTGAAGCGCTCCGGGAGGATCTTGAGCTGAGCATGGGCAATGCCGACAGCGTCATGGGAACGCCGGCGATCCATGAGGGTGCTTATTCGAAGCCTTATCAGCTTATCACCATCGCCGGTCTGGTGCTGCTTGCGGTGCTCACGCTGGCGTTCAAGCTTGATATCGGCTTCGTCGCCATCACCATCGGGCTGGCCCTGTCGCTGATGTCGCCCAATCTTCAGAAGCGGGCGATAGGGCAGGTGTCATGGCCGGAGATCGTGCTGATCACCGGCGTCAGCACCTATGTCGGCGTGCTCGAATCCATGGGCACCATCGACTTCGTTGGACACAGCGTGGCGGGAATGACCTCACCGCTGATAGCGGCTCTGCTGCTGTGCTTCATCGGGGCTGTCGTCTCGGCCTTCGCCTCATCGACCGCTGTCCTGGGATCGCTGATCCCGCTGGCCGTGCCGTTCCTTCAGGCGGGCACGGGAGTCAGCGCCATCGGCTTCATCGCGGCGATGGCGGTAGCATCGACCATCGTCGATGTCAGCCCCTTCTCGACCAACGGTGCGCTGGTCCTCGCCAATGCGCAGGGAGTGGACCGCGACCAGTTCTTCCGCCGCCTGATGGGCTACGGGGCGCTGGTGACGGTCGTGGCGCCTGTGGTGGTCTGGTTCATCTTCGTCGTGCTGTAAAAATGTTGGGCGGGAAAAGAGGTGCTGTCTACACGAGGGGAGGCGCCAAGACATTCCCGTCCAAGCGCCCCTGGATGATCTCGCACTGACTTTCCGCAGGGTAATACTGGAGAAGCGGGGAGGGGAGCCCCGCTTCTTATCGGCATATTGGTTTGACAAATATGATAATGCCTCGTAGCGTGATTTTCGTTCAGGCGAACCGTTGAGTCCGCTGATAAAATTTCGCTGTTGGGAGGAAAATCCAAAATGACTGATAGCTTCAAAGCCTTTGTCATCGAGGATGCTGACGGCAAGCCGAAGGGCGGCTTCAAGCAACTGAGCCTCGCTGACCTGCCCGACAACGATGTGCTTGTCGAAGTCGCCTATTCGACCGTCAACTACAAGGACGGTCTGGCGGTCTCGGGAAAGGGCCGCATCGCGCGCAAGCTGCCGATGGTCGGCGGCATCGATCTCGCCGGCACAGTGGTTGAATCCCGCTCTCCCCAATGGAAGCAGGGCGACCGGGTGATCGCCAATGGCTGGGGCATGTCGGAAACGGCGTGGGGCGGCTACAGCAGGTTTCAGCGCCTGAAGCCGGAATGGCTGACCCGCCTGCCGGACGCCTTCAGCCTTGAAGAGGCGATGGGCATCGGCACGGCAGGCTACACCGCCTCCCTCTGCGTGGACGCGCTGGAGAACTGGGGCGTCATTCAGCCCGGCGGCAAGGAAGTGCTGGTCACCGGTGCTGCCGGCGGCGTCGGCTCGGTCGCCGTGGCGCTGCTCGCCAAGCGCGGATACCCCGTGATAGCCGCTACCGGCCGTCCGGAAACCCATGACTATCTCAAGGGCCTGGGTGCCACCGGCTTCATCGAGCGCGGCGCCCTTCAGGAAAAGGGTGCCCCCCTTCAGAAGGAGCGTTGGGCCGGCGGCGTCGATGCGGTCGGCGGCCAGACGCTGGTGAACGCCCTGGCGCAGACCGTCTACGGCGGCGCCATCGCCGCCTGCGGGCTGGCGGGTTCGGCCGACCTGCCCGGAACAGTGCTGCCCCATATCCTTCGGAGTGTCGCGCTGCTTGGCGTGGACAGCGTGATGGCGCCGCAGCCCAAGCGCGATGACGCCTGGAAGCGCCTCGCCCGCGACCTCGACACGGCACACCTCAAGGCGATGTACGAGGTTCAGCCGTTCGAAGCACTACCCGATCTGGCGACCAAGATCCTCGCCGGCCAGATCCGTGGCCGTGTGGTCATCGATATCAACCGCTAAGTCCTGGGGACTGCACGAGCGTGCCGGTCCGTTCAGCCGGCACGCTCGGCGCGCCGTTCCAGCGCCTCGCGGTAGCGTTCCCGCGTGTAGGCCACAAGGTCCGCCAGCGCCTTGGCGCCGGTTTCGGCGTCACGGGATTCCACGGAACGCAGGATGCGTTCGTGGAAGCCGACGATGGCCTGACGGTCACGTACCCGGAAGATGATCATGTTGCTGACTGGTTGCAGCGCTTCCACGACCGCATGCATCAGGAATTGCAGAAGAGCGTTGCCGCTGGCATCCGCCAGCAAGCGGTGGAACCGGACATCGGACGCACAGAAATCCTCATCGTTGAGACCGGCGTTGCGTTGCAGCTCCAGTTCCTGCCGCATCGCGTCGAGTTGGGCTTCGGTACGGTGCTCCGCAGCCAGTCGGCAGCACACCGCTTCCATCTCAAGCCGGGCCGTCGCCATGGCATCCAGGCTGATGTCGCCCACGGCGACCATCAGCGTCGCCGTGTTCGCCAGGGACCGCGCCGCCTCTTCCGGGGCCGGGCTTGAAACGAAATTGCCGCCGGTCGGGCCGCGCCGCGATCGGATC
>Ga0170475_132940164_pt1 | contig 11230 bp, 11 predicted proteins | sample Soicark_Litter_5_FD_111474 | JGI IMG/M metagenome (GOLD analysis project Ga0170475, IMG submission 111474) | Avena fatua rhizosphere microbial communities from Hopland, California, USA. Combined Assembly of 48 SPs | reverse complement strand
CGGCGCGGCAGGACATCGGGCGAGTACGGGCACCATGAGGACGATCATGATCACACGCAGGCTCGTTATTGTGATGTCGCTCGCCGTTGGAGCGACGACATCGGCCGCCCAGCGCGGACCGGCGGCGGGCCAGACAGTCGAGACGATTCGGCCGCTGAAGCCCGGCCTTTATATGGTCACGGGCGGGGGCGCCAACACCCTCATTCGTACCACCAACGCCGGCCTGATCGTCGTGGATACGAAGAACCCCGGTGACGAGAATTACCGGCGGCTGATGGAAGAGATTGGCTCGGTCTCGAAGCTGCCCGTGAAGTACGTCTTCAACACGCATCATCACCCCGACCACGTCGGCAACAACCAGCGGTTCATCGATGCGGGTGCGCAGGTCGTCGCACTCGAGGCGTTGAAATCGCGCATGGCCAGCGATCCGCGGACGAAGGACATTCCGGGGCTGCCGACGGTCACCTTTGCCCGGGATTACGCGCTGAAGTTCGGAGGCGCCGACGTCGAGGCGCATTTTTTCGGCCGCGGCCATACCGGCGACGACACCATGGTGTATTTTCCCGATCTGAAAGTCGTCATGGTGAGCGATCAGATCACCAACGCGACGCCCATCGTGGACTTCGCCAATGGCGGCAGCGCCGTCGAGTGGACGCAGGTTCTGGACGGCGTGCTGAAACTGGACTTCGAGATCGCGATTCCCGGGCGAGGCGAGCCGAAGAGCCGCGCCGAGATCCAGGCTTACCGCACGGCGTTCGGGACGTTCGTCAGCCGGGCGGCGGACGCAATCAAAGCCGGCGCCACGAAGGAAACGCTGGCCACTCAGGTCAAAACCGACGACCTCGGCTGGCAGTTCGCGCCGCCGTTTTACGCCCAGCTCTACGACGAGCTGAGCCGAAAGTGACCATATGAAAATAATGACTGCGCTCGCCCTGCTGGCGATTGCCGCTGCTCCACAGAGTGCCCCGATTCCGAAGGCTGCGGGATGCGCTCCGCGCGACAAAATCCAGTTCGTCTGCGGCCTGAGCGGGCCGGAAGATCTCGTCGAGGTGCCCGGTACGAACTGGGTCATCGCGGGCGGTGATGCGGCGCCCGGCGCCATCAGCCTGATCAACGTGCGCGACAAGAGCGTGACGCCGCTGTACCCCTCCGCCGGCATGCCGCAACGGCTCGACGCCGCCACGTACGACACGTGTCCCGGGCCCATCGATCCAGCCGAGAAGGACAAGTTCAGAGCGCACGGCATCGCGCTGCGTCCGGGCCGCGGCTCCCTCTACACGCTCTATGTTGTCCACCACGGCAACCGCGAATCCATCGAAGTCTTCGAGTTCGACGCGCGCGCCAAGACCCCCGCGCTGACGTGGGTCGGCTGCGCCGTCGCGCCGGACCCGATCGGAATCAATTCCGTCGTGGCGCTTCCGGAAGGCGGTTTCGCCACGACGAATTTCCTGCCCCGCGGGGTGGCCAATGGGATTGACAGCGTGCGGACCGGCAAGCGCAACGGCGAACTGTGGGAATGGCACACCAAGACCGGCTGGAAGATCGTGCCCGGCAGCGAGGCGTCGGGCGCGAACGGAATCGAAATTTCAAAAGACGGGAAGTGGTTCTACATGGGCGGCTGGGGCACCCAGACCTTCATCCGGTTTTCGCGCGGGACGACCCCCGTCCATCGTGACGATGTGCCGGTGGGGTTCCGGCTCGACAATCTGCGCTGGGCGCCCGATGGCTCGCTGATCGCCGCAGGGCAGCAGATCGGCCCCGATGGCGCCGCGCCGGTGGCCTCGCGCGTGATCAAGATCGACCCGAAGACGCTCAAGCTACAAGACGTGATCAACTATCCGGTCAGCGACGCATTCGACTTTGCCACCGGGGCCATTCAGATAGGCAAGCAGATGTGGGTCGGATCCGTCCGCGGCGAGAAGATCGCGATTTTTCCGCTGCCATGAAACGGCCGGCCGTTCTGACGGGCCTCGTTCTGATCGGCACGCTGTCGATCGGTGTCGTCGCGCGCAGCCGACGCTCGGCGCCATCCAGATCGAGAAGGTCAAAGACAATCTCTACATTGTGACGGGCGGGCGCGGCACCTCGGCGCAGGGCACCGGCATCGCGGGAAACACCACGGTGTACATCGCCGAAAGCGGAGTGGTGTTGATCGATACGAAGTACGCGGGCTACGGCAAGGCGATCCTGGACCAGATCAAGACGGTGACCGGCAAGCCGATCACGACGATCATCAACACGCACACACATGCCGATCACACCGGGGGCAACAGCGAGTTTCCGCGCGCGGCCGAAGTCGTCGCCCATGAAAACACCCGCACGAACATGGCCAGGATGGATGAGTTCAAGGGCGCGAACACCGCCTTGCTGCCGGCGAAGACATTCAAGGACACGATGACGCTGCTTGGCGGAAAAGATCGAATCGATCTCCACTATTTCGGCGCCGGGCACACCAACGGCGACGCGGTCATCGTGTTTCCGGCGCTGCGAACGGTTGTCATGGGTGATTTATTCGCCCGCAAGTGGGCGCCGCTCGTGGATTCGGAGAACGGCGGCAGCGTCACCGCGTTTCCTCAAACGCTCTCGAGAGCGATCAATGCGATCAAGGACGTGGACACCGTCATTACCGGGCACAGCTCGACCACATTCGGCTCCGGCGTCAGCCTGTGGTTCGCACGATCAAATCCGGTAATGAAATGGACCGACCTGCAGGAGTACGCCGATTTCATGCGCGACTTCGTGGCGGCCGCGCAGGCGGCGAAGAAAACGGGCAAGAGCGCGGCGGACGCAGCCAAAGCGCTGAACCTTCCGGCAAGATATCGCGACTACAACATGGCGCGGGCCGCCGAGGATGTGCAGAAGGTGTATGACGAATCGAAGCCGTAGCCGCATCAGTCAACCTTTGATACTCTGCCAACATGTCTGAAACCGTCGAATTCAAAAGCAATGGCAACACGGCGTCGGGGTACCTCGCGACGCCGGCAGCCGGCTCGGGGCCCGGCGTGCTCGTCATTCAGGAATGGTGGGGGCTGGACGACAGCCTCAAGGAGATGGCCGACCGGCTGGCAGCCTCGGGGTTTGTTGCGCTCGCGCCAGACCTGTACCACGGCCAAGTGGCGGGCCATACCGAGATGGACAAGGCCGCGAAACTGATGCAGGCCCTTCCGCCAGACCGCGCCGGCCGCGACATGAGCGGGGCGGTGGATTATCTTGCGAACCACGAGGCCGTGACGACCCGCGGCATCGGCGTGGTCGGCTTCTGCATGGGCGGCATGCTGTCGTTCATCATCGCCGCGAACCGGCCGGACAAGGTCAAAGCCGTCGTACCGTTCTATGGATTCCCGCAGGGCGCCTCGGAGCCCGACTGGTCGAAGATGACCGCCGCAGTCAGCGGGCACATGGCGGAGCACGACGATTTTTTCTCGCCTGCCGCGGCGCAGGCGCTCGAGAAGAAGCTGCGCGGGATGGGGAAGAACGTGACGCTGACCGTCCATCCCGGCACCGGCCACGCCTTCATGGGTCCGCACAACGCGCTCGGGACCCTGAACGCCAAGCTGGCAGCACAAATCTGGCCGCAGGCCGTGGCGTTCCTCAAAAGCAACCTGTCGTAGCGTTCTCTGGCTCCAGCAAGCCTGAAGGCTTGCGCTACTTCTGCTTGTCCGCTCCCATCAGCGCATCGAGCGAGATGAGATTCCACGACCGGCAGACGAAGACAACGAAGAACACCAGCGCGTACGTGAGTTGAAGGAAGGCGTTCTGGAAGTTCTCGATGAGCATCGTGCCGAATGTCAGCGCGGCCATCATCAGCCCGCCGACAATGAGCGCCAGCCTCGTCTTCAGACCGAGAATCAACATCAGGCCGACGACGGATTCCACCCAGACCAGCGTGAGGGCAAAGGCATAGACGGCCGACGGCGGAATAATCGTCGGCTCCATCTGCTTGACGATGCCCTGCGCAAACGCCGTGCTGCCATGCGCGATCCGGACAATGCCGCGGAACCCGATGTTCACACCGAGCGTGATCCGCAGAATGGCGTACGCGATCGAGGCGTCGGAGCGCCAGGCATTCCGTTCCTGGTTCAGCACGGCGAGCATCTTTTCCACGGTGTGTCCCTCGTTGTTAGTCGCGCCTCGACAGAATCCACTTGGGAATGACGCCGGCGTTCGACAACAGGTGGTCCCGCGCCTCGTTCAGGCGCTGGAGCAGCCGGGGCATATCGACCCTCAGCAGCTGGCCGTTGTGCTTGACGATCCGGCCGGCCACGAACACTGTGTCGATGTTCGACGTGTCGGCACAGATGACCACCGTGGCCACCGGGTCGATGATGGGGGCGACGTTCACCTGGTCAGTGCGGATTAGGATGACGTCGGCCTGTTTGCCGGGCGTGATCGTGCCGGTTTTGTGATCCAGCGCGCACGCGCGCGCGCCGTCGACCGTCGCGAACTCGAGGACGTCTCTGTGCGTCAGTGTCGGCGCGAACGCCGTGTCCGGCGTCTCGGTGAACGCGAGGATGCGCTCCTGGACGAGCGCCGTTCGCATCTGCGTGAACATCTCGCCGGGCACGCTGGAGACGACGTCGATGCTGAGCGACGGCCGGACACCGCGCGCGACCAGACGGCCCGTCGGCGGCACACCGTGTCCCATCAGCATCTCGACAAAGGGCGCCACAGACGCGGAGCCGCCGGTCTTCGCAATGAGGTCCAGCTCCTCGTCCGTCGAGTCGGTGCAGTGGATGTACGTCGTGTCGGGCCCCATCAGGCCGAGCTGGTTGAGCGTGAGCACGTGGTTCACGTGAACGCCGGTCAGCCGCATGCCGACGTGCACGCTGATGCGGATGGCGAGGTCGCGCGCGAGCTTCCAGTCGTGGGTCGCGACCTCGGGCGTGGTGTTCCCCGGCGCCCGCGCGGCCATCGCCAGCGTCAGGAGCTGATCGTCCGACTGGAAGTACGTCTTGCGGATCCGGCGGATGTCTTCGGGATGTTCGCGCGAGCTGTAGGCCCACCAGTCGTGGCCGACCGGCACGCCGTGGGCGTACACGGCCCGGATGCCCGCTTCGGTCAGACCGGCCACCGCCGCGTCGGAGTGTTCCGGCGTGTTGTTCACGTGGGACCAGTCGAGCAGGGTCGTGATGCCCGCGTTGAGCGCCTCGAGCGCGCCCATCAGGTTGGCGATGTACACGTCCTCCGGCCGGTACTGGATGCCGATGTTGTTCAGCATCCCGGCGAAGTATTCGTCGAGCGTGCAGCTCGGCAGGACGCCGCGTACCGGTGTCTGCCACGTGTGGCGGTGCGTGTCCACGAACCCGGGCATCACGATCCGGTGGCGGGCGTCGATGACGTTCGCGTGTGGCCCGGCGGCCAGGTTCGTGCCGACCGCCTTGATCGTGTCGCCGTCGATCAGCACGTCCGCGTTCGGCATGTCGCCGAGGGCCGGATCGAGCGTGAGCACGTACCCGCCCTTGATCAGTGTCGTACGGTCGCCGTAAATCTTGCCGCCAATCATTGTGCCGCCCTTTGCCCTTCGGCGTTCGCCTGCTGCCGGGTGCTCACCACGGCCCTATCGCGGTGTCAGCCGGCCGTCCATGACATCGTAGATGCGCAGCATGGCGCGCGGATCTACGCCTGGTCCCTGGATGTTCGGAAAATCCGCCTGATGTGACGTCAAGTCGATCTTCTTCGCCGCATCGTCGGACGACAACCCCTGTCTCTTCAGATCGCCGGCCACTTTCCACAAATCGCGCAGGTAGCTCTGGTACTTCCGCAGCCGGTCCTTGTCTTTGAAAGGATCGCCGTGGCCCGGGATGATGGTGTCGAAGTCCAGCTGCAGGACTTTGTCCATCGTGTCCGGCCATTCGTTCACGAAACCGTCGCCCATGTACATGAACGGGAGCGACCCGACGACCAGGTCGCCCATGGCGACGATCCGCTCTTTCGGCAGGAAGACCACCGTGTCCCCGGCGGTATGGCCCCGTCCGAGGAAGAGCAGCCGGATCTCGCGCGCGCCCCGGAACATCGACATACGCGTTTCGTACGTCACCGTCGGCGGCGTGGGCGTGATTTCCCTCAGTGCGTCGCTATACGCCACCTGGACGTTGAGCCGCTGTTCGATCTCCTTCTTCTTCGCAGGATCAGTTTCCGCCGCCAGTTGCTTGCGGATGCCGTCGATCTGCCCGGGAACCGGATCGATGAATGACCGGTACGATCGCGACTCGAGCGTGTTCGTGAGCAACATCTGGCGGACGTACTCGTGCCCGATCACCTGCGCGCCCGGGACGAACGCCTGGTTGCCGTGCGCGTGATCCCAGTGGTAATGGGTATCGATCACGTACCTGATCGGCTTGGGTGTCAGCGTCCTGACGTCGTCGATCAACGCCCGCGCGGCGGCGGGCGTCGCGTGCGCGTCCACGACAATCACGTCATCGTCGTTGATGATGATGGTGGAGTTGCTGACAACGTTGACCGATCCGTTGGGGAGTGCGGCGTAGACGCCGTCGGCGATCCGTTCGAACCGGTGCGCAAGTCGCGCCGGGGTTTGCGCCTTTATCCAGACGACGGCCTCGAGCGCCAGGATGGCGCACAACATCAGAACTCTCGACCGCAACGCCACCTCCCGTGTTTGCCCGGACGACAGCGTGGCCGAAACGACGAAGTCCTGTCAACGCGTGGGGCCGGACCGCGGCCGGCAGATTGCGCTTGTGGCGCTCGAGCCATGTGGCTAGGCTATGGGCTCCTTTTGTCAAAGGCGGGTCAATGGCGCAGGTTTCCATCACCGTCAACGGCAGGCTTCGGAAGACGAACGTGGAGCCTCGCATGCTCCTCGTTCACTTTCTCCGTGAACATCTCGTTCTCACCGGCACGCACGTCGGCTGTGACACGAGCCAGTGCGGCGCCTGTACCATCCTCCTCGACGGCCGCAGCGCGAAGTCGTGCACGCTGTTCGCGGTACAGGCCGACGGCCTCGAGGTCACCACCATTGAAGGTCTGGCGAAGAATGGCGAGCTTCATCCGCTCCAGCAGGGCTTCTGGGAGGAGCACGGTCTCCAGTGCGGCTTCTGCACGCCGGGGATGATCCTGTCGGCGGTCAGCCTGCTGAAGGACAACCCGAGCCCGACCGAGCGCGAAATCAGAGAGGGCATTGCCGGAAACTTCTGCCGCTGCACCGGCTATCAGCACATCGTGAACGCCATTCAGCACGCCGTGACGAAGAGGTAGACAATGCCCGCTCCAGTCCTGCCGAAGCTCGTGGGTCAGCGCGTCAAGCGGCGCGAGGATCCGCGTCTCATCCAAGGGCGCGCGACGTACGTCGACGACATCAAGATCGCCGGCATGCAACACCTCGCGTTCAAGCGCAGCGACGTCGCGCACGGCCGGATTCGTTCCATCGACACGACCGCGGCGCAGGCGATGGACGGCGTGGAGGCCGTCTACACGGGCGCCCAGATCGCGGAGCTCGTTCCGCCGATGCCGGTGGGAACACCGTGGCCTGCGCCCGAACATCGCGCCGTTGCAGTGGATACGGTCCGCTATTCCGGCGAGCCCGTGGCTGTTGTCGTCGCGCGCGACAGGTATCTGGCGCGCGACGCCGCGGACGCGATCGTGGTGTCCTACGACCCGCTGCCGGTTGTGGTCGATCCCGAGCTGGCCATGACCGGGCAGCCGACCGTCATCTACCCGGGCTTCGCGAACAACCTGGTGCTGGCCGGCATTCCCGGCGGCACCGGCGTGTCCGGCGGCGTCGTCGACGAGACGGCCATCACCGACGCCTTTTCCCGAGCCAGGTCGTCATCTCGCAACGGATGGTGAACCACCGACTCGTGCCGAACGCGATCGAGCCGAGGGGCGTCGTGGCGCACTTCGAGCCCGGCAAGGGCACGATGACGATCTGGTCGTCGACCCAGAACCCGCACGTGCTGCGCTCGATCGTCGCGGCGATGAACGGCCTCGGGCAGGATCAGGTCCGTGCGATTGCTCCGGAAGTGGGTGGCGGCTTCGGCGCGAAGATCAACGTCTACGGCGAGGACTTTGTGGCCGCGGCGATCTCGAAGCAGCTGGGCATCCCGATCAAGTGGTGCGAGGACCGTTCGGAAGCGTTCGTCGCCACGAGCCATGGCCGGGACGTCATCGGCTACGTCGATCTCGCGGCCACGCGCGACGGCACGGTGCTCGGGCTGAAGCTGCGTCTCATCGCGGACATCGGCGCGTACAACTTCCTCTTCACGGCGATGATCCCGACCTTGACGATGTTGATGGCCAATGCCACTTACAACATTCCGGCGATTCGTGTGACCGTCACCGAGGTGCTGACCAACAAGACCCCGACCGATGCGTACCGCGGGGCCGGCCGCCCGGAGGCGACGTACTTCGTCGAACGCGCGATGGACATGCTGGCCCGCGAGCTGAAGATGGATCCGGCCGACGTGCGCCGCAAGAACTTCATCCGGCCGGACCAGTTCCCCTTCGCCACGCAGATGGGCGCGGTGTACGACTCGGGCGACTACGAGAAGGCGCTCGACCGCGCCCTGAAGAACGCTGGTTGGGAACAACTGAAAAAGGACCGCGACGCGGCGAAGAAGGAAGGACGGCTCGTCGGGCTCGGACTCGCCATGTATGTGGAAGTGTGCGGCCTCGGGCCGTCGGCGATCCTCCCGACCGGCGGCTGGGAGCACTCTCAGGTGACCATCGAACGTGATGGCCGCATCAGCGCCACCACGGGCGCGTCGCCGCACGGGCAGGGCAACGAGACGACGTTTGCCCAGATGCTCGCCGACCAGTTCGGCGTGCCGATCGAGCACATCACGATACTTCACGGCGATACGGCCGTCGTGAAACAGGGCATCGGTACCTTCGGTAGCCGATCGCAGGCCGTGGGTGGCGCGGCGCTGCACATGGCCGGCGGCAAGGTCAAGGCCAAGATGGCGAAGTTCGCGTCTGCCATGCTCGAGGCGCACGAAGACGACCTCGTCTTCGAGAACGGCCGCATCTTCGTGAAGGGCGCCGCGGCGTCCGGAAAGTCGTTCTCCGAAGTCGCCGCCTTTGCGTACGTGCCGGTTCCGCTGCCTCCGGGTCTCGAGCCGGGTTTGAGCGAAGAAGCATTCTTCGAGCCAGGCAACAATACGTACCCGTTCGGCTGCCACATCTCGATGGTGGAGGTCGATCGGGAAACCGGCGAGCCGACTCTCTTGAAGCTCGTTGCGGTGGACGATGCCGGTCATCTGATCAATCCGCTGATCGTGGAGGGGCAGATTCATGGCGGGCTCGCGCAGGGCATCGGCCAGGCGATGATCGAAGAGGCCGTGTATAACGCCGATGGCCAGCTCCTGACCGGGTCGTTCATGGACTACGCGATGCCGCGAGCCACCGACTTCCCCCGCTTCGAACTCGACGCCACCGTGACGCCCACGCCCGTCAATCCACTTGGCGCCAAGGGCGTCGGTGAAGCCGGCACACTCGGTTCGACGCCGTCGATCGTTTCCGCGGTCGTCGATGCGGTGAGCGAGTTCGGCGTGAAGCATGTCGACATGATGCTGCGGCCTGAAAAGTTGTGGCAGATCATTCACGGAGGTCACGCGTGATTCCGACATCGTTCGACTACCAGCGCGCATCTTCCCTGGACGATGCGCTGGCAAAGCTGGCGGCGGCCGGCGCGGACGGGAAGCTCCTGGCCGGAGGCCACAGCCTCATTCCGCTGATGAAGCTGCGGCTGAGCGAGCCGAAAGTGCTCGTCGACATCGCACGGATTCCCGGGCTCTCGGGTGTGCGCGAGAAGGCTGGCCGGATCGAAATCGGTGCGGGCACGACCCACGCGGAAGTGGCATCGTCCTCGCTGATCCGCGAGAAATGCCCGATGCTCGCCGATGCCGCCGGTGAAATTGGCGATCCACAGGTTCGCAACCGAGGAACGCTCGGTGGCAGCCTCGCCCACGCCGATCCCTCGGCCGACTATCCGGCGGCCATGCTCGCCCTGGATGCCGAAATCCATGTGAAGGGACCCAAGGGCTGGCGCGTTGTGAAAGCCGGCGACTTCTTCCGCGACTTGTTCACCGTGGATCTGGCGACCGACGAGCTGATTGCAGGCGTGCAGTTTACACCGGTGAAAACCGCCGGCTACGCGAAGCTGCGTCAGCGTGCGTCGCACTTCGCGATCGTCGGCGTCGCGGCGACCCTCGATGTCGCGCAAGGCACGATCCGGTCCGCCCGCGTCGGGCTGACAGGTGCGAGCACGCACGCGCTGCGCCTGTCGAGTGTCGAGGCGGCGCTGGCGGGAAAGCCGGCGTCGACGAAGACGATCGAAGAGGCGGCGCGCGAGGCGGGAGCAGGCATCGAGGCCATCAATTCGGACCTCCACGCCAGCGAGGAGTACCGTCGCGCGATGATTCCCGTGTTCACGAGGCGCGCCCTGGCGGCTGCCCTGGCGCGCGCCTAGCGGCGCCCGTGGCTCAGAGCCTGGTCTGCAGGCTTGCGAAGAACCGGTCCTGCATCATCTTGGCGACGCCACCAACGAGACGCTGGCCGAGGCGGGCAATCGGACCGCCCGTCTGTACGGTTCCGCTGACGTCCACGACGGTCGAGGCGCCGTCGGCGCGCATGGCGATCATGGCGGTTCCCCTGACGAATCCTGGCTTCCCCTGTCCGTCGACGGTCAGACGGTAGGAGGTATTGGGAATTTTCTCCGAGATGACGACGGTGCCGTCATACGTGCCCGTGATGGCCGCGAGGGCCACGCTCAGCTTCGCGCGGTAACGATCTTCTCCGGCGGGCGCAAGCTCCTGGCAGCCCGGAATGCATGACGCAATCGCCTCGGGATCCATCAGCAGATTCCAGACTCGATCCGGAGGCGCGTCGAAGCGGTACGATCCCGTGATGTCCATGCGTCAGTGGTCGAGTGCGTTCAAGTGTATCGCCAGATCCGCGAGATTACCGAGCGTCCGCGCAGGAAGGAAATCGTCCACGAAAGGCAGGGCGGCCTCGAGTCCCCGCGTCAGGGGGGCGTAGTCCGGCGTCCCAATGAGCGGGTTCAACCACACGACGCGGTGGCAGCTCCGGTTGAGGCGCGCCATCTGGTCGCGTAGTTCGGCCGGATCGCCGCGATCCCATCCGTCCGAGACGATAAGGACGATGGAACCGCCGCGCAGTACGCGACGGCTCCAGAGCCGGTGAAGGTCCCGCAGGGCGCTCCCGATTCGCGTGCCCCCGGACCAGTCCGGTACCGCCCGTGCCACAGCCGTCAGGG
>Ga0170475_108233004_pt1 | contig 11234 bp, 9 predicted proteins | sample Soicark_Litter_5_FD_111474 | JGI IMG/M metagenome (GOLD analysis project Ga0170475, IMG submission 111474) | Avena fatua rhizosphere microbial communities from Hopland, California, USA. Combined Assembly of 48 SPs | reverse complement strand
TTCGGTATTTCTCTTCGTCTTGGCATTTGTCAGTTTCCAGTTACCAGTTGCCAGTGGCCAGTGCGTTCCCGTGCCGGTTTCTTCGCAGCCTCCGCTTCCTGACTGGAAACTGGGAGCTGGAAACCGGCGACTGGCTAAGACTTCGGTCTCTTTGCGCCGTACTTCGATCGACCTTGTTTTCGGCCCTGCACGCCCACCGCGTCCAACGTGCCGCGAACGACGTGGTAGCGGACACCCGGCAGATCCTTGACGCGTCCGCCGCGGATCAGCACGAGCGAGTGCTCCTGCAGATTGTGCCCGACGCCGGGGATATACGTCGTCACCTCGATGCCGTTGGTCAGGCGCACGCGCGCAACCTTTCGCAGCGCGGAATTCGGCTTCTTCGGCGTCTGGGTGAACACGCGCACGCACACACCACGCTTCTGCGGGCTGTTCTGAAGCGCAGGGCTCTTGGTCTTGGTGAGGACCTTGTCGCGGCCCTTGCGAACAAGCTGGCTGATCGTCGGCACGGTTCGGACAACTCCAGTCGCGCGCGCGTGACGCGCGCGAAAAATCAAGACACGACAGTCGCGCACGCGATTGCCTCGCGACGCTATCGTTTGAGTGTTCCAGGCCTCAGGAACCGCAAGACGGTCCGGCACCGGGAACTGACTTACCCTATAAGGTTGTTAATTCGGTGTCCGTTCGGACAACCTGATACGGCCCGCTTGTCGTGCCGGGCCGGTTCCGTGATGTCGGGCTCCTAGATAGGGTGTCCCAGGGCCGACCAGAACCTTGCAAAGATATCAGAAGTTCCGCGTGCGGCGCAAGCGGTCGGGGCGGCCTATCCAGCAAAAATGAACGGTGGGGCGAAACATCGACCGGTAAAGCGGCCCGCCAGAAAACAATAAAATGAATAGCTGAGGTAGCCCTAGGGCCTCTTCATTATCAGGAGGTCCTCAATTGATGGGGTGGCTCGCGGGCTATGTAAGTCTGCGCGCCAGTTGATGCACGAAGAGTCCCGTGTCCGTCACTACCCCCATCGTCTGTGCCGAGCCACGATCGACCAGTTTGGTGACCACCGACGGATTGATGTCGACACAGACGACTTTGATCCACGACGGCAACATGTTGCCGACGCCGATTCCGTGGAGCATCGTCGAGAGAATCACCGCGATACCGACGTCGGCGAGTGCCTCGGCATAACGGTCCTGCGCCTGCGCCAAATCCATGATCGTATCGGGCAGCGGCCCGTCGTCGCGAATGCTCCCGGCGAGCACATAGGGGACGCCGTGCTTGACGCACTCGTACATGACTCCAGATGTCAGGAGGCCCGCATCGACGGCCTGCCGAATGCCGCCGGCCCGGCGAATCGCATTGATCGCCCGCATGTGGTGGCGATGACCGCCTTCGACCGGCACGCCCGTTTTCAAGCTGACGCCGAGCGAGGTGCCGTAGAGCGCGCCTTCGATGTCGTGCACTGCCAGCGCATTCCCCGCGAGAAGCACGTCAACATAGCGCCGCCTGATCAGGTCGCAAAAGTACGCCGCGGCGCCGGTGTGGACGACGACCGGACCGACAACGAACGCGGTCCGGCCGCCGCTGTTCTTGACGTCGCGAATCATGTCGGCAATTCGTTCGACACTCGTTTCGACGTGCCGTTCGGATGAAATGCCGCCAGTCATGAAGGCAAAACCGTGTCGATCCCGCTCGCGGAACTCCGGCACGACGCGGATGCCATCAAGAAAACACACCACCGAATCGCCGGCGCGCAGATCGCGCAGCTTGCGGCACATCGCGCGGCCGCCGTCGATCACGATCGCGGCGTCCATCCGCTGACGCTGAACTTCCAGCCACTCGCCGCCATGGCGCACCCAGGTGTGATGATTGCTCGTCGAGTAGAAGTCGTCGGGGGCGCAGCCGTCGCTCGGCGCTGGTTGAAGCGCAGCGTCGCTCTCAACCGAGGTTCGGCATCCAAACGTGAGCAGCTCTTCGAGGAGATCCTGCATCGCCGACGGGCTCGTCGCGGCGACACGCATTCGCAGGCGGGAAAAATCGTTGTTGGTGCGGCCGATTGTGAAGTCCAGGACTTCGAAGCTGCCGCCGTGCTTCACCACCGAATCGAAAATCTCCGTCATCAGACGTGAGTCGATCAGGTGCCCCTCGGTCTCGACGATTTCGGTGGTGGAGTGATCGGTTGTCACGAGAAGGTCTGCGCGCTCAGATGATAAGGGCAGGACCGCCTCCCAGTCCTGCCCCCTACATCTTAGCGCTTCAGCTTCTCGCCTATGTCTTCGATGGTTTCTCCGACCTTCCGTCGGCCGCGTCCAAAGCCTTCCTGGACGTTTCCGGCGGCTTCATCAGCGACCCCTTCGTCATGAAGGCGCTCGTCGTCGGTCAGATCACCCGTAGCCTGCTTGATCTTTCCCTTCAGCTGCTCGGTCTTGCCATCGAACTCGTCTTTGTTCATCGTTCTTGCCTCCCGTGCCCAGCTATTTCAAGAAGCGGTGCGTCAGCAATAACCGGCTTCCAGCTTCCAGCTTCCCGCTTCCAGCTCGCGCCGACCTGATGCGCTAGACTCACGGCGACAATGCACTGCAAGGAGCATTCATGAACTTTCGAGCGTGGATGGTCGCAGCACTCATTTCCGGCGCGGCCACTCTTCCCTTCGCTGCGGACGAACGGATCGATCCCGACGTCAATGCACGGATCCGCGAGGAGGGTCTGCAGCGTTCGCAGCTCATGCGTACGTTGCACTTTCTGGCCGATGTGTATGGTCCTCGGCTGACCGGCTCACCGAGCCTCAAGGCGGCCGGCGAGTGGGCGGTGAAGACGATGGAGAGCTGGGGTATGAAGAATGGCCATCTCGAGCCATGGGACTTCGGGCACCTGGGCTGGACCAATGATCTCGCGTGGGGTGCGATTACGGCGCCGGTGAAGGACACACTCGTGCTCGAGGTGGTCGCCTGGACGCCCGGCACCAAAGGAATCGTGCACGGCAAAGCGGTGAATATCGCGATTCCGGATCAACCGACGGCAGACGAGCTCGCTACATATTTGAGCACCGTCAGAAACCAGGTCCGCGGCGCGATCGTGCTGGTCGGAAAACCCCGAACCGTGCCGGTCAACCTCACGCCGCCGCCGAAGAGAAACGCCGACGCGGATCTCAAGGCGCGCTACGACCCGGATAATCCGAACGCAGCGCAGCGCGGCCGCGGAGGTCGTGGTCAGCAGACCCCCAGGCCGGGAGCGATTCCCGCTCGCGAACTTGCGCAACAGGTCGATCAATTCCTCGTCGAGAACGGCGCGCTCGTTCGCGTGAACGATGCGGGGCGCGAGCACGGACAGATCATCGCGTTCAATAACACCACCTACGACGTCGCCAAAGCGGTGCCCACCGTCGTTGTCAGAAATGAGGACTACGGGCGCATCGTGCGGATCCTCGACGATGGCGTACCGGTGGAACTCGAATTCAACATCGTCAATCGCACCTACCCGGAAGGGCGAACCGCCTACAACACGATCGCAGAAATCCCGGGAACCGACCGGAAGGACGAGGTGATCATGCTCGGCGGACACCTCGATTCGTGGCACTCCGCGACAGGAGCGACCGACAACGCCATCGGCTGTTCGATCATGATGGAAGCGTCGCGGATCCTGCTGAAATTAGGCGTCCAGCCGCGTCGCACGATTCGCGTGGCGCTCTGGAGCGGCGAAGAGGAAGGAATTCTGGGATCGCAGGCGTACGTGAAGGAACACTTCGGATCGTTCGAAGCACCGAAGCCGGAGTACAGCACGCTCGTCGCCTATCTGAACATCGATACGGGAACCGGCCAGCTGCGAGGAGCGAGCGTATTCGGTCCCGCGTCGACCGCCGCGACCATGCGCGACATCCTCGCGCCATTCCAGGATCTCGGGGTGTATGGCGCAACCACGAGCAGCAGCCGCGTCATTGGCGGCACCGACAGCACGGCGTTCAGCAACGCCGGTCTGCCGGGCATCGGATTTCAGCAGGATCCAATCGAATACAACACACACACCCATCACACCAATCTCGACACCTACGAGCGCGTCATCGAAGAGGACGTCAAGAAGGCGGCGGTTATCGTCGCGTCGACCATTTATCACCTGTCGATGCGCGACGAAATGCTCGCACGGTTCCCGGCGGCAGAAATGCCGCCTGCGCCAGCGCCGCGGGCGGCGGGACAGTGATCGCGGCTGGCTGCTGGCTGCTGAAATACACAAGCCCAGAAGCCAGAAGCCAGAAGCCAGCAGCTTGACAATCGCTAGCTTTGTATTGCAAAGTATACGCACACGCAAACAAGGAGGCTTCATGTTCGTGCGTATGTTGCTCGCCATCGTTTATGCAGGGCTGGTGCTCGCCGGGTGCAGCCGGTCGAACAACCTCCTTTTCGGCCGCGTGGAAGCCGTGGTCGCCGGTCACACCGTTGTGGTCACCGACTGCTACCGTACTGAGGTGCCTGCGCCGCAAGCAGAACCCGACGGTGCGACGTTTACGCCCTGCCGCGACGCCATCGTCGCGATTCGCCGCGAGCAATTGACCGTCAATGGGACCTCGTATGGACCGTTGGCGCATGACGCGAAGGTTGTCGTCGACCACGGGCGCGTGTCGATCGAGAAGCCTTAAATCGGGATCCGCGATCCGGGGTGCGGGATCCGATTCGCCCGCTTCGAGCCGCCACCTCATTAGTTCTCCTTTGCTTGACGGCTTCTCAGCCCCACGCCGATAATTCCCTATTCCGGCTGTTGTATCTGATCGGGCCTCCCTGACCCGTTTTTTCTGGAGACACACTATGACGACGGCGAAATGGCTGATCGTGGGCGCCACATGCCTGACGGCGACCACGCTGGCTGCGCAGCAACCTGCCGCGACGGCGCCAACGCAGGCCCCGTCCACCGCGAGCGCCGCCACCGCTTCGCTGACGCAGAAGATCCCGCTTGACCCGCAAATCACAACCGGGCAGTTCGCGAACGGGTTGCACTACTACATTCGCAAGAACAAGAAACCCGAACAGCGCGCTGAGCTGCGCCTGGTCGTGAACGCCGGATCGATCCTCGAGGAGCGCGATCAGTCCGGCCTGGCGCATTTCGTCGAGCACATGGCGTTCAACGGCACCAAGCACTTTCCCAAACAGGAAACGGTGAAGTTCCTGGAATCGATCGGGATGCGCTTCGGCCCCAGCGTGAACGCGTTCACCAGCTTCGACGAAACGGTGTACATGCTCGAAGTGCCAACCGACAAACCAGACGTGCTCGACAAGGCCTTTCTCATTCTCGAGGACTGGGCGCATAACGTGTCGTTCGACGATACCGAGATTGATAAAGAGCGCGGCGTCATTACCGAAGAATGGCGCCTGCGGCGCGGCGCCGGCGCGCGGATGCAGGACAAACAATTTCCGATTCTATTCAAGGGATCGCGCTACGCGGAACGCTTGCCGATCGGCGACATGGAAGTCGTGCAGAGCTTCAAACACGAGCGTCTCAAGAAGTTCTATGAGGACTGGTATCGACCCGAGCTGATGGCGGTCGTCGCGGTTGGAGATTTCGACAAGGCGGCGATCGAGACGCTCATCAAGAATCACTTTGAAACGATTTCAAAATCCCCGGCGGCCAAACTGCGTCCGACCTACGACGTGCCGAAACAGCCGGGCACGCTGTACGCCATTGCCACCGACAAGGAGGCATCTGGCACCAGCGTCGCGGTGTATTCGAAAATGCCGGCGCGCGATCAGTCCACGATCGGCGGCTACCGGCAGCAGATGGTCGAGCGACTGTTTGCCGGGATGTTGTCGGCGCGGTTCTCGGAGATGGCGCAGAAGCCCGACGCGCCGTTCCTCGGCGCCGGCGCCGGCCGCGGCCAGTTCGTCCGGCCGCTCGAAGTCTCGACGCTCAGCGCGGGCGTCAAGGAAGACGGTGTCGAGCGCGGGCTCGACGCGCTGTTCACCGAGGCGCTTCGCGTCGAAAAGTTTGGCTTCACCGCCACGGAACTCGATCGCGTGAAGCGGAACATCATGCGCGGCCTGGAGCAGGCCGTTACCGAAAAGGACAACACTCCGTCATCTCTCTCGCCGACGAGTACGTCCGCAACTTTACCGACCAGGAGCCGAGTCCCGGCATCGAGTACGAAATGGGCCTGCACTCCCGGTTCCTCCCGGAGATTACGCTGGCGGAGGTGAACGGCCTGGCGAAGCAATGGGCGCCCGACGACAACCGCGTCGTGATGGTCAACGCCCCGGAGAAGCCAGGCCTGACGATACCGGACCAGTCGAAGCTCGCCGGCGTGATCGCATCGGCGAGCCGGAAGGACCTGACCGCCTACGTCGACACGGTCTGCACGCAACCGCTGCTCGACAACGCGCCGCCGCGCGGCGAGATCGTGAAAACCGCGACCAAAGACGCGTTCGGCGTCACCGAATGGGAACTGAGCAACGGCGTGAAAGTCGTGCTGAAGCCCACCACGTTCAAGGAGGACGAAGTGCTGTTCCAGGCGTTCAGCCCTGGAGGCACATCGCTCGCCTCAGACGCCGAGTTCGTGCCGGCCGAGACGGCAGCACAGGTCGTTGCCAATGGCGGCCTCGGGAAGTTCAGCGCGCTCGAACTTCGCAAGATGTTGACCGGCAAGGTCGCGTCCGCGCGGCCGTTCATCGGCGATCTCGAAGAAGGCATCCGGGGAAGCCGTCGAAAAAAGATCTCGAAACGATGTTTCAGCTGATCTATCTCTCGTTTACGCAGCCTCGCGCCGATGCCGACATCTTCAAAGTCCTGACGTCGTCGATGAAATCACAGCTGGCCAATCAGAAAAACACACCGGAGTTTGCCTTCGCAAACACGCTCAACTCGGTGCTCAGCCAGGACCATCCGCGCGCACGGATGATGACGCCCGAGACGGTCGACGAGATGAATCTCGACAAGTCGTTCGCGTTCTACAAGGACCGTTTCGCGGACGCGAGCGATTTCACGTTCGTGTTCGTCGGCAGTTTCGATCTCGACACGATGAAGCCGTTTGTGACCCAGTACCTGGCGTCTCTGCCCGCGACGCACCGCAAGGAAACGTGGAAGGACGTCGGAATCAAGCGGCCGACCGGCGTGATCGAGAAGCGGGTCGAGAAGGGCGTCGAGCCGAAGAGCCGCGCCCAGATGGTGTTCTCCGGTCCGTTTTCCTACAACCAGGAGCAGCGGGTGGCAATCCGCGCGATGGCACAGGTGCTCGAAATCCGGTTGCGTGAATCGCTGCGTGAGGATCTGGGCGGGACTTACAGCGTCTCGGCGTCGGCCGGCTACTCGAAGATTCCGCGTGCCGAGTACTCGGTCACGATCGGGTTTGGTTGCAGCCCGGATCGAACGGACGAACTCGTGAAGAGCGTCGCCAAGGAGATCGACCAGTTGAAGGCCACCGGGCCCACCGACAAGCAGGTCGCCGACGTCAAGGAAACGTTCCTGCGCGATCAGGAAACCAACATGAAGCAGAACGGATATCTGCTCGCACAGATTGGCGCGCGCTATCAGTATGGAGAGGACCTCACCAGCCTCTTCAACATGGCGGAGTACTACAACAAGCTCGATGCGGCGACGATTCGCGATGCCGCTCGCCTGTATCTGAACAGCGACAATTTCGTCAAGGTCACGTTGTTCCCCGAAAAGATCGCGGCGCCCGAGCCGGTGCCGATGCCGGCGCTTGCCTCGGTGCGCTGACCATGCCGTAGGGTAAACTCCTTCGGTCTTTGAAGGAGTTTACCCATGGTTCGCGTCCGCTCGGGCCTGCTCCGCACGGCAACAGCCCTCGCTCTGACCTTCACCATCGCGGCGGTGTTCGATCACGCCGCGGTTCGTTCGCAGAGCTCCTCCGGGACCACATCCTCCATCGATCCTGAGATTCTGAAGGGCTTTTCCTGGCGCAGCATCGGCCCGCTGCGCGGTGGGCGATCGATTGCGATCTCCGGGGTGAAGGGACGGCCGCGCGAGGCGTACTTCGGTGCGACCGGTGGCGGGCTGTGGAAGACGACGAGCGGCGGCGAAACATGGTTCCCGGTTACCGATGGACAGATCCATAGTTCGTCGGTCGGCGCGGTCGCCGTTTCTGAGTCCAATCCCGACGTCGTCTTCATCGGCATGGGCGAATCGTGCATCCGCGGGAACATTCAACCGGGTGATGGCGTTTACAAATCAACCGACGCCGGCAAGACGTGGACCCACGTCGGCTTCGCGGCATCTCAGGCGATCTCGAAAATCCGTATTCACCCGACCAACCCTCAGATTGTTTACGTCGCGTCGTTCGGCCGGTACGCCGTGCCGAGCGATGAACGCGGCATCTTCAAGAGCACGGACGGCGGCGCAACCTGGCGGCGCACACTATTTCGTGACGCGAAGACGGGCGGCGTCGACATCGCGATCGATCCCCACAATCCGAACGTGCTCCTTGCAGCGCTGTGGGAGGCATACCGCGTCGAGTACCAGATGTCGAGCGGCGGTCCAGGCAGCGGCCTGTTCAAATCGACCGACGGCGGTGAGCACTGGACCGAGATCACCCGTAACCCTGGCCTGCCTCGGGGCGTGGTCGGAAAAATCGGCGTCGCGATTTCCGGCGCCGACTCGAATCGCATCTACGCGATCGTCGAGAATGAAAATGGCGGTCTGTTCAGCTCTGATGACGGCGGCGGAACGTGGAAGGCGGTGAACGAGGGACGCAACCTGCGGCAACGCGCGTTCTACTACACACACGTCACCGCCGATCCGAAGGACAAGGAGACGGTGTATGTGCTGAACGTCGGGGCGTTCAAGTCGACGGACGGCGGCAAGACGATGATCAACTTTGCCGGCGGCGACTCGCACGATTTGTGGATCGATCCCGACGACACGCAGCACATCCTGCATGCGAGCGATAGCGGCGGAGCCGTTACTTATAACGCCGCCTCGCCGCAGCGCACGTGGAGTTCGCGCGACTACGCGACCGGCCAGTTCTATCACGCGGCAACGACGGCGCACGTTCCTTATCATGTCTGTGGCGCACAGCAGGACAGCAGCACCATCTGTGTACCGAGCGACACGTATCTCCCCTCTGATAATCCAGCACAGCCTGGCGGTCGTGGGCCTGGTGGCGCGGGACGCGGCGGTGGTGGCGGACGCGGAACTGCGCTGCCGGCAACGTATGGCGCTGGTGGATCGGAGCCCGGTTACATCGCGCCGGATCCGAAAGATCCCGACGTCTTCTATTCCGGCGGCAACAATGGATCGTTTCTAATCAGGCTGAATCGCCGCACCGGCGAATCACGCGAAGTCAGTCCGTATCCACGGATGTTCTCCGGCGAACCATCGAGCGCGCTGATCGAACGCTGGCAATGGACCTATCCGATCACCTTCTCGCCCGCGGATCCGACCGTCCTCTACACGTCTTCGCAACACGTGTGGAAGACGATCGACGGCGGTCACTCATGGGAAAAGATCAGCGGCGATCTCACTCGACACGATCCGAAGACGCTCGGTGAATCCGGCGGGCCAATCACCAGGGACATGAACGCCCCGGAAGTCTACGCGACGGTCTTTGCCCTTGGGCCGGGGAAGACCGACGTCAATGTCCTGTGGGCTGGTTCAGACGATGGCGTTGTCACCGTGACGCGTGACGGCGGGAAGACCTGGGCCACGGTCACGCCGCCCGACATGCCGGAACTCGGCCGCGTGAGTCAGATCGATGCGTCGAACTTCGATGCGGGCTCCGCCTATATCGCGGTGAAGAAGCCGCTGCTCGACGATTTGAAGCCGTATATCTTCAGAACGCACGACTACGGACGCACGTGGACGCGGATTGTGAACGGACTCGGGCCTACTGACTATGTCCACGTCGTCCGCGAGGACCCGACGCACCGTGGTCTCCTGTATGCGGGAACGCAGCATGGCATGTACGTGTCGTACGACGATGGCGATCGATGGGAATCGCTGTCGTTGAATCTTCCCGATGTTCAGATCTCGGATCTGGTCATCGACGGAAACGACATCGCCATTGCAACGCATGGCCGCGGTTTTTACATTCTCGACGACATCACTCCGTTGCGCGACGTCAGAACAATTCCGACCGGGCTGGATGCGCACCTGTTCAAGCCTTCGGATGCGGTCCGCGGCGGCGGACCCGTCACTTTCTCTTACCTGTTGAAACGGCCGGCGAAAGAATTGCGCATCGACGTGCTCGACAGCAAAGGCACCGTGGCATTTTCGATTGCTGGCGGTGTGTCCGACGCGGGCGGACGAGGACGCGGTAGAGGGCAGGCCGGTCAGCCGACTGAAACTGCAGATGCCGCCGCACCGTCGGATCAATCCGCACCGCTCGGACGGGGAAGAGGCGGTCCGCCGGTCACGTCGATGGCGGCAGGTCTGAACCGCACGACCTGGAATCTGGAATATTCCGGCCCGACCACGTTCCCGGGCATGGTGCTATGGGGAGCGACGACCAGCGGACCGGCCGCACCGCCGGGAAATTATCAGGTGCGCTTGACGGTCGACGGGCGAAGTGAGACCCAGCCGCTGGTGGTAAAGCGCCATCCACTGCGGAGCGCCACCGAGGCCGATCTGCAGGAACAGTTCACTCTCGCGATGCAGATCCGCGACAAGGTCAGTGAAGCGAACAATGCGGTGATCCTCATTCGCCATGTCAAGCAGCAGGTGCGAGATCGGCTGGAGAAATCAAAAGATTCCCAGCTCGCAGATGCCGCGGGCCGATTGACGGCGAATCTGTCCACGGTGGAAGAGGCGATCTATCAAGTGAAGAACCAGAGCAGCCAGGATCCGCTGAATTATCCGATCAAGATCAACAACCGGATCGCCTCGCTGCTACGCGCGGTCAATACCGGCGACGGCAAACCGATCGCGAGCATCGAGCCCATCTTCCAGGATCTCAGCGGCGAACTGAAAGTGCAGACGGACAAACTGCAACAGGTGCTGGTGACGGACCTGCCCGGGTTCAACAAAGAAGCCGGGCGGCTTGGTCTAGGTACGGTCTCTTCGAAGTAATCATCGTCGGCTGCCGGATCAAATTTGATGGCTCGCCGCACGGCGTGGTAAAACGGCCCCACCGCATGTCTTCACCCATGGGCCGCCGCGTCGGGGCCTTCACCATCCAGTCGCGGCTCGGCGCGGGCGGGATGGGCGAGGTCTATCGAGCCCACGACTCGAAGCTCGGTCGCGACGTCGCGATCAAGATGCTGCCCTCCGTCTGGTTGCTGGATGCCGATCGACGAGCGCGCTTC
>Ga0170475_104410575_pt1 | contig 11235 bp, 8 predicted proteins | sample Soicark_Litter_5_FD_111474 | JGI IMG/M metagenome (GOLD analysis project Ga0170475, IMG submission 111474) | Avena fatua rhizosphere microbial communities from Hopland, California, USA. Combined Assembly of 48 SPs | reverse complement strand
GGGCTGGTCACTGATCACGGCCCTATTGTCGCGGTAAACGCGAATGCATCAGATCCACACTACGAGCCATCGGCCGAGAGACATGCACCCGTTCAGCACAAAGATGTGGTCCTTATAGACATGTGGGCGAAACTGGACCAGCCCGGGGCGGTCTATTACGACATCACCTGGACTGGGTTTGCCGGCCAGAAGCCGCCCGATCGGCTTCGAGAGGTCTTTGAAGCAGTAAGAGGGGCAAGAGATCGGGGCGTTGAAACTGTCCAGTCACGCAGCGGTGATGGGTTGCGCGGGTATGAGGTGGACGACGCGGTTCGAGGATACATCGAGGCAAAGGGTTTCGGTAAGCTTTTTATACATCGGACCGGACACTCAATCGGTACTGACGTTCATGGGACCGGCGCGAATATGGATAACTTCGAGACACACGACGACCGCCGGGTCATCGCTCGGACATGCTTCTCGGTGGAGCCTGGGATCTACCTCCCCGAGTTTGGGATTCGCTCGGAGGTGAATGTCTACGTCGGCGAGGACGGCGCAAGAACCACTGGGGAGGTGCAGACCGAACTCGTGATCCTGACGTGAGATCAGGCTTGCGCAGTCTGCTGTTGAAATACTCCGGCGATTAACGTCTGCGCCTCAGTCTGAATCTGCTTGAGATGTTCCGTTCCCGCAAAACTCTCGGCATAGATCTTATACACGTCTTCTGTGCCCGACGGCCGCGCGGCGAACCAGCCCCGTCGTGTAGTCACCTTCAGTCCACCAATAGACGCTCCGTTAGCCGGCGCCTTTGTCAGAGTAGCCTCAATCGGATCTCCGGCAAGCTCGCGGGCTCTGAGCTGTTCCGGGGAAAGCGCCGATAGAATCGCCTTCTGCTCAGGCGTTGCCGGCGCGTCTATTCGCTCATACACCGGATTTCCAAACTGACCCGTAAGATCGTTGTAAACCTCAGCCGGATCTTTCCCCGCGCGAGCGGAGATCTCTGCCGACAGCAGGCCCATAATGATTCCGTCTTTGTCTGTCGACCACACAGTTCCATCGCGCCGCAGGAAGGAAGCACCGGCGCTTTCCTCACCTCCGAAACCCAGCGATCCGTCCAGAAGCCCGTCAACGAACCATTTGAAACCGACAGGAACTTCTTCCAGCTTTCTTCCGATGCTGGCGGAAACACGGTCAATCATGCTGCTGCTGACCAGTGTCTTCCCGACACCCGCATCTTGTTTCCACCTCGGGCGATTACGGAACAGGTAAGAGATTGCCGTCGCGAGATAGTGATTCGGATTCATCAAACCGGCGGACTTGGTGACAATGCCGTGCCTGTCATGATCCGTGTCGCACGCAAACGCAAGGTCGAATTGATCACGAAGCGCGATGAGACTGGCCATCGCATACGGTGACGAACAGTCCATCCGTATTCGGCCGTCCCAGTCGAGCGTCATAAATCGGAAAGTCGGGTCCACCGTATTGTTCAGAACCTGCAGACCCAGCTTGTATTGCTCCTCGATGCGACCCCAGTAGGCCACACCTGCCCCTCCGAGGGGATCGACCGCAAGTCGCAATCCCGCAGAGCGCACAGCCTCCAGATCGACTACAGCCGAGAGATCGCCGACGTACTCCGAAACGTAATCATGACGATGCGTTCCGGCAGCCTGCAGTGCTTTCGCATATGGAATTCTCCGAACCGTATCGAGCTCGCTTGCAAGAAGATCGTTCGCGAGGTTTTCGATAGTGCGAGTTGCCGTCGTGTCAGCCGGACCGCCTGTGGCGGGGTTGTATTTGAATCCGCCGTCCTCCGGAGGATTGTGCGACGGTGTGATTACGATTCCGTCCGCAAGTCCGGTCTGCCGGCCACGATTGTAGTGAAGAATCGCATGCGACAACGCAGGCGTTGGAGTGTAGCCGAGATCCGAGTCGATCATCACCTCCACCTCGTTCGCCGCAAGTACTTCCAGCGCGCTGACGAACGCCGGTTCAGAGAGCGCATGCGTATCCTTCGCAAGAAAGAGTGGACCGTCAACACGCGTTTCCTTTCGGTAGCGGCAGATAGCCTGCGTGATCGCCAGGATATGCGCTTCGTTGAACGAATCGGCGAATGAGCTCCCTCTATGTCCGGAGGTCCCAAACGCCACTCGCTGGGCACGTACGCTCGGATCCGGAGTACGCGAGTAATAGGCTGTAATCAGACGTGGAATGTTCGTCAGATCAGATGGTTTGGGCGGGAGTCCGGCATTCGGATGAATTGGCATGGCGTTAAGGTACGGAACCTCCGCACAGATTATCACCTGTTGAAGTCTGGCCGAACGGAATGATCAGGCTTTGCGGGCGCGTGTTTTCGGGTCAGGAGCAGTGCCATCCTCGGTCGCAGGAGATTGACCCACACTGGAGGTACCCTGCTCCCCATCGGAGGTAGCCTGCTCCCCATCCGGAATCTCCTCCACCGGCGTGGATCCACTGTTTGCGGCCTGGGCCAACAGCTCGGCCTTTTTTAGATCCTTTCGCGAGGGAGGCGCCTGTTCGTGCAGGTATGTGTGCTCGTGATAGCAAGACCTGCAACGCACTTTGGCGACCTCGCCCTCCATCAACGAGACGACGGAGTGGTTCGTTAATCTGCGGCACTTAATGCAGTAGTCGTCAATGACGTCACCGAGTCGAAATTCCATTCGCAGGTGCCTATCCCGGAAGTATAACAGGTAAGCCCAGTCCGTGAGCGGTGGCAAAACGACGACGAACATCCGTCCTGGTACAGCGCGAAACGAGCGCAGATGCAGATGGCACTTGAGTCAGGATGTATCAGCAGCAAATAAAAACGGGTGAGGATTGCTCACGCTCTCCTCACCCCTGTGGTTCGATGATCTGCGCTTAAGCGACGGCCTCGGCTTCCACCAGCTCCTCGCGACCGCCCTGCTCAACGAGTTGTCTTTCGAGTTCGGCCAAACGGGTTTCTACCTCCCGCTCCTTCTGTCGCCGCTTGATGACGTCTTCGCGGTATCGCCTCAGGAAATAATCGATGGTTTCGACGCGAATCCTGATGGATCCGGACGGCTTGTTCTCGTCCAGATCTTTGAAGCAGAAATACGGTGTTCCGCTCTTCTCGATGATTCCCTCAATTACGCCGTAGATCGGCGCGTCGTGACCGCATTTGAAGCTGCTCATCTCGAGTGCCACAAGGTTTGGGTGACGCGCGGTAAACTTCGCAGCCCAGACCTTATGATTCGTCGATACGCTGTAACTGTTCTTCCAAACGTCCTGAATCTCAAGCGGAGAGCGGATCTCGCCCCGGTTCACTTCATCCCCGAAGAGTCGCTCCAGCATGTCCTCATCATAGGGAAGAGTGCTCTGCGAGAAGATCGGATATCCGAGCTTCTGGAACTCCTCCATGATCTCGTGGTTCAGGCCGGGGTCATGGTGGTAAACCCGCGCCAGAAGTACGATCCCGATACGGTCCTCGCGCTCCAGCTGATCGAGAACCTCGCGGCTCTTCTTCTGGATCTCCATCTCGTACTGGTGCTGCTGTTCAAATCCGGCAGCAATCGCCCTGTCGTTCTCTTCCGGGCTCAGTCCCAGAATGTCTTTGAAAGCCTCGAACATCTGCTGGCCGAAGAGCTTGGTGTCCGCCATGTTGACAATCGGACACAAGTACTTGACACCCTGTTCCGCAAACACATCTGTTTCTTTCGTAAATGCGGCCTTCACCGTCTCGGGGCTGGCCGTGACGGTCGGGCAGGCATTCGATGCCTGCAAGTGGACAAGCTTGGTCGGCAGAACATCGAACATCGGATAGAAGATCACATCCAGTTTCTTCTTCAGCGACTTTAGGAAGAGCAGATTGTGGACGTGAGCCAGCCCGATCTTTGCCGGGAAGCACGGGTCGATCGCACCCCGGTTGGCTCCGGCGCGGTACAGCTCATTCGAGGTGTAATCGGAGTAGACGATATTCTCAGATGGAATTCCCAGCGCCTGGAAGTAGCCGTTATAGGTTTGTGCGTGAGAGTACAGATAGAATACACGGGGAATTCCAATTCGTATATTCTTCCGGTTTTCGATCAACTCCGCGCGCTTCCGGATCTCCGCCTTTTTTGGATCCCACCACTTTGCAGACGGAACAGGATCAGCGACGATTTCGGTCTTCCGGAAACGAAAGATCTCGCGCGAGGCAAGATCAACAAAGTTCGGATTCTGGTTCTTAACCGCGTCCAGTCCGCCCTTGATTTCCTTCATGTCGTCGATGTCTTCGACGGTGCCTTTCTCACAAGTCGCAATGATCAGGCGCTGCTCGTTCACGCGCAGCGGAACCTTGGTCTTCTTATCCTGGAACTTCGGCTCCGGCATCTTCGCAAATTCATTGGAGCCTACGGACATCGCAATCAGCGTAAGAGGCTGTTTCTGCGCTTTCAGCGGATCTTCATGGTGAGAACCACATCCGCCGCTGGAGCAGCCACCGCTCAGCGACTCCGTCTGATGGATATTTACGATCGGAAAAGCCGGATGCGGCTCTGCGTCTGATACATCAACATCGATAAACGTACGCAGGCAGTTGTTCTTGCAGAAGTAGCAACGGGTGTCTTCGTTGCGCGTTGTCCGATACTTGATATTTCTTACAGCCTCGACGCCGATGAAGGTGGTTGTCCGGCCGTTTTTCCATAAACGGAGCGCTTCTACACCCGCTCCGATCGCACCAGATTCGCCGCAGTGTTCGTGGACAATGATCTCGGGTCGCTTTCCTGCCGACCGGAAACTCGCATTGATGAAGTCAACTTCTGCCTTTACTACGGCGAGGTTATTTTGCGTACCGCCCTGCAGCACAAAACGGGTTCCCAGGTTTGCCAGATTTGGAATGCTGGCGACGTACAGGAACACATTCTTGGGGAGCACTGCGGCCAATCCGGCAAGGATCTCCTCGGCCCGCCACCCCTGCCGCTGGAAGTTCACGATGTCCGACTGCATGAACACCGCGCATCCATATCCAAACACGGGCATTGACTGCGCACCGAAGGCCTGATCGGCGAACTTCTCGACCGGGATCCCGAACATCTCGGCCGTCGATTGCAGAAAATAGCCATTGCCGGCCGAGCACTGTGTGTTGAGCTTGAAATCCTTTACGCGCCCGTTCTTCAGAACGATTAGCTTGATATCCTGACCGCCGACGTCCACGATGACATGCGGGTCATCGTAAAACCGCATCGCGGATTCGGTATGAGCAACAGTTTCGACGAGGGCAACGTCGGCGTGGAGCACATCTTTCAGGATGTCTTTCGCATACCCGGTGGTACCTACGCCGAGCACCTCCAGTTTGGCGCCCTGCCCTTCCACCTGAGCACGGATATTCTCGAACATCTGCTTCGTATCCTCGATGGGGTTGCCATTCGAGAGCTGATACGACTTGCAGAGAATATCGCCGTTTTCATCCAGCAGTGCCGCTTTCGTCGAAGTTGAGCCGCCATCGAGGCCAATGAATCCGCCGACGACTTGACCGCGATGAAACGTGGCGGGGATAAACTTCTTTCTCCGGTACGCCTCTTTGAAGCTGTCGAGTTCACCGGATTCAGAAACCAGACCCTTGCCGCCTGCGGCAGCCTTCTCCTCGGCACGGCCGAAGTCGATATAGTACTTCAGCTTGGCCCAACCCTGATACCGCCCGACCTCCTCGTCTTCGTCCTTGCCGAATTCGATCGCCCCAAGCGCAGCAAAGTACTGAGCGTTTTGGGGAACTTTGATCAGCTGATCGGGAGTTGAACCTTCCGGAATCTCAACCTTGCGTTCCTTCCACATGCGGGGAATGTTCGCGATCCAGGCCTCGCGCATACCTCTGATGAATGTGTTGGGGCCGCCCAGCAGCAGCACGTGGGGGCGCAGTGTATGGCCACGGGTGAGGACGCTCAGGTTCTGGAGGATGATGGCTTCAAACAGCGATGCCATCAGTTCATCGGGCGGGGTACCTTCTTTTTGCAGGCCGTTGATGTCGGTTTCCGCAAACACACCGCACTTCCCTGCGACCTTGTGCAGCTTGATACCGTTGTAGGAAAGGTTCGGAAGCTCCTCGACCGGGATCTTGAGCTTGGCGTTGATTTTGTCGATGACTGCGCCGGTTCCCCCGGCGCACTTGTCGTTCATCGACGGAATCTTTTTCTTGCGCCCGCTTTCGTTGTCGTCTTTGAAAACGATGATCTTGGCGTCCTGACCACCAAGCTCGATCACCGAATAGACCTCAGGATGCAGTTTTTCGACGGCAAGCGAAACTGCAGTTACTTCCTGAACGAACTTTCCTCCAATCTGTTCGGCGACAGCGCCTCCCCCGGAACCGGTCATGAACACACGCGTGTTCTCGGGGACGATGCCGGTTTCCGTCTCCATTCGGTTCAGAAACTCGAGACACTTTTCGGGCTGTTTGGTCTCGTGCCGCTGATAATCCTGCCAGATGATGCTGTCGGTCGTAACGTCAACAATACAGGCTTTGACCGTCGTCGAACCGAGTCGAGTCCTACCGAGTATTTGGCCATCGTTTGCTCTGGGTCGTAACGCTCTGGTTTAGCTCCCCGCCCTTATGCCGCCGTCTCCACCGCTTTTCGTACCCGGGTACGCCGCGAGAACTTAGCGTCTTTATCCATTCGCTTACCGGCATGCAGCACGAACTGTGCTGCCGTGCCTGTAATACCTTCCACGTGCGGCACAGTATAGAACGGCCGCTTCATTTCAGGATTCTCCTCGACATAAGCGCGGATGTCTTCGAGTGAATGGCCGGACTTAGTCAGACACTGGTCAAACTCGAGCCGGGCCTTCGCCTTAGCCTCACCCAGCGCCATCTGGACCCGGCTGTGGGCATTGACTTCGCCTTCGCCGCTTGTCTCGATCGGCAGGAAGATCATGTCCTTATACAGGTTGATCACAGCAGACTGTGCACCATCAGACTGCGTGCTGGGCATGCAGCCGAACGGCTTCAGGGAGAGCACCATATGGGCCAGTTTGTGAATCGTGTAATAGACGTTCTTGCCGACCTCGAGATGACCCTCTCCGCCCCGCGCGTATCGGTTGTAGTAGGGAGCAGCCAGATTGTCCAGTTCGGGTTGAGGCGCCAGTTCGTGAGTGATACCACCCAGTTTTCGGGTAACCCGATGATAGAAGTGCTGCCACATCACTTCTCCGATGGCAATACCGAAGATCTTCTTGCGGTAGTTGATTTCAGCATTCCACTTGCTGCGCGTTGAGTACTGCTCGACATTCCGCTTGCGCTGCGCGACATATTTCGCCTGATAAAGGAGATAGGCCACCCAGGTCGCGATCGGTTCCACCAGCACCTGAGCCCCTTCGCGCTCCAGGAACCGGAACATGTTGAAGTTACCGTCTCCCTCGGTGGTCTGTGCCCAAAACTCACCCGTGATTTTGACCAGCGGCTTGGCGCGTGTGTGGTCTATGTCGATGGTATTCATCCGCTCGCGAGCCTCTTCCAGCGCAGCCATGAAGGGCTTGCCGTAAAGATTCTCACGAATCTTGCCCAGCGTATTCAGCGTATTCTTCAGCTTCTTCTTTTCGGGCCGGGACAAGTAATTCTTTATGAAGCCGGACGTGGCTTCCAGTATTTCGAACGGCGGCCTTTCCCGGAGGCACTCTGCCAGTCTGTCGGCAACCTCAGGGAAGACACGATCTGCCTCACCCTTGTTGACTTCGTAGGGACGGATCTGGTGAATCAGGTCCTGCAGCGTATCTCCAATATGGAGCGCATTCAACATGCCCATGCCGAAATCGACCGTGAACTTCAGCCCCGGTTCCCCCGAGGCGGCATTGATGCCCTCCTGCTGCTGGAACAGCAGAACACGAAAGCCATCGTACCCCGCATTCTGCAAGGCAAAACGGTATTCTGCCTCATACATACCGAACCGGCACGGACCGCATGAGCCTGCCGTGAAGAAGGCGTAGTTGTTGATAATGTCTTCGCGTGACTCACCGTTCCGCTCAAGTCCCTGCAGATACTGGACAAGATTGCCTACCGTGAAGTAAGTGGGATTGCATTGACCGTAGTTGCCGTATTCCTTGCCGAGCTGGAACGCTGCAACATCGGGGGTGGGGATCATCACGCACTTATAGCCCGTCCCCTGGAACACTGACTGAATCAGCTTCTCGTGTTTCCACGTAAGGCCACCGAAAAGGATGGTTACCTTATCACGCTCTTCCCCCTTAAAAGAGCGCTCCATCGGCTTCTTGAAATGCTGGATCTGAACTAAACCGGCTTCTCTTCGCAGCCGGTCACGTTCGGCGTTCAGAATCGCCTGCACATCGTTCGAGTTATCCAAAACAGCGCTGGTACTGTTGCGTTCCACTCGGTTCCTCCGGGATCAAAATGGTCGTAGACCTTTGGCAGATTGCCAGACCGCAGAATGCTCTTTTAATCTGAATAAAAGACGTGGGTTCGCCTTGCGGCGAAACGTGGGGTTGTGTTGTCCGTGGCCTTTTACGGGCCGAGCTCGATGCATGGAAGGCTTCCAGGCAACCACTTACCTCTAACAGCGGAGGTATTGTGGAAGAATACGACAGGTTGAGCCTGGGATCAATGCCTAACAAAGGTCTTTCTCCGCTCCTCTTCACATGAACCGTTACTTATACGACGAAACGTAAATGATTCAGATGAAGAGACTAGACGCGAATTCCGGCCGCTGGTTACCCTGCAATTACACTCCTTCTTGAATAAGCGGGATCACGTTATTCAGGTATTATGCGTAAGGAAACGGTTAGCTGCTCTTATCTGGCAGGTGAAGGATTCATAATGTAGTCAGCATGTCTTCCCGATTTGCAACTTTGCTCGGAATCGTTGGTGCCGCTGCTCTCAGCATCTGGTTCGGTAAACGCCGCCATCCGCAAGCATCAGGATCGGACGGGGTCGGGTCCGCCACGCCTCCGGCGCACATCGAGGATGACCACGTCGCCGACATCATTCGAAGGGCTCAGCCTGCGCTCGAACGCGCGGGCCGCCTTGCCGCAGCCTGGAACAATTAATCAGGCCGCGCTCCCGTCCTGAAAACCGAAACGTTTTACCGTTTTTGGGCCCGGCCTATACGTCGTTATGCCGATGGGAATGCGACAATAGCGGTAAGCATGAAGTTTCACGTAGTTTTCCCCCTTGCGATCGCAACGGCTCTAAGCGTGTCCGCTCAGACTCCGTCGGCACCAGCAAAGAGTCAATCAGCAACTCCGGCCAAAGCCGGTTCCGGCACGAAGTCGGGCACAACAACGAGTAAACCGGGAGCGCAGGCAACCCCGGCCAGTCCGACGGCAAGCAGCCCGAACACGACCAGTTCGAATCAGCCAGCGGATACCGCCACCGCGGACGACAAAATCGTCATGACGGTCGGCAACGAAAAGATCACCGCGAAAGAGTTCGACCTGCTCATCGATTCCTTACCCGAACAGTACCGGGCGCAGGCTCGCGGACCGATGAAGCGTCAAATGGCTGAGCAGATTGCGCGTGTAAAACTGCTCGCAGCCGAGGCACGGAAACGCGGGTTAGACAGTGATAAGTCTTTTCAGGCTCGTCTGTAATTCCAGGCGGATAACCTGCTTGCGGGCGCCGCGTACAACAGCATGCTCCAGAGCGCGAAGGTTGACGATGCCGCCCTGCAGAAGTATTTCGATACTCACAAGAGCGAGTACGAGACAGTGCAGGCTCGCCACATCCTGGTTAAGTTCAAAGGGTCCCCAGTCCCCACACGGGAGGGCAAGCCGGAGTTGACAGAAGAGCAGGCACTGGCCAAAGCGCAGGAGATTCGTAAGCAGTTGCTGGCAGGTTCGGAGTTCGCAGCACTCGCAAAGGCGGAGTCGGACGATGCCGGTTCGGGTGCGAACGGTGGAGAGCTCGGAAGCTTCGGCCACGGCCAGATGGTCCCGCCGTTTGAAGAGGCAGCGTTCAAACTCCCGGTCGATCAGGTCAGTGAGCCGATCAAAACGCAGTTCGGATACCACTTGATCAAAGTTGAGAAGCGTGAGGCGAAATCGTTTGATTCCGTGAAGGGTGAACTCGAAGCCAAGATGAAACCCGAAGCCGCACGCGAGTCCGTCGAGCAACTCCGTAAGAGTTCCAATGTCAAACTGGAGGAGAGCTACTTCGGTCCGGAAGCTCCGGCTCCGCAGACTGGAAGTGCGGCGGGCACAGGAGCAGCGGCAATCACCGCCCCGGCACCCGCTGCCAGATAGTGCGAATTATGAAGCAAAGGCGAGCGCAGGTTCGTGCCGCTCGCTTTTGTATTTCAGGTTAACGCGCGATACGGCGATGCGCATCGCAGTCTTAAGGTCTGCCGCCCGAACCGGTTGATAAACAAGCGCGTCCGGCTCTGACAGCAAAATGTCTTCCAGTAGCTGCATCTCGACCTGGGCTGGCACCAGAGTAACGACTGCAGCATCCCTCCGGTCTCGCAAGGCTCTGGTTAGAGCCGCTCCATCGATGGATCCGGTCAGATTCAGCCCTGTTAAAACTACGCACGGCCCAATCGATTCCAGAACCTCCAGACATCGTTCACCGCAATCCGTAACAGATGCGATGGGATAACTAAGAGAATCCAGGCAGTCCGTCAGCGCCCGAATACTGGATCGGTCTTTCTCGACAAGCACCGCTGGACGTATCTGACCTTCTCCCAGCTCGTTCTGTTCCATGCTCGCCGCCGGAGCGTCCGCCCTGTAATAAAACTTGGGCATGTAGTCTCCGGGACGGTAACGGACAAGGACTGGATCGTGCGCGCCCTCCGTTAGGTAATACAGGTCGATTTTGGCGCGTAATTGTCTTGCGGCAACACGAACCGCCGAATCCATTCTCGGATCGAAGGTGTCGGGTTTTCCGAAGACTTCCAGCGCGATTGCATACTCCTTCAGCCGCTGTTCGCACTCCGCAAGTGCCTGCTCCACAGTAAACGTGAAGAAGCGAGACAAACGCGGCGAATGGCGGAAGAACTTGCATTGCAGCATGCGGCGCAGTTGCGCCCGGATTTCGTCATGGGCCGGGCCCTGCGATTGGATTGGCTCAGATGTGAGAATTTTCTGATCGAACATCACCCGCACTCGGGACAGAGATCCCCACCGGAGTGGGTTACAACTGGAATCAGATTAACACACGTTCACTACTGGTAATAGCCGCTAAAAGCCCGCCGTACTAGCAGATATAAGCTTTGTTCCGCGCTGTTCCGGCGTGCGGCAACCCGCGAAAAGGCAGTGCCCAAACGCTCATTTACCGCAAAAATTTCTCTGTAAGTCTTTGGTTCT
>Ga0170475_103550167_pt1 | contig 11235 bp, 20 predicted proteins | sample Soicark_Litter_5_FD_111474 | JGI IMG/M metagenome (GOLD analysis project Ga0170475, IMG submission 111474) | Avena fatua rhizosphere microbial communities from Hopland, California, USA. Combined Assembly of 48 SPs | reverse complement strand
GCGGAGGGTGGGTTGTCGATTCGCCCGCTGCGCGTCAGACTAGCGGCTTGCGCCCGCGAGGAGTGGAATAAACGTGGCAGGTACGAAAGAGGTAATTCGAATTCGCATGGAGGCCTATGACCACGCGATCCTGGACCAGAGCGCCCAGGAGATCGTGGACACGGCCAAGCGGACCCACAGCGAGGTCCACGGTCCGATTCCGCTGCCCACCCGGATCGAGCGGTACACCGTGCTCTCGGGGCCGAACATCGACAAGAAGGCGCGGCAGCAGTTCGAGATCAGAACGCACAAGCGACTGATCGACATCGTCCAGGCCACGGCCAAGACGATCGAAGCGCTCAACAAGCTCAGCCTGCCGGCTGGCGTGGATATCAAGATCAAAGCATCGACCCGGTAGCGCGGGTTAACAAATCGAGGCTTCCTATCAACTGGAAGCATCGCGGGTAATGCGAGAGAGAGGTCTCGCCGTCCTGCGACGCAACCGATCACGGGAAAATCGCGATGACTAAGGGAATACTCGGCCGCAAGGTCGGGATGACGCAGATTTATAACGAAGCGGGGCTCTGCATCCCCGTCACCGTTGTGCAAGCCGGCCCTTGTCACGTGCTCCAGGTCCGCACCAAGGAGCACGACGGCTACGAGGCCGTGCAGCTTGGCTTTCTCGATAAGCCTCGCCGCCTGGCCAGCCGCAGTGAACGTGGTCATGTTGCCAAGCTCGAAAGCAAACGCTCCAAAAAGCTCGCCACCGCTGGCGTGCAAGCGCCCGACAAAGCCGGCTGTGAGCCGCAGCGATTCATTCGCGAGCTGCGCGGGCCAATTGGCGAAGCAAAAGTCGGCGGGCAAGTTACCGTTGAGGCGCTCGAGGGCGTCAAGGCCGTCGATGTCACCGGACTAACCAAGGGCCGCGGCTATACGGGTGTAATGAAGCGGCACAATTTCAAAGGCCAGCGGGCGACGCACGGCGTGAAGAAAGTGCATCGTCACATGGGTGGCACGGGCGCTCTGGCGGCCAACCGCGGTGGCGGCCGCATGAAGAAGGGCAAGAAGATGCCAGGTCAGTATGGCCATGAACGGGTGACGATCCGCAACATTAAGCTCGTAAAGATCGACAAGGACAACAACTTGCTGCTCATCAACGGCTGCGTGCCGGGACCGAATGGGACGTACGTGGTAATCCGCGAAACGAACAAGGTGGGATAGGAATTTTAGATTTTAGATTTTGGATTTTGGATTGAGTCCAAAATCGAAAATCCAAAATCCAAAATGTGAACAACATGGTCAAACTTCCCATTTTTAATAAATCGGGCGCCGAGGTCGGTTCCTACGACATCGATCCCGAGGCGATTGCGCCGAAGATCAGCAAGCAATTGCTGCACGACGTGATCGTGATGTACCAGGCGAGCGCCCGCCAGGGAACGCACCGCACGAAGGACCGCAGCGACGTGGCCGGGACGACGAAAAAGATGTATCGCCAGAAGGGCACCGGCAACGCCCGCGCCGGTTCGCGCCGCGCACCGCAGCGCCGCGGCGGCTATCACGTCTTTGCTCTACGTCCGCGCGATTACGGCTATCGCTTGCCGAAGAAGGCAGTGCAAGCCGCGACGCGGATGGCGATCGCCCGCAAGCTGCAGAATGAAGACATTGTGGTGATCGACGAATTGGCTTTCAGCGAGCCGAAGACCAAAGAGATGGCCGGCATTTAAGGCCCTCAAGCTCAGCGGCACCACCACGCTCGTCGCCACCGCGGCTCTCGATCAAAACGTCTATCGCAGCGCTCGCAACATCGACAAAGTGACTGTTTCGCCGGTTGGTGAGTTGAATGCATTGGCGGTGTCGCAGCCGCGGAAAATGCTTGTGACGCGAGCGGCGCTCGATGCGATCAAGGAGCGAAGCAAAAAGGCGCCAAAGCCTACGTCGTAGCACAAGCGTCCTCGCTTGTGCCACGGTGTGAGCAACCGGGGACGGTTGCTCTACGAGGGAGACAACCATGGCCGAACAAACAACGATGACTCAGCAGCCGCGGCTGGAAGCCTATCAGGTGATCCTCCGCCCGCTGGTGACGGAAAAAGGGATGCACCGCTCGACGCGGAACAACCAGTACGCGTTCGAAGTGCATTTGCAGGCGACGAAAGACGACGTGCGGCGGGCCGTCGAGGAGCTGTTCAACGTCGAGGTCGATAAAGTTCGCACGCAAAACCGCCGCGGCAAGCCGCGAAAGCACCGTTTCAAGCAAGGACAAACCAAGGCCTGGAAGAAAGCGATCGTAACGCTCGATAAAGAGCACCGGATCGATTTCTTCTAAACACAATCCAATAGCCGGGACCAAATCTGGTTCCGGAGAACTGCGGATCGGTGATCCATCAAGGTTCACCGGGAGCTGTTAGCTCCCGGCTAATGCGAAACAAGAGTCAAATGGGCATCCGACAATACAATCCGGTTACCGCCGGCCGCCGCGGGGCGAGCGTGAGCGACTTCGCCGATCTAACCAAAGGCGCAGCGCCGGAAAAATCGCTCCTTCGTCCGCTGCGAAAGAAGGGCGGCCGCAACAACCAGGGCCGCATTACGGCGCGGCATCGCGGTGGCGGTCACAAGCAGCAGTACCGCATCATCGACTTCAAACGCGACAAGGACGGCGTGCCGGCCAAGGTCGCCTCGATCCAGTACGATCCAATTCGCAGCGCCCGGATCGCGCTGCTCCATTTCGTAGATGGCGAAAAGCGATACATCATTTCTCCCGACGGACTGAAGGTCGGACAAACGGTTGAGAATGGTCCCGACGCGCCGCCGAACGTTGGCAATTGTCTGCCGCTGAGCCGGATGCCGCTGGGCATTGCCGTTCACAGTATTGAGATGCAGCCGGGGCGCGGTGCAAAACTATGCCGCTCGGCTGGTTCGAGTGCGACGCTGATGGCCCGCGAGGCGGACTGGGCACAGATTACGCTTCCCAGCGGCGAAATCCGCCGCGTTCCGGCCGGCTGCCGGGCGACGATCGGGCAGGTCAGCAATGCGGACGCCATGAACGTGGTGATTGGCAAGGCGGGCCGCAACCGCTGGAAGGGAATTCGGCCCTACGTTCGCGGCACGGCCATGAATCCGATCGACCATCCGCACGGCGGCGGTGAAGGACGCACCAAGGGCGGCCGCCATCCGGTCAGCCCCACGGGCGTTCCGGCCAAGGGCGGCCGCACCCGCAAGCGCGGCAAGGCATCGAACAAGTCAATCGTGCGCCGCCGCAAGTCGCGGCGGTACGGACAAATCAAATTGGTGTAACAGCATCCGTCAGTGGTCAGTCGGCCGTTGTGGCAGCTGACAACTGACAACTGACAACTGACATAATATGAGTCGTTCGAGCAAAAAAGGTCCATTCGTGGACTTCAAAGTGTTCAAAAAGGTGCAGGCCGCGCAACAGACCGGCTCGAAGGAGCCGATCAAGACGTGGGCTCGCGCCTGCACCATCGTGCCGGAATTCGTGGGCCTGACGTTCATGGTTCACAACGGCAAGACGCACCTGAAAGTGTTCGTGACGGAAGACATGGTCGGTCATCGGCTCGGCGAGTTTGCCCCCACGCGGACATTTAAGGGCCACGGCGGCAAAATGAAGAAAGAGGCGCCAGCGAAGTAGGCATTTATTAGCCGGGACCAAACCTGGTCCCGGAAGAATCGCGAGAAGACCTGTTTTCGCGATTCACCGGGAGCTGTTAGCTCCCGGCTAGTGGAATGGATAACGGTGCAACATGGCATTCAAAGCAACTCATCGCTTCGCCCGCATCAGCGCCCGCAAGGTGCGGCCGCTGGCCGACATGATTCGCGGCAAGTTCGCCGACGAAGCGCTCGACATTTTGAAGTATCAGCCCGAGCGCGGCGCACGGATGCTGGAGAAGGTGCTGCAAAGCCGCTGGGCAATGCCCAGGATCCGGATCAGAATCCCGGCAAGACAGTCCGCGTTGAGCAGCTCGTAATTACCGACGCCCGCGTCGATGGCGGGCCGATGTTCAAACGCATCCGCCCCGTCTCCCGCGGCATGGCCTACGGCATTCAGCGGCGAATGGCGCATATCAGCGTGACGCTGGAAGATTTCACGGAGTTGTAACAAGAGCAACGCTATGGGTCAAAAAGTTCATCCGGTCGGCTTTCGCACGGGGATCATGATCCCGCACAAGAGCCGATGGTACGCCTCGAAGAAGGAATTCTCGAGCTTATTGCTCGAGGACTTCAAAATTCGGAAATTCGTCAAGAAGCATCCGAAGAAGAACTACTCGCAGGCCGGCATCGATCGGATTGAGATCGAGCGGACGCGCGACGAAGTGAAGATTATTCTCTATGTCGCCCGACCCGGCCTGATCATCGGCAAGAAGGGACAGGACGTTGAAATCCTGCAGGAAGAGCTGCAGAATCTCACCGGCCGCCGCGTGAATTTGAAGATTGAGGAAATTGGCCGGCCGGAGATCATGGCGCAGCTGGTGGCCGAAGACATCGGCCAGCAGCTTTCGAAGCGGTCCAGTTTCCGCCGCACGATGAAGCGAGCAATCGAAACGACGATGGATTCCGGCGCCAAGGGAATCAAGATTCAGCTTTCCGGCCGCCTCGGCGGCTCGGAAATGGCCAGATGCGAAAAGGCGACCGCCGGCTCGCTGCCGCTATCCACGCTGCGGGCAAAGATCGACTACGGTTTTTCCGAAGCGTGGACCGCGCAGGGAAACATTGGCGTGCAAGTGTGGGTAAACCAAGGTTCGTACGAGGGAGACGCCACCGATGGCGCTGATGCCCAAGCGAGTGAGGCACCGAAAAAGCCAAAGAGGACGTATAAAAGGTAAGGCCCAGCGGGGCAACCGCGTCGTCTTCGGCGATTTCGGACTTCAAGCAACCCAGGGCGGGTGGATCAAAGCCCAAACCATCGAGTCGGGGCGTATTGCCGCACAGCAATACGTCCGCGGCGAGGGGCGGCTTTACATCCGCATCTTCCCGCACAAGTCGATCACCGGCAAACCGCTCGAAGTGCGAATGGGAACGGGCAAGGGCGAGCCGGAGCATTGGGTCGCCGTGGTGAAGGAAGGGAGCATGCTGTTCGAGCTCGGCGGCGTGACCGAGCAGCAGGCGAAGCTCTGCTTCGCCCGCCTGGCGCACAAGATGCCGGTGAGAGTGCGGATGGTGAAGCGGAGACCTGCGTGATTTGTCCGTTGTCAGTGGTCCGTTCTCAGTTGCAAACGGCCACGAACCACGGACAACCGACCACGGACAACTGACATGAAAACAACCGAACTACGCGATATGAGCGACGAGCAATTGGATCTCACGCTCAAAGAAACCGAACACAACCTGTTCCGCTTGCGGATGCAGGCGCAGACCGAACGGCTCGATGCCCCCAGCGAACTGCGGCGGCACCGGAAATTGATTGCCCAGATCAAGACCGTGCAAGGCGAGCGTACCCGTGCTGCGATAGCCCAATAGCCGGGACCAAACCTGGTCCCGGAGAATTGAGAATAGACGATCCATCGAGATTCACCGGGACCTGTTAGGTCCCGGCTAAGAGAACGAAAAATGCCCAAGCGAGTTTTAACGGGTGTCGTTACCCGCGACAAAGCGACCCAGACGCGACGCGTGGAAGTTCCCCGCCTGGTGCGGCATGCGGCGTATGGCAAAACGATGCGTCGCCGCACCGTCTGTTATGTCCACGATGAAGAAAGCATTTCCAAGAACGGCGACACCGTCGAGATTGAGGAGTCGCCGCCGCTCTCCAAGCTGAAACGGTGGGTGCTGAAGCGCGTGGTGGCGAAAGCCAAGCAGGCGGGACTCGAAATCGCCGATGTAGAAGTGGCGCCGGAACACCCAAATGACCTGACGCACCGCGTGGTCGAAGGGAACACAGCATGATTCAGCAAGAAACACGCATGGCGGTGGCCGACAACACCGGCGCCAAGGTAGTGATGTGCATCAAGGTCCTCGGCGGCTCGAAGCGCCGCACGGCGGGCCTGGGCGATGTCATCATTTGCAGCGTCAAGTCGGTGATCGCCGGCAGTGAAATCAAAAAGAAGGCGGTGGTGCGGGCCGTGGTCGTCCGCACGAAGAGCCCGACGCGCCGCAAGGACGGCAGCTACGTGAAGTTCGACGCCAACGCCGTCGTACTGATCGACGCCGAAAACAATCCCCGCGGCACGCGCATCTTCGGCGCCGTCGCCCGCGAGCTTCGCGAACGCAATTTCATGAAAATCGTCAGCCTCGCCAGTGAAGTTGTATAACGATCCCAACAACGGACCACTGACCACTGACCACTGACAATCATGCACATCAAAACCAACGACACCGTCGAAGTAATCACCGGCGACGACAAAGGTCAGCGCGGCAAAGTGCTGTCGATCGACCGCCGCGTGGGCCGGCTTGTAGTCGAGGGCGTCAATCGCGTCTATAAGCACGTCCGCCGCAGCCAAAAGAACCCGCAAGGCGGCCGCCTGTCGAAGGAAATGCCCGTGCGGGTCAGCAATGTGCTGCTCCTGTGCAGCCGCTGCGGCAAGGGCGTCCGCACCGGTGCTCGCTTCGCCAAGGACGGCAGCAAAGAGCGGTACTGCAAGAAGTGCGGCACGACGCTGGGCGTGATCGCTCCCCCCAAGAAATAACAAATGGGCAGACATCCTTGTCTGCCAAAGAGAATCAAGGACGCACGTCCATGGCCAAAGACCCAAAAACCGGCGACAAGCCTGAAAAGCCCGCCAAGGCCCCCAAGGCCGAAAAAGGCGACAAGCCTTCCAAGCCGCCCAAAGGCGAGAAGGCCGACAAGGGCGCCAAGGGCGAAAAGGGCGAGAAGAAAGGTAAAGCAGCCGCGGCGGAAGAGCCGGCCGGCCCGCTGCCGACTCCGCGCCTCCAGGAAAAATATGCCCAGCAGGTGCTGCCAACGCTGGCCGAAAAATTCGGTCGCAAGAATAAGCTCTCGCTGCCGCGACTGGAAAAGATCGTTGTCAACATGGGCGTTGGCGCTGCGACGCAAGAGAAAAAGCACCTGGAGACGGCGGCCGAGGCGATGAGCCTGATCACCGGCCAAAAGCCGATTATCACGATCGCCCGCAAAGCCATTTCGGCCTTTCGCCTCCGCGAAGGGATGCAAATCGGCTGCAAGGTAACGCTCCGCGGCCGCAAGATGTACGAGTTCATGGACCGGCTGGTTTCCCTTGCCTTGCCGCGCGTGCGCGACTTTCGCGGCATTAGCCGCAAGGCGTTCGACGGCAACGGCAGCTACAGCCTGGGCCTTTCGGAACAACTGGTGTTTCCCGAGTTGAACCCCGACAAGTTCACGCGCGTGCAAGGGATGAACATCACGTTCGTCATTCGCAATGCGACCGACGATGAATCGCGCGAATTGCTCGCGCAAATGGGCTTGCCGTTTCAGACGGAAGAGCCCAAACCGACCAAGAAAAAATGAGGGGAACCGTGGATTACGCAGATAGCGCGGATGTATTCGAGCAACGATTGTCGCTTGCTCCCATCCGCATACTCCGCGCCATCCGCGGTTGAACACGCACCAAAGTAAGAGAATTCACGTGGCAAGCAAATCAAAAATGGCCAAGGCCAAGTTGACGCCCAAATTTGCAACTCGGCTCAAGCGCCGGTGCCAACTTTGTGGCCGTCCGCGGGCCGTTTATCGGAAGTTCGGCATCTGCCGGATTTGTTTTCGCAAACTCGCCGACCAGGGTTTGATCCCCGGCGTGCGCAAAGCTAGCTGGTAGGAACAGGCCGGTTGGTAACAGAGATTAGTTGTCTAGGGGATAATCGCCCAATATGCTCACCGATCCGATTGCCGACATGCTGACCCGAATCCGCAACGCCATTGTGGTGAAGCGGCCCCACGTCGATGTTCCCTCGTCCAAGCTCAAGCGTGGCCTGGCCGAGGTGCTCAAGCGCGAGGGCTATATCTGGGACTGGCAGGAGGTCGAGGGCGACCCGATCAGCCAGCTTCGCATCGAGCTGAAATACGGAGCCAATGGCGAGGAAGTGATTCAGCACATTAAGCGGGTCAGCACGCCAGGGCGGCGCGTCTATCGCAAGGCCAAAGAGATGAAGCCCGTCCTCGGCGGCATGGGAATCACCATCGTCAGCACGTCCAGCGGTATTTACAGCGACCGCGAAGCTCGCCAGAAGAATATCGGCGGCGAAGTGTTGTGTGAAATTTATTAGCTCGTGGTGAGTGGTGAGTAGGTGAACCCAACATGTCACGTCTAGGCAAAAAACCGATTCCTGTCCCCGCGAACGTCAAGTTCGTCGTCCAGGGACGCAATATTCTCGTCGAAGGGCCCAAGGGAAAGCTCCAATGGGAGCACCGCGGGGAAGTTTCGGTCAAGCTCGACGAAGCCGCCAAGCACGTTGTCGTCTCCCGCGAAAATGACGAGCGGCCCGCGCGCGCCTTTCATGGCCTGACTTGGGCCCTCGTCAAGAACATGGTCGAGGGCGCCTCAAAAGGATACGAGAAGCGGCTGGAGATCATCGGCGTCGGCTATCAGGCGTCGATGAAGGGCAAATCGATCAGCCTCCGCGTCGGACTGGCCAACGAGCTGGTGCGAGAGATTCCCGCGGGGCTCACGGTGACTTGCCCAGACGCTACCCACATCGTCATTCAGGGCGCCGACAAGCAGATGGTCGGCCAGTTCGCCGCCGAGCTCCGCTCGCTCCGCAAGCCCGAGCCGTACAAAGGCAAAGGCGTGCGATACCAAGGCGAATACGTGAAGATCAAGCCGGGCAAGGCGGCGACTAAGTAAACAATCTGAAATTACAAAAGACAACAAAATGACGAATGACGAAGCACGAATGACCAAAGCCGACGGAGCATGTCTCGTTTCCTTGGTCATTCGGATTTCGCCATTCGTCATTTGAACTGCTGAGTCGTTTTCCTATTATCGGAAAGCCAAAACCAGCAAGGAACGCAACCATGGATAAAAACAAACATTTGGGCGGGCAGAGGCTGCGGCGGCAGTTCCGCGTCCGCAAACGCATTCGCGGCTCGGCCGAGCGACCGCGGCTGTGCATTTTTCGCAGTCATCGCAATCTGGCCTGCCAGATTATCGACGATATGAGCGGGAAAACGCTCGTCTCGGTCGGCACCAAGGACAAAGACGTGCGCGCCAACGTGAAATACGGCGGCAACAAGGTGGCGGCTCAGGCGATCGGCAAGCTGCTTGCCGAAAAGGCGATCGCGGCCGGGATTAAGCAGGTTGCCTTCGATCGAGGACACTATAAATACCACGGTCGCGTCGCCGCTTTGGCCGACGCTGCCCGTGAAGCAGGACTTAGTTTCTAGCAAAGTACAACCTGGTCCCGGGGCCCTCCCTGGGACCGCAAGACCGCGAGGCTCCGCCTCGCTGAAGCATGAACCAGGCAGAGCCTTGGGGAAAGGCGTTCCCGGGCAGAGCCGGGAATGAGCATACGAGAACCAACTATGGCTAATGAATCACGTGGCGATTACATCGACAAAACGGTTCAGATCAAGCGCTGCGCCGCCGTGGTGAAGGGCGGCCGCCGCTTTAGCTTCGCCGCGCTTGTTGTCGTCGGCGACGGCAAGGGGAAGGTCGGGTGGGGTTATGGCAAGGCCAACGAAGTGCCGCCCGCGGTCGAAAAGGCCCAGAAGCAAGCCAATCGCAATATGGTGAGCGTCCCGCTGGTCGGCGCGGATACCATTCCGCATTACTCGCGGGCTAAGTACGGCTCGGCCGACGTGATGTTGATGCCGGCCGACGCGGGAACTGGGGTCATCGCCGGTTCGGCCGTTCGAGCGGTCTGCGAAGCCGCCGGAATCAAGAACGTGATCACCAAGAGCTTCAACACAGGCAACATGGTCACCGTCGTCAAGGCTACCATCGAAGCGCTCAAGCACATGCGAACGCAGCAGGACGTCGAACGCCTCCGCGGCGTGACGCTCACGACCTAATACCGGCTACGGCCATCTGACCACTGACTACTGACCACTGACATGAGTCTCCACGAAATCAACCAAGGCGTTCACAAACATAAAAGGCCCAACCGCAAGGGGCGCGGCCTCGGCAGCGGTCAAGGCAAGACAGCCGGTCGCGGCCATAAAGGCCAGTTCGCCCGCTCCGGCTGGAAAGCACTATCGATCTTTCAGGGCGGCGGCTCACCGCTGGTCCGCCGCGTTCCCAAGCGCGGCTTCACCAATTCCTGGGCCGTGGAGGTAGCTGAGATCAATGTCGGCGACCTGGAGGAGCTGTTTGACGCCGGCGCCAGTATTACGCCTCAGTCGCTTGCCGAAGCGGGCATCGTCAAGAAGCGGTTCGACGTTCTTAAAGTCCTCGGCGACGGTGAATTGACCAAGAAGCTGACCGTGTCGGCTCATCGCTTTAGTGCCAGCGCAAAGGAAAAGATTGAGAAAGCCGGCGGCACGACGACCATCGTTCCCGGCCCAGCGTCCGTCGCCGAAAAGAAGAAGGCCAAGAAAAAGGCGGCGGCGGCGAAGTAGTTCAAGGTTGGAATGGCTGATCTAAAGTCTAAAAACTAAAGACTAAACACTTGAGCAGTTTTTAGACTTTAGATTTTAGGCTCTGGGATGCGGGGCTAGAAAAGCCGCGTGGTACCGCTCCCGCGGTTTTGGTAGTCTGGCGAAGTGATAGCGGCGGTCTTCTGCGATCATTCAATTCGACTTGACTATTGGGTGAGCAAACAGCATGTGGGAAAAATTCCGGGCGATCTTCACCATTCCCGAGCTTCGCCAGAAGATCTTCTTTACCTTAATTCTCCTGGCCGTCTTTCGCGTCGGCTATCAAATTCCGCTTCCCGTCGTTGACCAGCAAAAGTTGGCGGCAAGCCTGTCGCAAAACCAGGCCAGTCCGCTCACCCAGATGATCAACAACGTGTCGGTGCTTAGCGCCGCCGACTTGCGACGGATCACGATCTTCGGCCTGGGAATCATGCCCTATATTTCGGCCTCGATCATTTTGCAGCTTCTAGGCAGCGTCTATAAGCCGCTGGAAGACCTTCGCAAGGAAGGGGAAACGGGCCGCAAAAAAATCAACGAATACACCCGCTATCTCACCGTCTTGATGTGCATCGTCCAGGGGGCCATCTATCTAAGCAGCATGGTCCGGGCTACGGGCGGCGCATCAACGGTCGCGCGCGACTTTCAGACCGCTGCAGGCGGACTGCATCCGATGTGGTATTTCACCACGCTGTGCATGATGACCTGCGGCACGATGTTCGTGATGTGGCTGGGCGAGCAAATCGACGAATTCGGCATCGGCAATG
>Ga0170475_104215235_pt1 | contig 11236 bp, 5 predicted proteins | sample Soicark_Litter_5_FD_111474 | JGI IMG/M metagenome (GOLD analysis project Ga0170475, IMG submission 111474) | Avena fatua rhizosphere microbial communities from Hopland, California, USA. Combined Assembly of 48 SPs | reverse complement strand
CTGGTTCTCGCGTGCCTGGCCGAGCCCCGAACGCGACGAGGCACGGCGGACGCTCACGGAGCGCTCGACGGTCGTCCAAGCGACCCAAGCCGCCGAGGCCCTGGAGCTCGACGAGGCCGACACCCGCCGCCTCATCGACGACCAACTCCGCCAAGCCGGATGGGAGGTCGACAGCGTCGAGCTCAGCTACGCCAAGAGCGTTCGCCCACAGAAAGGTAAGAACGTCGCCATTGCCGAGTGGCCGACCAGGAGTGGGCCCGCCGACTATGTCCTCTTCGTCGACCTCATGCCGGTTGCCGTGGTCGAGGCCAAGCGCCACAACAAGGACGTCTCCGCCTCCCTGGAGCAGGCCAAGCGCTACAGCCGCGGCTACACCGTCACCCCCGATCAAGCCCAATCCCAATCCGACGCCCGCGGTCCCTGGGGCGACTACAAGGTTCCCTTCCTCTTCGCGACCAACGGTCGCCCGTTCCTTCGTCAGCTCGAGACCAAGAGCGGCGTCTGGTTTCTCGACGGGCGTCGCCCCAACAACCTCTCGCGCCCGCTCGAGGGTTGGTACACGCCCGAGGGTCTGGTCGCCATGCTCAGGCAAGACCTCGACAAGGCCCACGAGCAGCTCGCGACCGACCCCACCGGCTATCTCGGTCTCCGCGACTACCAGCTCAACGCCATCCGCGCCGTGGAGGCTGCCATCGAGCAGGGCCAGCGCGCGTGCCTGGTCGCGATGGCCACCGGCACGGGCAAGACGCGCACGTGCATCGGGCTCACCTACCGCCTGCTCAAGACCCGCCGCTTTCGCCGCGTGCTCTTTCTCGTCGACCGCAGCGCGCTCGGCGAGCAGACCGCCAACGCGTACAAAGAGGCTCGCCTCGAGAATCTGCAGACCTTCGCGGACATCTTCGACCTGAAGGAGCTGGGGGACATCAAGCCCGACCCCGACACCAAGCTGCAGATCGCCACCATCCAGGGCATGGTCAAGCGCCTCTTGTTCCCGACCTCCGAGGACGACGTCCCGCCGGTGGACCAATACGACTGCATCGTCGTGGACGAGTGCCATCGCGGCTACCTGCTCGACCGGGAGCTCGGCGACACGGAGTTTCACTTCCGCGACGAGGGCGACTACATCTCCAAGTACCGCCGCGTGCTCGATCACTTCGACGCCGTGAAGGTGGGTCTCACCGCCACGCCGGCCCTGCACACCACCGAGATCTTCGGCCGCCCCGTCTACCAGTACAGCTACCGCGAGGCGGTCATCGACGGCAACCTCATCGACCACGAGCCGCCCGTCCGCATCGTCACCAAGCTGGGGGAGGACGGCATGCACTGGAAGGCGGGCGAGCAAATGGCCGTCTACAACCCCCAAGGGCAGACCCTGGACACGGTGGTCCTTCCCGACGAGGTGGCCCTCGACATCGAGAGCTACAACCGCAAGGTCGTCACCGAGAACTTCAACCGCGTGGTGTGCGCCGAGCTGGCCCGGCACATCGACCCCACCCTCGACGGCAAGACCCTCATCTTCTGCGTGACCGACAATCACGCCGATCTGGTGGTGCGCCTCCTCAAAGAAGCCCTCGCCAGCCAATACGACGGCGTCGAGGACAATGCCGTCCTCAAGATCACCGGCAGCGCGGATAAGCCCAACGAGCTCATCCGCCGCTTCAAGAACGAGCGCAACCCCAGCATCGCCGTCACCGTGGATCTCCTGACCACCGGCATCGACGTGCCCGCCATCTGCAATGTCGTGTTCCTGCGCCGCGTTCGCAGCCGCATCCTCTACGAGCAGATGCTGGGCCGGGCCACGCGCCGCTGCGACGACATCGGCAAAGAGGTCTTCCACATCTTCGACGCCGTGGATCTCTACGCCGCCCTGGAAGCGGTCAGCACCATGAAGCCGGTGGTGGCCAACCCCAAGATCGCCTTCGTGCAGCTCGTCGACGAGCTTCGCCGGGCCCAGCTGCCCGCGCACGCGCAAGACCTGCTCGAGCAGCTCGTGGCCAAGCTGCAGAGCAAGCACCGCCGCATCAAGGGCGCCGCCGCCGACCACTTCGAGACCGCGGCTGGGTTGACCCCCGTGGCCTTGCTCAAGCAGCTCAAGCAGCAAACGCCGCAGGACGCCGCCCAGTGGTTCGCTGCCCATCCCAACGTCGTCGACCTCCTGGATCGCAGCACGGGGGAGGGCGGCCGCCTCATCATCTCGCACCACGACGACGAGATCCGCCGGGTCGAACGCGGCTACGGCAAAGGCGAGAAGCCCAAGGACTACCTCGAGAGCTTCGCCGGCTACCTGCAGGACAACCTCAACAAGGTGCCCGCCCTCCTGGTGGTCACGCAGCGCCCGCGCGAGCTGTCGCGCCAGCAACTCAAGGAGCTGCGCCTCCTCCTCGACGGCGCCGGCTACAACGAGGCCGCCCTGCAGACCGCCTGGCGCGAGACCACCAACCAGGACATCGCCGCCTCCATCATCGGCTTCATCCGCCGCGCCGCCCTGGGCGACGCTCTGATGCCCTACGCCGCCCGCGTCGACCGCGCCCTCTCGACCATCCTTTCCAGCCGTCCCTGGACCGATCTCCAACGCAAGTGGCTCGACCGCATCGGCCAGCAGCTTCGCGCCGAGCTCATCGTCGATCGCGAAGCCCTCGACCGCGGCCAGTTCCAGACCCAAGGCGGCTTCAACCGCCTCAACAAAGTCTTCGAGGGCAAGCTCGAGGCCGTGCTAGGTGACCTGCACGAAGCCCTCTGGCAAGCGGCCGGCTGACCTCGTCCCCCCAACGCCTTCGAATGACCCAAGCATGACCACGCAAGACATCGTCCAAAAGCTCTGGAACCTCTGCAACGTCCTTCGCGACGACGGCATCACCTACCACCAGTACGTCACCGAGCTGACGTACCTCCTGTTCCTGAAGATGGCCAAGGAGACCGAGACCGAGGGCCAGCTCCCCAAGGGCTACCGCTGGAAGGACCTCGAGGCGAAGGACGGCGTCGAGCAGCTCAACTTCTACCGCGAGCTGCTCCTTCACCTGGGCACCGAAGGCAAGAGCCGGGTGCAGGCCATCTACGTCAACGCCTCGACGTCCATCAAGGTTCCCCGCAACCTCAAGAAGCTGGTCGACGCCATCGACGAGCTCGACTGGTACTCCGCCAAGGACGAGGGCTTCGGCGATCTCTACGAGGGCCTGCTCGAGAAGAACGCCAGCGAGAAGAAGTCCGGCGCCGGCCAGTACTTCACGCCGCGCCCCCTCATTGACGCCATGGTCAGCCTGGTCAAGCCCCAACCCGGCGAGCTGGTGCAGGATCCGGCGGCAGGGACCTGCGGCTTTCTCATCGCGGCCGATCGCTACATCAAGTCCCAGACCAAGGAGCTGTGGGACCTGAAAGAGGGGCAGATCCAATTCCAGAAGCACAAGGCCTTCTACGGTGTCGAGCTCGTGCACGACGCCCACCGCCTCGCCCTGATGAACCTCATGCTGCACGACATCGAGGGCGACCTGCTGCTCGACGACACGCTCTCGGCCGCGGGCATGCGCCTCCCCAAGGCCGACGTCATCCTCACCAACCCGCCCTTCGGCACCAAGAAGGGCGGCGGCCTGCCAAGCCGCGAAGACTTCACCTACCCAACATCCAACAAGCAGCTCGCCTTCCTCCAGCACATCTACCGCGGCCTCAAGCCCGGCGGCCGCGCTGCCGTCGTCCTCCCCGACAACGTCCTCTTCGAGGACAACACGGGCGCCCAGATCCGCGCCGACCTGATGGACAAGTGCGACCTGCACACGATTTTGCGGCTGCCGACGGGGATCTTCTACGCGCAGGGCGTGAAGACCAACGTGCTCTTCTTCACGCGCGGCCAAAAAGACACGGGCAACACCAAGGCCGTGTGGATCTACGACATGCGCACGAACGCTCCAGCATTTGGCAAGCGCACCCCGTTTACCAGGGACCACTTCGCGGAGTTCGAGAAGGCTTTCGGCAATGACCCATTGGGAAAGGCGCGGCGAAAAGACGAAGGCGAGGAGGGCCGCTTTCGCAAGTTCACGCGCGAGGAGATCGCGAAGCGCGGCGAGAACCTCGACATCGCGTGGCTGAAGGACGAGGGGCACACGAATGCCGATGATCTGCCGGCGCCGGATGAAGTAGCTGCCGAGATCATCAGCAACCTTCGACTGGCGTTGAATGAAATCGAAGCACTGCAAGCATCGTTGATCGGGGACCCGGCGTGAGCGGTGGTCCGGCTACGATCAATGTCATTCCGGGAAGATACGTTCTTTCGGTTGGGCGCGCCGAGATGCCAACTCCGAAGGGCTGGCGTTGGGCATGTCTAGGAGATGTCGCCCGCCTTGAGAGTGGCCACACGCCAAGTCGCGCCCATCCCGAGTACTGGGATGGCGAAATCCCTTGGATCGGGATCAAGGATGCCAGACAGCATCACGGCCATACCATCCACCGGACCCTGCAAACAGTTACGCGAGCGGGAATCGAAAATTCAGCAGCACGGATTCTGCCGGCCAATACCGTGTGCCTGTCACGGACCGCATCAGTCGGTTACGTGGTCGTGATGGGTAGGGAAATGGCCACCAGCCAGGACTTTGTAAATTGGGTCTGCGGTCCCGACCTCGATCCCCATTTTCTTAAGATGCTCCTTATTGCCGAGAACGAAAGCCTGTTCCGATTCGGCAAGGGCACGACGCACACAACTATCTACTTCCCGGAAGTGAAAGCCTTTCACGTCTGCCTCCCGCAGGTGACTGAACAACGGCGCATCGTCGCCAAATTGGAGGAGCTGATGGCACGGAGCCGGCGGGCGAAGGAGGCACTGGACGCCGTACCCCCACTCCTCGACAAGCTCCGCCAATCCATCCTCGCCGCCGCCTTCCGCGGCGACCTCACCGCCGACTGGCGAGCCAAGAACCCCAAAGTCGAACCCGCCGACAAACTCCTAGCCCGCATCCGCGCCGAACGCCGCGCCCGCTGGGGAGCCGGGTCTGTTGCGCCTCTAGAAGGCCCGAACCGGCCGCGGTCTTCCAGTGCACGATATGCCGAGCCGCGAGATCCAGAGGGTCCCGCGATTCGTTTCGATATCCCCGAAACATGGCAATGGGTATCGCTGGACCTGCTTTTAGGTGGCATCGAGGCGGGCGCAAGTTTCTCATGCGAAGAACGTCCACCCAGCTCAGGGGAGGTGGGCGTCCTCAAGGTCAGCGCGGTCACGTGGGGCGAGTACGACGAAGAGGAGAGTAAGACCTGTGGCACGCCCGAGAGACTCAACCCTTCGCTGTTTGTCCGGCCCGGAGACTTTCTTTTCAGCCGCGCCAACACCATTGACCTTGTCGGTGCATGCGTCATTGCGTCGAAAGTCACACGACAGATCATGCTGAGCGACAAGATCCTACGGATGCGCTTCTTGGGAATTCCGCCGGAATGGGTGCTTCACTTGTTGCGCGGTCCTTGGGGCCGGCGTGAGATAGAGCGCTTGGCTACGGGCAATCAGGAATCGATGCGAAACATAGGACAGGATCGCCTTCGTCAGATCCGTCTGCCCATCCCTCCTCTCCCCGAAATTCGGGCAGCTCTGGAGCTGCTTGCGGCAGGATTGAGTGCTGTAGAGGCAACCCGCCTCCAGGCAAATGCATGTCGTGCCAGAAGTGTGGCTCTCGACGAGGCGGTACTCGCGAAAGCCTTTCGGGGCGAACTCTTGCCGCAGGCCCCTTCTGACGAACCGGCGTCGGCGCTTCTTGATTCCTCGAGAAATGGGACTCTGCCCCACAAAGGGAAGGCGCGAGTGGGATTGTGATTCCGCCGGACATCACTCCCGTGGAATTCCGACCCGTTGAACACGCCCGCCTACCTCTGTCTTGGTGAGCAATGCCATTGTTCACGCCGACAGATGAGTTGGTGCTTCGGGTCGTAGATCTATTGGCGCGGTTGCCGCCAAGTGAGCAGCGACCTTCCGCAAATGCGATCTGCGGATTGTTGGAAGCCTGCTTCTGGGCAAGCCTGGAGACCGATGAGGGCCGGCCAGTGATGAGCTCGCTGACTCTATGCCCACCCTCATCCGAAGGGATCTCATGGACGCCCGTACCGTGCACGGTGGAGAATCTTCGACGTTTTGGGACTCTGGCAGGCCACACGATGCGTGTCTGCGCCCACCTCGAAAACGACAGGCCGTTTATCTGGGGCGTGGCACCTCCGTTTGCACCGCGGGCGCCGAATGAATTGACATTCTGGTTTGACCGCCCGGCTCGAGTTCGGGTTGAGTTGGGAAGCGGGATCCTGGTGACCGTCGTTGATAGGGACAAGCGTCTCTTGACTGACGGAAGCCCGGAATCCGGCTTGGCCGTTCTCGGTGGACGGGGTGCAACTGTGGCTTTAGCCCAAATTCCCTTGTTCGAGAAGATCGCTTTCGGTCGAGAATTGGCGCTCATTATGGGAGCGGCCACTGAAGTGGCACGCCTTGGCCATGGCGGAGCGCTCCTGCTAATTCCGAAGGGCGACGATTTCAGCGCCTTTTCTGGCTCTCTGCTGCCGGGGCAGGTCGTGTCTGAGGAGACGAGGCTCTTCCTGAACCGCCAGAATTCCAGCGCGGTAGTTGCCAGCGCCGCTTCCTTCATCACTGGGTCGGAAATCCTCGGACACCAGTCCGCGAAGCAGGCAGCCCAGGATCGCGAAGAGGCAATCAATCACGGCCGCAAACTCCATGATTGCGTGAAGGTGATCGCCGGGCTGACGAGGATCGACGGCGCGACTGTTCTGGACACTGACCTCATCCTGAGGAGCTTTGGTACCCAGATCATCACCACGAGGAACACCAGGACGGTTAGCGCTCGAACCGTCTTCGCGCCTGCACCGGTCGAGGTGCCCTGGTCGGTCCTCGGTGGAACCAGACATCGCTCGGCAGCGAGCTTTGTGGCCACGCACCCAGGCACGGCGGCGCTGGTCGTGTCACAGGATGGCGGGATGAGCGCTCTCGGTTGGGCCGACGACGTGGGAGTCGTCTGGTTGCGGCAGTTGGAATACCTGCTCTTTCCGATTTGAATGCGATCTGTCGGCTACGCGGTGGGCCGGCATCGGGCAGCTGCCCTCCAAAGGGGCGAAAGGAGACACGTCTTGAGCATGAAGGTTCACATTGAAGAGGGGCCCGCATCGCCTATCGATCGTATTGTCCGATCGCTATGCCGCTCGCTCGTCTTGATCGCACCTGAACGGGTGAGTCAGGTACGGGAGCTGGTGGATGCACTGACGTTGATTGTTTCGGACGAGCCACGATTTGTTTGCAACGTCGAGCCGGAACTCAAGACCGTGAGAGTTTCCCGAAGGGCGATGGAGATCGTGTGGGCCACGTCCTATGCCTACTTTACATTCTATTCCGAGGTCCTTGCAGGAAAGCTCATAACAACCAAGACAGTTGTGGAGCTCAATTCCCATCCCCTGCTTCGTGATGCCATGGCGCTATTGCGTTGGAGTCTAATGAGCAACGCCGGACCATGGCCTGGGAATCTGCCGGCGCCAGAGGAGCATCCTGTTGCAGAGTCAAACGGCCACGTGGCCAACGAGATTGCATGTGCGGTATTCGCCTTCTTGTTCCATCACGAGCTCGCTCATATCCGTCTGGGACACCGCCCAACAGCCGATTGGATCGTTTCGGTTGATCAGGAACGAGACGCCGACTATGCCGCGGCCGATTGGATTTTAGGCAAGTCGCCCGCGCATGCGCTTGCCAAGCGAACTTTCGGGGTTGCGGTTGGCCTCGTAATCCTCGTTGGACGCGGTATCCATTTTGGCTTCCACGACGGCGAGACCCATCCACGGACCTTCGATCGCCTGGTTTTTACTCTGGAGCGGCACGTGGCCGACCCAGGTGATCTTGCCTGGTCATTTGCGATGGCCGTGATGAAACTTCACTTGGACAATGCACGGATTTCGGTTCCGGAGATCGTCTTCAATAGCCCAAAGGATGCCGTCAATGCATATGCGGAGCAACTGTCTCGTTGCTGATGTCTAGGATCAACCTAAGCGGCGCGCGTTGCTTGGAGGCGGTCTTGAAACGCCGGTCGAATAGCGCAATCGCGTTTCAAAGCGTGAGGCGCAATCGTGGCGCCGAAACCACTTTGACCATTGCTTAGGGGCGATCGTCGTCGGTCCTGCCGTAGCCTGTTATCATCTAACGCGCCATGGATGAGACCGATACAAGGAACTCAGATACCCACCCCACTGAGGCTGAGGCGCGACCGAAGGTTGACGCTCTTGATGCTATAGAACTTACTCTCTCGGACGATCACATCGCAGGGCTGACGAAAGCTCGAAAGCCGATCCTCGCGGTTGAAGAGCTTCTTTGGAACAGTCTCGACGCCGATGCAGAGAATGTTTCCGTTGAACTTGCTTACAATGGCTTGAATGGGCTGGATCGGATCATCGTCCGCGACGACGGCGATGGTATCGACCCGACAACCCGCGATCAAAGTTTCGGACTGCTGGGTGGCTCGCCCAAGCGGTTCAGGGCCAAGACACGACGCGAGAGGACGATACATGGCAAAGAGGGAAAGGGAAGGTTTCGGGCGTTCGCGCTCGGCTCGTTGGTGGAGTGGGTAAGTCGCTACGCGGATGGCCCCGTTATAAGGGAATGGGCGATTCGCGGAGACCTGTCCAATCTTAAGCGGTTTCCGAATACAAGCCCGCAGCCGGCTGGAAAGGTCGGCGAGGTTAGCACCGGCACCACCGTCACCGTTTCAAATGTCGGTGTTTCGCCCGGTACATTGACCTCCGATTCTGCGCGGAATGACTTGCTCCTCCATTTCGCACCGTACCTCCGAAGCTACCCGACTGTCAGGATCGATATTGACGGAAGGTCGCTTGAAGCGAGCAGCGTCGTCGAGTGTGAGACTGAGCAAGACCTAACGACCGAGGTCAATGGTTTGCGGATAGAGGCGAAGCTGCGGGTAATCGAGTGGAAATTCAGCGTCGACCGGCGGATTTTGCTTTGCAATGCAGACGGATTCCCTCGTTACGAGGAAGCGGCCGCAATCCACGCTAAGGGATTTGATTTCACCGCATACGTCCTGTCGGACGCCATCGGCAAGATGTCGGAATCCGAGCTTTCGCTGGGCGAGATGGAACCAAGAATCAGGGCGCTTGCCGACGCCGCCAGGCTGAGAATGCGGGAGCATTTCAAGGCACGGGAGAAGGACCGATGGCGCGCGCTGCTAGAGCAGTGGAAGGCCGAGGGGTCCTACCCGTACGAGGGTAACGCTACGACGAAAGTGGCGCAGGCGGAACGCGATGTATTCGACATCCTCGCCCTCAGCGTTCATCAGCGACTACCCGGATTCGATGAATCTACAAGAGAGGGGAAGGCGTTCACCTTCCGATTGCTCCGCCAGGCCTTGCAGACAAATCCGTCGAGCCTTCGGCTCATCCTGACCGAGGTGCTGAAGCTTCCTAAACAAGAGCAGGATGACTTCGCGGAGTTGCTTCAACGGGCCAAGTTGAGCGGGATTGTGCGCGCGGCAAAGGTCGTTGCGGATCGCGCAAAATTCATCGCCGGCCTCAAGGACCTGTTGTTCGACCCGACTACGAAGAAGGCACTTAAGGAGCGGTCGCAGCTCCAGAGGATGCTGGTGCGGGAGCTTTGGATCTTTGGGGACAAGTATCTCCTCGGCAGCGACGACCAGGGCCTTAGGGCGCTGCTTAGCGCGCACATGAATATTCTTGGCAGGGACGCGATTGCCCTTGATGAAGTGAAGGACATCAACGGCGCGGATGCGATTCCCGACCTCATGCTTTACCGCCGATATGCAGATCGCCAGCAGGGCCGATTTGAGCACCTCGTCGTCGAATTGAAGCGCCCCAGCGTGAAGGGAGGGGCTGATGAGATTCAACAAATCAAGAACTACGCGTACACGGTTTTAAAGGATCCACGATTTGATAAGGGCGCGACGCGGTGGACGTTCATCTTGGTAGTCAATGATCTTAATGCGGCCGGCATGGAGGAGTGCACCCCACAACAGGGGCGGCAGTTCGGACACCTGGTCGAGCGCGATAACCTAAACATATTTGTGCGATTGTGGGCGACGATCCTCCAAGAATCCGAGTGGCGGCACGAGTTCTACAGGAGTGCCCTTGAACTTGAGTTGCAGGGAAATGACGGCCGAGAATTCGTCGAAGCAAAGCACCAGCGGTTCCTGCCCGCCGTGAATAGGGAGGTCGCGAAATCAAAGGAACGCCGGCCCGCTCGCAAGAAGGCGAGTTGATCTTGGCGCTGGGACCGTCCGTTGCGGCGGGGTGTGGCGGGCTGTCACGAGCCGCCGCTATGTTCCTTGCCCGGGCATGACCAATCGTCCGACAGCCTGTTGGCCAACTACGTCGTCAGCCCGTACCGCGTGAGCCAGTTGGACAACGTCTGGTAGCTCGGCAGCCCGACGAGCTCCGCTGCCTTGGTCTTGTTTCCGTGCGCCTCGTCCATCGCCCGACGTAGATAGTGCCTCGCCACCTCCTCGAGCAACGCCGGCAGCTCGAGGCCGCCTCCCAGCGGGCGACCCAAGACATCTTGCGACTCTCCGTCCCGCGCAGGCAACAGCGCATCCCTGACGTCATCGGCGCTCATCGCCGGACCTTCGCTCCACAGCGCTGCCCGCCTCAGGGTGTTGAAGAGCTCGCGGACGTTGCCGGGCCAGGGGTGGTGGAGGAGAAGGTTTCTTGCGCCGGGAGAGAGCTTCTTCTCCTTGTAGCCGGGCTCGGAGGCGGCCTCGCGGTTGACCTGGTCGAGCAGGTGGTCGATGAGCAGGGTCAGGTCGCCGGTGCGTTCCCGCAAGGGCGGCACCTTGAGGACGGCGACGGCCAGCCGGTAGAAGAGGTCCTCGCGAAAGCGACCGGAGGTGATCTCGTCGGTCAGGGTGCGGTTGGTGGCGGCGATCAGGCGGACGTTGACGGCGAGGGGGTGCGACGCTCCCACGCGGGTCACTTCGCCTTCTTGCAGGACGCGGAGGAGCTTCACTTGCGCGAGAGCGGGCAGCTCGCCGACCTCGTCGAGGAAGAGGGTGCCGTCGTGGGCGGCCTCGAAGTATCCCTTGCGGGCTTGGCGGGCGTCGGTGAACGCGCCCTTCTCGTGTCCGAAGAGCTCTGACTCGATCAAGGAAGGCGGGATGGCGCCGCAGTTGACGGGGACGAAGGGGCGGTCGCGGCGGGGGCTGGCCTGGTGGATGGCCCGGGCGAGCAGCTCCTTGCCCGTGCCCGAGGGCCCCTCGATCAG
>Ga0170475_114647727_pt1 | contig 11242 bp, 9 predicted proteins | sample Soicark_Litter_5_FD_111474 | JGI IMG/M metagenome (GOLD analysis project Ga0170475, IMG submission 111474) | Avena fatua rhizosphere microbial communities from Hopland, California, USA. Combined Assembly of 48 SPs | reverse complement strand
CCCCGACGGCAACACCTGGACCCTGCAGCAGCTGCCCGACTACGGCGCACAGGGCTGAGCACGCTCACGCTCAGACGCGAGAGGGGCGGATGCTGCGCAGCATCCGCCCCTCTCGCATCATTCTCGAGTCAAGCGAGGACTCAGAAGTCCCAGTACTCGTCATGAGCCGCGCAATCATGCGGAAACTCGGAGGCTACAGCAGGGCCGTGCCCTCTACGTGCCACTCGTGAATATGGGCGCTTCGCGCAGTGGTGCGAGCACCGTGACACGTCTTCAAGCGTAGTCACAGGCCTCGTGAGCTGCAATGGTTTACAGATCGCCACCTATGCGCACGCGCATTCCAAGAGTGGCGCACGAACCATATCAGCACGGCTACTCCTCCGTCCCACCATCGAAAGGACCCGCCACGAAATCCAGAAACTGGTTCCCAATCTCTGAGATCCGATGCCCGCCTTCCACCGCGCTCGAAAACATCGTCATGTGACCACCGCCGCGCGTGAAGATAGGACGCTCTTCAACGAGTCCCCGTACCTGGAGGTCAGCAACGTAGAGGTCAACCCCAGTACCGCCGCCAACTATTGTGCGCAGAGACTCAACCTGGATGTACTGTCCGCCGACGTCCGCGAATTCGCGAAGGATTCGGACATGCGTATCCGTGAGTTCATCAATGCAGCGAATGAACACCAGACGGAGATCAGTGTCTGTTGCGGCGTCCGTGCCAATGTTGAACAGCGCATTCTGTAGAGCGCTATGCTTCTCTCTCGACGCAGTCGCTGTCGCGACCCTGGCAGCTTTGACCGCAGCCTCATAAAACTCTGGTGTAGCAGCAAGGTCCTCCGCAGTGAGGCCGTCGCCCCGCTCGATCAGTTTGTTGACGACCTGAGCAAGCTCGCTCAAGTACGTATTGAGCCGCTGCTGCTCTTGCTGAGCAAAGATCTTCTGGAGGCCGATCGAGAGCCAACCTCCAACTCCCGGCACCGCATTGAGTGCACCAGCTATTGCGACTTCAAGAACGTCTCGTCCGCCCGTTTCATCCATCGGGGGTGGTGGGATGAATTCGTTCATGCACTACTTTCTACCAACTGGCAACAGACGCAGCGGCATTACGATGCCGGGATGGACGTCATGATAGGAACTTGCAGCTGGGTTGCAATCGGCGTGTAAAGATCGACGCCCTGTTCTTTGGTCTGCAGCGAAAGCACAAGTGAATAGCGCACCGGTAAATCGCGCCTATCCTTGCGACTGTTATTCTTCCACCACCCGCCAACAGGATAGACGGCCACGTTGTTGCAGTGCGCCAGTTCGGCGCCCGTGCCAGTCCATTCATCCTGATGCAGTGACCCCAGATGTCGAGCATTTTCTCCCAGGAACCAGCGGTCTGATTCCGTCGGGCGCGAGCCACCTTCTTCACTCTGCGCTTCACGGTTGATGCGCCGCACGAACTCAGCTTGGGTCTCAGTGCGCCCTTGGAGGTCGAAGCGAAGCCCATGAGAACGGTAGGCATACTTGTTGCGCCAACCTCGACGGGATGAAGATGGCTCAATGAAATATGACAGTGTTACGCGAAGGCGCACATCCGCGGACCCTAGGTCACGCAAGACATCGGCAGGCCAGGGGAGCGGGTGAAGTCGAAAGTGCCGCATGGCGTAAGCGTCGCCGGTAAATGGCACGAAACTGTCTTGTGCGATCAGGGTGACCGCCCCACGCGCAGAGTTCAACACGGCCTCTTCCGAAGGGACACCCCAGCCGAATTGTCGAAGCAAGGCATGACGCGCTCCCTTGCTCTTATCAAGGTTGAGTTGCCGCACCATCGTGCCAGTCCACTCTGCTGAATGCGTCAGCAGCCCCCGAACTGTCTCGGGCCAGTACGAGGGGTATCGCTCCATCGCGAGCGTTGCGAGACGCGATGCCTGCGCCGTTGCGGCACTAGTCGCATTCGCCGACGTGAGTGCCACATCGTTGTAATGCCCGGTTGAACGTAGCGACAGCGTCGGGAGCCGGTCTTCGTAGAAGCCGGCGCCGTCGCTCAGTACGTTTCCACCCTCCATGCAGATATCTGGCTTGATCGGCCAACGGGTCCGATTGAAGTAGAGCGAGGTTGTCGTGTGTGGTGACATATCACCGGCTTGCGCAACGGTCTGCCAACCTGCGTACTGCGGGTGCGAAGGTACCCGATCTAGATCCGTATAGGCACCAACAGTGAGAGCGTTCCATGCCTGTGCAGGATCTTGAATCGGTGAGTTGACCGAGTTTGTGTGGTGATCCACCTCGTAGTTAGACACGTTGCCAGCGGAAACCACGATCAGTCGGGCTGAGTCCGGATCCGGAATGGAGAGCAGTTGAATCTCATTTCCGTCGCGAACGATCTCCGTTCCTGCAGCCAGTGCGTCGACGGCTGCAGACCAGAGTGTGGGTTCGCCAGGCCGGTCCGGTTCTGTACTCAGCGTCAGGCAAAAGGTGCGACGGCGGTTGCCTCGCGTTGCTTCGGGAATTGCTACCCCGGAGACAGTTGCCGTTCCGAAATCGAGCGGGTCGATCTGCCGTTCTCCACGTGCCGGGTACATCCGCACCGATTCCAGCCGATGACGAAGGATGATCGCTTCAGTATTCGTTAACAACGGATCAAGATCGCCGTAGAGAGCGAGTCCGGCCATCGAAGTGCCATGACCCCTGGGGTGCGTGTCAGCCCCGCTACCACCAAAGACCGAATGAAGATCACCGGACGAAAGGGATCCTTCAAGTAATGCGTGTGTCCTCAACACGCCAGTGTCGAGGTGGCATACGGCCGGTGCGTCATCGGGCGCGTGGACCACGCGCGCTGCGAGATCCTCGACATATTCAGCCTGTTCGTCCAGACTTACGTCTTCGACAGTATCGATGAACTCAGGGCGGCGGATTTCCGTTAACGGAACCGAGGTGAACGGTAGGGTCTGCAACTGTTCCCAGGACGCATGAACCCAGACAATCAGTCGATCACCAATGCGAAACATGCTGTTACGCGATTGAAGCCGGTGAGCGATCACGTACTGATCGATGTCGCTCACGTGAGAACTATTCGCGTCTAACCACAGCTCCCACCAGTGGATACCACGCCTTGGAGGTTCACCCTCGGATGTCCATAGGTCATCGAGGACTGCCTGACGAATACGCGAAATATTGGCAACGAGAACCTGGTTACGGGGATGACCCTTTGGCGACTTCTTCTCTTCATCGAGGTAGTCCTCGAAGAGGTAGAAATTGGATTCGATATGAATCTGACACCCATACGACCGCAACCTCTCGCTCTTTTCCTTCACCACCACGCACGGACAGCAACAGCCATTTGGGTTTTCTAGCTCTTCCCCCGGTGTAGCTATTGAGGGAGTCGATCTTGAGCGGATGAGCAGCACCTTCGCCCTCCAAGACGATGAAGGTCCCAGTTGCACGGAGTTCCTCGTCTGTAGGGACTGCGGCAATGATCTGTTGATCGATGTTCTCAAAAATGCCTTGAACTGAGCGCTTGAGACTTGATCCATGCGCGTAGCGATCAAAGTCGCGGGGAGGGTTACCCGGGCCGCCCTTTCGATGGAAGTCTGCCGTTTCAACGTACCCCTGGACGTAGAGGTGGTCGAGACCGCGACCGTCCTCAGCCAAGGCTCGCCGTTTGTCGTGCGGTCAAAGCAAGGATCAGGTCTTCGCGGCCAACTTTGCTGTCGCCGCGCATCAGGACCGTCTTAGCCGCGGTTTCCGCCGCTTTGACGAGTTCTGCATGGCTTAGCCCATTAGTGAACTCGCCGAGCTTTGCCATACTGGTTCCGCTCGCAAGCCTTCCAAGTCGCGCCTTGATAACGGCAGCTGCCTGGCGGGCATCAGGCAACTTATAGGTCAGGACCGCATCGAAACGGCGGAAAAGTGCCTTGTCAAGAATCGATCGGTGGTTGGTTGCGGCAAGGACGACAGATTCGGGGCTCGCTTCCTCAAGGAAGACGAGGAAAGAGGTCAGGATACGCCTGGCTTCTCCGACGTCATTACCAGATCGATCTGCACCCAGTGCGTCGAATTCATCAAAGAGATAAACAGCTCTACGCTCAGCCACAGAATCAAAGACGAGACGGAGCTTACTCGCCGTTTCTCCCATGAACTTACTTAGAAGGCTATCCAACCTGATCGTGAACATCGGAAGTGAAAGCTCGGTCGCAAGTACGGCTGCTGTCATGGTCTTTCCTGTACCAGGAGGCCCTTCCAACAGAAGTCGGTGCGCCGGAGCGAAGCCGTGTTCGAGCAAGCTCATTCGCTGACGTTGTTCCGCCAGCACCTGTTTGATCTGCGCGACGAGTTCAGCTGGGGCAACAAGTTCTCGCAGATGGACATCCGGATGCGTCGCCTCTACGAGTTCAGCTAGCTCTCCCCGCGGTTGCGCGAGTGTAGCAATTCTGCTTGCAGGAGCACTGTCGCGAGATGCATCGACAGCCTTCTTGATGTCGTTGGCGAGCACATGGTGTCCGGCCTTCGCCTCGCGGGCCGCGACTTGCAGTGCTACTGAATAGAAACTAGCGTCGTCACCGGCCGCGTGGCTGCGCACCATAGCGGTAATGTGCTGACCAAGCCCAGCCATCTTGCACCCCGCTTCCGCGCTCGACGTAACATCCACTACTTCGATCCTACCCGGCGGTGTTTTGACCTCACCGAGCCACGCACGCGAGCCCGGGACTGCTGCACGAATAGGTGACAGGTTGTAGTCACGCCGCCAGTGCGACGGTCGTGTTCATGATGGTCTCGAACTCGATGGGCGTCAAACGGCCCAGGCGGGCCTGGCGTCGGCGGCGGTGGTAGGTCCGTTCGATCCAGGTGACGATGGCGATGCGCAGTTGCTCGCGAGTGGTCCAGGAGCGGCGGTCGAGGACGTTCTTCTGCATCAGCGCGAAGAAGCTTTCCATGGCGGCGTTGTCTCCGCTCGACCCGACTCTGCCCATACTTCCGACCATGTGATGACGGGTGAGCGCGCGCCGGAACTTCCGACTTCGGAACTGAGATCCTCGGTCCGAATGCACGATGCAGCCGGCGACGTCACCGCGCATGGCGACCGCGTTCTCGAGCGCTTGGACGGCCAGTCGGGACTTCATCCTCGAGTCGATGGAGTACCCCACGATCCGCCCGCTGAACGCGTCCTTGATCGCGCAGAGGTAGAGCTTGCCCCCGGCGGTTTGGTGCTCCGTGATGTCCGTCAGCCACAGCTTGTTCGCAGTCTCGGCGGCGAACACGTGCCGGGTCCGGCCGTGCTCATCGACGACGGCGCAGAGATCGTCGTGCACCGGCGGTCCCGGCTTACGGTGCTTGCCGCGCTTAGGTTTCCCGAACGCGCTGAACCAGCCGTTGCTGGACGCGATCCGCCACGCGGTGCGATCCGACATCGCCTCACCGGCATCGCGGGCTTCGTCGGCGAGCAGCCGGTGTCCGAACTCGGGGTCGTCCCGGTGGGCGTCGAACAGCGCGTTCGCACGATACGCCTCCACCACCTCGCCCGGCGTGATGGGGGTCGCCAGCCACCGGTAGTAGGGCTGGCGGGAGAGCTTGAGCACCCGACACGTCACCGTCACAGGGATCCCTGCATCGGCGAGCTCCGTTACGAGCGGGTACATCATTTTCCGGCAGGTTCGCCTGCGACAGATACGCCGCCGCGCGGCGGAGCACCTCGTTCTCCTGCTCGAGCAGCCGGTTCCGCTTCCGCAGCTCACGGGTCTCGGCAGCCTCGGTGCGGGTCTGGCCGGGCTTGGCGCCCTCGTCGACGTCGGCGCGGCGCAGCCATTTCTGCAGCGTCATCGGGTGGACACGAAGTCCCTCGCGATCTGCTCGATGGTCACGCCGGGCTCGCGACCCCGGGCAACGCGAACCACGTCGTCACGGAACTCGCTCGGGTAGGGCTTGGGCACAGCAACATCCTTCCAGGCCCACCCCCACGGGCAAGCCAGATCAGATGTCACCTATTCGTGCAGCAGTCCCTAGTCTGACCGATGCGCAATGCCAGCGCTTCGAGTACTCCTCGAAGCCCATGGATCGCGACTGCTCAGCGGCAGTCTCGGCGCGGCGTCGCTCCGCAATGACTTCTGGCGGCTCCCACAGGCCGAGCGAGATCTTCGAGTGCATCGACGCGAGCCACTTTCGCGCATCGGTCTTCGTGACGAACGTCAGGGCCTTGTCGTCCTCGGTTCGTGCCGTGTACGTCTCGCCATCTGGCGCGGGATAGCGGGCCTGCCAGCGACCCGATGGGAGCTTACGAAACCGACCCCAGGCCTCGCGTTTCACCGTGCTCATGATGACCTCCCGTGGACTCGAACAGCCGCTCGTGGACCGTCGTGCCCCTCCGTGCCCCTCACGTTGCGCAGGCCCAGAGATCCGCAGCATTCCGCGGAAGTTGAGCCCTTGCGTTCACATCGAGGGGCACGATGGGGCACGGCGTCGGGTGTCAGCCGAATCCCAACTCGGCTCGGATTGCACCCCCTTGCCCACGTCGAAGGTGCATGCGTGCCCCCTGCGTGCCCCACTGAATCGATACTCCTGGTCATTTCTGTTCTCCTCTGTCTTCCAACAGAGGGCACGAATAAGGCCCGAACCCGCGAGATTTCGCGGATCCGGGCCTCTGACCAGGCTTTTCAGCCGGGGCTTCTCAGAAAACTTCTAGAAGTCCCAGTCGTCGTCCTCGGTGGCCTCCGCCTTGCCGATGACGTACGACGAGCCCGACCCGCTGAAGAAGTCATGATTCTCGTCGGCGTTCGGCGACAGGGCTGACAGGATGGCCGGGTTCACGTTCGTGACCGTCGAGGGGAACATCGGCTCGTAGCCGAGGTTCATCAGCGCCTTGTTGGCGTTGTAGTGCAGGAACTTCTTGACGTCCTCGGTCAGGCCGACGCCGTCGTAGAGGTCCTGCGTGTACTGCACCTCGTTCTCGTAGAGCTCGAACAGCAGGTTGAAGGTGTAGTCCTTCAGCTCCTGACGGCGCTCCTCGCTCTCGTTCTCGAGACCCTTCTGGAACTTGTAGCCGATGTAGTACCCGTGCACGGCCTCGTCGCGGATGATGAGGCGGATGAGGTCGGCCGTGTTCGTCAGCTTCGCCTTCGACGACCAGTAGATCGGCAGGTAGAAGCCCGAGTAGAACAGGAACGACTCGAGCAGCGTCGAGGCCACCTTGCGCTTGAGCGGGTCGTCGCCACGGTAGTAGTCGACGATGATCTGTGCCTTCTTCTGCAGGTTCTGGTTCTCGACCGACCAGCGGAAGGCCTCGTCGATCTCCTTCGTCGAGCACAGGGTCGAGAAGATCGACGAGTAGCTCTTCGCGTGCACCGACTCCATGAATGCGATGTTGGTGTACACCGCCTCCTCGTGGGAGTGATCGCGTCGGGGATCAGCGACACGGCGCCGACCGTGCCCTGGATCGTGTCGAGCAGGGTCAGCCCCGTGAAGACGCGCATCGTGAGCAGCTGCTCCTCGGGAGTCAGCGTCTGCCACGACTGCACGTCGTTCGACAGCGGCACCTTCTCGGGAAGCCAGAAGTTGTTCACGAGGCGGTTCCACACCTCGAGATCCTTCTCATCCTCGATGCGGTTCCAGTTGATCGCCTGCACGTGGTCGATCAGCGTGAGCTTCGGAGACGGGGTCATTCTTCTTCCTTGTTCTTCTCGGAGTGGACTGCATGGATGTCATCGATGCAGTGCTGGCACGTGTCCTTGAACACGCCCTTGTTGGTGTGGTGACGGGTATGCGCGCTGCGCCGGCTCGATGGCATCGGCCGCCCTTTCCTCGCCGCAGACATCTTGGCCCGCGTCTCGGCGCTGGCCGACTTGCCGTAGTTGGGGTTGTTCTCACCGCGCCGCATCTCGGACAGCTGCAGCCGCGCTTCTTCGGACATCCGGTGCCCATAGCTCGGATGCTCGGCCCCGAACTTGCCGAAGTTGGGGTTTCCTGCCCCGGAGTTCATGCCCTTCCGCGTGCGCGACCAGTGCGCCTTCAGCTCGTCCGAGCGCGTGGTGCCCCAGCTTGGATGATCGGGCCCGGTCGGAACATTCTCCCGCTTGCGCCCGCGCGATCTCTCTCCAGCAGCCCGGCGCTGCTCCTCGGTCCACACGTATCCGCGTGGACCAAGCCCGCCCTCAGTGAGATTGAGCAGCCCGTGACCTTTGCGACGGAGCTTAGCGATCCACCGTTGCTCTGCCTCGCCCAGGTCTTCCAACGAACCGTTTGTGATGAGTTCGACAGGTTGAAAGTAGACGTCCTCGTCGGACTCCATCTTTCGCAGCCAGTCGTAGAACGGCGTCTTCCTGCCGCCTCGCGCCGCCTTGATGTGCTGGCGACGACGGAATTCGACGGTGCGCGAGGTGATCCCGACGTAGCGAAACTCCCCCGAGCCGTAGAGCCGGGCCGCGTAGACGACGCCGACGATCGGCGACGTCTTGCGGCCCGGGTCCATGGTCATGATCTCAGACCGTCACAGCGTGCAGGAGACGCAGGTGTCGAGCTCGGTGCCCTCGAGCGCCATCTGACGCAGTCGGATGTAGTAGATCGTCTTGATGCCCTTGCGCCATGCGTAGATCTGCGCCTTGTTGATGTCGCGGGTGGTGGCGGTGTCCTTGAAGAACAGCGTCAGCGACAGGCCCTGATCGACGTGCTGCGTGGCGGCGGCGTACGTGTCGATGACCTTCTCGTAGCCGATCTCGTATGCGTCCTGGTAGTACTCCAGGTTGTCGTTCGTCATGAACGGCGCCGGGTAGTACACGCGGCCGAGCTTGCCCTCCTTGCGGATCTCGACCTTCGAGGCGATCGGGTGGATCGACGACGTCGAGTTGTTGATGTACGAGATCGATCCGGTCGGCGGCACCGCCTGCAGGTTCTGGTTGAAGATGCCGTGCTTCTGGATGCTCTCGCGCAGCTCGATCCAGTCCTGCTGCGTCGGGATGCGGTGGCCGGCGAAGAGCTCCTTGACCTTGTCGGTCTCGGGCACCCAGGCCTGATCGATGTACTTGTCGAAGAACTCACCCGACGCGTAGGTGGAGTCCTCGAAGCCGTCGAAGGTCTCGCCACGCTCGATGGCGAGCGTGTTCGACGCCTTCAGAGCGTGGTACAGCACCGTGTAGAAGTAGATGTTCGTGAAGTCGATGCCCTCTTCCGAACCGTAGAAGACGCGCTCACGGGCGAGGTAGCCGTGCAGATTCATCTGGCCGAGACCGATGGCGTGCGAGCGGTCGTTGCCGTCTTCGATCGAGCGCACCGAGTTGATGTGGCTCTGCGTGCTGACCGCGGTCAGGGCGCGGATGGCCGTCTCGACGGTCTTGCCCAGGTCGTCGGCGTCCATCGCCAGGGCGATGTTCATCGAGCCGAGGTTGCACGAGATGTCCTTGCCGATCTGGTCGTACGACAGGTCGTCGTTGTACGTGGTCGGCGTGTTCACCTGCAGGATCTCGCTGCACAGGTTCGACATGTTGATGCGCCCCTTGATCGGGTTCGCCTTGTTCACTGTGTCCTCGAACATGATGTACGGGTAACCCGACTCGAACTGGATCTCGGCGAGCGTCTGGAAGAACTCGCGCGCGTTGATCTTCGTCTTCTTGATGCGCGAGTCGTCGACCATCTCGTGGTACTTCTCGGTCACGGAGATGTCGCCGAACGGCACGCCGTAGACGCGCTCGACGTCGTACGGCGAGAACAGGTACATGTCCTCGCCCTTCTTCGCGAGCTCGAACGTGATGTCGGGAACGACGACGCCCAGCGAGAGCGTCTTGATGCGGATCTTCTCGTCGGCGTTCTCGCGCTTGGTGTCGAGGAAGCGCATGATGTCGGGGTGGTGCGCGTTGAGGTACACCGCGCCCGCGCCCTGCCGGGCGCCGAGCTGGTTGGCGTAGCTGAAGCTGTCTTCGAGCAGCTTCATCACGGGGATGATGCCGGATGACTGGTTCTCGATCTGCTTGATCGGCGCACCCGACTCGCGGATGTTCGACAGCAGCAGCGCGACGCCGCCACCGCGCTTGGACAGCTGCAGCGACGAGTTGATGCCGCGGGCGATCGACTCCATGTTGTCTTCGATGCGCAGCAGGAAGCAGCTGACGAGCTCGCCGCGCTGCGCCTTGCCGGCGTTGAGGAAGGTCGGGGTGGCGGGCTGGAAGCGGCCGGAGATGATTTCCTCGACGAGGTCGATCGCGACCTGCTCGTCGCCCTCGGCGAGCGCGAGCGCGGTCATCACGACGCGGTCTTCGAAGCGCTCGAGGTAGCGCTTGCCGTCGAAGGTCTTCAGCGTGTAGCTCGTGTAGTACTTGAACGCGCCGAGGAACGTCTCGAAGCGGAACTTCTTCGAGTACGCGAGGTCGTTGAGCTTCTGGATGAAGTCGAACGAGTACTGCTCGATGACCGCGCCCTCGTAGTACTGCTTCTCGACGAGGTAGTCCAGACGCTCCTTGAGCGAGTGGAAGAACACGGTGTTCTGGTTGACGTGCTGCAGGAAGTACTCGCGTGCGGCGCGCTTGTCGGCGTCGAACTGGATCTTGCCATCCGCGTCGTACAGGTTGAGCATCGCGTTGAGGGCGTGATAGTCGAGCCCCTCGTATGCGGGGTTCACCTTGAACTCGACTGCGTCTGTCACTGTCGCTTCCACCATCGTTCCAATCCGTCGCTCACGCGATCGACGTCGTCCTGTGTGCCGAATACCTCGAAGCGATACAAGTGGGGCACGTCGCACTTGCGGCTGATGATCTCTCCGGCGAGGCAGAACGCCTCGCCGAAGTTGGTGTTGCCTGCGGAGATGACTCCGCGGATGTGTCGCCGGTTGCGCTCATCGTTGAGGAACCGGATGACCTGCTTGGGCACGGCGCCCTTCTCCTCGCCGCGTCCCTGCCCGCCGCCGTAGGTCGGAGTGACGAGCACGAACGGTTCGTCGATGACGAGCGGCTCATCGGTGCGGTGCAGGGGGATGCGGCGGGCGGGCAGTCCGAGCTTCTCGATGAATCGTGCGGTGTTGCCCGAGACGCTCGAGAAGTAGACCAGGAGCGGCACCGCGGTCGCGACAGCGCTCATGGCCGGCACCTTATGCGAGACGGGCTGCGAGCTCGTCGATCTTGTCGGGGCGGAAGCCCGACCAGTGGCCGTCGTCGGTGACGACGACGGGTGCCTGCATGTAGCCGAGTGCTTTGACCTGCTCGAGCGCCGACGCGTCTTCCGAGAGGTCGGTGATCTGGTATTCGATGCCCTTGGCGTCGAGGGCGCGGTAGGTCGCGTTGCACTG
>Ga0170475_110687952_pt1 | contig 11242 bp, 6 predicted proteins | sample Soicark_Litter_5_FD_111474 | JGI IMG/M metagenome (GOLD analysis project Ga0170475, IMG submission 111474) | Avena fatua rhizosphere microbial communities from Hopland, California, USA. Combined Assembly of 48 SPs | reverse complement strand
GTTTCTTTCAATGCAATGTGGTTCCGAGAAATGCCCGGCGCAGAAGATGCTCCAGCCATCGCCGCCTAAACAAACTTCGTCCCGCTGAAATCTGTTGATACTTCCGCCTTGCCGGAAGAATGATCGAATCGCAACCGTTGCGGACGACTTCCGCCCAGGGCAGGTCGTCCCTTTTGTCCTTTCCCACCGAGGCCAAGCGAGCGATGAACCACCTCACCGCGGATAATTCTGCCGTCTCTGACCCCCCGCTCCTGCACTTCACCTGGCGCACACTCGTCGTGGCGATGCGCTGCTGGTGGAAGGTGGTGGCTCCGGCTGCACTAGGCTGTGCCTTGGCTGCAGCAGGAGTCGTCTACCTGCTGCAAAAGCCACAGTACACGGCCGATGCCTGGCTGCTGATCAAGAATAAGCCGGATGTCATTTTGCGCGAGGTCGATTCCGGCTCACAAAAATTCATTCAAAATCAGTTGGAAATCATTCGCAGCCCACGGCTGCTGGGTCCTTTGGGCAGCAACCCTGAGATCGCGGCAACGCCAGAGCTCCGTTACGAGCCGGATATTGCTCGTGGACTAGCCAAGCGGCTCAAGACCAGGCCACAAGGGGATTCCGATATCTATGTGGTGTCGTTCACCAGCAGTTCGCCGGAACACGCCGAGTTGATCGTCCGCGAAGTCGTCAACGGATATCTGGCGTTTAACCGCAAACTCGACACGGAGCAGCACAATCAGATTCTCCGCCTGCTGCAGGACCAGCGCGAGGCTCGCTATGAGGAAATGAATGAGCTGCGCGAAAGGGTGCGGACGCTCTCCATGGAGCTCACGGGAGTCGACCCTTTCAACAAGACGGGTGCGAACCAGGAGCAATCCAAGGCGAACAGCTCGATTGCGGCCTTGCAAACAGACATCGTCCGGTACGAAGTGGCGCAGGATATCCTGGCTGCCCATATCCGGGCTGAACAGGAGAAGCAGTCGCTCGCCGAGGATGAGTTGCCCATCGAAGAGAAGCAGCGCATTGAAAGGGAGATTGAAAAGCATTTGGTCAATGAAGAGTTTCAGGCGCGTCTCGATCAACTCCGCAGAAAACAAGCGGGCTTTCGCCGGACATCCCAGCAATTGGATAAAAACCCAGGCTACCAGCAGCTTTTGGCCGAGCTTAAGGCAGAAGAAGACGCACAACGGACCTGGGCTCAACAGTATCGCGCTGAACTATCCGCTGCGGCCGCGCGTTCACGCGACGTTGCCGCCGCCGAAAAACTCAAGGCGCTGCAGACCGAGTTCGCCTTGGGCGCAACGCGGCTGAAGATTCTCAACGAGAAATTCGAGGGCCGCCTCAAAGACGCGAAGCGGGTCGCCGGCGACAGCCTGGGACTGGAGTTCCACCGCGCCAAACTCGACCAGGTAACGAAGATTCACGAGGAAATCTCTTCTCGCATTCTGGCGCTCACCACCGAACAACGCGCGCCGGAACGAGTTCTGTGCTTCAAGGAGGTGGATCTTCCGCGGAAGCCGGATGACACCGTGCTGCTAAAAAACATGGGCCTGGCTGCTGGCCTGGCCTTCGTCTTCCCGTTCGGGCTGGTCGTGCTGTGGGAGCACTTCTGTCCGCGCGTGAGCTGCCGCGATCAATTGACGAAAGGACATCGGCTGGCCGTCGTTGGCGAGGTGGCGGCGTTGCCCCATCGGCCGCGGTTGGCGCTGCGTCATGCTTCCCATAACCGCGCCGCTTTCCTGTTTGAGGAGAGCGTCGATAGCCTGCGGACCTATCTCTCTCTGGTCGAGCCGATACAGGACCTGCGCGCGATGGCGATCACCAGCGCGATCAGCGGGGAAGGCAAATCGAGCCTATCGGCACAACTCGCCATCAGCCTGGAGAGGGCGAGCGGCGAGCCAACCCTGATCATCGATGGCGACATGCGCTATCCCAGTCAGCACGACCGCTTCGGCATCGCGCCTGGTCCCGGCCTGGCTGAAGTCCTGAGCAAGAAATGCTCAGTGGAAGAAGCGATTGTCGCCAGCCCGTTGCATTCAATCTTTGTTCTGCCGGCGGGTTTTCTCAGTGGTAGCCCTCACCGACTGCTCAACAACGGTTCCTTCGCCGAGTTGCTGCAGCATCTGCGAACCAGATATCGGCACGTGGTGATCGACACCCCGCCAATCCTGCCGGCCAGCGAAGCACTCGTGATGGCTCGCGCCGCCGACGCGACAGTGCTGTGCATGCGGCGGGACTATTCGCGGCTCGACCAGGTGCAGGACGCGCAAGAACGGTTGGACGCCGCCAAAGTTCACATTCTGGGGGGCGTCCTCAACGGCATTCCCCTGAGCCACTACACGCGGAAATACACCGACTACGTTGGCCGCGCCAGGCGAGAGCCGGCCAATGCAGCGACCGCTTAACAAGCAGACAGCCTCCATCTACGCAACTGCTATGGTGCGCAGCCGTCATCGCCGTCGTGCTAACCGGTTGCGAACCGCCGCGCGGTGGCTGGGTACATTGGGTGCGGCGATGCTCGTGTTAGCGGGCGCAGCGGCCGCGGTCAGCCAGGCGAAAGCACTGCGACGCCAGTCCGCTGCCCAGGACTGGCTGCGACAGGCGCGGGAACATGAAGCCAATCAACAGTGGCTAGAGGCAGCTCAGGCCATCGAGGCCTATCTCAGCCTGGAGCCTGGCGCCGCCGACCAGCGGGTGCGATTGGCCAGATTATATGCCAGCGGCACGCTTGACACCGATCAACGCGAGCATGCCATCGATTTGCTGTATCGGGCCCTGGGCATCTGCCGGGAGGATGAACGGCTACCGCTGCAAATCCGGCTCAGCGAGTTTCTGTTGGCGGCGGAACGGTTTTCCGAGGCCGAGGCGCAAGCCAACGAAGTGATTCAAGCCCATCCCCAAGACCGCGGTGCGCTACGCGTCCGCGCATTGGCGTTGCTGAGGCAATACAAGCGAGGCGAACTCGACCATACGTTATCCAGAAATCTGCCCATCGTGGCCTGGCTCGATGAAGCCCGCCGCGCCAATCGCAACGACGTGGCATTGGCGGAGTTCACGGCCGCAGCGTATCGAAATCTGGAGCTGGGAGTCTCGGGTCATCCGAGCGTCGTGGCTCGCGAGCGGCTGGCTGACGCCTGCCTGGACGAGTTAGTACAAGCTTCTCCATTCGATCCAGCCGTCTATCTTTCACGATATCGCTACCGGCTGCGTTTGGATCTCGCCGGCGCGGATGCTGACCTTGAGGCGGCTCTCCAGCATGGACCTCATCACCAGGAGGCGTTGCTGACAGGCGCCGCCGCGGCGCTTCGCGAATCGCAGTTTGCGAAAGCGGTGGAACTCTATCGGCGAGCCCTCAACGGCGACCAGCGGGTAACAGAACCAGACCATTACCTGGCACTTGGCGATGCACTACTGGCAAGCGGGGAGCGAGCCGAGGCGTTCGCCGCGTGGCGCCGTGGCCTGCAGCTACATCCACAGGCGAGAACCCTGTTCAACGGCAAACTTGCCGATGCTTACCTGGCGGCTGAAGACTGGAAGAATGCGGAAGAGTGCGTTAACGAAATCGACAGGGAACTTTCGCGCCACACAACAGCGGAACGTGACTCGTTGAGCGTCGAGCGAGACCAGTGCTTGCGCCGCGGGATATTGCTGATCCATCACCAAAAGGAGCGCGCCTCCATCCCAGAATTCCAGCGAGTGATCACCTTGCAGGAACAGATAGGCGGATGCGGCCCGCAGACGGCATTGGCCTGGCGGCAACTCGGTGAGTTGCACGCTCGATCGAACCAATGGACCAGCGCTGCTGCGGCGTTTGACTATGCGTGCCACGAACAGCCACAGGCCGCGGAGTTGTGGTTGCTTGCGGCCCGCGCGCATCTGCGAGCACAACACGCTGATGTGGCAGCCGACAGGGCGGAGCAAGCGGTTCGTCGAGATCCCTCACCGGCGGCGCGTGCAATCCTAGGCAGTGCTCTGCTCGCGCAGCAGTCCTTCTCGCAGGGACACGCTTCCAGCGCTCCGTGGCCGACGTTGGCGGTAGTGCACGACCTTGTGGCGGATAAGGAACTCAAGTCGCACCTCTCTTTTGATGCGGCGGTGGCTTTATCTCAAGTGCAGGCTCAGCGGGGAGAATATGGGCAAGCTGAAGAGTTACTGCTGCGCGCCGCACCATCCTGCTCCGAGGCGGAACGCGTCGGCATTAATCGAGAGCTGGTCGTTCATGCACTCAGCCGAGGCGACGTTACGCAGGCTCACACGCTCCTGTCGCGGTTCATTCTGGATGCGCCGGCGAACACTGCGCTCCTTGAATTGGCAGCGCAGGTGGACATGGACAACACTCGGCGTATCCACGATCAGGAGTTGAATTCATTTCTTCCATAGCGTAGTGCATAAACACCGACTGGTATTGAGAACTAGGAGCCCACATTCTCTTCGTTCTCTTGCGCTTAAGCCGCGCTAAAGATGCACACCTGCGCCTTATAAGCTAAGTCAATAGCCGGCGCTCATGGTGTGTCTGCTCTATCCTTTACGAGCCTTGGGCCGATATACATCCAAAGTGGTTTGTTACCCACCGCATGGCTTGGATGCGTCCTTCTATCCTCTTGAACGCGCGGCGGATCTTCTTGTCACACTCCACGGGCTCGTGTCACCTTTGAGCGGTTTCCTCCGCTGAGCACGCGCGGGTGCGACCGCATCTATTAACTTCTTGTCAAAGCAGCGACAGCGGAATGATGTTTGCAGGATCGGTCGCGACTTCACCTATCGAGTGTTTTCGCGATTGGAGTTAGCAAATGAGCCGCGCAGCACTGGTCATGCAAGGAGGCCGCCCAGCCGCCTATTCCGTCCGAGAAGTGCGGCGGCCCGCGTGGCCCATACTTCCTGCTTACTCAACGACGAAGAGCGTGCTGGATCGCTGTCTTGCAGCGCTGCTGCTTGTTCCAGGGTTGCCGCTGATTGGCTTCTTAGTGGTATTGATCAAGGCGACCTCGCGGGGACCCGGAATCTACAGCCAGGCACGTGTCGGACTCGATGGCGTCATCTATACCATGTACAAGCTGCGCAGCATGCGTAGCGACGCTGAAGCGACATCCGGCCCGGTGTGGTCGAAGCCAGGCAACGATCCCCGTGTGACGCCGCTGGGTTATTGGCTCCGCAAGCTGCATCTCGATGAGTTGCCGCAACTATTCAATGTCTTGCGCGGGGAAATGGCGCTAATCGGTCCCCGCCCTGAGCGCCCGAGCTTCGTGGAGGAGCTTTCCGAAACGATCCCGGGCTACCGGGACCGTTTGCGGGTGCGTCCGGGCATCACCGGCTTGGCTCAGATCAATCTGCCTCCCGATACCGACATCGATGATGTGCGTCGCAAGTTGGTATTGGACAAAGAGTATATCGAGACTGCAAACCCCTTCCTGGACGCCCGAATTCTGGCCTGCACGTTCCTGCGGCTATGCGGTATTCGGGGCGGACTGGCGATGAAAGTAATGTGCCTGCAACGGGATGTGGTGCTGCCTCCTCCTGTGCCGCCGCGCGTCGCGGCGCGGTCGCGGTTGCCAGTTAATCGCATCGCCCAGCATTTTCCAGACACAGCAGCCCGGTTGCCCGCGATCGCCCCGTCGCAGAATCCGGCGGCCGGCGCGCTCAATGCTTTCACCGTCGACGTGGAGGACTACTTTCAGGTGACCGGCTTCGAGCAGCACATCCCGAGAACTGCCTGGTCGTCCTATCCCAGCCGGGTCGTACCCAATACACAGCGACTCTTGGAGTTGCTCGCCCGCAAGAATGTCCGGGCAACATTCTTTGTCTTAGGCTGGGTAGCCGATCACCATCCCAACCTGGTGCGCGAAATTCAGCGCTGCGGACATGAGATTGGGTCGCACAGTTATTGGCATCGGCTGATTTACTCGCAGACGCCGGACGAATTCCGTGAAGATCTGCGGCAGTCCAAGGCTGCCATTGAGAATGCCGCGGGCCTGCCAGTGACCAGCTTCCGCGCACCAAGCTTTTCCATCACACAGAAATCGCTCTGGGCACTCGACATTCTGGCCGAAGAAGGATTCGCCAGCGACTCGAGCATCGTGCCTGCCCGCCACGATCGATATGGCATTCTGGGCGCGGAATGTGGCCTGCACGATATATCCACTGCGGCCGGTCCCTTGCGTGAGTTTCCTCCGTCGGTCGCTCAGTTAGCTGGCATGAGCCTTCCCATTGGAGGAGGCGGATACTTTCGACTCTATCCTTGGGCTATGACCTACTTGCTGCAGCAGCAAGTGCAGCGGACTCGACCGCTGATGTTCTATGTGCATCCCTGGGAAATCGATCCGGATCAGCCGTCTATAAGAATGGCATCTCGCACGTGCCGGTTCCGGCACTATGTTAACCTCAACACTACCTATCCCAAGCTGGAACGGTTATTAGATACATTCCGTTTTGGAACGATGAGCGAAGCAATTGCCCGACAGCGTCAGATTGCAGCGGACACAGCAGACATTCCGTTGGGTGTCGTGTCTGGCATAAGCGAGTCGGCGGCATGAGTCAGCGGCCCAATGTACTGTTCCTGGTGCATCGCATACCCTATCCGCCCAACCGCGGAGATAGGATACGCTCCTTTCATATCCTGAAGCATCTAGCTAAGCGCGCCAATGCTTATCTGGCGACTCTCGCAGACGAAGCTGTAGAGTTCGAGACGCTTCAAGCGCTGAACCGCTATTGCAAGCAGGTTGCCATCGAGCCCTTGGACCGTCGCCGCTGGGTGAAGGCCGTCGCCAACCTTGCGCGAGGCAAATCAGCTACGGAAGGACTATTTCAATCTCGCGCGCTGCGCCGCACCATTGAGCAGTGGGCTAGTGATGTGCAATTCGACGCCGTCGTCGTGTTCTGCTCCAGCATGTTTCAGTATCTGGACGTACGCGGGCTGCGCGGCGTTAGAACGGTCGTTGATCTGGTCGACGTCGATAGTCAGAAGTTCTTTGATTACGCCCACGCTGCGTCGTTTTGGAATGCCTGGCTCTATCGACTGGAGGGACAACGGCTTCGCGCCCTTGAGAGGACCATCGCAAAACGAGCCAGCGCGATCAGCCTTGTCAGTAAAGCCGAAGCCGAGATCTATCGCGGCTTCTGCCCAAACGACAAGACCCTGGGCATCCCGAATGGAGTCGATTTGGAGTTCTTTCAGCCTCGAAAGGGTCAGGCGGTTGATAACCGTTGCATTTTCGTCGGCGCGCTTGACTATCCGCCGAACATCGATGCCATGCTCTGGTTCTGCCGCGAGGTGTGGCCGCGCGTGCGCAGCGAGTTGCCGGATGCAACGCTGTCGATCGTTGGTCGCAATCCCACTCGGGCTGTGCGGGAGCTGTCCGGTGTCCCTGGCGTGGAAGTAGTCGGATCCGTTCCCGACGTCAGGCCACACATGGCCGCTGCCACAGTCGCCATCGCCTCGCTGCGAATCGCCCGTGGAATTCAGAACAAAGTGCTGGAGGCGATGGCAATGGCTCTGCCCGTCATCGTCTCTCCTGGAGCGTTAGAAGGCCTGGCGATAGAGCCCGAAAAGCACGTTCTGCTGGCTGAAACGGCCGACCAATGGGTCCGCGCTCTCACCCGTGTCTGCCGGGACCCTGCAGCTGCCGCGAAGTTAGGCATCACTGGGAGAGAGTTCGTCGAATCGACGCACGATTGGTCCACGTGTCTTAGCCCGCTGGACGACGTCCTTAATCTGGACACCAGCTCGCGTCGAAACGCCGCCTTGGCGACAAGCGTGCCATGAAAGGTCTGCTGTTCACTTACGCTTTGACCTGCGCCGCTGCGGTGGGGGCGCCGTTCTATCCGTACTACGCCTTCCTGGCCTATGTGGCATTCGCGAACTTGAAGCCCGAGGCGCTCTGGCCCTGGTCGGTCCCCGAAGGGAACTACAGCCGCATTGTCGGCGCAGCCTTCCTGGTGGGCTGGTTGCTTAATGGCGCCGGCTCGGCGCGGCTGCGGCCGGTGGCGCCAATCGTGCTTGCACTCTTGTTCTATTGGTTCTGGCTGTTCGTCGGGGCCTGGATCTCTCCTGCGCAAACCGACGCCTGGTACACCGTAATTGTTCTCTCCAAGGTGTTCCTGCCATTGCTTGCCGGCCTGACGCTGATCAATTCGCTCGAACAACTCAAGCAACTCGCCTGGGTGTTAGTGCTCACTCACGGGGTGCTGGCGCTGCAATTCAATCAGCAGTACTACATGTACGGTATCAATACCGATGAGTGGATGTTTTCCGGCCTGGACAACAACAGCATTGCAATCACAATTGTCACCGCATTAGGCCTCGCGTGCTTTCTGGCAGTGGCATCGCCGCACTGGTGGCAGAAGGGCATTGCCCTCGTTTGTGCGGCGCTCATGGCGCACGTGGTCCTGTTCAGCATGTCGCGCGGTGGAATGCTCGCTATGGCCGCCAGCGGGCTGGTCGCTTTCCTGGTCATCCCCAAACGTCCCGTCACCTATGCCGCTTTTGCGGTAGCCGTTGTGTTTGTGCTGATTCTGGCGGGCAACGAGGTACAGCGGGAGTTCATGTCCTCATTCGCCAAGCGGGATCAGATGGACGCATCGGCTCAAAGCCGCTTCCAGCTCACTCGTGACGCTGTTGATTGCATGTTGCGATATCCCGTCTTCGGCTGTGGGCTGGAGAACTGGGGCAATGTCGCGCCCGAATATGGTTGGTACCGGGGTAAGCGCGCCCATAACACCTGGGCCGAAGTCGGCGCGACATTAGGCGTTCCCGGTGTTACGGCCCTGCTATCGTTCTACGGCATCTGCGCCTGGCAGATGCTGCGCGTCGCGCGCTCGCGCAGGCCAGTGAACCCGTGGATACGCTGGATGGCGATCGGCATTGTCACCGCACTGGCAGGTTTCTTCGCTTCAGCTTGGTTTGTCACTGTCGACCGAATCGAGCTGCCGTTCTACGTTGTCCTACTGGGCGCGGGTATCGTGAAAGTCCTCTCCTTGGAATCTGCAGTTGAGGTGGCCGCTCCGGCGCGCAATCTGCTTATCGGGGCAACTCCCGAGCCGAGCTTGCAGCCACTGCTTCTCAATGCGGAACCAAGATGAGTGTTGCGAACGAAGTTTGTGAGGTGGTCGAGCGGCACGAATCTGCTGCGCCGCCACGTCCGGCTGAACTCCCCTGGAGCATGATTGAGTCGCGTCCAGGCTGGCGGTTTGTTGACCTGGCAGAGCTGTGGCAGTTTCGCGAGCTGCTCGGCTTCCTCATCTGGCGCGACGTCAAGGTCCGCTATAAGCAAACGATCCTCGGCGCTGCCTGGGCGATTCTGCAACCGCTGGCGCAAATGGCGGTATTCAGTGTTTTCTTTGGGCGGATGGTCGAATTGCCGACCGAAGGCGTGCCCTATCCGCTCTTCGCCTTTGCGGGACTGTTGGCCTGGAACTTCTTTGGCAATTCGATTGGCAAAGCCGGCAACAGCATGGTCGGCAATCAAAGCTTGATTTCCAAGGTGTACTTTCCGCGGCTGTTTTTGCCAGCCAGCGCCATCGGCGTGGGGCTTGTCGATTTTGCGATCGCCTTTGTGATGCTGCTGATCCTCATGCTGTATTACGGCGTGGGACTGTCGCTGTCGCTCTTGCTCACTCCGCTGATGATCCTCGGCTTGGCCGCCGCTTCACTGGGAGTTGGGGCGCTGCTGGCCGCATTGACGGTGGCCTACCGCGACTTTCGCTATGTCGTGCCGTTCATGGTGCAACTCTGGATGTTTGCCACCCCATCCATCTATATGGATGCTCGTGTCGTTGGCCCGCGGTGGCAATGGCTGTTGCCGCTCAATCCGGCCTATGGACTGATCCTGAACTTCCGCCACGCGGCGTTGGGAGAAGCGCTCGACTGGTACTCGCTCAGCGTGTCGCTGGCGGTCACGCTTGTTCTGCTGCTGGTGGGCTGCCTTTACTTCCGGAGAGTCGAGCGAACCCTCGCCGACATTATTTGAGTCATGGCTGCCTCCGTCTGCGTCGACCATCTGGCCAAGCTTTATCGCGTCGATGCGCGACAGCAGACGTATGCGACGCTGCGCGATTCAATTTCGGAGTCCTGCCAGGCCGCCTGGCGGCGAATGCGGCGTCGCTTCTCGCGCCATCAGCCTGTCTGTGGCGAAAAGCGGCTGGAGGGAGAAGATTTCTGGGCTCTCAAGAACGTCAGCTTCCAGATCGACCAAGGGGATGTGGTGGGCGTCGTCGGCCGCAACGGAGCCGGCAAGAGCACACTGCTGAAGATCCTCAGCCGCATTACGGAGCCGACACAAGGACGCGTACGGCTGCGCGGACGCGTCGGGAGTCTGCTCGAAGTCGGGTCGGGATTCCACCCGGAGCTCAGCGGCCGGGAAAACATCTACATGAACGGCAGCATCCTGGGGATGACGCGCCGCGAGATCAATCGCCGCTTCGACGAAATCGTCGCCTTTGCCGAGAACGAAGAGTTTTTGGATACGCCGGTGAAGCGCTATTCCAGCGGTATGTACGTCCGTCTGGCATTCGCCGTCGCCGCTCATCTGGAATCGGAGGTATTCATCGTCGACGAAGTGCTGGCCGTCGGGGACGCGGCGTTTCAACAGAAGTGCACGCGCAAGCTACGCGATGTCAGCCAGGATGGCCGCACGATTCTGTTTGTGAGCCACAATTTCAATGCCATCTCCGCGCTCTGCGACCGTGTACTCGTGCTCGCGGACGGCGAGCTGCAGGTCGACGCGCCCACGGCGGCCGGACTGAGAGCATACAAACAAACGATCGAGCAGGTTGCGGCCCTGCCTCTCCGGCAACGCCGCGATCGCCGCGGCAACGGCAGCATCCGCTTCGTCGACTTTGCGGCCGGCGGCTCACCGGCATTGGATGACTGCCCCGCGACCGGCGGCGAATGCCGTTTCCGCGTGTCGCTCGAAGCTCGCACCTCATCAGGTAAATCGCAGCCAGTCGACGTAGCCGTCATCCTTCGCGACAGCGACCAGCGCCGGGTGACCACGCTGTCGACACATTTCATCGGCGCGAGCAAGCCGATGCGGGACGGCCAGACCCAGCTGGATTTTGTGATTCCGCGTTTGCCGCTGCTGGCAGGCAGCTACCAGGTCGACCTGTGGTGCGGGCTGGGCGCGGTCGAGGAAGACGTTGTCGAAGGCGCCGCCGTGCTCGATGTGCGGGAAGGCGTCTATTATCCCACGAGCGAGGACTTTCGCATGCCGAGGCTCGATTGGCACGGACCGGTCCTGCTCGATTTCATCGTTGAACCGTC
>Ga0170475_123062345_pt1 | contig 11243 bp, 9 predicted proteins | sample Soicark_Litter_5_FD_111474 | JGI IMG/M metagenome (GOLD analysis project Ga0170475, IMG submission 111474) | Avena fatua rhizosphere microbial communities from Hopland, California, USA. Combined Assembly of 48 SPs | reverse complement strand
GAAAAACACGATGACGCTCTTAACCGAGCGCCAATCACCGGGGGCGTGGGCTGAGAAACTCGCGCATTCGTTCGAGTTCGTTGTCGAGCGCGGCGGAGAAACCGCGGTCGCGCGGCGGGCGCGACTGCACGTAACCGAGAACGACATCCAGCTCACCGCCGCGGTTCGACACGGTGCTCCAGCCGATGACGCGATCGCGCCAGAGGAGTGGCAGCGCGTAGTATCCGAGCTTGCGCTTCGACACCGGTGTGTACGCCTCGAAACGGTAAGCCCAGCCCCAGAGCATCTCAAAACGCCGACGATCCCAGACGATCGGATCGAATGGCGCCAGCAGATGGACATCGTCTGACGCCAGCTCGAAGGACACGTTCTCATCAGCCGGCCAATACCAGACGACGCCGTCGACGCGCGCGCGCGAGAGTCGACGGTGTGCGCGATCGAGTGCAGACATTAGTTCGCCTTGCCAGTGCGGCACGGCGTAGCGCAGCCGACGAACCACGAACGACAGGCTTGCCGCCGGCAATGGCGCGTAGATGCCAACGACGGCGTCGACGAGCGCATCCAGGCGGGCGCGCCGATCTGCCGGAGTGGGCGGACCGGTCCCGTGCTGATGCGGCGCATAAATCCGGATGCCACCCTCGCGGCGAACGACCCGCAGCAACCCCTTGTAGTGCAACGCATCCAGCAGGTGCGTCGTCGCGTTCGAAGAGCCGCCCCAGTAGTTGGTTACGGTCCCGTGCGAGAAGTAGGCGTCCACGTCGCGCGGGTGGACCGCGCCACGTTCTCGAACGAAACCAAGCACCGCCTGCGCTCGCCGGTTGCGCGCTGTTGGCCATGCCGAAGGAACCGCCCGCGGATGCATCAGCGCTTGCAGCGGTCGCGTCACGAAGCCGTAGTTGATGAAGACATCCTCTTCGACCGCCAGCGTCGCATACCGCCGCTCGAGATCGCCGGCCCGATAACCACGAACGCGCGGCCGGAGCGTCAGATCCTGAGCGCGGGCGGGCGCGCGGATTGGATCGGCCTGCACGAACCCCAGCACGTCGATCGCACGCGCAATCGTCGTCGGGCGACCGAGGCTGCGGGTCACGGCCATTCGGCGAAGACCGTCGATGGTCACCGGGCTTCTCATCATCGGGAAATCTTAGCGCGGCGCTGCCAGACGTTTACGGCATCCGTAACCACCGAACGCACCGCGTAATCCCCGACACCCGTCCTAGACAGTTTCGGCCGCAGAATAGAGCCGAGGTGCGGCACGTCGCTTGCCGTGCTGCTGACCACACCATCTGCTTTACAACACAACGGTCTCGATGAGGCCCAACCCTGACTAGGAGAGTGGACGATGAAAAAGATCGTCATGGCGACGACTGCGGTTTTGGTTCTCGTCGCGGCCGGAATGGTCGTTGCGCATGAAAATGGAACCAGGCGATTCCGCGAGGTCATGAGCGGGGTCAAGGAAGTGCCGGTCGTTTCTTCCTCCGGCCACGGCGTGTTCACCGCCAGCCTCAATGAGGACGAAACGGCAATCACCTACAAACTGGAGTTCGAAGGCCTGAACAGCAACATCACGCAGTCGCACATCCACATCGGGCCGCCGAACAACAGCGGCGCCATCGACCTGTTTCTGTGTACCAACCTGGGGAACGCGCCGGCGGGCCAGGCGATTCAGAATTGCCCGACGAACGCGACCGAGGGTGTCATCGAGGGAGTACTCACCGCGGCGAACGTGATCGCACTGCCGACGCAGGGCATTGCGGCGGGCGAACTCAACGAGGTCATCGCGCTGATGCGTGCCGGCGTGACCTACGTGAACATCCACACCGTCGCGAGCCCGGCAGGTGAAATCCGGAGCCAGCTTCACAGTCACCTGGATAACAGCGGCCACTGAGTAGCGTCTGTTGTGGCCGGCCTGCGCGCGCCTTGGGTCGCGCGCAGGCTTTTTTAAGGTTGGCGGAGAGGGAGGGATTCGAACCCCCGTGCCGGTTACCCGGCAAGACGCTTTCGAGGCGCCCCCGTTACGACCACTTCGGTACCTCTCCTTAAACTTCGCTCGGTTGCTTCTCGCTAGCGACGCTCGCGGAAGAACTCCTGAATCATGTCCCGGCATTCAGCGTCCAGCACGCCGCCGGTCGCCGTCATTCGATGATTCATCGCCGGGTTCTCGTGCGCACGCATCGCCGATTCAATCGCGCCCGCTTTTGGTTCAGCGGTCCCGTAGACGACGCGCGCGACCCTGGCGTGAATCATCGCGCCGACGCACATCTGGCATGGCTCGATGGTCACGTACAGCGTGCAGCCGGTCAACCGGTAGTTGCCGATGCGCTTTGCCGCGGCACGCAAGGCAACGATCTCGGCATGAGCCGTTGGATCCTGAGCGCCGATTGGCTGGTTGAAGCCGACTCCCAGGATCTCGTCGCCATTGACAAGCACCGCGCCGACCGGCACCTCGTTGTGCCTTGCCGCCTCGAGCGCTTGTTCGAGCGCTGCCCGCATGAATCGCTCGTCAGGATTCACAACCTCTGACCCCGACTGGGCCGTTGCGGGCACGGACAACAGAATATTTTAACATGCCCATCCCGACTAGGATTTGATCGCGATGAACCACGCCGCGATGATCGGCCCTTGCGGGCCCCGACCGCGTCTGCCGCCTCCGGCTGGCGGCGGCGGTGCGTCCGCTGCCGCGGGCGGCGCCGCTCCGCGTTCGGGCTGGAACAGATACACATTGTGCGTGGACGGATCAACCGTGATCGTCTTCGCTCCGGCAAACGTCGGCACCGTCGCGACGGCCGTGTATTTGTCCGCCGAATCCTGATGTGCGACCGTCACGGTGCCTTCTCCGCCGTTCGGAATGAAGATCAACTTCCTCGACGGATCCCACCCGAGGGCATCGACGCGCGTGCCATTGGGAATCGACGCCACGATTTTCCCGGTCGAGGCGTTGAGAACGACGGATGTCTTGCTGCAGCCTGAGAAGATCCGATCTGATGCCTTGTCGTACGCAATGCCGGTCGGTCCGTCGCATGGCGCAAGCGGCCATGATGCCGTCGCCTTCCATGTTTTGACATCGATGACTTGAATCGTGCTCGTACCTTCGTTGTTGACGAAGATGTGCCCCTTCCCGTCGGCGGCAGCGCCTTCGGGGGAGGTGTCTTCGAGTTCGACGGTTGCGACAACATCGCCCGTCTTCGGATCGATCGCGGTGACCGTTCCTGGGCGGCTGTGGTTCGTCAGAATGATCTTGTCATCCGGTTCATCGAACATGATCCCATCGAGGCCTGGCCCAATCTTGATCTGCTTGATCGGCTCCAGCGTCTTCAAATCGAACATCGTCACGGTTTGATCACCGCTGTTGGTCGTAAACCCGTGTCCGTGCTTCGTTGCGATCCCGGCGCCGTGGACGCCCGGCGTGTTGGGAATATCGCCGACCACTTTCCCGGTTGCGCCGTCGACGACCATCATGTGAGTGGATCGCGACACGAACACCCGCCCGGTCGCGGGTTCTACCGTGACGTAATCGGTGCCACCCTCCCCTTTGATGTCGAATTTTTCAACTTTGAACGCCGGGGCTTGCGCGACGAGCGGTACAACTCCGCCGAACGCACAGACCAGCACCACTAGCGCAGGGAATCGTCTCGCCATAGAACGACCTCTCTTCGGGATGTCGACTGAATAAAGTCAGTGAACGAGGACCGGCCCGATTGTAGATCAGGGCGTCATTTCGCCGAATGTGCCCTGGAGTATCGAGAGAGATGTGGCTGGTTACTGGTAAATCACGACAGACGGCGCAGGGCTGAGCGCAAGCACTTCCGAGGGCTGGAGAAGATTGGTGTCCTGAATGTAAAACAGCTTGAATCCGCTGAACGGAGGCGCGTCGTGCCGAAGCACCATCGAGTAGGTGTGCCGCTTGAGTGCGGGCGGTCCAAAGCCGTCGGCCACAAGAACGATATCGATTGCCTTGCTGCTCCACATGCGTTCCTTGTCCGGCAGCATTGCCATCGTGAACTGGTGCACCATCAGCACCTTCCGCGGCAGCCGATATCGCTCCTGCACGTACTCGAGCACGTCGATCGCGTCGTTCACTTCATCGGCGCGCATCGTCCCGATGCGCTGACCAGGGACGCCGCCGTCTCCCATCGAGAATTCCGGGTCGAGCGCGAGATAAACGTCCGGCTCCTGCAGATAACGTGCGAGGTAGGAGAGCTCGGAGAGCACCGTCGAATGACCGGTCTGGACGTCCAGGATCAATTTGAAACCGGCTGCCCGCGCGGCGCGCAGCATGCGGTCGATCACCTCGTAGCTTTCACGACGACGATAGCGTCCATCACGACCTGGCTGCGGCTGGCCAATGATGCTCACGAGCTCGTACGCGGGGATCACCCGCTTCTGGGTAACAGCGGCGTAGGCGGCCGCCTGCTTCTTCAAACCGTCGGCGAGTGCCTCATTGTCGAGACGCCCCAGTATTCCCATCCGCTGCGACCATGGGTTGCCATACCAGGTGACGAGAAGATTGTGATCGAGAAATGACGCTGGATCGTCCGCGGGTGCCGGCGTAACGCTTTTTTCCGCACCCGCAGGCGCCGGCGGAGGCGCAGGCGCCGCTCCCGAAGCCGCGGCAGCAATGACCGTGATTGAGAGCAGTGCGAGGACTACGATGGATGAGAGTGCCCGGCGCATCCGTATCGATTGGGCAAGCTCTGTTCCTGTCTCTTCCGTAGCGGTGAAGTCGAGATAGGCGGGAGATTCGCAGGTTGAATGTCAGGCCGCGCGTGTGAAGGTGGGTCGACGGAATTCCAAAAGCGTTAGGCGATTACGGCCTCGTAATTCTCAGTCAACGCCGTTCACCCTCACACTGCCTTCAATGTCTAGAGAAAACAGGAGAAAGAAGAAGGGAGAAAAGACAAGAAATTATTCTCCTTTCTCCTGTTGATCTCTTGGTACGAATGCAGCGTGACGGTTACGGATGCTGACGATTGATCAGTGTTGCAGCGTCGGCCGTACGATCCCGAGTTTGCGCATCCGGAACTGCAGCGTCGATCGCTTGACGCCCAGTCGCGCTGCGGCGCCGTTTGGCCCCGCGATCACCCAGTTGGTTCTCTCGAGCGCCGCGATGATGTGCCGGCGATCGGCGTCTTCCAATGTCTGGCTCTCGAGGTCCTCTGCAGCGCGGGCGATTTGTGCGCCCCGCACCGCCGATGGCGCGGTCCGGGATCCGTTCAACGCTCCCACCGGCACCTCGAGGGTAAGGCCGGTCGACAGAATGACGGCGCGTTCGATGAGGTTCTGCAGTTCGCGAATGTTCCCCGGCCAGTCGTAGCGCGTCAACGACTCCATCGTCTCGCTCGGGATGTTTTCGATGTTCCGCTTCATGCGTCTCGCGAATTGCTGCGCGAAGTGGCGCACGAGCATCGGAATGTCCTCACGCCTATCGCGCAGCGGCGGCACGGTAATGGGGAACACGTTCAGCCGATAGAAGAGGTCCTGCCGGAACTTCTGTTCATCGGCGAGCGCGGCCAGATCGCGATTGGTTGCGGCGATCAGCCGCGCATCGGTGCGAAGCGTGCGCGTGCTGCCGAGGCGCTCGAACTCGCGCTCCTGTAACACGCGGAGCAGCTTTGGCTGCAGCTCCAGCGGAATCTCGCCGACCTCGTCGAGAAACACGGTGCCGCGGTTCGCCAGCTCGAATCGACCAATTCGCTGAGCGATGGCCCCGGTGAATGCGCCCTTTTCGTGACCGAACAGCTCACTCTCGAGGAGCCCGGTCGGAATGGCCGCGCAATTCAACTTGACGAAGGCATGATCTTGACGGCCGCTCAATTGATGGATGGCCCGCGCCACGAGTTCCTTGCCCGATCCCGTCTCGCCCGAGATCAAGACGGTTGAATCGGTCGGCGCGACGGTCTGGATTTCCTTCAGCACTCGAGCCAGCGCGGCGCTTCGGCCGATGATTTCGTCGAACTGATAGTCGCTCCGGATTTCATCTTCGAGGTACAGCTTTTCTCTCGCAAGCTGCGCGTTCAACTGCTCGATTCGTTCGTACGACACGGCGTTACGCAGTGCGATCGCAATCTGGCCGGCCACTCGCGTCAGCAGCGGAAAGTGATCGTCGGAGAACGCGGAGTGGCTGAACGCGCCGAGGTTCAGCGTGCCCAGAATTCCGTGCGCGGTCGCCAGCGGCACGATGCATGCGGTGTTGATGCCGCGGGCCCGGATGAACGCGCTCTCCGGAAATTCGTCGAGATCGGATGGTAAAAAAATACGCGGCTTGCCGCTCTTGAAGACGTAGCCGGACACCGATCCATCGAGCGTGCTGTCTGTGGGCATCGGCACAGTCGATCGATCGCAGAAATCGTCGGGCGCATCGCAGACGTGATGACGCAACACGCCGGCCTCCTGATCGTACAGGCTCAGCGCTGCCACGTCCGCGCTGACGCAGCGGCGCAGCGCCGGCGCGACCGCGCGAAAGAGCTCACGCGTATCCAGATGGGTCACCACAGCGTTGGTCACGTCGAGCAGCAGATCCAGTTGATCGCGCTCGCGCTCCAGGACGACGAGGAGATCGGTTAGTTCGGCATTGGACGCCAGCACGGTGGCGACGTCGACCATTCGAGATGCGCGCTCATCGAACACATCAAATTCATCGCTGACGCTTTTCATAACGGCTTTCTTCAACGCTTGCTTCTCGCTCGCAACTGGCTTCGCAGCTGTGCTGATTTGCTGATGGAGAGTCGACGTTCCCGCGGCACTTTCTAACGGCCCGCTCACCTATCTCATAGTCGGCCGACCCTGTCCCTGATCGACATACCAGGTTCTCAGTGAACTAAGACGCAAACCATCTGTGAAAGGTGCCAACGGATTGGCAGGTGCCAGCATGCCGGCGGCTTTTGTGTTGGCACTCACGGTTGTACCTCGCACACCTGCCGCGCTGCAAGTGCCATCGAGTGATGACGTTACCGATTGGTCTGCAGTTCCGCCGAAGGGCGGCACGATCGTCGCTCCAACCCACGGAAGAAGACGGCCCACGCCGCGGATCAACACGGCCCACGCCGCGGATCAACACGGATTGACACGGATTTAAGGCCACCCAATGTTCCGAATTACCACACGCGGCGGCGACGGCGAGCTGGTGCTGACGCTCGAGGGCAATCTGACGGGGGCATGCGCCGAGGAACTCGATACCTGCTGGCAGACGGTCGTCGCGGCTGCGCCCGGCGCTCAGTTGCGGGTCGATCTGAGCGGCCTGTGCCGTGTTGACGCCGACGGACGCGCAGTGCTCAGCGCGATGCATCGGGCCGGCGCGCGACTCGTTGCCCGCGGATGTGTCATGCCGGTGCTGGTTCGAGAAATTGCTGAAGCGAATCAGAAGGTTCTGATTGCTGAGTGCTGAATGTTGATTGCAAGAACGAAGGCCCGAAGGAGTACGAAGGTGTTCAGATTCAGTCGCGTCTCGTTTGTGTTGATCGTCGCATCGCTCGCGACCGCGTGCACATTGGGACGAAATTATCAGCGACCGGCGGTCCAGACGCCGGCTGCATATCGATCGGGACAAGCCACAACAGCATCGCTCGCCGATCTGCAATGGTTCGAGTTGTTCCGCGACGAGACGCTCACCAATCTGGTCAAGACTGCGCTTCAAGAAAACTTCGAACTGCGCATCGCGGCGCAGCGGGTTCTCCAGGCCCGCGCCGCGTATGGAATCACCCAGGCTGGGCAGTGGCCCACGGTTGATGCCTCAGCCGACATCATTGCGGCCCGGTCATCGCAGGTCGGCGCGAACCGCGGAGTACCGGCGGGCACCAGCACCGACGTGAGCTATGCGCAGGCAGGGTTCCGCCTGGGGTGGGAGTTGGACGTCTGGGGACGTCTCCGCCGCCTCAACGAAGCCGCGCGCGCGCAGTATCTCGCAACTGAAGAAGGGCGTCGCGGTGTCGTGACGACGCTGGTCGCAGATGTCAGTCAGACGTATCTGGCCGTGCGCGCGCTCGATCTCGAGCTGGAGATCGCGACACGGACGCGAGACGTCGCGATCGATAACCTGCGGCTGGTCGAGGCCCGCCGCGCCAGCGGCGTCGCCAGCGGTCTCGATGTCCGCCAGGCGGAGCAACTGCTCTACACGGCCACAGGACAGATCGCGAGCATCGAGCGCGAGATCGCGCTCGCCGAGAATGCGCTCAGTCTCCTGTTGGGACACGTTCCAGGTGACATTCCACGTGGGCGACCGCTCGAGGCGTTGCAAGCGCCGCCGACGGTGCCCGCAGGGCTTCCATCTTCGCTGCTCGAGCGCCGTCCGGACATCCGCCGGGCAGAGCAGGAGTTGATCGCCGCAAATGCACAGATCGGCGCGGCAAAAGCGGACTACTTCCCGCGCATCACGCTGACCGGCTTCTTCGGCGCACAGAGCCGACAACTGTCGGATCTCCTCAGTGGTCCGGCGGTGTTGGCCAGCGCCGGCCTCGGGGCTGCGGTGCCACTCTTCAACGCCGGTCGCACGCGCAACAACGTCCGGTTGACCGAAGCGATCCATGGCGAGGCGCTCGTCAATTATCAGCGCGCCATATACAGCGCGTTTCGTGACGTGTCGGACGGACTCGCCGGATATGCGAAGACGAACGAGCAGCGCATCGAGCAGGAACATCTCGTCGACACGCTCACCGCCTCCGCGCAGCTCGCGACACAGCGATACCAGGGCGGTCTGGACAGCTACCTGCCGGTGCTCGACGCACGGAGAAATCTGTTTCAGGGTGAGCTCGATCTCGCACGCCTGCGGCAGCAGGAGCTCGGCTCGCTCGTTCAACTCTACCGGGCGTTGGGTGGCGGCTGGACGCCGAACAGCTGATCGAAACAGGGCGAAACGCCCGCGCCGGATGAAATGGAAAGCGAACTGGCCTAGACGCGAGTAATCAACGAGGAATAAATATGGCGAAGCGAATGATTCTGATGGCGGTCGTGATGATTGCCATCATTGCGGGTCTCGGGTTCGTGAAGTTCAAGCAGTTCCAGGCGATGGCGGCACAGTTTGCGGCAATGCAGCCGCCACCCGACGCGGTCACGACGATCATCGCGGCACAAGAGGAATGGCCGGCAACGCTGAACGCGATTGGAACGGTAGCTGCCGTGCAGGGAGTGACCGTGAGCGCTGACCTGCCCGGCGTTGTCGACCGCATATCGTTCGACTCCGGCAGGTCGGTTCAGAAGGGCGACATCCTCGTGCAGCTCGATACGCGGCAGGAGCAGGCGCAGCTTGCCGGCGCGGAGTCGCAGCTGCAACTGGCGCGGCTCAACCACGAACGCATGAAGGGCCTCGTGCAGCAGGACGCGGTCTCGCGCGCGGAGTACGACACGGCGGCGGCCGCGCAACAGCAAGCGGAAGCGAAACTGAGCGAGATCCGCGCGACGATCGAACGAAAGACGATCCGCGCACCGTTCTCGGGAGCACTCGGGATTCGACAGGTCAATCTCGGTCAGTATCTGACCGCCGGAGCGCCGATCGTTCCGCTGCAATCGCTCGATCCGATCTATGTCAACTTCGCCGTGCCTCAGCAGAACGGCAGCCAGATGCGGGTCGGACGGACGATTCGCGTCAGCTCCAATGAACCGGGCGGCGGCGAGTTCACCGGGCGCATCAGCGCGCTTGACTCCGTGATCGATCAGGCAACACGAAACGTGCAGGTGCAGGCGACGCTGCCGAACTCGGGCGCACGGCTTCGCCCGGGGATGTTCGTGCAGGCGCAGGTCATCCTCGGCGCCGCCCAGCGCGTCATCGCGCTCCCTGCGTCTTCGATCAACTACGCGCCTTACGGCGACTCGGTGTTCGTCGTCGGCGACATGAAGAACGAACGCGGGCAGCCATATCGCGGCGTTCGGCAGCAAGTCGTGAAGCTTGGAGCCGCGCGCGGCGATCAGATCGCGGTGCTGTCCGGCATCACGCCTGGAGAGGAAATCGTCACGTCGGGAGTGTTCAAGCTGCGCAACGGCGCACCGATTCAGGTGAACAACAGCGTGCAGCCTGCGAACAGCGCAACTCCACAGACGGAAGACAGGTGATCTCAGGGCTCAGGGCTCAGGGCTCAGAGCGAAAGCGCCTGCGGCCCGCGCGAGGCGCGAGGCCGCCGAGCGCGAGCGAGCGGGGGTGGGGCCCCGCGAGCAGTAAGTAAAGCAGACAAGGAACTCATATGCGTTTCACAGACCTATTCATAAAGCGGCCGGTTCTGGCGATCGTCGTCAATCTGGTCATTCTCATCGCCGGACTGCAGTCGATCCGCGCGTTGAGCGTGCGGCAGTATCCGCGGAGCGACATCGCGGTCATCAGAGTTTCGACCGTATACGTCGGAGCGAATGCGGATCTCGTGCGAGGCTTCATCTCCACCCCGCTCGAACGAGTGATCGCGAGCGCTGATGGTATCGACTACATGGAGTCGTCGAGCGCGCAGGGAATCAGCACTATCACTGTCCACCTGACGCTCAACTACGACACCAATGCCGCACTGACGCAGATTCAGGCCAAGGTTGCCCAGGTCCGCAATCAGCTGCCGCCCGAAGCGGAAGCGCCGGTTATCGAGATGGAGACCGCGGACGCCCAGTTCGCGGCCATGTACCTCGGCTTCTCGTCGGCGGATCTGGATCAGAACCAGATCACCGACTACCTGACGCGCGTCGTCCAGCCGAAGCTGAGCGCGATCAGCGGCGTGCAGCGCGCCGACATCCTGGGCGATCGCACGTTCGCCATGCGGATCTGGATGAAGCCCGAAAAGATGGCGGCGCTCGGAATCGCGCCGTCGGCTGTTCGCGAGGCGCTTGGGCGCAACAACTATCTGTCGGCGCTGGGCAAGACGAAAGGTTCGATGGTGTCGGTGAACCTCGTTGCCAACACCGATCTGAAGACGCCCGAGGAGTTTCGTCAACTGGTCGTCAAAGAAGAGAACGGCGTGATCGTGCGGCTTGGTGAGATTGCCGACGTCGTCCTCGGCTCGGAAAACTACGACCAGGAGGTGCGCTTTAACGGCGAAGGGGCGACGTTCATGGGCATCTGGGTCCTGCCGACGGCCAACACACTCGACGTCATCAAGAAGGTCCGCAGCGAGATTCCCGGAATAAAGGCACAACTGCCGGCGGGCGTCAAAGTTGGTATTCCGTACGATTCGACCGAGTACATCCAGGATGCGATCAGCGAGGTGCTCAGGACGCTGACAGAAACGCTGCTCATCGTCGTCGTGGTCATCTTCCTCTTCCTCGGATCGCTGCGCGCG
>Ga0170475_118511335_pt1 | contig 11246 bp, 10 predicted proteins | sample Soicark_Litter_5_FD_111474 | JGI IMG/M metagenome (GOLD analysis project Ga0170475, IMG submission 111474) | Avena fatua rhizosphere microbial communities from Hopland, California, USA. Combined Assembly of 48 SPs | reverse complement strand
CGGGCCGGACCCGGGCCCGCTATCTGATGCTGAGCCTGCTCGCCAAGGCGCGGGAGAAGCAGGTCGGGGTGCCGAGCCTGCGCAGCACCGACTACATCAACACCATTCCGACAGAATCCGAGCCGTTCTTTCCCGGTGACGAGGAGATCGAGCGCCGTTACCGGAACTGGATCCGCTGGAACGCCGCGATGATGGTGCACCGCGCACAGCGGCCCGGTGTCGGCGTCGGCGGCCACATCTCCACCTACGCGTCGTCGGCAAGCCTCTACGAGGTGGGCTACAACCATTTCTTCCGGGGCAAGAGCCACCCGGGCGGAGGCGACCACGTCTTCTTCCAGGGACATGCCTCACCGGGGATGTACGCCCGCGCTTTTCTGGAGGGCCGGCTGTCGACCGACAAGTTGGACGGTTTCCGGCAGGAGGTCTCCCACCCGGGAGGTGGTCTGCCGTCCTACCCGCACCCCCGGTTGATGCCGAATTTCTGGGAGTACCCGACGGTGTCGATGGGCCTCGGCCCGATGAACGCCATCGCGCAGGCGCGGGTCAACCGGTACCTGCACCACCGCGGCATCAAGGACACGTCGCAACAACATGTCTGGGCGTTCCTCGGCGACGGCGAGCTGGACGAGGTCGAGTCCCGCGGCCTCGTCCACCTGCCCGCGATCGACGGGCTGGACAACCTGACCTTCGTCATCAACTGCAATTTGCAGCGTCTCGACGGCCCGGTCCGCGGTAACGGGAAGATCATCCAGGAACTGGAGTCCTTCTTCCGCGGCGCGGGCTGGAACGTCATCAAGGTGGTCTGGGGACGGGAATGGGATGCGCTGCTGCGGGCGGACAAGGACGGCGCGCTGGTGAACCTGATGAACACCACGCCGGACGGCGACTACCAGACCTACAAGGCCAATGACGGCGCTTATGTGCGTGAGCACTTCTTCGGCCGGGATCCGCGGACCAAGGCGATGGCGCAGGGCATGTCGGACGACGAGATCTGGGCTCTGAAGCGGGGCGGTCATGACTACCGGAAGGTGCACGCCGCCTATCACGCGGCCATCCATCATGTCGGGCAGCCGACTGTGATCCTTGCCAAGACGATCAAGGGCTTCCACCTCGGTTCTTCCTTCGAGGGCAGGAATGCCACCCACCAGATGAAGAAGCTGACCTGGCGAACCTGAAGGAGTTCCGGGACGAGCTGCACATCCCGATCAGCGACGCCCAGCTCGAGGCCGATCCGTATCAGCCGCCGTACTACCACCCGGGCGACGATGCACCCGAGATCGAGTACCTGCAGGAACGCCGGGCCCGGCTGGGCGGTTACGTCCCGGAGCGGCGGGGGTCCGCCAAGCCACTCCAGCTGCCCCGCGACGAGAGCTACCAGGTGCTGGCCAGAGGATCCGGGAAGCAGGAGATCGCCACGACGATGGCCTTCGTCCGGCTGGTGCGCGACCTCTTCAAGGATCCCGAAATCGGCAAGCGGATCGTTCCGATCATTCCGGACGAGGCCCGCACCTTTGGAATGGACTCGTTCTTCCCGTCACAGAAGATCTACAACCCCGCCGGGCAGCTGTACACGGCCGTGGACGCCAACCTGATGCTCGCCTACAAGGAATCCGAGCAGGGCGTGATCCTGCACGAGGGCATCAACGAAGCCGGTTCGGTCGCCACCTTCACCGCCGTCGGCAGCAGCTACGCGACGCACGGCCAGCCGATGATCCCGATGTACATCTTCTATTCGATGTTCGGGTTCCAGCGGACCGGCGACGGCTTCTGGGCGGCAGGCGACCAGATGTGCCGTGGCTTCGTGCTGGGCGCCACCGCGGGACGGACCACACTGACCGGCGAGGGTCTGCAGCACGCCGACGGCCATTCGCACCTACTCGCCGCCACCCAGCCGCACGTCGTCGCCTACGACCCGGCCTACGGCTACGAGATCGGCCACATCGTCAAGGACGGTTTGCGCCGCATGTACGGCGGCCCGGACGCTTCGGGCTCCGGTGTCACCGCGTCCGCCGGGGAATTCGGCGGCGAGGACGTCTTCTACTACATCACGCTCTACAACGAGCCATATGTACAGCCCGCCCAGCCAGCGAATCTCGACGTCGACGGCCTGCTCAAGGGCATGTATCTGCTCGCCCCGGCCACGGAGACCGAGGGTAAAGCGAGGGCGCAGCTGCTCGCTTCAGGCGTGGGCGTCCGCTGGGCCTTGGAGGCACAGGAGCTGCTGCGCGAGGACTGGGACGTCGCGGCCGATGTCTGGTCGGTGACCAGCTGGACCGAACTGCGGCGCAACGGCGACGAGATCGAGCGGGCGAAGCTCCTGGATCCGTCCGGCGGCCATCCAGAGCCTTACGTCACCACCGCGCTGGGCGGCCGGCCCGGGCCTGTCATCGCGACCAGCGACTACCAGCGGGCGGTGCAGAACCAGATCGCGCCGTGGGTACCGGGTGAATTCGTGGCCCTCGGCGCCGATGGGTTCGGATTCTCGGACACGCGGGCGGCCGCCAGGCGTTATTTCCTCATCGACGGCCCGTCGATGGCGGTGGCCACCCTGGCCGCCCTGGAACGCACCGGCGGTTATCGGGCCGGCGCTGCCGCGGAAGCCGTCGAGCCGTACCGACTCTCCGACGTCAGGGCCGGGACCTCGGGTAATGCCGGTGGCGAGTCGTGATCAAGGATCAGCGCGACGGTCCTGAAACTGCTCGATCCAGGATCTAGCCAGGACAATAGACGCACGGTATCTTTACCGCGTTGTTGCTCTAGTCCTCCTCGCCGGTGCACCCGCAGGGGATCAGGCGCATCGCCTCGGTCGGGGAACGGCACCGATCGGGGTTTTCCACCTCGCGGAGAATTCCGCGCACAACGCTCGAGGAGAGCAAGCATGGCGCAGGGCACGGTCAAGTGGTTCAACGCGGAGAAGGGCTACGGCTTCATCTCCCCCGACGACGGTTCAGGTGACGTCTTCGTGCATTACTCCGCAATCGGCGGATCCGGCTACAAGTCGCTCGAGGAAAGCCAGCGGGTGACCTTCGAGGTCGAACAGTCACCGAAGGGTCCGCAGGCAACCAACGTCACTCCGGAATAGTCCGGTCGACTGAAAGGGCTGGTACCGCTCCCCGCGGTACCAGCCCTTTTCTGCTGCCTGCCCATGGCACGCTGGTGAGGTGAAGCCGGCCAACGTCGTTGTTTCTGCGGACAGGGGCGCGGCGATCAGCGAGGCGACACTGCGGAAGGTGGAGCGGGCGGGGAGTGCCCTCGCCACCCGCTCCGTCGCGCTGATGGACGAGCGGCTGCCGTGGTTCCGGACCCTGCCGGCGCAGCAGCGCAGTTGGGTCACTCTGGTCGCCCAAGCAGGCATCGCCGGCTACGTGGGCTGGGCGACGGGCGGGCTCGACGGCTTCAAGCTGACCGAAGCGGTATTCGGCTCGGCGCCCCGCGATCTGGTCCGCAGTGTCTCGCTGCGCCGGACCGTCGAACTCGTTCGGATAGCCATTTCCGTCGCGGAAGAGCACCTGCCGGCATTGGGCGCGACGCCGGCGGAGTCAGCCGCACTTGCCGATTCCCTACTGCGTTACTCACGGGAAGTGGCGTTCTCCGCGGCTGGTGTGTACGCCGCCGCCGCGGAGTCGCGGGGTGCGTGGGACCAACGGCTGGAAGCCCTCGTGGTCGACAGCATCGTGCGCGGCGAGGGCGGGGATTCGCTGGCTTCCAGGGCCGCCGCCCTGAACTGGGACTTCTCCGGGCCGGTCATGGTGGTGGTCGGCTTTCCGGCCGGTGCGGATGCGATCAGGCCGGGCCCGGCGGCCGCCGAGCGTACCGGGCAGTCGGTGGTCATCGCCGGTACGGCCGAGCGGGCGGCAGACCTGGGCATCGCTGCCCTCGCAGGTCTGCACGCCGACCGGCTCATCGTGGTGCTTTCCGCGCCGGAGCAGCAAACGCTGATCGACGGTGTGGATGCACTGTTGGACATCTTCGGCCCCGGACCGGTGATCCACGGCCGGATCGGGACCGGCCTGTCCGGTGCCATGTCGTCGGCCAGACTGGCGCTGTCCGGCATGAGGGCGGTGGCGGCCTGGCCGGCAGCACCGCGGGGCATCGATGCCGACGAACTGCTCGCCGAGCGCGTCCTGATGGGAGACCCCGAGGCGAGGGAGCAGCTCCAGCGGAACGTCTACGGGCCATTGATCGCGGCCGGTGAGCCGTTCGCGGTGACGCTGGAGACATTCCTTGCCGCCGGTGGTGCCCTTGAGCCGGCCGCCAGGCTGTTGTTCGTGCACGCGAATACAGTTCGCTATCGGCTCCGCCGCATCACCGAGATCACCGGCCTGGACCCGACCCGGAGCCGGGACTCATTCGCCCTGCAGATCGCGATGGCGCTGGGTCGATTGGACGCAACACGCTGACGTTGTCGCCGACGGCCGGCGCCGAGTCTCGGGGCTTTTGGCCAATTACGCACCTGCATTAGTAGCTTTCCTACAAATACCTGACAGGGACTTGGTGGCCGGGATGCCCGCCAGCCCGGCACCGCGCGTGGTTGGCTCGTATTCGTGCTGGCTATCCTTGCCCCCGGACAGGGGTCCCAGAAACCAGGAATGCTGATCCCCTGGTTGGCGATCGAAGGAGTGTCGGCACGCGCGGACGAGTTCGGCCGCGCCGCCGGCCTTGACCTCGTCCGGCTGGGCAGTACCGCGGACGCCGAAGAGATCAAGGATACTGCGGTCACCCAGCCGCTGGTGGTCGCCACGGCGCTGTTGGCCGCTGGCCTGCTGGACCTGCCCGACGAGGCCCTCACCGCGGGTCACTCGGTCGGCGAGTTGGCATCGGCCGCGGTAGCCGGTGTGATCGACCCGCGGACGGCCGTCCGGATCGCTGCTGCGCGGGGTGCGGCGATGGGTGCGGCCTGTGCGATCACGCCGACGTCCATGTCCGCGGTTCTCGGTGGCGACACGGATACCGTGCTGGCCGCGCTGGCGGATCTGTCGTTGGTCGGTGCCAACGTGAACGGCGGCGGTCAGATCGTCGCCGCCGGTGCTTCCGGCGCACTGGCGGAACTCGCAGCACATCCGCCAGCCGGGTCCAGGATCATCCCGCTGCCGGTGGCCGGGGCATTCCATACGCCGTTCATGGACAGCGCCCAAGAGAGTCTGGCCGGTGTGTTGGCCGAACTGACGGCTGCCGATCCGGTTCGTCCGCTGCTGACGAATTCCGACGGCAGCGTCGTGACGTCCGGCCGGACCTACCTGGAGCTCTTGATCTCGCAGGTGACACGGCCGGTGCGCTGGGACGCATGCATGGCGACGATGGGACGCCTCGGCGTCACCGGCGTCCTCGAACTTCCGCCGGCCGGCACTCTGGTCGGCCTGGTCAAGCGTGATCTGAAGGGTGTGGCGACGTTGGCATTGAGAACTCCCGACGACCTCGACAAGGCCGTGGCCTTCCTGGCCGAGCACAGCGAGGTGTCCGCATGAGTGCAGTCCGAATTAGGCACCCTGCGACCGTCGCCGGCTCGAGAATCGTCGGGCTCGGTCACTACCGTCCGGAACGGATCGTGACGAACGACGAGTTGTCGCAGCTGATGGACACCAATGACCAGTGGATCCAGAGCCGGGTAGGCATCGCCGAACGGCATTTCGCCGGTGAAAAGGACACTGTCTCGTCGATGGGCGCCATTGCCGGCGGTAAGGCACTGGCGGATTCCGGCCTGGAACCCGCCGACATCGATACCGTCATCGTGGCGTCCTGTACGACCGAGACCCAAGTGCCACACAGCTCCACCCAGGTGGCCGCGGCCCTGTCCATCCACGCACCCGGTTCGTTCGACCTCAACGCCGCCTGTGCGGGCTTCTGCTATGCACTGGCCGCCGCCGACCATGCCATCCGTGCGGGCAGCGCGCGAAATGTGCTCGTCGTCGGTTCCGAGAAACTCACCGCCTGGACCGATCCGGTGGACCGCGCCACCGCCATCATCTTCGGCGACGGTGCCGGTGCGGCCGTCGTGTCGGCCGCCGACGAACCGGGGATCGGACCGGTGACCTGGGGCAGCGACGAGACTCAGACCCAGGCCATCCGGATCGAAACGCGCGATGCCCGATTCATCCAGGAAGGGCAGGCCGTGTTCCGGTGGGCGACCAGCGTCATCGCCCCGGTCGCGGTCGAGGCGGTGGAACTGGCGGGGCTCTCGCTGGCCGATGTCGACGTGCTGGTGACACATCAGGCGAATCTGCGGATCGTGGAGGCGATCGCGAAGAAGCTCGTCGCGGCGGGAGCCCGTACTGATCTTCGAGTGGCCAAGGACATCGTGACGTCCGGCAATACGTCGTCCGCCTCCATCCCGATGGCTCTGGACCGGATGCGAGAAGCCGGCGAGGTGTCGCCCGGCGAACTGGTGCTCGCCGTCGGCTTCGGCGCCGGGCTGACGTACGCCGGTCAGGTATTCACCTGCCCATGACCCGACCGACGCGCTCCGCCGCAGAACCGGCAGCCGAGCTGAGGCACAATTCGCCCTGAGCTCGACGCCGACTGACGTCAGAACCGTCTCTCCAGTCCAGACCTGAACCGGAGAAAGACAGTTATCAGTCGAGCCAGCGCCTTCCGGAGCCCCGGAAGGAACATCACCACCGAAAGGAACCACCGTGAGCAACGAGGACACTCTCACCGGCCTCGGCGAGATCGTCGAAGAGGTCGCCGGCGTCCCGGCCGCCGATGTGACCGCCGACAAGTCCTTCACCGACGACCTGGACATCGACTCGCTGTCGATGGTCGAGATCGCGGTTCAGGCAGAGGACAAGTTCGGTGTGAAGATCCCGGACGACGAACTGGCCAAGCTCAAGACCGTGGGTGACGCCGTCACGTACATCGAGGCCAACAAGGCATGAGCGAGCATCGCCGCTCGGCTCGGGAGAGCCTGAAAGCAGGGAGCGGAGCGAATGTAGAGCCGAGCGCCTGCGCGAGGGTCGAGGGAGTGTTATGACGGAGGAGATTGCATGACAACCGACCACGACGTCGTCGTCACCGGGATCGGGGCGACCACGCCGATCGGCGGCACGGCACCGGACACCTGGCAGGCAATGCTCGACGGCCGGATCGGCGTCACCGCCAACACCGCGCCGTGGGTGGAGAAATTCGCCCTCCCGGTAGCCATCCATGCCCCGCTCGCCGTCGAGCCCACGGAGATACTGCCGCGGGTCGAGGCCCGGCGGCTGGACCGCAGCCAGCAGGTGGCGCTGGTCGCCGCCCGCGAAGCGTGGGCGGACGCCGGTGCACCGGAGGTCGACCCCGAGCGAATCGGCGTCGTGGTCGGAACCGGTATCGGAGGCGCCCTCACCCTGCTCGGACAGGACGACGTCCTGGAACAGTCGGGGCTGGGCAAGGTGGCCGTGATGACCATCCCCATGCTCATGCCCAACGGTCCTGCCGCGGCCGTCGGTCTGTGGGTCAAGGCCCGCGGCGGCGTTCACGCTCCGGTGGCGGCATGCGCGGCGGGAGCCGAAGGCATGGCGTGGGCCTACACCCTGATCAAGGCGGGCGAGATCGACATCGCCATCGCGGGTGGGGCCGAGGCGTGCATCCACCAGCTACCGGTAGCCGGCTTCTCGCAGATGCGGGCCATGAGTACTCGCAATGACGACCCGGAAACCGCATCACGACCCTTCGACACCGGCCGCGACGGGTTCGTCCTCGGTGAGGGCGCAGGCGTCATGGTGCTGGAGCGGCGCGACCATGCGGTGGCCCGTGGCGCGGAGATCTACGGAACGTTGGCCGGCATCGGCATGTCCAACGACGCCTTCCACATCACGGCTCCCGAGCCGGATGGCGAGGGAGGCAGCCGGGCCATCGCCAAGGCGCTCCGATCCGCCGGCCTGTCCAAGTCCGAGATCGGCCATGTCAACGCGCACGCCACGTCAACTCCCGTTGGCGACATCGCCGAGGCCAAGACGATCCGGAGAGCGATCGGCGACCACGCGGTGGTCACCGCGACGAAGTCGATGACCGGCCACATGCTCGGCGCTTCGGGGGCAGTCGAGGCAATTGCGACCCTGCTGGCGGTCCGGGACGGCATCGTGCCGGGAACCCGCAACGTCTTCGACCTCGACCCGGCGATCGAACTCGACGTCGCCACCGAAACTCGCAAGGTGGAGCTGGCCGCGGCGGTCAACGATTCCTTCGGGTTCGGCGGGCACAACGTCGCATTGGTCTTCACCAGGTAAGTGCCGCTGCCGGACTGTGCCCGGTCCGGCCGCAACCGATCCATTCGACCCGATGTCCAGCTCCGGCCGGTCACGTCGGGATGTCAGGAGCAAGTGTGACTACTACCGCCGACCATCCCATCCAGGCCGTGCAGGGCCCGCGCAAGCTGGACTTCCGCGAGCCGGAGATCAGGCTGGCGAAGCTGCTCGACCCGGACACAGTCGTGCCGCTGCACGGGACCGACACCTCCGGTGTGTCGATCGTCCGTGGCCGGATCGACGGCGCCAAGGTGGTCGCCTACTGCACGGACGGCACGCGCATGGGCGGCGCGATGGGATCTGCCGGCTGTCGGCACATCGTGGACGCGATCGACGCGGCGATCCGGGAACGCATCCCCGTGATCGGAATATGGCATTCCGGTGGCGCCCGGCTGGCCGAAGGTGTGGAAGCGCTGGACGGTGTGGGCCAGGTGTTCGCCGCAATGGTGCGGGCTTCCGGACGGGTTCCGCAGATCTCCGTGGTGCTCGGTCCGGCGGCCGGTGGCGCCGCCTACGGGCCGGCGCTGACCGATGTGGTGATCATGGCGCCCGAGGGCCGGATCTTCGTGACGGGCCCGGATGTCGTCCGGTCGGTGACCGGTGAACAGGTCGACATGGAGGCTCTCGGCGGCCCGTCGGCGCACGGCCGGAAGTCCGGTGTCGTGCACATCGTCTCGACATCGGAGGACGACGCCTACGTCCGCGCCCGCAGAGTGTCCAGCCTGTTCTCGCGGCCCGGCATCGCCGGCGTCGCCGGTATGGCCGACGATCCGGAACTCGCGCACGTGCTTCCCGAGCAGCGCAATCGGGCGTACAACGTCAAGCCGGTGATCGACAAGATCCTGGACGAGCCGATGGAGGAACTGCAAGCCCGCTGGGCACCCAACATCGTGATCGGCCTCGGCCGCCTCGCCGGCCGGAGCGTCGGCGTGATCGCCAACAACCCGCTGCGACTCGGTGGCTGCCTTGACTCCACGTCAGCGGAGAAGGCTTCGCGATTCGTCCGGATGTGCGATTCGTTCGGCATCCCGCTGCTGGTCATCGTGGACGTTCCCGGTTACCTTCCCGGTGTCGGCCAGGAATGGGACGGGGTGGTGCGCCGCGGCGCAAAGCTGCTGCACGCCTTCGCCGAGGCCGTCGTACCCCGAGTCACGCTGGTGACCCGGAAGGCATACGGCGGCGCCTACATCGCGATGAACTCGAAGGCCCTCGGCGCCACGGCTGTCTTCGCCTGGCCTGACGCGGAGATCGCGGTGATGGGTTCCAAGGCCGCAGTCGGGATTCTGCACAAGCGCAAGCTGGCGGCGGCCGCCGACGACGATCGGGAGGCGTTGCATGCGGCGCTCGCGATCGAGCACGAGAAGATCGCCGGCGGCGTGAACCGGGCCATCGAAATCGGTGTGGTCGACGAGGTCATCAGCCCTGCTGAAACGCGTCGACGCGTCGCCGAAGCACTGGCCTCCGCACCCGCGGGCCGGGGCGCCCACAGCAACATCCCGCTCTGACGTGCTTTTCGCGCACCGCGTCGCGATCCGCGCGAAATTTCGCACGTTTCGCCGGGATTATGGCGCCACGGTTCGACGGTTGATCAACATTCTTTCATCGTGACGCTGCCGGGCGCCGTGGAACCGATCACCAGGTGCCGGTTCTCCGTGTGGATGAGGTAGGTGACCGACCACATGATGCAGCCCACCGGCAGTTGCCTCGGTGCCAGATCCGGATCCTGCTGGGACGTGAAGCGGACCTGCACCCGGGGCGGATCCGCCCCGACCGGTCCCATCCAGATGTCGGAATCGACGGTCGTCGCGTAGGCCGCGAGCCAGTCCGAGCGGCTCTGCGCAGCACCTGACGCCCGCGACACCAGCGGCAGCCAGCCGCCGTAGTTGTGCTGATTGATCGCATCGAAATAGCCCTGCAGCAGCTGCTGCAGTTCAGCGGCACGCGGGCTGGCCGCGGCGGCCGGCGTCATCTGCACGGTGAGGTTCGTCGACGCTCGATCTTCTGTCGATGTGCTGACTTGCGGTGCGGCAGAGGTCGTTCCCGGAAGTGCCACCTGCGAAGAGGGAGCTACAGCGGCTGTGCGCCCCTTCTCCGAGATTGCGACCGCCGCTCCGGCGCCGACCACGAGCAATGTGACGAGGGCCGCCACGAGTCCGACGGTGAGCCTGGGACCGCGAAAGGACACGCAGTTCCCGCCCTCCGGTTATCACCCCTGCTTGTGCAGGAAGGTTTCTCTCTCGGAGAGAAGGACGCCTGACGGCGAGCCCGGTTGTGCTGCCGGCTACGGGGTTCGCCGGGTCAGCCGACCTGATGCAGCCAGGTCACCGGCGTGCCCTCGCCGGCGCGCCGGTACGCCTCCAACTCCGCGTCGACCTCGGATCCGATCGCGGTGGAGAGTGCATGCCGAAGGCCGTCGAGGCTGGTGGCACGGTCCATCAGGTAGCGGATCTGGCCCTCGCCGATGATGACGTCCCCATTGGCGGAGATCGCGGCACGCCACAGTGCACGGCCGGGCACGTAACAGACACGCTCGCCGTCGTTGCCAGAACTGGCGTCTTCGGTGATCTCGAATCGGAGCATCGGCCACGCCTTCAGCGCGGCCGCGATCCGGCCGGCGGCACCCGGTTCGCCGCGCCAGCCGACTTCCGCGCGCAGCTGTCCGGGAGATGCCGGCTGTGCCGTCCAGGACAGCGACACACGGCCGCCGAGTACACCAGATATCGCCCATTCGACGTGCGGGCAGATCGCCGCGGGCGCCGAATGCACGAAGATGACGCCCTGCGCCCTGGACACGCGGGTGCCGCTTGCATCACGAGTCGTCACAGTCCACCTCCGCTCCAGCTCCATCGTCTTCCCCAACGTGGATGCCGAACGGTTCGGTGTCGCGACTTCTTCACCTCACTGTGCACATTGTGCACGCTGGTACCAGCAAACGCCAGCGCTTGCAGCCACCGTCGCTCGACGACACTCGAACTGGCGCAGCACCACGATGGGACCGATCAATGGCAGTGGAGCACAGCGTCG
>Ga0170475_102999762_pt1 | contig 11246 bp, 7 predicted proteins | sample Soicark_Litter_5_FD_111474 | JGI IMG/M metagenome (GOLD analysis project Ga0170475, IMG submission 111474) | Avena fatua rhizosphere microbial communities from Hopland, California, USA. Combined Assembly of 48 SPs | reverse complement strand
GCAGGATCGGCACGCCGACGCCGCGGTGGCTCGCGGTCGTGTCGGGCGCGTTCAGCAGGACGACGTCGTTGATGCGCTCGCTGGTGGAGCCGCCGATGTCCTCCTGGGTGATGAAGTTCGCGGTCCGCAGGCGGTCCGGATTGCGCGGGTCGGTCGTCGGGAAGAGCTTGGCGACGAGTGCCAGCGACCGCATCCGGCCGCTCCGGGTCTCGGTGCAGCAGGTCGAGTAGCGGCCCACCACGAGCGCGGTGCTGCCGTTGGCGAAGTAGCCGCTGTAGCCGGTGTTCTCGGTGATGCGCCACTCGCCGAACAGACACACGCCGTTGGGATGCAGCAGGCGGCGGAAACCCGTCCGGTCGGTCCCCCATCGCAGATCGGCGTGCGAGTCGACGGTGCGATTGGCCGCCTGCTGAAAAAAGTGCGGGCGCGACAGCATGCCACGCAGCACGGTCCCCAGCGTGACGGCTTGAGTGGGCAGCGTGGCGCCGGCGCCCCCCCATGGCCGAACGTACGGATTCGCGAAGAGCGCCTCGCGCACCTCCGCGTACGACGATCCGGCATAGGCGCGGTCTTCGTCGGTCACCTGCTCCGTTCCGAAATCGTTATCGCTCACGGTGCTTCTCCATACAAACCGCATCGCGGGCGGTCGCGAACGCGTTCATCCGTGCCGCACTTGATACCGACGCTCGGGTGCGACATCATGCCGGCGCATCTGTTCGATCCTCGAGAGCTGTCATGGAGTTCGTCTTCCTGACATGCCCTGAGTGCGGTCCGTCTTCATGGTTGCGGCTGCCGAGGGGACGACGGTCAACTGACTTGGTATGTGGCGGGGGCATCATAGCTTCGATCTCGGCGATCCGCGGGATTATGTGACACCGAGAATGGCGATGAATGTGGCGGGCACGACGCAAAGCCAGCCGCTCATCCTCGACTTCCGTCCGGACGTCCGGGCGGCGCGGCCGAGAAGACAACCCGGTCCGCGCGTGAGTCGGCGTTCGATTCACGGCTGACGCGCCAGCCAGTCGGCAATCAGCACCGGCGTCCGCGGATCGCGATAGATCTTGCTGTGCTCCAATACAGACGGCTGTCCCGATTGTTCGATGAACGACATCTGATGGATCGGCCACACTCCCGGCGGCGTTTCCTCGACGCTCAGCTCGAGGTGAAAGATCGAGGCCGCGGCGTCCCAGCTGAAGAAGAAGCTCGCACCGGCCATTAACAGCCCGCACAGAAACATCAGGATGTCGTGAAGCGCCAAGCAGATCCAGAACAGCGCGATGAGCAGCGGGAAAGCAAAGACGCCCATGCCGAGGTCGATGGGCAGGAGTACCAGCACCATGGCAATGACCATGAGCGGGATCGTCCACACCGCAATGTTTCTGACTCCGACATCGAGGACGGTCTGCGCCTGGACCGCGGCCCATTGCGCCAGATGAATTCCCCCGAGCCAAGCCGACGCTTCGTCGCCGGCGCACCGCACGATGAGCAATGACGCCGGAAGTTTCCCGGACGTGCCTCCTGAGTACACGCGATCGAGCTTTTTCCACAGAATCGGCTTCAGCTTCTCCTTCTCCCAGTGAGCCGCCACCACGCTAACGAGCAACACCTGAGTCAGCTGGAACGCCGGACCGAGTGTAGGCGCCGCGAGCGCTCGCGGCAACAGCACCAATTCGAGCGCGATACCCGACAACCAGATCGCGCCATTCAGAAACCCTTCGAAGAGATCTGCACCATTCCGCCGAGGTCTCGAGTGGATGACCGGCGTCGACAGACAGACGACACCTGGCGCCTAGCGCTCGACATGCCCCCAGGCCTGAAGCGAGACGGCTCCACCATGACTGTGGCCGATCAGGAGTTGCCGGTGAGGCCGCATCGCTTATTCGGACCTGGTCCGCTCCGCCGAAGCCGGACGATGTCGCTGATGACCGATGTATTCTCGCCCCCGTACGAATGCCCAGCAAGCTGGCATCCCCCGATGACGTTGATGGCGGTCGATGAGTGCCCCGTCCTTGGCCGATACAAGTGCGGCTCGATGAAGTAGGCGCCCATTCAGCTGCCAGCCGGTACGATGCGAGCGTGTGCTCGGGACGATAGCCGCTCACGCCTCGGTGGCCCATAATTAAAGGTCGACCCGCGACGGGCTGGTACGCTGCGACCACCGCGCACGCAAAGAGCATGAGCCGCAGCATACCGTTACCGGACCGTTCCCCACGTTGAGCAGGACGTGCCGCGAATTCCCAGTCCGCATCGAAACCCGACACGTCCGACCGGTCCAGAAACGTGCGCCGCGCAGTAGTACGAGTGAGCCACACGACTTTGCGAACGCGGTTATGCTTCCTGCGTCAGGCGGCCGGCGATCCTTGCCGTGTTTGACCCAGCGAAGAGCCGGCGGTCGTTTCCTGACGTCGGCGAATTCAGTGGCTCGGATTACCAACCACGACTCTCTTCGACACAACTTTTGGCACTTGCGATCGTCGCTACGAGACGAATCTCGACATCAGGCGTCGATAAAGACACACCACCCAAGAATAATTGCAGTATATTTTTACATCCGGATTGAGTAACAGCCACGAGCTGCACTATCGCTCCTGGGCATCGTATCTTACAGCGATCGATTGGCCCCCGGCGTTTGTACGATCGGGGCGTGTCGAGTGCGGGTTGGGCTCAACTGGGAACACCGGCCACGGTCTTGAAGGGAGCGGTGGGCGCATGATGCGAGATTGTCAGGACGTCGTCGAGCCTGCCCTCTGAGCTGTCATATCCTACGGCAGATCTGAAAGCGCTCGGGTCTTCATGGTTTGTGTTATATGAAACATCGGGGTCGATCTATACTCAGCGAACATACGACCTTCTGGATGTAAACGAATGCTCATGCTGCGCCGGCAGATCATCTGTACCGGTGGGTTGCTCCGTGCTGCAAGCCGTCCCGGAGAGAGCGCGAGCTTGACTGGGACGTCCAACAGCCGGGCCGCGAAGGCTTTCGATTCTTTGGCTTCGTTGATCACGAAGGCCGATCTCATTCCCTCTACGTCGCGGGTGGGCGTGAGTGGCCGATCCTCCTGGTGGACGCACTGCGCGGCCTTCCCGAAGCAGACGTCACGACGACTATTAGCGAGTACCGCTTACCGTTCTGCCGCCGCTGATATTCGAAAAGCGTCGCGCCAACGATTCGCTTTCAACGACAACCGTCCGTCTACGGGCGGGCCCAATTCCACTGCGGTGCCGATAACCCGACGAGACCGCACGTGAACTCGTTCCTGAACACGATCCTGAGGGATCCAGTTGACGACGGCGCTACACCGTCCAGGTTTGGTCATGACCGGGACGGACAAGTGACGAGGTCATCGACGCGACAGCCTGTGGAGAGCCTTGTGCGTGACAGCGAGAACGCGGCCCGACTCCTTGCGCTCATGCTCTGTGTGATGTCCGCAACGCCGGTAGGGGCTCAAATCCCTGACCTGCCCGTCAGCCGCCTGGCACTGCCGCCATCCGTGATGTCGGATGATGCACCGCTAGAAGCCGCGTCGATCGGGAGCGCCGGCGGGCAAACGCTACTCGGCGCGACGCACACGCAGGACCCGTGGTCCGGACGTCCCGTCTGCGCGCCGATGTTCCTGAAAGCCGACTGGCAGCTCTCGTCGAAGCAGAGGGGCTGCAACTGGCTCCAGAACGGCGTGTTGTCGACGGGACGGATCTTCACTACCGTTGCGTCCACACTGTTTTCGATGGTACTGGACCTGCCATCGGAGCACGGCGACGGCTTTCGCGTGCGTTTCGGCCGCAAGTGGCTCCAGGGGGCGGCGGCGACGACGGGCGAGTATGTGGGATCGCTAATCGCGCACGAAGATCCGCGGGAGATCCCGCCGTACCTCGTGCTACGACCCACCGCTCCGCCCCGCGGCTTCTTCCCGCGATTCGGCGCTGCCGTTGCGCGCACCGTGATGAGCACTCAATGTGTCGATCCGTGCAGGGCGACAGACATTCGTAAGCGCATCGGCCTATCGCGCGTGCTCGGTGCCCTCGCGAGCGGCGTCACCGGCGCTGCGCTCAATCAGAACCAGGGGGGCACGGATGACTGGAACGCGCGTGCGTGGCACGGGACGCTGACGGCGTACGGGTCGGCGTTCGCGCATCAGTTGCTGAGCGAATTCAAACCAGAAGCGGCGCGGCTTGGTGGACGCCTGTTTCGGCTGTTCGGAGGTTCGTGATGAAGCTAGGGAGGCACGGAATCGTCGCGGTGCTGCTCGCGTCGACGCTGGGCGGGTGCGTCGCTGATCGCCAATATCGGCGAGGCGCGCCGGTCGTTTCCGAGAGTCTCAATGTTGGAGAGTTCGATCGGACGCAGACCGGCAACCTGTCGGGCCGGTACAGCCTCGCATTCATCGAGTTCGACGACAAGGGCCAGATGTTCGAGCCGGCACAATTGGATCGCGCCATCGCAGAGGTACGCCGCGCAAGGACATCGCGCGCCGGCGCGAAGCCGTCGATCGTGCTGTTCGTGCACGGATGGAAGAACAATGCGTCCGACGGCTCGGCCAATGTGTGGGGATTCAGGCAGGTGCTCGCCGGTCTGGCGCTGAATTCCACTCTAGGTGGGCAAGCCGAGGAAGTGGTCGGTATCTACGTCGGCTGGCGTGGCGCGACGATCAGTGCTCCGGTCCTCAAGGAGTTCACTGTGTTCGATCGCCATCACGCTTCGCAGCGGGTCGCGAAACCGGTGATGATCGGCACGCTGCAGCGCATCATGGATGCGGCAAAGGACCGAGTCGTCTCATCCTCGCCGGCGACCATGGTGTTGATTGGGCATTCGTTTGGCGGTGCAGTACTGGAGACCGCGGTGACGCCCGCGCTGACGCAGGCGATCCACGACGCCCGAACCGCGAAGACGACGGTGTCGTGGCCGGCGGATCTGGTTATTCTGCTGAACGAAGCGCAGGAGGGTCAGGAATCGAAACCGCTGCTGGATCTGATGGCTAAAGAGGTGAAGCCGTGGACATGCGCGAAGCCGTCCGGCCTCGCTGATTATCCGCGGCCTGCTGTCATTTCAATCTCGTCGACCGGCGACGTCGCCACTCGCGGGTACTTCCCCGGCGAGCAATTAATCGCCCGGCCGTTTCAGAAAAAGAAATACAGCGGTATCGCGGGCGCCAAGCTGTACTACGAGACGACCGCGCACAACGGCACCCTGCGTTCGCACGTGTTCGGACGGACCGATGATCCCGAGATCGCGGAAGCGGCGACAAAGTGCCTGCCGACGCTGATTTCGACCATCTCGTACGGCGCGACGGACATCGAGTACGCAGTGGTTCCGGACCCCGACGCGGCGAACAAGACACCGTACTGGGTGATGCACATGCCGCCGGCGATCGTGCCCGACCACAGCACGATTTTCACGCAGATCTTCAGGGACGTCATCATCTCGTTGATCGGTCAGGCGCTGCTCAACGAGCGGCGCAACGAACTCATACCGGCGGCGCCGTAGCTGCGTCGAATCCTGATCGCACTCGTAACGAACGAAGAAGGGGCGCATGACGAAGAAAAAGCCAGCCGCGAAGAAGAAGAGTGGCGCCAAGACGAAGGCGGGCGCGGCGAAGGCGGCGGCGCTGCCCAAGCAACCGATCGATGCCATGTCACCTGCTCGACAATTGGCCGTGTTTCGCGCCGTCGACAAGGCGCTGCGTAACGCGGGTGTCGCCAGTCCTCTCGATGGGCTGCTCTTCGATACAGAAGTTGGCACTCTCATCTGTCCACCAAACACTGCGCGTCGGGTAATCTGTCGCAAGGATCCCAAGGGCGTCGTTCGCTGCGTCCCACAGTGCGTCCCGATCCCGTGACATGAGTCATCGACTGCTGGTGAAACTGCGTTCCGGCGGCGCTCTGCCGCTAGCGGCGCGCGGACGCGTCGAGCCGCTGTATGCCACGCGCGTATTCGGGCTCGACGCCGCGGCCGATCCGCAGTGGGTCGTGACGGATGTCAGCGAGTCGGCAACCGCTTGGGACAGCGCGCACGATCAAATCGCGTCGCAGCTCGGCGTCGCCGAGAGCGACGTTCTATTCGTCGAGCCGGATCTCGTGCACTCCATTTACCGGGATCCCAGCGAATTGCCGGCGGCGCGCGTCGCTGCGCCCGTGTGCGCCGCGACACCGCAGGACGGCACACACGGCAAAGCGACGGGACCCGTGGCGTTCGCATGGCACCTGGATTCCGCCCACACGCAACTCGCGAGAGCGCGAGCCGCAGTGGCGTTCGCGGCGCCCCGTACGCGAATCGCGCACATCGACACGGGATACTCGCGGCAGCACGAGACAGCTCCCGCCCACATCCTCCGCGATCGCGAGCGCAGCTTCGTTGACGGCGATCCCGACACGGGGAGCGCCCAGGATCCGGATCGCGACGCGTTCCTTCTCGACAACTCGGGCCACGGCACCGGCACCATCGGCATTCTGGCCGGCCGCCCGTCCAGCACGAACGGCAACGCGGTGCTCGGCGGCGTCCCTGATGCGGAGGTCTTGCCGATTCGAATCGCGGATCGCGTTACGCTGCTGCGGACGAGCGCGTTGGCGCGCGGGTTCCACTATGCCGTCGAGCAGCAGTGCGACGTGATCACGCTCAGCATGGGGGGCGTGCCATCGCAAGCGTGGAGTGAGGCCGTCGATGCACTGTACGAGGCGGGGGTGTGTCTGTGCGCGGCGGCAGGCAATCATGTCGGCGAGCTGCCGCCGCGTACACTGGTCTATCCGGCACGGTATCGGCGAGTCATCGCGGTGTGCGGCGTCATGGCGGACGGACGTCCGTACGCGGATCTGAAGGGCGGTGCCCTCGAAGGCAGCCATGGGCCCGAGTCCGCCATGGTTGCAGCACTCTCCGCGTACACCCCCAACATTCCATGGGCGGTGTTCGGGTGCGCCGACGCCGTGCGGTTGAATGGGGAAGGTACGTCGGCGGCGACGCCGCAGGTCGCGGCAGCGGTGGCTCTCTGGTTCGAGCGCTACAAGGCGGCGCTCCCGCGCGACTGGCGCCGCGTCGAAGCGGTGCGGCACGCGTTGTTCATCACCGCCAAGAGCGCGAACCGTCGAGCTCTGTTCGGTGCCGGTGTCGTTCAGGCCTTCAACGCCCTGGCGGTGCAGCCGCAACTCGATCGTCCCAAGAGCCCTGAGTCGAGCAACTCCTTCGCCTTCCTGCGTGTGCTCACCGGAATTGGCGTCGCGTCGCCATCGCCAACCGAGCATATGTTCGAGCTGGAGCTGGCGCAGCATTGGCTAATGAGAGACGAACTACAGGATCTCGTGCCCGATCCCGAGGCGACGACAATCCTGCGCCGCGCTGACCTGCGACGGCTGGTTGATGCCGTCGTGTCGGACGCGAGGCTCTCCGCCGCGCTTCGCCGGCATGTAGCATCGCGTATGCCGGCGCTCCTCGAGACGCGACCGCCGCGCGCCGCGATACGCAACACGGAAGTCGACACGGCCGTCGCATGCACTGAAGAGCCGCGAGTCCGACCGCCGGCTGCGCGACGGCTACGCGTCTACGCCGCCGATCCGGTCCTGGCAGTACAACTGGAGACCGCGTCGGTTAGCGAATTGACGCTGGAGGTGCGATGGGAGCCGCTCAAGCCGGGTCCCATCGGCGAATACCTTGAGGTGGACGACGTGGATGCGGCCGGGCACCGGTATCGCGCCGTCGATCTCGACGACAAGCAACTGCTGGCGCAGGACGGCTGGGCGGCGTCCGAGGCGAACCCGCAGTTCCATCAGCAGATGGTTTATGCGGTCGCAATGAAGACGATCGAGTACTTCGAGCGGGCGCTGGGTCGACCGGTGCTGTGGCGGGCGCGTCCCGGGATCCGCGGACGCGACGAGTTCGTCCAGCGACTGCTCGTCCGTCCGCACGAACTGCGGCAGGCAAATGCCTTTTACAGCCCCGCCCGCGTGGCGCTGCTGTTCGGATACTTCGACGCCGAAGCGACGAGCCGCGCCGGCGTCGTGCCCGGCTCCCGCATCTACACCTGCGTCTCGCACGACATCATCGCGCACGAGACCACCCACGCCATCCTCGACGGGATGCAGCGTCGCTTCCAGGAAGCGACCAACCCGGACGTGCTCGCGTTCCACGAAGCCTTCGCGGACATCGTGGCGCTGCTGCAGCATTTCACGATGCCCGGGCTGCTGCGGCAGCAGATCCGCGACACCCGCGGTGACGTCGAAGCCGAATCGCTGCTCGGCAGCCTTGCCGTGCAGTTCGGGCAGGGCACAGGAACCGGCGGCGCACTGCGTGACGCGATCGGCCGTTTCGAGAATGGTGTGTGGAAGCGACTGACGGCAGATCCCGCAGAGCTGGGACGCCGGACGGCGCCACACGAGCGCGGGGCGATTCTCGTTGCAGCCCTTTTCGACGGGTTTATCGCGTGCTATCGAGCGCGGACTGCCGATCTGTTCCGGCTCGCGACCGGCGGCACGGGTATCCTCAGCCCCGGCGCCATTCACCCTGACCTGGTCACCCGCTTGTTGGACGAGGCCGTGCTCGTCGCGGCGCAGCTTCTGCGGATCTGCGTCCGCGCAATCGATTATCTGCCGCCGGTCGACGTTACGTTTTTCGAGTACCTGCGGGCGCTCATCACCGCCGATTTTGACGTCGTGACGACGGACCGCTTCAATTATCGCGTGGCCATCGTCGAGGCCTTCAGGCGGTGGGGAATCTATCCGCTCAACATTCAAACGCCGTCCGACGACACGCCACGAACGCTGGCGCCGGACACGCTGCGCTGGCGCGGCGTCGATCTCGCAGACCTATCGGCAAGGACGCGCGCTGCGGTGAAGCGCGAGTATTCCGCGCTCGCCGAAGGGCTGCGAGAGTTCGCCGGCGAAGCGTTGTACCTGCGGACCCGGCAGGCGTTGTTCGAGGCGGAAGCGCGCGAGCGCCGGCGATTGCAGCGACAGTTGCGGACGGCGGTCCGCTCGGTACCCGCATTTGCACGGGAGCTGGGCCTGGATCCCACCCGGCCGGTCACCGTCGAGCAGGTTCATCACGCCATGCGCTTCGGCATCGACGGACGCCCGTTGCCGCAGATTATTGCCACGGTCACTCAATCCATTCCATTGCCTGGTGCGCGCGGCCGCGTGTTTCGCGGTGGTTCAACGGTCATCGTTGATCTACTGGAACTCGCCGTGAAGTACAGGATTATCAAGAACGTGGACAGCGAGGACCGGCAGGCGCGCGTGCGTGCTTTCGTGACGAGCAGCGACTCGTTGCGAGCGCTGCTCGTCGCACCTCACCAGCGGGAGCCGTTCGCGCTGCTGCACAGTCTGCTGTGACGCATGGTCTGATCGCTGCTGTTTATCATGCTCCGCTGTGCGCAGCGCGATGACTACCACCTGGCTTGCAGGAATCCGTGACCAGCGAGCGTTGTGCCGCCTGCGATGGTCCTGCTGGCGGCGAAATGGATGCGAACGCTAAGGCACAACGATTGGCCAAGCGTTGTGGCGCTTGGATCAAAAGCGGCCGACAACTCGAGTGAATCTTCGGAGCTCCATTTCAAGCTGGCCTCGCCGTGCTCTGGCAATGGGTGCAACTTACGACGAACGTAGGCTAAACCACTCGGCCGCCGTTCCCAGCGGATCGTGAGGAACGGCTGCGGTAACACTGACAGGCTGCGGCTTCCATTCGCCGCCGGTCGAGGATGGTGATGCGGCCGTGGCGAGCTTTGATCGCGCCGAGATCCTGCAGGGCGAGACTCGCCGCGGTGGCGCCGGTGCGCTGGAGGCCAAGCGCCTGACCGAGGCGGGCCTGCGTCATGTCGATCCGTGGACTCTGTGTTCGGTCCGAGACGATGAGCAACCAGCGCGCGAGACGCTGACGGGCGGTATGGAACCGGTGGCACGTCGACCCCTGTGCCACGTCCGCGATCAACGCCTGGCTGTACTGGAGGAGCACGCGCTGGAGCGCGGGATTGCGTTCACACTCGGCCTGAAGGGCCGCAGGTCGGATCCGGAGCGCCTCGCCGGCCACGATGCCGATGACACTGTTCGTGCTCTCCTGATCGTTCACGAGAGTCAGGCCCACGAGCCCCTCACGGCCGATGAGCGCGACTTCGACGGTCGCTGCATCCTCGGTCATCATCTGTAACGAGACGAGCCCACTGCACAGCAAGTAGGTCCACTCAGACGGGTCACCCGCTGCGATCAGTGTTTCGTGCGCCGCGAACGCCACGCGGGTGCAGTGCTTGAGCGTCTGCTGCTGCATGTCGTGCGGCAGGCGCGTGAGCAGCCCGTTCTGACCTGGCGCGAGCTCGCCTGACGGTGCTGGGGGCGTGAGCTGTGTTTGCGGCGGCATGAGACACCTGTTCGGTGATGCACTGTGTTGGTCTGCCGGTCAGTCTTCCTGCGGCGCTGGCTGCGGTCGCCAGTCCCGTCCCGCCGCACGCAGTTCTTCGAGGCTGCGCCAGTGACGTTCCACAGCAGCGCGCCCCTTCGCCGTGATCCGGAGCGTCGTCTGGGGAACACGTCCTTTGTATCCCTTGCGAAGCTCGACGAGTCCACCGTCCTCGAGCTTCTGCAGGTGATTGGACAGATTGCCCTTACTGATCTGCGTGACGGACTGCATGAACAGGAAGTCGCAACTGCGACACGAGGCGAGTGCGGTCAGGATCGTGAGGCGCGCCGGCTCGTGCACCAGCCGATCGAGATTCGGCGTCTCGTCAAATGGCTTCGACATGGCCATTCGGGTCCAGCGTGCGCCGCAGCAACAGGTGATCGCCGACGCCAATAACGATCAAACTCAGACCGATCAGCTCATCGAGCAGGATCTCGCGGAGCGAAACGGGGACACCGAAGACGCCCAGCGTCGCAAAGGCGAAGGCCACAGTCGCGACGGCCATGTAGTGGACGCGAAGCGCGCCGCCAGCGTAGCCGACGTACGCGAGCCCGCCGCCGATCACGATCATCGGCAGCGAGAACGACGTCTCGAGGGTGCCCTGTAGCCAGATGGACGCGACGAGCGCCGCACCGAACGTGGCGGCGATCAGCGGCGTCCTGATGTCGCCAGCCGCTTCGAGCGATCCGAATCGCTTCTGGTATTCCTGCCCGAGGACGAGGGCGAGTGCGACCGCGACAGCCATCAATCCGACGAACCAGTACGAGGCGCCCCTTCCCGCAGTGCCGGGGATCCAATGGAGCTGGCCGTTGCGCCAGGCGGCGGACAGCAGGAAGGGAATACCCAATGGCGCGATGCGAAGTCCCTGGAGATGCGG
>Ga0170475_121054141_pt1 | contig 11249 bp, 11 predicted proteins | sample Soicark_Litter_5_FD_111474 | JGI IMG/M metagenome (GOLD analysis project Ga0170475, IMG submission 111474) | Avena fatua rhizosphere microbial communities from Hopland, California, USA. Combined Assembly of 48 SPs | reverse complement strand
GTCATGACGCATTTTCACAAAATCTTTGCCAGAGAGGAGCAAAATATTCTTCTGAGATCCAAGAAGCTCCGAGAGAGATTTTCGGTTTGATTGCCCCATGAAAATCAGAGCCTCCAGTAATCATTAAATTTCGTTCCTTGGCAATTTTTACCCAGCCCTCGCTTGCGGCTTTTGAAAAATTGGAATAATAGCACTCGATACCATCAAAATCCATTTGCAAGAGAGCTTTTAATGTTTGTACTTTGCTTATAAGCTGAGGATGAGCAATTACGGCAAAGCCGTTTGCCTTATGGATGCACTCAATAGTCTCTTCGACAGTCAAAGCGTTTCCTAAATGATAACAAGGGCAGCCATCGCCAATGTATTTTTTAAAAGCCGTTTTTATATCGGGTACATATCCCTTTTCCAACATGAGTTGAGCTATATGAGGCCTGCCAATCGTTCCACTTGCTGCACCTTTTAGCGCTTCATAGTCAACTGGCATTCCATTTTCTTTAAGAGAGTCTATAATCAATTTGTTTCTCTCATCGCGCCTTTTATCGTGCAGATGAGATAGCTCCTGGATGGCAGGATGACCGAAAGCAAAAGAATAACCGAGAATATGAACGCTTATGCCGTTAAAAGATGCTGAAAATTCAATTCCACTTAAAAGTTTTATTCCTAACAACTTAGATGCAGGAAGGGCTGTTAAATAACTGTTTGCATTGTCATGATCAGTAATAGCCAAAGCTGAAAGCCCATTTGCTAATCCCAATTGAACTAACTCTTCGGGGGTCATGGAACCATCAGAACATGTCGAATGGCAATGAAGATCGGCGCGAAACATTAAACTCTCATAAATATGACATTAAATTTTTTAAGGCAAAAAAGGTTTAAAACACGACCATTAAACAATACGAAGTTCGCTTTCTAAACTAAACCCAGAATGAAGCATAACTCTCTTTTGAATTTCTTTCATCAATAGAACGACATCACTTGCCTTGGCATTGCCCTTATTAACGATAAAATTAGCATGAAGAGAAGAAACTTCGGCATCCCCTATTGAAAACCCCTTAAGGCCTGCTTCTTCAATCAGCTTGCCTGCATGCTTTCCCGTAGGATTTCTAAAGACACAGCCTGCCGATTTTACCCCTTGAGGCTGCGTGATCTTCCGGTAATTCAAGATGTCAAGCTGCCTCTGACGGGCTTTTAAGCAAGCTTTTAAATTAAAAGCGGCAGAGACAATAACTTCGCGATTTTCATGAAAAAAAGATTTTCTGTACGAAAATTTCAAATCTTTTGCCATGGCCACTTGCAGATTCCCATCAAGGTCGATATAATCTACAGATTCTAAAACATCCGCCGTTTCTGAACCGTTTGCGCCAGCATTCATGAAAACGGCTCCGCCGACACTCGCTGGAATGCCAGAGGCAAATTCCAATCCTTGAAAACCTTGCCGCGCAGTCTGAACACCTAAAGGAGAAAAACTATATCCTGCGCCCACAGTAAATTTCGAATCGTGAGTCAAATGGATAAAAGCAATTTTGTTGTGCAAAATAAGTCCGTCATAACCTTGATCTGGAAACAGACAATTAGACCCTTTACCTAAAACATAGTACTTTAATCCCATCTCGTTGCATAGCCGAATCCATTTGATCATTTCATCGACTGTTTTAACTTGTATATACCCAGAAGCAACACCTCCAATACCAAACGTCGTCAGGCCCCTTAAGGGTTTATCTTTTTCTACTCCAAAGGATGCTAAATCTTTATAGGGTGTCTTGATCAGCATCAATTGTTATCTCTTCTGGTATCTTTGGTTGCGCATCCATTTCTCTAGAAGCTATTTCAACAGCTTTTCCATCTTGAAACTTGCCTTCATCAGACTTATAAATACAATCAAGCACTGCATTGATGAAAGCTGTCGATTCAGGCGTTGCAAATTTCTTTGCCAAACGTATTGCTTCTGAAATGGCAACTTTTGGAGGAATCTCTTGCTTTTCATACATTAACTCAAAAACACCTAAGCGTAAAATATTGCGTTCAACCCGGGGAATTCTTGAAAAATCGTAGGATTTCGAAGTTTGGGCAATAGCTTCATCTAAGGTGCTAAGACAGCCTTGGATGCGTTCGACTTTTTCTAATCCCTGGCGCACAGCCGAACGTGTGACTTTGAGCTCTTTCATGATAAGCTCGAGGAGGTCATCTCCTTCGGCATCTCCCATATCTTTACTAAATAAAAGTTGCAGTGCGATTTCTCGCATTTTTTTAGGGTCGACAGCCATTGAAAATTATCCTTTGTTCATGGACTAAAAAAATTAAATATTAATCAAAAAAGTGATCTTAACTGTGTTCAATAATACTCTGAAATTGAGGGTCGCTGCGAATAGCATTAAATTCGACTTTGGCTAAAACTTCTTTTATGTTGGGAAGACCATCTTCTAAAGAGCGCTTAAGCCAACCTACAGCAGGACGAGCTTGTCCAATGATGCCATAAGACAACGCATTGATCAAAGCAGTTTCGTAACTTGGTTGATTTCTATAAGCTAAATTTCCAAGTTCAATAGCTTGGTTCCAATCTCCGATGCGATACGCCAATTGATGCAGTAACTGAAGATAATGCGCGTTTAGCTTAGATTTAAGAGGAAGCAGCAATTCATACGCCTCTTTGTAAGCTCCTTTTTCATCAAGTATTTCTGCCTTTAGCTGAGTTGCTGTAAGATACAAAACTCCGGCCTTAGCTTCATTTCGGACAATATTAAGCTTTTCAAGGGCATAATCTAGATGGCCTCTTTGATAATCACGCTCTGCGACTTTTAAAAGATGCTGCAATTCAACGTTTCTATCTTGATCTGTAAGAGAGAGGCACTCTTTAAAGCTTTTATAACTTTCAAAAGTGAACATTAAAAAAAATGCTCCTATAAGAAATGCTCCATAAGCTAAAAAAGCAAATGTAATTAAAGCTGCTACAAGCATGCTAATAAAGGAAGCAATCTTAACACCCTTAAGACCCATCATCCCTTCAAAAATAATCCTTAAGAGATGACCGCCATCTAAAGGCTGTACTGGCAAAAGATTCACTAAAGTCCAAAAAATGTTTACGGAAACTGATATGAGGAGCACTATCTCTAGATAAGATGCGCTTTGGATTTTAAAAAATTGTAAAAGCATCCAAGAAAGTCCTGCAAGCAAAAATCCGGCAATTGGGCCGCTTGCGACGACAATGAATTCTTTCCACAGTTTTAAAGGAGGGCCATAACGCTTAGTTAATCCCCCGAAACCAACAAGTTCGATAGAAACCCTTTGCCCAAAGGCCTTTCCAGTCAAAGCATGCCCAAGTTCATGCACTACGACAGAGACGATAATGACAAATGCCCACATTAAACCCGTAGGTAAGTTAAAATCACTGTTGATTGCACTGATTAAAAAAACCAAAAGCCAAAAAAACGGCTCTGTTCTTATGGGAATTTTCCCTAACGCAAAATTCATCTTATGTCACCCTTTAGCCGGATTAAAACTTTGATAGCTTACGTGAAAAACCTATGACAAGGATGTCTGTACAAGTCGTTTCAGTCATTTTTTCGATTCTAAGGCACGCCTCATCGCCAAGCCCATTTCAGATGGAGTCTCTGCTATAACAACTCCTGCTCTTTTTAAAGCATCAATCTTTGAATCTGCGCCGCCCTGGCCGCCCGAAACAATTGCTCCGGCGTGTCCCATACGCCTTCCGGGAGGCGCTGTTTTTCCGGCTATAAAGGCAGCAACTGGTTTTGTGCAGTATTTTTTGATCCAATCAGCGGCTTCTTCTTCAGCATCGCCGCCAATTTCTCCGATTAAAAGGATACCTTCGGTCCCATCATCAGCTTCAAATAATTTCAAAACATCAATAAAATTTGTGCCATTAAGAGGATCGCCTCCTATTCCGACACACGTTGACTGCCCCATCCCCATTTGAGAAACCTGCCAGACAGCCTCGTAAGTCAATGTTCCGGATTTAGAAACAATTCCTATGCTTCCTGGAGTGTGAATATAACCTGGCATAATCCCTATTTTACAAACTCCGGGAGTAATGATACCAGGACAGTTCGGTCCAATCAAGCGACTTGTCTTGCTTTGCTTCATAATTTGGCTAACTTCGATCATATCCCTAATAGGAATTCCTTCAGTAATGCACACGATTAAAGGAATTCCGCTATCTTCTGCTTCTAAAATTGCATCGGCGGCATAGGGCGGTGGAACAAAAATCATCGTTGCATTGCAGCCGGTTTTTTCTTTAGCTTCCAAAACAGTATCAAATATGGGTAGCTCAAAAATTTCAGTGCCTCCTTTTCCAGGAGTGACACCTCCTACGAACTTGGATCCATAAGCGATGCATTGCTCTGTATGAAATTGGCCCGCTTTTCCTGTAATTCCTTGAGTGATAACCTTTGTGTTTTTATCAACTAAAATTGCCATGGCTTTTATCTCTCCTGATCGAAGGCTATTTAATTTTTTGTTAGGCCTGCCCTAAAGCTACGACTTTTTGAGCTGCATCAGAAACACTTTCTGCAACAATAATATCTATACCGGAATCAAAAAGCTTTTTTTTACCCTGCTCAACATTTGTCCCTTCCATTCTGACAACTAATGGAACATGAATTTTTATTGTTTTTGCTGCCATGATAATGCCGGAAGCTAAGGTTTCACAGTTCATAATTCCGCCAAAGATATTGATGAGGATCGCGCGGACGTTGCTGTCTCCTAAAATGATACGAAAGCCTTCTGCAATTTTTTTCTTCGGAAGCTCCGCCCCCAACATCTAAGAAATTTGCCGGACGTCCTCCATAATGCTTAATAATATCCATAGTAGCCATGGCAAGGCCTGCACCGTTAACCATGCATCCGATATTAACATCGAGGGCCACATAGGCAAGATGTCTTATGCGCTAAAACCTCAGTCGGAAGAAGCTGGGTTTCATCGTAAAGTTCTTCAAGATCTTTGTGACGAAAAAGAGCGTTTTCATCGATTGCGAGCTTCGCATCAAGGGCTATGATATGGCCTGATGCTGTTTCAACTAAGGGGTTGATCTCTAAAAGTGAAGCATCGGTTTCTATAAAAGCCTTAGCCAACGCAGTCGCAACTTTTTTTCCCTCCTCAAAAGCAACTCCTTTCCACCCCATGAATTTGGCCAATTGAAGTAAGTGAAAAGGCCGCACTTTCCCATTTAATCCTATTGGATACGTTGCAATTTTCTCAGGTGTTTTCAAGGCAACCTCTTCTATCTCAACTCCACCTTCTGGAGATGCTATGAGCACTGCTTGAGCTTGCTTTCTATCTATGATGGCACCTAAATAGTACTCTTTTTTATAATCCACTAGCGGAGAGATAAGAATTTGATGGGCAACAACGCCTTCTTTTCCTGTTTGCTCGTTGATAATTTTCATCTTCAAAAGAGCTTTTGCAGCCTCTTCGATCTCTTTTCGCGATCGTGCAAGTTTCACACCCCCGGCTTTTCCCCTACCTCCAGCATGAACTTGTACTTTTATGACAGCTTCAGTTGAAATACCAAGCTTTTCTAAGCCTTTTGAAAGATCGTCTAGCTCAAATAAGACCATAAAAGGAGGAGTTGGAACCCCATACTTTTGAAGGATTTCTTTTGCTTGAAATTCATGAGTGTTCATCAAAACTCCTTATCGCATGACTAAAAAAACTTTGAAGACTTAAATACACTTTAAAGATAAAAATTTGAGAGCTCTACCTTAAGTCTTAACTTCAATTAAGAACGATAAACTTTAGTGTTTTTTGTTCTGGATGTCTATTGTGCTAATAGAGCTTCGGGAATATTTTAAGGCAGATTGACTCGCATGAGCCCACAGAGAACAGAGGGGGTTTTTGAGTCGAGCGGTCTAAGTAGAGGGCTTTCCCCTATCCTTCCTCGTGAAGCATAAAGTCGTAAAATACATCGCGCCTCTTTTTTTCCTCTTTATGGACATGCCTTATAGATTTAATCTAAAAGCGCGATTAAACTAATAAAACCCCCCTCTCAGTGTTCTCTGTGGGCTCTATGGTTTAAAACTGCCTTAAAAAAGCCCCGAAGCCTCTCTCAGTCAATTTACATTAGTAGACCGCTTTGAGTAAATAAACTTTTTTAAATCCGGCGTGTAGGGGACAAAGTCGGGTTTAAAGCAAGTTGAAGTTTTAAGCCATAAATCATTATCATCAGCTTTTTCTAAAACCCGAAAGCAAGGCAAAATCATGGTCAGAGAACGCTCACAAGTCGGACTACAAGACTGCTGGAATGTAGAGGCAATTTTTCCAAATATCGATGTTTGGCAAGAAACATTCGATCAAATTAATCCTGAAACTAGACCCAGATGGCCTCAGATTGCCGATCTCAAGGGACAGCTTAACGAACCGACTTTAGTTGAAGCTGTCCTTCGCCTCTATTTTGCAAACGAAAGAATGCTTTCCCTTCTTTACACCTATGCACATCTTCGCTTTGACGAAGATATTTCTAATGATGTTCACAAAACAGCTTTCAGTAAAATAAGCTCCCTGCTCAATGACTTTACTGAAGAAACATCATGGATTGAGCCGGAACTTTTGTCGCTTAAAGAGAAAGAATTTTCTTTACTCCTTAAAGATCCTGAGCTTAAAGAATACCGATTTTACTTAGAAAAAATGGCAAGGTTAAGAGAGCATACTCTTTCTTCAGAACAAGAAGAATTGCTGGCTCAGAGCTTAAAACCCCTGCAAGCTGCCCAAAAGGCTTTTGGGGCAATCAATGATGCTGATTTTAAATTTGAAAGCGCAGTTGATGGAAAAGGCCAGATAAGGGAATTAACCCACGGCAGTTACGGTGTCTTCATTCGCTCTCATGATAGGCCGCTCAGGGCTTCTGCTTTTAAAAATCTGCATGGCAAGTATTTAGCTTATGAAAATACTCTTTGCGAGCTCATTAACGGACAAGTGCAGTCTCATGTTTTCCAGGCCAAAGCAAAAAAATACCCTTCAAGCCTGCACGCGGCCCTTTACCCTAAAAACATCGACACATCTGTTTATCACGCACTCATTAAAGCTGTAACCGAAGAAATTGATGCTCTTCATAGTTATATCCAACTAAGGCAGAAGATTATGAAGGTCGATACATTGCACCTTCACGACATGTATGTTCCGCTTACAGGCGATATTGACATAAAAATTCCTTACAATGAAGCAGAAGAGTTAATCATTGAATCGGTAGCGCCTTTAGGCTCTGAATATCAAAACCTTTTAAAAGAGGGATTAAAAAACGAAAGATGGGTAGACAGATATGAAAATCTAAATAAACGCTCGGGTGCCTATTCTAGTGGAAGCTTTGATACAATGCCTTACATCCTTATGAACTACAAAGAGCAAATTAAAGATCTATTCACTTTAGCCCATGAAGCTGGCCATAGCATGCATAGCTTGCTTACACATAAGCATCAACCGTATCAATATGGCAATTACCCCATTTTTCTTGCAGAAGTCGCCTCGACATTCAACGAAGAGCTGCTCATGCACTTAATGCTTGAAAGAGCCCGTACAAATGAGGAGCGCATTTATCTAATCAATCAAAAAATCGAAGACATCCGTGGCACTCTCTTTAGACAAACCATGTTTGCTGAATTTGAATTGATGATTCATGATTTTGCAGAAAAAGATATTCCTTTAACCCCTAAGCTCCTTAAAGAAGAATATAGGAACTTAAATATCAAATATTTTGGGCCTAAAGTTTGCATTAGCAAAGAAGCCGAAGCAGAATGGGCGCGCATTCCTCATTTTTACTACAATTTCTATGTCTACCAATATGCGACAGGAATAAGTGCAGCGTTAGCGTTAGCAGATCGGGTCTTAAATAAGGATAAGCAAGCTTGCCAAAGCTACCTGAATTTCTTAAAAAGCGGCTCAAGCCGTTATCCCCTTGAAACATTAAAAATTGCAGGCATAGATATGACGACACCTGATCCCGTCAAACAAGCTATCGGCAAGTTTAGATTCTTAGTCAAAGAGTTAGAAAAATGTTTTTAGAGCAGAAGGGCAAAAATTAGCACTTCAAACCGAAGACTGCTAATTTTTGCTCTTGCGAAAAAATCCTATTCCATCTATCTTTTTAGATTTCCAGCAACTGCCAGCTTCACTTTAAAACTTTAAAAAAGTTGTCAGTTGCAAACCCGATTTTATTTCAACATCCACCTTAAAATTTGGTAGTTTTTATGGAAATCGGACACGCTTCGTGAAAGACACAACTTAAAACTTGAAGGAGTTTAATATCATGGCTGAAACACAACAAATGACCTGCCAAAAAAAAGAAGTCAGCGGACCTTCAAAATTGCGTCCTCTTGGCAATCGCGTTTTAGTTCAACGCTTAGAAGCTGAAGAAAAACTCAAAGGCGGACTTGTCCTTCCGGATTCAGCAAAAAAGAAACAGGAACAGGCAAAAGTTGTTGCCATCGGCACCGGCAAAAAAGACAAGGCTGGCCAGCTGATTCCTATTCCTGTCGCAATCGGCGATATCATCCTCATGGAAAAATACTCGGGTCAAGAAGTTGCTATCGATGGACAAGATTATATCATCCTCAAAGCCGACGACCTCATTGCTGTAATTGAACAATAAGAATTAAAAACACTTTCTCATCTCAAGGAAAAGCATCATGAGTGCAAAAGACATTAAATTTAAAGAAGAAGCACGCCAAAAAATCCTAAAGGGCGTCCGCACATTAGCAAAAGCTGTCAAAGTGACTTTAGGGCCTAAAGGGAGAAATGTCATCATTGACAAATCCTACGGGACACCACATATCACAAAAGACGGTGTCACCGTTGCCAAAGAGATCGAACTTGAAGATCGCCATGAAAATATGGGCGCGCAAATGGTGAAAGAAGTAGCCAGCAAAACAGCTGATAAAGCTGGCGATGGCACAACGACAGCAACGGTTTTAGCAGAGGCAATCTACAGCGAAGGTCTTCGTAATGTAGCAGCAGGAGCAAATCCCTTAAGCTTGAAAAGAGGCATGGAAAAGGCTGTTAAAAATGTTGTCGAGTCGATTACGAAACGCAGCAAAAAAATTAAAGACAAGCATGAAATTGAGCAAGTCGCAACAATTTCTGCCAACAACGATAAAGAGATCGGCAAAGTTATCGCAGAAGCTATGGAACGCGTCGGGAAAGACGGCTCTGTCACAGTAGAAGAAGCAAAAGGCTTTGAAACAACTCTTGAAGTTGTAGAAGGCATGAACTTTGATAGAGGCTACTTATCTCCTTACTTTATTACTAATACAGAAAATCAAGAGTGCATCTTAGAAGATGCTTATATACTCTTGTTCGAAAAGAAAATTACTTCCATTAAAGAGCTATTGCCTATTTTGCAGGCAGTTGCAGAAAATGGACGCCCTCTGCTTATTATTGCAGAAGATGTCGAAGGTGAAGCTCTTGCTACTCTAGTTGTTAACCGTCTTCGCGGCAACTTAAAAATTTGTGCTGTTAAAGCGCCTGGATTTGGCGATCGTCGTAAAGCAATTTTAGAAGATATCGCAATTTTGACAGGAGCTGAACTTATAAGCGAAGATTTAGGTCAAAAGCTTGAGCATGTCACTATCGAGATGCTTGGTAAAGCCAAAAAGATCATCGTGGGCAAAGAAGATACAACAGTGATCGAAGGAGCTGGACAAAAAGCTAAGATTGCGGATCGCATTGCATTAATCAAACGCCAAATTGAAGAAACTGATTCAGACTATGACAGAGAAAAAATGCAAGAAAGGCTTGCCAAACTCTCTGGCGGAGTTGCAAAAATTTGCGTTGGCGCGGCAACAGAAGTTGAAATGAAAGAGAAAAAAGACCGTGTTGATGATGCACAGCATGCAACGGCTGCAGCCGTTGAAGAAGGAATTCTGCCAGGTGGCGGTGTTGCCTTTATCCGCTGCATCGATGATGTGCTTAAACTTGCTGAAACACTCGAAGGCGATGAAAAAACTGGAGCAAGAATTATTGCTTTTGCTCTTACAGCGCCATTACGACAAATTGCAGAAAATGGCGGCAAAGAGGGCGCAATTGTCGTCCAGCAAGTTAAGAGCCGACCAGAAAACGAAGGGTATGATGCTTTGAATGATACCTATGTGGACATGATTAAAGCCGGAATCTTAGATCCTGCAAAAGTCGTACGCTGTGCTCTTCAGAATGCAGCTTCGATTGCAAGTATTCTTTTGACAACAGAAGCCATTGTAGCTGACGCTCCAAATGAGAAGGCTGCTGCTATGGCTCCTAGTGCAGGCATGGACTACTAAGAAGCGATCACCTGAAAAAACTTTGGAGGGGAGATAAACTCCCCTCTCAAAGCTTTTTCAGGTGTTTTTTATCTTGCTTACTCATTCGATGTTCGAAGGCAAAATCTAATTCAGCCAGTAGATAGGCTCTTGTACTTCATCAAACCTTTGGGCTGTCAATTCAGTCAAATAGCTGGCTTTGTCTAAAAGATGAGTCCAACTGACCATGGCACTTGAACCTTGAATAATCTCTCTTAAAGAAATTAAAAAAGATGTTGTATATAAGCTTCCTGTGTTTAATGCTAAAGAGGTTTGTTCTGCCTTAGAACCCGCAATGACGATAAGCCCATCAGCTTCTACAAATAATTTTTTGTAGGCCATGCTGACGCGCCTGACATCGGCATCTCGCCCAAGAAGTGTCCTTTTAGCCATAGCTGGTGCTGCCTGTTCAGAAATGACATTGTTGCAACAATCGGCGATAAAGATTCCAAGCCTCGGCTCTTTTTCCCGACACATATCGACACAATCTGCAAAGTCAATCCCGACACTTTCTTTTGAAAAGTATAAGTTAGGCCAAGGATTTTCCCCTTTAGAAAGAGTGCGATAGCCATGACCTGAAAAATAAAATAAGATAACATCGTCCCTATTTACTTTTAAGTTCGTTAAGAAACTTAAAACCTTGTCAGAGCGTACTGTCGCACCGACAAAAACAGTTTGGCTAAGAGTTAAGCCTGTATAATCGCTAATGCGTTCAAGCTCACCTTCAATGCTTGATAAATCATTACTGATTGCAGAGCAAATATCCCTCGAATCTAAATCGCCAATCAAAATGGCGTGAATTTGAGCTGCTGAGAGGAAGGAAACTGGTGGGGTTTTTAAGGCAGCAAATGCAAAAAACCAAAGCACTACAGTTCTTGTAAAAAAAGAATAAGATCGCATCAACTCTCCTATTTGGTTTGGCAGTCTTAAAAACAAGTTTAATAAATTTTAACATAAATAACACCAAGTAT
>Ga0170475_109809619_pt1 | contig 11251 bp, 8 predicted proteins | sample Soicark_Litter_5_FD_111474 | JGI IMG/M metagenome (GOLD analysis project Ga0170475, IMG submission 111474) | Avena fatua rhizosphere microbial communities from Hopland, California, USA. Combined Assembly of 48 SPs | reverse complement strand
CTCGATCCGATCGAGGGACGGACGGTGCTCGACGTCGGCACCGGCACTGGTCGTGCCGCGATCGCGCTGTCGCGGCGGGGCGCGAGGGTTACCGGCGTCGATGCATCGGCGGGGATGCTCGCGGTCGCCAACCGCCGAGCGCTCGACGCGGGCGTCGACGTGACATTCGTATCAGGCGATGCGCACGGTCTGGCGTTCGACAGTCGATCCTTCGACGCCGTCATCTGCCTGCGTGTGCTGATGCACACGCCCGATTGGCGGCAGTCGTTGGCCGAGTTGTGCCGTGTGGCGCGCGATCGTGTGGTGTTCGACTATCCGGCGTTCTGGAGCGCCGCGGCGCTCCAGGCGGGGTTCCGACGTGCGGCGCAGGCGTTTGGATCCGGTGTCGAGGCGTATCGCGTCTTTCGTGGCAGCGCGATCGCGGCCGCGCTGGAGTCGCAAGGGTTCCGTGTGACGGGGGAGCACCGGCAATTCGTGTTGCCAATCGCGGCGCACAAGCGACTCAATTCGGAACCGGCCACTCGCTGCATCGAACGAGCGTTCTCGCGCGCCGGACTCACCCGTGTCTTCGGCTCTCCCGTCACGGTCCTGGCCGAACGTTGCGCGTCCTAGTCACGGGAGCCACCGGATTTACCGGCGGTCACCTGACGCGCTGGCTCGCCGCCCGCGGCGATCACGTTCGCGTGTTGGTAAGACAGCGTCCGGGGTCGGACCCCGGTCCTTCGATTACACACGTCGGAGGGGATCCGACACAGATCGAGGTAGTCTCCGGGGATCTCACCGACGCCGCGTCCGTCCGCCGCGCAGCGGCCGGAATGGACGTCGTCTATCACGTCGCCGCCATTTACCGGCAGGCGGGTCTTCGCGAAGACGAGTACCGGGCCGTCAACGCCGACGCAGTCCGCACCGTGATCGAAGCGGCAAAGGCGGGCGGCGCCAAACGTGTCGTGCATTGCAGCACCGTCGGCGTCCATGGCGACGTCGAGCATCCACCAGCGAACGAAGACGCGCCGCTTCGGCCCGGTGACATCTATCAACATACGAAGCTCGAAGGCGAGACAATCGCCAGGGCCGCGGCTCGCGACACTGGCGTGGAAGTCGTGATCGCGCGCCCGACCGGTATTTACGGCCCCGGCGATCGCCGTCTGCTGAAGCTGTTTCGCGGTGTCGCGCGGCGACGGTTCATCACCCTTGGCGCCGGCGAGATCTTCTATCACCTCACGTATATCGATGATCTTCTCGCGGGACTTCATCTCTGTGCCACCGTGCCGGCAGCGGCCGGACGGACCTACATCCTGGCCGGAGGGGAAGTGACGACGCTGAATCGCCTGACCGAGCTGATCGCCGAAGAGGCGCGCGTGCCGCCGCCGCGCGTGCACCTGCCGGTCTGGCCGATCTGGGCGGCCGGCGCGGTGTGCGAAGCGCTCTGCCGTCCGTTTCGAATCGAGCCACCGATCTATCGCCGGCGCGTCGACTTCTTCACCAAGAGCCGCGCGTTTGATATCGGTCGTGCACGTGCCGAGCTTGGCTATACACCCACCGTCGGATTACGCGAGGGCATTCGTCGAACACTCGAGTGGTACCGCCGCGAGGGGTGGTTATGATCCAATGTTCAATGCGTAATGTTTAATGTCCAATGATCGTCCGATGGACATTGAACATTGAACATTGAACACTGCGAGTCACGGGGCGGGCGAGCAGAAGTAGACGCGTCTGATCACCTCACGACCGCCCGGGCACGGCCTTCGCGATACGAGGATCGCTTCCGCGCGGTGCGCGTCGACGATACGTTCGTATTCCTTGATCCGGCTGGAGTCGGTCGAGTGGACGATGATGCGCTCGTTGGTCATGAACGAGATGTAGTAAGCGAGCCAGTAGTCCGCGTAGGCGTAGCGTATGCCCGCCGACTCGAGTTCACGAATCACCATACGCTTGATGCCGGTGGGCGGGTGCGTCACGTACTCAGCCCACAGCCGAACGTGTGGGACAGTCGTGCCCACACCCCACGTCAATGTCAGCGCAATCCACACAGCGGCGATGGCGCGAACGCGTTCGGTGCGCAGATACCAGGCGGCCAGGCCGGTGGCCCCCACGAGCGACAACAGCTCGTAACGCATGACCGCGACGATGCCGCAGCGCAGCAGCGTATACGCGCCGAACGAAAACATCCCGACGAGTACAAGGTAAACACAGGCATCGTACGCAGGCGGCCATCCGCGATTCGCAACCATCGCCATGACGATGCGGACGATCGCAATGCCAAAGATGGCAATCAGGAGGATACCTCCCCACGGAACTCCCTGGCGCCCAGTGCTATCGATCCCGTAGTCCACCAACGGCTGCTGGACCATGCCGAACAATTGCGGCAGGTGCGTCGTGAGTCCGGCCCAGACGCCGGCAACCGGCATGTGCGGGTCGACGCAGATGTGATTCCACAGCTCGCGGAGGTTGTCGGGAGGCCGCCCGTACAGATCCTCGAGCGATGTGCCGGGGCCAGCGGCAGACGAGTACTGCTTGAGCCACGTGACGAGCAGCCACACCTCGGCCGCTGCGCGAAACATGCGCAACCGCCGCATGATTCCCTCGCGCGTGAACAGCACGCCGCGTCCCGCTTCAATGGTGAGAAGCGCGGCCAGCCCGTAGATGGTGAATTCGCGGTTCAGGAATCCGACACCGAGAATGATTCCGCACCAGTTCGGCCGGTTCCGCAACAACCAGATCAGAATGACGTAGAGGAACGGCTCGATGTTCTCGCCGGTCGCCTCGACCAGTTGCGTCGCGGTCCCCGGCGCTGGAAGCACGAAGAAGATCGTCGCGAGGAGAGCCATGGCGGGCTTGAGGCCGACCTCCCGCGAGAATATTCGAATCAGAAGGCACGCCACGACGATGTTGAGAATGACCAGCGGCAGTTTGAGCGCTGCCACCGACGCACCAGCGACCGCAAACACCGGGGCCGTGAGCCACGCCTCGACCGCGAGGAGATACGTCTGTCCGTACATGAAAACCGGGAACGCTCGGCCTTCGGCGATGTGTTTCGCCATCAGACCGTGAATCGCTTGATCCGAATCGAAGTAAGCCTGCGGCCAGAACACGAAGACCGCCGAGCGGATGACGATGAGGAGGATGAGGAGGATGGCGATCGCGACGAGCGTCCGCCACTCGCGCGAGCCGAAGGCCGGAGACTCGCGCCAGTCGAGCATGCGGGCCGGTATTATATGCTAACCGCCGATGCCCGAAATCCCGCGCGCGCCGGATCAGCTCTTCGATCGCCGCACGTCGCCGCGCGAAAAATACGCGGCGCTCGTCGTCGGCCGTCCCGAGTTGGGCGCTCTCGTCAAACACGAGTTCGTGACGCTGCTGTCGCAGAGCACGCCTGGAGCACTCGGGCTCGTGCTTCGCAAGACGCTGTATCCGTGGCTGCTCGGCGCGTGCGGTCGAAACGTGGTGTTCGGCCAGAACGTCGTACTGCGTCATCCGCACAAGATCCGCATCGGCGACGATGTCGTCGTCGACGACAACTGCCTGCTTGATGCCAAGGGGGATGCAAATCGCGGCATCACGATCGGCAACAGAGTGTTCATCGGACGAAATACGATCCTGTCGTGCAAGAACGGCAGCATCGAGGTGGAAGATGGGGCGAACGTCGGATTCAACTGCGAGATCTTCTCGGCGAGCTCCGTCCGAGTCGGACGCGACACGCTGATCGCCGCCTACTGCTACATCATCGGCGGTGAACACGACTTCAGCGATCCATCGCAACCAGTGCTTGCGCAGGCTCGGCGATCGCAAGGCGTGACGATTGGCGCGGGAGCATGGCTCGGCGCGGGAGCCAAGATTCTCGACGGCGTCTCCATCGGCGACCGCGCGGTGATTGGTGCCGGCGCCGTCGTGCGCGACGCTGTGCCGAGCGCGGCGGTCGCGGTCGGTGTCCCGGCACGCGTGGTCGCGCAGCGCGAGACGGCGTCCGACGACCGAGCCGCGGCGGTGCCCGGGGTGGAGAGCCGGTGAAGCTGAACATCCTGCAGGTCTGCGATCATCTGGGCTGGGAAGGGTCGCGCATGCACGGAGTCAAACGGCTGTTCGCGTGGATGATCCCGCGGTTCGATGCCGATCGCTACAACGTGTCGCTGGTCAGCCTCCGTAAGAAGGATCTCTCGGAGGAGACGCTGGAATCGTTCGGTGTCGACATCACCTACTTGCACAAGTCGAAATTCGATCCGGCCACGTTGCCGGCGCTGTTGAAGGTGATCGATCGAAAGAAAATCGACATCCTCCACCTGCACGGGTACGGTGCGACGACGTTCGGACGGATCGCGGCGGCGATGCGGCATCTCCCGGCGATCGTTCACGAGCACGCGAACCTGACCGACACGCCGTGGTTCCAGAAAATAGCTGATGCGGCGCTCGAGCCGGTGACCGACATCGCGATCGCTGTTTCGGAGAGCACCGCCGAGTTCGTCATCAAGGCGCGGCGGATTCCGGCGGACAAAGTAAAGGTCGTGTACCTGGGGGTTCCACTCGAGGAATTCAGCCGGGCGCGCTCGCCGGAGGAGATTCAGTCAGCCCGCGCCGAGCTCGGCCTCGCGGCCGACGACGTCGCAATCGGGACCGTGACGCGGTTGCATGACTCGAAAGGGAACGCCTATCTCGTCGAGGCCGCGCGTCTCGTCCTGAACGACCGTCCGCACGCGCGCTTCTTCATCGTCGGCGAGGGACCGCTCCGCGACCCGCTCGAGCAACAGGCGCGCGCGCTGGGTATGGGCGATCGGTTTGTGTTCGCTGGCTTTGCGAAGGACGTTCCACGTGTCCTGTCGGCGTTCGACGTCAGCGTGTTTCCGTCTCTATGGGAGGGCACGCCGCTGACCGTGTTCGAGGCGCTGGCGATGGGCAAGGCGATCGTCGCAACCGACGCCGACGGCCTGATGGACGTGTTGACGCCGGACCACGATGCCGTGATCGTGCCGAAGCGCGACGCTCGGGCGCTGGCGAACGGCCTGATCCGGGTGATCGACGAGCCGCATACGCGTGAACGGTTGTGCGCGGCGGCAGTCGAGACGGGAAAGAAGTACGACATCGCGGCGTTCGTTCGAAAGATGGAGCGCCTCTACGATCTGCTGCACCGTGTATCGCGTGCAACGAACCGGAAGGGCGTGCTCGTCTCGGACCTGTCGTTCCTCGCGCGCAACGCCCCCGTATGATGGTCGACCAGCCGCCCAGTTCAACCGTGAACATGCGGCCGGGGCTGATCGCCGCCGGGCTGTTCCTGTGCGTCTACGGCACGCTCGCGCTGACGGTCGACTTCCCGCGCGCGGCATCTGGATTCAAGAGCGACGAGGCCACTTACTACATGATGGCCTACAGCCTCATCGACGACGGGGATCTCGCATACACGCGGCGGGATCTCGAACGCGTCTGGCGCGAATTTCCGTCAGGGCCGACAGGCGTGTTCCTGAAGGAAGGGCGCACGTTGAAAGGGGCGGCCGATCCTGATCCGAACCGCCTGTACTACAGCAAGTCTTTCGTCTACCCGCTGTTCGCTGCGCCGTTGGTGAGAGTATTCGGAACCAACGGGTTCCTCGTCCTTCACGCGCTGCTATTACCACTCGTGATCTTCTGCGGCTATCTGTTTCTGCACGCCCGCGCCGGGGCGATAGTGTCAGCGGTGCTCGCGTCCGGCTTCGTCATGGCTTCGGTCGTACCGCTTTACTTCGTGTGGCTGATGCCAGAGGTCTTCAACTTCTCCTTCGTATTTCTGGCGTACTTCTGCTGGCTTTATAAAGAGGTTGGGACGCGGGAGCAGACGCCGCGCAGAATGCAGTGGTTGTTCTGCGGACGGAGCGACGTCGTGGCGGCCGCGCTGCTGGGAATTGCGACGTTCTCGAAAATTACGAACGCCGCGTTGTTTGCGCCGTTGATCGTGTGGCACGTGTGGCGGCTCTTCCAGCCGTCGCCGGAGACAATCTCCGCCAGATCTGTTCTCAGCCGCAGGCTGATCGCGAGCATCCTGGTGTTCGGGCTGGTCGTGGGTGGCCTCTTCGCCATCAATCTGGCGATCTCGGGGGAGTGGAACTACCAGGGTGGCCTGCGAAAGACCTATGCCTTTGAGTTCCCGTTTCAGAATGAGGCGCAGAAGCCTGATCTCGGGATCCAGCATTCGCGGGAAGCGTTTCTGTGGAACATCATTTTCAATCCGCGCACCTTCACCTCGAATCTGACGCACAACCTCGAGTATTTTTTCGTTGGACGGCACACCGGCCTTCTTGGATACTTTTTTCCAGCGATCTTCGCGCTGATCGCGTTCTTCCTTGCGCCGCGACAGCGTCCCGGCTGGCAATGGCTGGTGGTCGCATCAGGTCTGCTGCAGGGACTCATCTTCCTGGTGGCGACACCTTATACGTGGAGCGGCGGAGGCGTTGGCAATCGCTATTTCTTCAGCGGCTATGGCGTCATGTTGTTCGCGCTGCCGCCCATCCAGTCGCTCGGCGCGGCGGTCGCGCAGTGGGCGATCGGCAGTCTTTTTGTCGCACCGATGGTGCTCAATCCGTTCGCCGCTTCGTCGCACCCGGCGGGGAACGCGAAGAGCGGCCCGCTGCGATGGCTGCCGGTCGAGTTGACGCTCGTCAACGACTTGCCGGTCAACAATGAGCCGGAGCATGCGCGCTTGTGGTTCGGCGATACCGGTCACGGCGACCCTGGCTTCCTCGTCTACTTCCTCGACGACAACGCGTTCGATCGCGAGGCCGACAAGAGTTTCTGGATTCGCGGGCGCGCCCGGGCCGAGTTCATCATCAAGACAGACCGGCCAATCCGCCGCGCCACGGTTACGCTGACGGCCGGACCGGTGGCCACGGACGTGCGGCTCACGATCGGCAGCCGCACGCAGGATGTACGCCTGGAACCGGGTGAGACGCATGACATCGCGTTGGCGATGCCGCCGGGATTTCCGTACGAAAAAGAGGTCCAGGCGCTCGTCTGGCTCGCCTCTGTGTCCAGCAGCGGCGGCTTCACGCCAATCTTTTTCGACCCGAACTCGTCTGATAGCCGATACCTCGGTGTTCGCGTACGACCCGTGCTCGAAGCGAGCCCTCGGTGAGAATCGCTGTCGTCACGTCGAGTCCCCCCATGGTCGAAGGGGGCCATATGGTGATCGCACGCTCGCTGGTGAACGCATTGCGCGATCGTGGCCACACCGCCGACATCATCGTGACTCCGCAGAATCGATTCGGCCGGCAGGCATCTGCGTATCTCGCGACGTGGTTCACGGACGTCGGGTCGTCAGATGGCAAGCCGATCGACCAGGTGATCAGTCTGCGTTATCCGAGCTATGCCGTCCGACATCCGAACCACGTGTGCTGGCTGAATCACACGATGCGCGAGTATTACGACCTCTGGGAGAGGTTCAGTGCGCCGCTCGGCACGGCTGCGCGAATCAAAGAACGCGCGCGAAGACGTGCGATTCACACGGCGGATCGCTACCTCCTGACACGGAATGTGTCGCGCCTCTTCGTCCAGTCGCGGACGATCCAACGGCGGTTGGCGATCTGGCCTGAACTCCGCTCGACCGTCTTGTATCCGCCTGCACCACAGCGCGAGTATCGATGTGATGGGTATGGCGACTACGTCTTTCTCGTCTCGAGACTCACGCGGCTGAAACGCGTTGATCTGTTGATCGAAGCGCTTGCACACCCCGACCTCGCGAGCGTGCGAGCGGTAATTGCCGGGGAAGGCGAGGAGCACGGTGCGCTGCGGGGCCTCGCGCGCGCGCGTGGCGTCGACGATCGGGTCACGTTCGTCGGGCGTGTCAGTGACGACGAGCTGGTGAAGCACCTGGCGGGCTGCCGGGTCGTGTGCTTTCCGCCGTTTGAAGAGGACTACGGTTTCGTCACCGCGGAAGCGTTTGCCTCGCGGAAGAGTGTTATCACGTGCGCCGACAGCGGCGGCCCTGCGGAGCTCGTGGAGGATGGCACCACCGGGGTCATCTGCGATCCCACGGCCGACGGGCTTGCATCGGCTCTGCGTCGCGTGATGAACGATCGGCCATTGGCCGAGCGCATGGGCGCCGCCGCGTTCGCGTCGAGCGCCAGGCTCAGTTGGGACGACGCGGTCGCTCAGCTGACGGCGTAAGGTACACTTATGTAAATGCTGATTGCTGAGTGCTGATTAGAGAGCTTAGGGACATCAGACCTCAATGAATCCGCATTCAGCAATCGACATTCAGCAATTCACTGTTGTAATTTCTCATTTCTGCTTGCTGAGTGCTGATGGAAGAGAGCGGAAGACATCAGAACTCGTTAATCAGCATTCAGCCATCAACATTCAGCAATTTCACCGATGTCCTATAAATCGCCGCTCGAAACGCGGCTTGCAAAGAAGGTCACTAAAGCGATCACCGAGTACTCGCTGATCGCGGACGGCGACCGCGTCATGGTCGGCCTCTCGGGAGGCAAGGACAGCTGGGCCCTGCTGAACATCCTCGACGTGCTCAGACGCCGGGCTCCCATCCAGTTCTCGCTGGTTGCCGTCTGCGTCGATTCCGGGTACCAGGGATTCCGGCATGATCTGATCGCCAGCACATGCGAGGAGCGCGGCTGGGAATATCGCATCGAGCACACCGGGATTGGCGAGGTCATGGACGATCTGCTCGACGGCGCCACTCCGTGCTCGCTGTGCGCGCGGCTGCGGCGCGGTGTCCTCTATCGCCTGGCCACCGAAGTGGGCGCGACGAAGATCGCGCTGGGTCATCATCTCGACGATTTCGTCGAGACGCTGCTCCTCAATCTGTTCTTCGCCGGAGCGCTGAAGGCGATGCCCGCGCGGCTGGTCTCCGATAACGGTGAGCACGTGGTGGTTCGCCCGCTGGTATACGTCACGGAAGCCGAGGCTCGGGCCTACACCAAAGAAGTGGCGCTTCCGATTATCGGCTGCTGCTGTCCGGCATGCGGGGATCTCGGTCTGCAGCGCCAGCGTGTGAAGCGCTTGATTGCGCAGCTCGAAGTCGAACATCCGGAAGTCAAGAACTCGATGATTCGCGCGCTCGGCAATGTCGCGAGCCGGCATCTTCTGGATCGCCGGCTCAATCCCCTGCCAGAACTTCGGGACGTCGCGCTCGCGTCGGGCGCGGTGCCTTTGATGCTGAAACAGTAGTTTCCAGTTGCCAGTTTCCAGTTTCCAGAAGTTTCCAGTCGACTCGGAACTGGGAACTGGGAACTTCCTCGGAGCTCGATTGAAAAAACTCACACTCTTACTTGCTTTCGTTATTGCCATTGCCGTCTGCGTCCGGCCGGCGTCTGCCCAGCAGCGTCCGCTGGTCACCGAAGACCCCGAAACGATTGGCTCCGGTCTCGTGCTGATCGAAGGAGGTTTCGACCTGCTGCACGACGTGTTTTACCCAGCGTCCGGACTGCAGGGAAACCTCTGGCGGATTCCAACGTTGGGCGCAAGCTTCGGCCTCAGCTCGATTGCGGAGCTGCAGATTGACGGCGGCATCTACAACAATCTCTCGGTGAAATCGCAACGCGATGCGCCTTTGTCGCATCTCCTCGATTTCACCGGCGACAACACGCACGACGTCGAAGACATCGTCATCGCCACCAAGATTCGGCTGGTGGCCGAATCGCCGACCCATCCGGCCATCGGCATTCGCTTCGCGACAAAGCTTCCCAACGCAAGCAACGAGAGCGGGCTGGGCCTCGATACGACAGACTTCTTTGTCTCGGCGTTGCTGGGAAAGACGGTACAGTCGATCCGGATGGTCGGAAACGCGGGGTTGGGAATTCTCGCCGACCCGGTGGACGGAAACCGTCAGAACGATGTCTTCACCTACGGTTTTTCGATCGCGCGCGCGGTGAGAGAAGGACTCGAAGTCGTCGGCGAGATCAATGGACGCCTCAACACGCGCTCAGGCGCGGCGCCGGTTGGAACGGAAAGCCGCGGTGCGATGCGGATCGGCGGACGGTTCACTCATGGGACGGTCCGTGCCGACGCCGGATTGATATTCGGAATCACGTCGCGCGACCCGAGCGTCGGCCTCACGGCAGGGGTCACATGGGTGTTCAAAGGATTCACGGTCCCTTAGTGAATTGCTGAATGTTGAATGCTGATTGAAAAGGGCCGCGTGTCCCGAGTCAATCGACTGCATAAAATCGGGTGACTGCCGAAATTTCCTGAGCCGTTCGCTCGGCGTCCCAGCCGAGTTCCTCTTGGGCGATTTGCGCGGCCGCGCGCACCGCTTCGTCAGGCGGCGGGCCGGAAGATCCCAGTCCTGTCCGTCGAATCAGGATGTCGGTCAATCGAACGGCCATTTCCCGCCGGATCGTGTAGACAACTTCTGCCTGGATCGTGTCGCAGCCGACAGAGAGCGCGTGTCCGAGTTCGGACCGCTCGTGGACGAGACGAACGATTTCAGCGGCGCCCTCCGCATAGAGCGCGATGAGATGCCGAATCAGCGGAAGCGGCACGTCGATCCGGAGGTCGCGCGCGGTCTCGATTGCGAGGGCCTCGTGATCTGCGATGGCGGCGCCCGGCAACGGGGTCGACGCGGTCCTCGAGGGAGGCAATCGTCGCCCGAGCCGGCGTGCCGCAACCGCGATCGCACGCTCGGCAACGGCGCGCGCCGTGGTGAACTTGATCCCGACAGCGCTCATCGCACCATTCCCATGATCGATGATCTCCGCGGCCGGCTTGAGGTCCAGCCTGCCGCGGATGCTCGCCGGGACGATCCCGCGATGGACCAGCGTGACGTCCGCGGGTGAGAGTTTCAGCGCGGCGAAGGCGAAGTTCGCGTCAGCGATGAATGCTTCGATCTCGGCTGAGGTGACTGCAACATCGGTCGCCTGCGCGACGGTCGTCGATTGGCTCGTGCCGATGAGCGCGCGGCCGCGCCAGGGCACGAGTGTGAGCATGCGCCCGTCGCGGCCCGGTGCCGCAAGGGCCATGTCACTCGCCCGGCGCGAGGTGACCAGGTTCATCGCCTTGAGCAGCGGAAACGGGCGGTCCACTCCGAACAATCGCATCACGTCGCCCGCCCGCGATCCGGCTGCATTCAGCGTCAGGTGCGCGCTGATCTCGAACGTGCGAAGGGTCAATCGATCGCGGACCATCATTCCGGTGATGCGGCCGTGCTCGCGGAGGACGTCAGTCGCTTCCGCGTAATTTGCGAGATCGGCTCCGGACCCGTCCGCCGCCGCCGCGAAGGCTAACGTCAATCGATCGGCCTCGACGATCTGGTAGTCGTACCATTGCGCACCGCCGG
>Ga0170475_119356060_pt1 | contig 11256 bp, 14 predicted proteins | sample Soicark_Litter_5_FD_111474 | JGI IMG/M metagenome (GOLD analysis project Ga0170475, IMG submission 111474) | Avena fatua rhizosphere microbial communities from Hopland, California, USA. Combined Assembly of 48 SPs | reverse complement strand
GCGCCAGGAGGCCGCTCCGGTGTCGCAGCGTAAGCCGCCGAATATGTCCGGCGCCCGCCGTCGGGTCGCCATGGTGGACGCCCACGACACAGTGGCCCACGTCCAGCAGGTGTTCTGTGAGCCCGCCCGGCTCAGAATCGTCGCCGCCCTCGATGGCGACGATCTGACTGTGAGCGAACTGGCGGCCGTGATCGGGCGCAAAGTGCCAGCGACGTCACAGCACCTACGCCTGCTCAGTCAACTGGAGGTCGTTGAGGGCGAGCGCCACGGGACCACGGTCCGGTATCGACTACGGTCGGGGGAGGCTACTGACCAGATTCGGGCCGTCTTGGGGACGTTCGATCATGAACAGGACGTGGCGAGCTAGCGTCATGTCCGACACCTGCTCGGTGCTCGTGGTCGAGGACGAGGCCATGGTCCGCGAGGTGCTCGCCGAAGCGCTCAACCTGGAGGGGTTCGACGTCAAGTCGGCCGCCGACGGTCGGGACGCCCTGGCGGTCCTGGAGCGCTGGCGCCCCGAGGTGATCCTCATGGACGTGAATATGCCCCGGATGGACGGCTGGGCATTCCGAGAGGAGTTGCGCCGTCGGCCGGACCTCGCTGACATCCCCGTCATCGTCCTCTCGGCCGCGCTGTGGGACAGGGACAGGCTCGCCAGCCTGGACGCTGTTGAGTTCATGCCGAAGCCGTGTGACCTCGATGCGCTGGTCGGCGCCGTCAGGCGGTCGGTGGAGTCCGTGAAGCCGGTGTCCATGGAAGAGTTCCCGCTGCTACGTGCCGAGCAGGGAACCGCTAGCGCCCCCGCGACGAAATCGCCCCGCCCGAGGGGGGCCTAGGAGTCTGGAGGAACAGATGGAGAAGGCTGGACTGAACGGCGCAGACGTCCTGCTGTACGTCACCAGTGTCGCCATCATCGTGCTGACCCTGCTACGGCTGGTCGGCCTTCAGTAGGTTCCCCGACGGTGTGGTGACGGCTCACGGTTGCTCGCCGTCGTTCCTTTTGAGAGCCGGGAGACCTGTCAGCGTGCCCGAAAACCTAACGACCCGCTCCAATGTCCAGTCATCAGCGCGTACAGAGCTTCGAGCGTTCGGATGAGCGGTCGAGCGAGCTCAGACAGGTCGTTGAGCGCCGCCTGGAACATCTGTCGGAGGGTGCTCGCCACTGCTCGGCACAGTTCTTGGACGAGGTCGGATGCGAGAATGAGCTGATTCCGTTCGGCGGCGGAGAGGCGGGCTCGCCACCGCCGCACCGCATCCTCGCCGCAGTAGTCGCTGAGGAATCTCGCCTCGGCATTCAGGAGATCACGCGCTCGTAAGTCCATGCCGACACCTTACTCAACGCGCTCGGACGCGTCAATAGGTAGTGACGCGCTCGCCTCCTGTCCGTGGCCGAGAGCCACACGCCATGGAATTGCACTGGCGAGGGCAGCTCTGGGGCACCTCCCAATCGGCCAATCCAGGCATCCACTTGCGGGATGCCCGCATCGGCCCATCACGCAAGAAGATGCTCCACGGGTCGTGACCCGGTTCCCCGCACCACCCAGGATCTCATCGGCTCATTGCAAGGAAGATTTGACCGCCGCTTCCACCTGCTGCCGCAGCTCCTGCCGGACGGGCTCCAGGCCCTCGTCGATTTGCTGTTTCAATTGCTTCCGCATCGGATCCAATGACTGGTCCACCTGCTTGAAAAGATCCTGCCTCACAGGTTCAAGCGCCAGGACTACCTGCTGCCGCAACTGCTCCCGAATGGGCTCCAAGGCTTGGTCGACTTGCTTCTCGAGTTGTTGCCGCACCGGCTGGAGAACCTGCTCCATTTGCTGAAGTACGGCGCCCGTTACCTGGCGCTGCACCTGCTCAAGGATCGGGTGGACGGCCTGCGCAACCTGGTCCTCGAGCATCTGCCCGAGATCCAACTCGGCCTCGGAACGACCACCATTCCGCGCCCCCTCGGATTGGTTCCGCTGGTTCTGCCCGCTCGGCCGATCCTTGCCCTCCTGCTCACGCTCGCTGGCACCTTGGGAGTGCTCGCGGCGCTCTGCCTGTGCCTGGGCGTGGCCCTGGTTCCGATCTCGTTCGGCGGATGACTCGCGCTTGTCGTCTGACTGCGCGCGCGCGCCGCGAGACGCCTCACCTTTGTCGTTCTCGGCATCGTGGCTACGCGACTGCCCCTCGTCGCGCTTGGAGGGATCCTTCCCTGAGTCACGCGTACGCCCATGCCCGCGAGACTCTCCGGCAGACGGCTTCTGCTTGGTGGCCATTCGTTGCTCCTCTCCACGATTGCTCTCTTGCCTGAGCCGGAGCGCGATCTTCTCTATCGCCCCGCCACGCGGCACTACCTTGAGTTTCATGACATCCCGCCACATCTGCACATCGCGTGGCCAGCGGGCACGCTCCGAGACGACGCGCCGTGCTACTCCATCAGGTGCCGGGCAACACGGGACGATCTCATCGTGACGCCGCCCTGGGCGACCGCCCCGCTCCCCCGCGATCAGCAAATGGCCGCCCGGAGCCCTGTCGAACCGAGGGTGGCCGCCCGGATGGTGACCGTCCTGCTGGTGACCGGCTGCTTCGCCTGTCACCTTGCTCGTCGCCGTTGGCCGCTGCTTCAGTGTCGTCGCTGCCGCGGTGCTCGGATGTGATCTGTTCACGATCCTCGCGAGATGACGATTGATCAGCCGGGTCAGCCATTGACTCGCGGATGTCGGAGTCCTCTTCCTGAAGGGCCGACCGGGCACCTAAGCTCTCCTTCGCAACCTTCTCCCCTGACGCGGTGGAGAGAGATGCAAAGGTCCCCTTCAGCACCGACGCGAATCGGTTCTGCACCAGAGCCACGACCCCTCTCAGCAGGAGGTCGAGCACCTGCTGCCAACTCCGACGCAGTACGTCGAGCAATGCCTCCATCAGCAATCGGAGCACTGCCTGGATCTCGCGGAGGGCCGCCTTCAGATCCGGTTTGAACAGTGCCTGAATCGCCTGTTCTCCGTGCTCCTTCACCTCGTTACGGACGGATTTTCCGAACAGTTGATCGACGCCGTCCTGCACGAGCGTCTCGATGACACGGTCGGCCTGGGCGCTCAGGTCCCGTCGGGTGTCAACGTCGGGAATGAGCTCGAGAGCGACGCGGCGAAGCACGTGCAGCATTCGCTCGGCTTCGTGGCGGACAACGGTGCCCACCGATCCCGAGAACAGCAGATCGATGCCCTGGTCCAGTCGCGACCGAAGCCACTGCTCGCCTTGCTTCTCGAGGACATCGGGAAGGGATTCGAGTAACGGCTTCCCGAGTTGGGGTAGGATACCCTGGAGGCCGTGCTTGCCCGTCGATTCGGAGTCCTGCGAGCGGGTCTCATCCTCCGATTCGGAGCTCTTTGAAGGGGGCTCACCCTCGGCCTGGTCCGCCGCTCGCTGAGGCAATCGCTGATCCTCGAGCTGTCCTCGCCCCGTGGCCCGCTGCGCGCCCGTCCGAGAGTCAGGATCATCCTGGTGGAGCACCTCGTCGAGTTCGCGCCTGACGGTGGCTGCCATCTGCTCACGAAACTCCGCCATGGCGGGCTGGAGTGCCTGCCCGATCTGCTCCTGAAGCATCTGCCCCAGGTCTGGAATGGCGCCTGTCTGTGATTCCGCCTGATCTTCCGACGGGCGTCGATCTGAGCGCGACGACGAGGCTTCCCCGCGAGTTGGCTCACTGCGCTGCTCGGATCGTCGCGGCGATGCGACGGGCTGCTCCGGCTCTGCCCCGACTGAATGTTGCTCCTCAGACTGTCGCCGCTCCATGGATCGCTCCTGTGCCTGCGGCTCGTCCTGGCGACCGTTTCGCTGGCGCGACTGGTCGACCTCGCGGCGGACCGTGGCCGCGATCTGCTCCCGAAGCTCCACCATGGCAGGCTGGAGCGCTTGCCCGATCTGCTCTTGGAACCCGTGCCCCAGCGTAGAGCCCGCAAAGTCCGGCAGTTCGGACTCCTGCTCCCGCTGCTGGGTCGGCTGTTGCACCCCGTTCCTCACCGATGTCCTCCTTGTGCGTCTCTCGCTCTGGCGCGCATCGTCTCTCGTGCGACGCAGTCCGGCGCATGGCCCGGGTGCATGCCGATCCGAGTCATCCTTGTCCCCGCGGCGCTTCTTCGTCGTTCAGACAATCGATCCGAGTGATCCGCGTCCTGCGGTTGACGACCTCGCGGTACGCGGTATTTCCGAGGAAGCCTCTCGATCGAACGTGCGACCAGGCGGTGGCCCTGTCCGGCGAGTAGGGCCGTGCACAGACCGCGTCATCCCGGCTCGGTTCGAGTACCTCGGCGCAGGCCGGCATGGCGCCCGGCGGTGGCAGCCGGGCGCCTCCGATGGTGCCTACGACGCCACGGCACCCGCCGCCTTCCCGACGACAGAGCCAAGTCCCTTTCCGACCGGACGGAACGCCGCCATGACACCTTCTTTCAGCGCGACGAGGACGAGCCTGAGTAAAGCCACGACCGTCTGGAGGAGTCCACGGACCGTCTGCAGCAGCTCTTTGAGCGTGTTGACGAGTCTGGTGAGGGTCTCTTTCAGGGCCGTGCCGAGCGCGGTAGACGCCGCCCCGAGGGGTGACTGCTCGCCGTCTTGCTTTCCGTCCTGCTGGTCGGTGTCCATCAGCCCCTTCAAGGCCGAGCCGGCCATGCCGAGGATCCCTGAAAAGCCCGACTTGCCGCCGTCATCCTTGCCGTCCGCTTGGTCGTCAGCCTCACGCCGGCCCCCGGCCTCACCACGCGACCCCTCGCCACGTCGTCCCTCGCCGCGCGGCTCCTGCAGCGTCTGCTCCACCTGATCCTGGACTTGCTGTCGCAGAGGCTGGAGCGCCTCGTCAACCTCGCCCTCGATCTCGTCTCGGGTCAACTGCAGCGCCTGCTCCATCTGCTGGCGCACGGCATCCGCGATCTGGCGCTGGAGCTCGCCGAGGACAGGCTGAACGGCCTGACCGATCTGCTCCTGCAGTGCCTGACCGAGATCCTGGTCCATCGTCGAGGACTCGCCGCCATCGGACTCGTCGGGCGCACGGCCACGGGGCTCCGATCGTTCTGCCTGCCGCGCCCCCCGATCCTGCCCTCGGTCGTCGGACTGGCGCTCGCGCCTGTTTTCCTGCTGGCCCCGCTCGCGGTCCTCCGTCCGGGACGGCCGGCCCTGACCACTCTGCTGGGCCTGCCGATCACGCCCCTGTCCCCTCGACTGTTCCTCGTCTTCAGACTGTCGCCTTGTTCGTGCCTGCTCGATGGCCATCATGCTTCCTTGTCGCCACGGCGATGCTGCGATCGCCACTCTGCGCCGCATTCGCGGCGGGGTCTGTACTCACCCGCGTGTTGTTCCTGATGACCGCCAATGAATCGGCAGCGTCAGGGCATCCAAGAGGACGGCGCTCATTCACGATGCAATGGTTGTGCCAGCGCCATCCACATTGATGATATGTTGCGAAGTGCGACATCACCTCCGGGGGTGGTGATCATACTCTGCGTGCCGGTCGATCGCTTCGCCTGGGCGTTGACGTGGGCAGATAGTGCGAGGCTGTCGTATCAGCCTCGGTATGAGCTATTCCTCCATTGGACGCTGCCGAGGCGGCGTGGGCGAGTCCTCCGCCGACCCTCCGTTCCGCGCAGCGAGGATTGACTCCAGCCGATCGAGTCGTCCCTTGAGCTCGTCTCGCTCCTCCTCCAGCTCCCTGGCATGTGAAGACAGTGCCGCATCGGACTGCCACCAGTTGATGCCTATCTCTTGCGCTTTGTCGATCGACGCGATCAGCAAGCGAATCTTCAGCGTCAGCACTTCAACCGTACCGAGGGACAGGCTGATGTCACCCGCGATGACGATCCCCTTGTCCAGGACGCGCTCCAGGAGATCTGCCAGATTCGCGGGCTGGGTCGGACCGGACATCGGACGGACCGTCCCCCCCGCCGGCCGGCTGGTCACGGCCTGCCGTGGGTCGCCATCAGTCATCTGCACTCCTCTGCCGCGGTGCCCACTCCGCCGATCCTGGCACCGCTGCACCACGGTCCGCGCCTACGATTCGTGGATCAGATCCCTGAGCGGGCCAAGATTGAGGTTGAGATCTCCGTCTTGCAAGCCGAAAATCGCCTTCAAATCCTCCATCTTGCGCTCGAGGCGGAGGAACGTCTCCCCCATGCGCTCGATCTCGTCGTCGGTGAGCGATCCGGCCTCGATCCGTCGTATCGCCTGTTTCTCCATCAGCCGACGAAGGAGTTCGACGAGGCTGAGGACCAGCTTCGCCAATCCCTGTTCGACCGTGGCCGGGTCGGCATTCAGCCGCCCCGGGATGCCGACACCGCTCACTCCTTCCGGCCCGGCGGCGCCATGTTCACCAGTGATTGACGACTCGGTCGCCGTGGCATAGCCAAGCTGCGAGAACTCCCGAGCGAAGTCGTCGAGCGCCGACAGATCACCGCTCAGCCGCCGCTCCAGGCCCGTCGGGATGCTGCCATCCATTCCTTAGATCACCCCCTCTTGTCACGGTGTCGGACGGCTCAACACAGCTGTTCGAGCTTGTTGAAGATATTCAAGGCCGCGTAATACCTCCCTTGCTGCGATAGTTTGTCGGCCATCAGCAGGAGCTCCTCAGTGGCGGCCTCGGCCGCCCCGGACTGCGGATAGCGAACGAGCACCTCGGTGTAGGCATGGATCGCCTGATAGATGCTGCCGGTGTCGCTCCAATTCCTGGCCAGGCGTAGGAGACCCACCGGAATGGCGCCCCGCGGGTTGAAGACTTCGCCGTACATGACCCGGTGGCGTGCGGGCGGACGGCGCGCCGCTACCGGGACCATCTGGCGGTCCGAGGACAAGCCATCGTCATCCGTATCACGCGCGTCCGCGTCGTCCGTGTCGGTCCACTGGTCGCGCGCGTCCTCGTCGCCGTTGCGGCTGGTGCGGCGGGCCTCTCTGGTCGCCATGCTGTTGCCTCCTGTGGATGGTGCTCAGGTTGGGATTGTTGGCCCGCCCGCCCGAATGGGCCCGGACCGTCCATTCGCCGGGCTAACCGTCCGTCTTCGGCAGCGTCAGCCACCTGCTGATGTCGTGGAGCGAGTCGCCCAGTGCCGATCGCTCGACCGCCGCGTCCCGGCTGACGAAGCTGTATGGGGACCAGGGGCCGCTCACCAGGAACCGCAAGTCCGGGCGTCGCCGTCGCACCTCGTCTATCGCGTGCTGGCAGGCGTTGAACCGAGCCGGCTCGACCAGGAATGCCGCGCGAATCGCGATTCGCGCGGTCGGCGCGATGGATACGCATCGCTCCAGCACGCGGGAGCCGAGCGCTCCGTCTACCTCCTGAACAATGCCCCTCGCCGCCTCCCGCACGGCCGTGTCCCGCCGGGATGCGGCCAGGCGTCCTCGGAGATACCGTGTCCCCGGGCCCGGCTCGTCGCCACTGTCGGCCCGTCGTGGGGGGAGGTCGTCTTCCCGGTGGCCTTCGGTGGAGGGCAGGTGATCCCAGAGGACGATCAGGCCGAGCTCAACCTTGTCTCCCAATCGCGCGAGGTCACCTATGAGCTCCGCGTGGCGTACGGCGAGAGCCTGGACCACGGCATCGTCATCGGGGACGATCGTCCCGAATCGGACCGGGAGCGCCCGGCCGGACTGTTGCAGCCTCTCGACAACCGCGTTGTGGTGCAATACGTCCTCGGCGGTGCGGCGGAGCGCGCCGACGGCCAGCGGGCTCGTGACGGCGGCAAGCTCGCGCCAGGTGACCATCAACAGTTGCCCGTCTCCGAAGCCGGTCAGGTCTGGCGGCAGGCGCATGTCGTGCCCCACGATCGCGTAGACGTACCGTTCGGCGCGCACGAGCTAACCTCGTCCTCTGGCGACCGGCGGTCGGCACAGGCCGAGCTCCTCAGCACGCTCGACGGAGGTGAGCATGACTCGAAGCCCGAGGTAGATCAGATCGACGTCGGCGACCGAGATCGTGATGTCGCCGGCGATGACGACGCCGTGGTCGACCACCCGGTCGAGAAGCTCCAAGAGGGCAACTTCCCGTGCCTCAGGCATCGTGGCGGTCATCGTCGCTCCCCGCTGAGAAGGCGGCAAAGCTGTACGGCGGCCACGGACCGCTGTAGGCGCAACGCCACCCATCCTGCTCCTCGGCACACGCGCCCAGCTCGGCGACGAGCTCGTCGCGTCGCTCGCGATGGACCAGCAGTGCTGCCCGCAGAACCTCGATATCGCCGCTGTCGCCGCCGGACAGATGGGCGGGCCGCTCGGCCCGAGTGGCGATTGCCAACCGGGCGAACCCGTCGTTGGCGGCGTGGGCCAGCTCTTCCGTCTTCCGGCTGATTCTCGCTGTCAGTTCGTCCTCCAGCTTGCGGCGGAGGAAATACGCCCGGCCGGGGCGGGCACCCGCGAGCTGGTGCTGTAGAGGCTCGGCCGCCTGCTCGGCACGCACGCGTGCCCGCACGCCCTGGGGATCGACGTAGACATGGACGGCCCACTCGTCACAGCCGTCTAACCACTCGACCTGCGCCAGGAGTGCGTCGTGGTGCTCGCGCATGGCCGCCGCCACGTCCTCGGTGCGCGCATACACGCCGCCAAACCTGGACGGCAAGATCGCCTGCTCTTGATGAATGCCAGCGATCACGGCGTTGTGTCTGCGCACCATCATCTCGAGACAGTCGGGGTCACTCAGATGTGCCTGCAAGGCTTCGGCGGTGTAGTCGCTGCGGCGTACCCGCCTGATGACTGCCGCGAGGTTGCCCTCGCCCAGCAGTTGCAGGCGCTCGTGGCCTGTCTCGTGACCGAGCGGCGACTCCGCGTCATCGTGGGCGTCGCTGAGCGGCTCGAGTCCCTCCGCGTCCGTGCTTCGCCGGGTGATGCCGTAGAGGTACCAACCAGCGTCGTCGGGCACCCGCGCCGGCAACGTGCTCCGTGTTTCGGCCACGGCGGCTTCGGCGAGGTCCATCATACGTCATCACCATCAACGGGATGATCGAACGCTATCTCGGATTCGACGAGGTCGGCCTTGTACGCGTGGATCGCGTTCAACTGCTCGAGAAGGGCGGCCTCCTGCGTCGCGTACTCCTCCTCGGAGATCTCTCCAAGCTCGCGCTGCATACCGATCGACATCAGGGAGGAGATGACCTGCCCCTCATCCAGCACCTGGGCGTCCACCTGGGCCTGAATTTGCTCCAGGACGAACGTGAGGCCATGGATCGGTCCCGTAATCGGGAAGAGCAGCAGATCGGACAGCAGGCCCATCCTCCTACTCCTCCCAGCTCACGCTGATGTTGACGAAGCTGTACGGAGGCAGTGGCCCGACGTATTGGAACACGAGACGCTCGGCGTGGACCTCGCCAAGGCGCTGCACCTCGGCATCAAAGGCGTCGATTTGATCCCTGTCCACCAGGAATGAGGCGTTGACGATCATCATGTCGGTGAGCAGGCGGTTGAGGTGCACATCGACGGCCATGGGTCTGAGTGTCTCCAAGATCGCCTCTCCATCGCGGTCTCGCTTCTCGCCAATCGCCGCGTCCGTTAGCTCTCCGAGCTCGATGCGCTCGAAGTACGCGGAATCTGGAGGTCGATCGGCGAGGCGGTCCCGCAGGCGCCGGATATCATCCCGCTCGGCGACGATGGCGGCGAACAGGCGGTCGCGATTCCAGAGCGCTTTGAGTCCCAGCTCCACTCGCCCCTGGATGTACGCAAGATGGTCATGCAGCTCGTCTTGCTCGCGACGGAGCAGCTTCTCGCGAACGTCGCGGTCATTTCGCGCGACCGTGCCAAAGGCGACGGGCAGTACGTCTGCGTGGCGCATCGACTCCTCGACGACGCGCTGGTGCGCCATCAGGTTGTCGCGGGTGATGTCGTAGGCGCTCGTCCGCGCATCACTCACGACAGCCACCAGGTCGCCGTACTCGACGGTGCGGACCCGGGCATGTGGCTCACCCATGCCCCGGCTCTGGAGTACCGGGGACCCCTGGCCGAAAGCTTCGGTAGTTCCCACGCAGTACACGTACGTACCCACGCTTTGCTCACCTTTGATTCGTGCCGGCCGTACCGGCTAGTCTTCGTCGTCGACGGGGAAGTAAAGGCGACGATCCTCGTCCTGTCGCGCACGCCCGTCGTCGACGAGCTCGTTCACGACTCGGCTCAATTCCCGGCGCGGAGCGTCGAAGTACGCCGACATCTCGCCGAGGCGGAGTCCATCCCGGTGGTCCGCGAGGTAGCTGTAGACGTCGTCGGCGGACGGAATCTGGTTGTCCTCGTCATGCCCGTTTTGTCGCCCATTCTGCCGTCCAGGCAGTGCTGCTGAGCCGGGGGGGGAGAGGCCAGCGCGGTGAGTCCGATTGCCTCGGCATACCGCAGGTAGGTCTCGACAGACGCTACGACGACACGGGCTTCGATCGTCAGGATCTCGATCCCCACCACCGAGACTCGGGCCCAGGCATCGATCACGATACCTTTGTCGAGGATGATGTTGAGAAGCTCGGCGAGACTGCCTGGACCCGACGTTCGCTGCACTGCAGGTCTAGGAGCCGGTCCTCTGTCGTAGGAAACTGCCATAACGGTCACCCATTTTCCGTACTGGTGCCCTGCTCACCGTGTCCATGATGTCGGACGGAATGCCGCTTGGCGGGCGGGCAAGAATCGGCTACCTGAGAAGCTCCGATCTGCGAAATGCGCCTCTCTCCTCGTCTCCATTGTCAAGGTTGCATCTGCACCCCATCCAGGATGCCCGGAGCGCTTTGGAGATTCGAGACATACCCGGGGCCGCGCTCTGCATCCAATGCACATAGCGTGCCCAAGGAACATCCCGACATTCAATTCGCCGAGATGTTCAGCACGGCCTGGAGCGAGTGCCTGAGAGAGTCCCTCCAGGTGGTAACGGAGCGCCTGGCTTCTCTACGCATGACGCCGTTCGAGTGACGGTGGCCGACCCGATGGCGGGCGCGCAGACGGTGGTCGCCCTGTCGGCGGATGGCCCGATGGAGGCCTCAGTGAGGGCGGACGCCCCGTCGGCGGTCGGCCGAAAGTGTCGCCAGTCTTCCCCTCCTTCACGGCCGACTGGAGTCCCTCCGTCACTCGCTCCTTGACCGTTTCTACCTCCTCGGATATTCGCTCTCGGAGCGTCTCAAGGCGCTCCGACAGGTGCTCCTTGAGCTCCGCTCCCTTGTTCTTGACCTTCTCCTGTGCCGTTTCGGCTTTCTCTTCAACCTCGTGGACCGGCACGGCCGCGATGGTCGCCAGTCCCTCTTTGAGCAGCGATCCGATCTTCTCCTGCGCCCCCTTGAGGACGACGTG
>Ga0170475_118549165_pt1 | contig 11256 bp, 12 predicted proteins | sample Soicark_Litter_5_FD_111474 | JGI IMG/M metagenome (GOLD analysis project Ga0170475, IMG submission 111474) | Avena fatua rhizosphere microbial communities from Hopland, California, USA. Combined Assembly of 48 SPs | reverse complement strand
CCTCGATCAAGTTCGGCGGCTATATCAAGTTGGATGTCATCGACGACATTGCGGGCGGCAGCCTGGGAGGTACCGTCAGCAAGTTGACGGTACCGCCGAGTCCGTTAGGTGTGTTCAACTTCATCACCAAATCTCGCTCACATCAACTGCTGCCAATTCCGGCGTTCGAGATTGAAGTGGCAATGGCTACTTTGGGTCACGAACAGTCCTCCCGCGAAGAAGAGCAGCTCATCGCGAAAAACGATTCCCGCAGAATTCAGGTAATTACCTTCCGAGACTTGCACGCGCACCCTGTTGTGGGTTTATCATGCTGCAGGTAAGAATGGTGGCCCACTGGGATCGCGCCATGGATTCGACCCCATCGTGGACCGCGCCGGTAAGGGGGAGCGTTGTTCATGCATGTCGCCGCCGTCATCAAGCGCAAGGGTTCCCATGTCGTGTCCGTCGCACCGGACAGAACGATCGCCGAGGCTGTCAGCCGGCTGATCGAGAACGGTATTGGTGCAGTTCTGGTACTGGACGGCACTGGCAATATCCACGGCATCCTCTCGGAACGTGACATCATCACCGGCCTCGGCAGGCATGGCGGGGATACCCTGGGCCTGCGGGTTGAGGCTCTGATGACCCGCGATGTCCAGCGTTGCTCGCCCCATGACACCATCGCCGAGGTCATGGGAGTGATGACCGAGCAGCGCACCCGCCACCTGGCCGTGATCGAGGACGGCAAGCTGGCGGGCCTGATCAGCATTGGCGACGTCGTCAAGCAGCGCCTGATCGATACCAATCTGGAGGTCGAAACGTTGCGCGGCTATGTTTCTCTCAAGGCTGACCCGTAACATCGCCGAAGCCGCGGAACACAACGGGAATAAGTAGACTCGTTACACATCCTGATCGGCTTTGATCCTCGGCTTCGCTTCAACGCTGGATCAGGGAGGACCGCTTATCGCCAGATCCAGACTATCGAGGGGACCTTCTTGCCGAGGGGACCTTCTTGCCCCGGGCGGACCTGCGCATTCGTCTCTCACCTTCATGACGGGGTTGTGGTGCTGACCGTCATGATTTCCGCCCGATGGCCGAGCGTTGAAGATTGATTAGCATTTATGACGTAATGAATATACATGAATGCTCAACTGGAACATGGGCTACCGCCGGCCATCGCCTGTTCCAGCCGGATGGCCGCCGCGGATCGCCCGGGTACCAGCCGGACGCCTGTGTTTCTCCTGCCGTCAATCGATCCGCAACCTGACACCTTTGCATGCCTTGGACAAGCGGCAGGAAGATCCAATCAAACAGGTTCCAAAAATCAGATTTCGATTGATTGAACGAAATAGATCCCAGTGGCAGGATCGGTAAGCTTTTCTAGACATTCTTTTCGTTGAAAAGTTGATTGTTGGGATGTAGGTCTCGTGTCATGGAACGGAGTGATGATGCAAACCCAGGACGGCCAAACGAAAATCAAGCGCGGGCGCCAAGCCAGAAACACGGGTGCATCACAATTGGCCAATGAACACATCGGCGAGCGGATACGCATTCGCCGCACGCTGCTGGGCCTGTCCCAGTCGGAACTCGGCAAGGCGCTGGGACTGTCGTTTCAGCAGATGCAGAAATATGAGCACGGGACGAGTTCGATCGGTGCCGGTCAGTTGTGCGGGATCGCCAAGGCGCTCGATGCACCGGTCAGCTTCTTCTATGACGGACTGGACGGAGTTTCGGTCCAGTCGAGCCCCAATGCCGGGGAACGGGAGGGCAGGTTCACCCGCCATGAGCTCGAGGTGCTCGGTCATTACAGGGCCGCTCCCGGCTTCATACAGGATGCTATACGGTCTCTGCTTGGATATCTGTCCAACCAGGGTCCCAGGCATGACCGGGATTTTGACGGGCGTGCCGAAGCGAAACAGGAGTCTCTTGCCGCCGGTTCGCCGCCGGCGGACGCTACGGGCCAAGCATCTGGCCATGCCAGCGCAGAGCCATACCATGCGGAGGACGAATCCTCGGGTGCCGACGCAGGTGCCGAACCCAATCTTCAGCAGCCCGGCGAGCTGCCGGGGAGCGCTCTCCCGGAACATGACCGGGTTCTTTCCGAACTACAGGAACAACCCTTACCGGCCAGACGGCGAAGGGGCAGACCCCGCAAGGTTCCGGACCGGGAAACGGCGGAGGCGACCGCTGAACCGACCCCGGTGCTCGGCCAGCCTGGAGAGAGCACCACGTACGCCGAAATGGCCTCTTCAAGGGTGCGCAAAGGGCGTGGCGCCGTCCCGGAGCCCAGTAGTGGAAACAAGCGGACACCCGGCACCAGATCCGCTGGCAAGCCCGATCGGACCATAGCTAAGGCCACGGGCGAAACACCCGCTGACGAGAATGCCGCTGGAGGAACCTTCAACCAAGCTGACATGCCCTCGGCATCCGGAAAGGCCAAACCGAACAGAAAAAGTCCTCGGAGGACCTATGGCGCAACCTGGTCGCCGTCCGATATCGGCAAGTAGCGGCATGCTCTCCGACTGCTATTGCGGATCACCGGACGACGGCGGACACAACCCACGCCGTGGATCGGGGTCCTCGATGGGCAAGGGGTTGCATGCGACCGACATCACTGCGCTGCGACAAGGCCGCGCTGATCCAGCAGATCCACGGCGCGGTTATAGAGCCCGTCATCCACCCGGCAACCGATCCAGCTCTCGCCACGCGGCGGCTGCGGACAATGGCTCGCGCCCAACTCCTGAGTAACGACGGCGTCGATCAGGGTTCGCAGCCGATCCGGGTGGTTGATCTGGCCGTCGGGGCCGAACAAGTCGAGGTTGTCGGTCGGCTGCAGCCCGACAGCGCGCGCCACCCGTAAGGCGGTGATCGGCGCGGTTGTCTGGTTCTTCGTGCAGCCGCCGCCTTCGCGCCGCTCGCCGGGCGGAAGGGATGGTGCGCCGGAGCAGTCACCGGCCGGCGAGTAACGGTTGAGAATGTCCATGGCGGAGCGCGCGTTGTGGCGATCCTGATAAATCCGTATGAGTTCAATGAAGCTGCTGATCGCGTAGGCAGGATCATCGAAACGGGCGAAGCCATGCCTGTTGGCGCCAGTCTGTCCCGGCCACCTGCCATTCAGGTTCGGCCCTTTTATCGCAACCCAGTTATTGTTGCGCAGCCCGAAAGGCGCCTTGCCGGGGTCGAATACCGCTGGTCCGAAAGACCCATCGCCTTGCCGGACTTGCAAGCCACTGGCGGTATGCTGTTCCTCGCGCGGCGTAGCGGCGCCATTCTGGGCCAAGGCGGCGCTGGACGAGAACAAAGTCAAAGCCACCGCAGCTACTCGGGTAGCTAGGGACAGTGATCGTGCCATAACATTCCCTTTCATCATTTCGGGGCGAAAACGCTGGTCTCCTCCCCGGTCACTATGGCCCCTAACAGACTGCAAGACAGCTCGGTTCCTCGGCGGAGAACGGCCGCCTGCTGCTGGATCGCGCCGCGCTGATGGACATACCACCGACTCCGCCAGTTTTTGAAACAACTCCATGAAAGAGGCCCGCCGACGCCTGTTTCGATGGCATTTCGACCGCCAGGAACGCCGGTTCGACGGCTCTGTTGAGCTCAGATGACCGATGAGCACCGCATCCTCCACGAGCGACTGGCAGAGCTGGAGTACTTGGCGCGGCGGGTTCCCCCGGAGGATCGTGCCCGTATCGAGCGCACCATGCGTCTCATCATCGATATGCGACAGGCGGTTGCGCGTGCCGAAGCGCTGGTGGAGAAGGCGGAACAGCGGTTAGCAAAGGCCGAGGAAATCATGCTCCGCCTCGACACTTGGGATTGAAAACTCCTACCCCTACAGAAGATAGATACTTTATGGAAGGTCGCCTACCTAAAGGTACAGTCACGCAGGATGTGCAACTCCGCCATGGCGAGGCAGGTCGGAACTTTACTGAAACGGTTAAACATTGGATTTTCTCGTTTTGATTTAACCGTGATGAATCGGGCTGTTATTTCGCGGCCTCATCAATCAGACGGGCAAGGCGCTGAAGAGCGAGCGAGTAGCCTTGGGTGCCGAAGCCGGCGATCGCGCCGGATGCCACGGACGAGACGTAGGAGTGATGCCTGAACGGCTCGCGCTTGTGCACATTGGAAATGTGTACCTCGATAATCGGGAATTCGCAGGTGTTCAGGGCATCGAGGATGGCGACCGACGTATGGGTGAAGGCGGCAGGGTTGATGACGATGCCGCCGGCACGCTCCCGCGCCTCGTGAATCCAGTCGATGATCTGGTATTCGGCGTTGCTCTGGTGGAATTCAATCTCGAGCTTGAGTTCGTCGCCGACCCGCCGGCATTCGGCTTCCACATCGGCAAGGGTCTCATAGCCGTAGATCTTGGGCTGGCGCTTGCCAAGCAGATTGAGGTTGGGACCGTTCAGGACATAGACGATACGGCTCATCATGGTTCTCCCTATGTTTTCTGGTAGCGCTGTTCAGTTCGCAGGCAGACAGGATCAATGAATTTGGATCAATTGCTCGGTTTCGGCCGCTTGCTTCGTTTCTATTGAGCTACTTGTTACCGCAACTTCGAAGCAGCTCCCGTGTCGCGTCGAAGATTTGCCGCGCGCGGACTTCGGGCGGCTCGTCATTCTTCATGGGAACCTCGACGGACAATACGACATCGTCCGGCAGTTCGGCCAGCAGTTCCGCCAACGGCAACTCTCCGTGACCAGAGGGCAGGCGCATCGACCGTGCTTCCTGGATGATCGCCTCGTTCGTTGCCGGTCGTAGAGCAGGCGCATCGCAGAGTTGATCAACAAGCTGGCGGCGGTCGATGCCTATCTGGAGCCTGGCCGGATCGTGCTCGCCGGCTCGTTTACGCATCCCGTGTCAGTAGCGCCCGGCAACGTGATCCATGCCGACTACGGTCCTCTGGGCGCCATCGGCGTGTCCTTCGTCTGAAACGGCAACCAGGAGGAAACAACTTCATGGAGTTGCTACAGAACACGTTCAAGCACGCCTTGATGTTGATACTGTGCTGCTCCAATTGCAGGCGGTGGCGAGTTACGACGTGTCCGCAGTCGTCCGCACAGCGCCCAATGACGCCGTTCTGATCAATTGAAGCCTGCGACAGGCAACTGACCTCCACCCGGCAAAACGGTTCGCATAACCTGCGAAAGGGGAGAAACACCATGAGCTATACCAGCGTGACGCGTCGTACGATCCTGGTCACGGGCTTGGCGGGTCTTGCTACGGCGCTACGTCCATTCCGGTCAGCGCTCGCCGCGTACCCGGACCACACGATCAAGTGGATCGTCGCCTACGCCGCCGGGGGCGGCACCGACACCCTGGCGCGTATCCTGGCGGAAACCATGTCCCCAAAGCTGGGGCAGGCAATCGTGATCGAGAACCGCCCCGGAGGTGCTACGAACATCGGTGCCACAGCCGCGGCCAAGGCCGACCCTGATGGCCACACCCTCTTTACCGCCGACAACGGCACGCTGGTGTTCAACCCGATCCTGTTCCGCAAACTGCCCTACGACCCCGAGCGCGACTTCCGTCCGGTCGGACTGATGGCCCGGTTTCCGCTCGTCGTCGCGGTCAAGAAGGACTCTGCCTCGACCACCCTTCGCGACCTTGTGAACCGCGCGAAAGCCCAACCGGGCGCGATCGACTACGCGTCACCAGGGGTTGGTTCGCCCCACCACCTGACGATGGAGCGCCTGTCCCATGAGGCCGGCGTACGCTTCAACCATGTGCCCTATCGCGGTGCCGCTCCGGCATTGAACGACCTCGTCGGCGGTCATGTAGAGTCAATGGTGGTCGATTATCCCTCGAGCGTCGGTTTCCTGCGCGAGGGAAACATCCGCCCGCTGGCGGTTTGCTCAGCGGCGCGGCTCGGCGGCTTGCCAGATGTGCCGACCGTACAAGAGGCGCTAAACCTGCAGGGATTTGAAGCCTTCGCCTGGCAGGGGCTTGTCGTATCGAAAGCCACGCCGGATGCCATCGTTGACCAGCTCTCCGGTGAACTGGCCACGGCGCTACGCCAGGAACCTGTGCTTGAGCGGCTGCGCTCGGTCGGGCTTGAGCCGCTCACCGGCGGCCCTGCCGATATGCAACGCCTCATTGAAGCCGAGCGTGCGGTGTGGGTGCCTCTGATCCGTTCGCTTGGCATTACGCTCGACTGATCCGCGGGCTTAGAGTCATCAGGATCACGACGTTGGCGCCGGGTTGTCCTTGAATCAAAAACTGCGGCTCTTAAGAGGAGACGACGATGAACAAGAAATTCGCGTCCCAGGCTGATCTTACCGAGAAGAAGGTCAGCTTCGACAAGCTGTCAGAAAATGCTTATGCCTACACGGCGGAGGGTGATCCCAACACCGGCATCATCATCGGCGATGACGGCGTCATGGTGATCGACACCCAGGCGACCCCGGTGATGGCGCAGGACGTAATCCGGCGCATCCGCGAAGTCACCGACAAGCCAATCAAGTACGTCCTGCTGTCGCACTACCACGCGGTGCGCGTACTGGGTGCTTCGGCTTACGGCGCCGAGCAGATCATCGCCAGCCACGACACCTACGACCTGATCGTGGAACGCGGTGAGGCCGACATGAAGAGCGAGATCGGCCGTTTTCCCCGTCTGTTCCGCGCGGTCGAATCCGTACCTGGACTGACTTGGCCGACACTGGCCTTCAAGAACGAGATGACGCTGTGGATGGGCAAGCTGGAGGTCAGGATCCTCCAGGTCGGCCGGGGTCACACCAAGGGTGACACCATCGTCTGGCTGCCCAGCCAGAAGGTCCTGTTCGCCGGCGACCTCGTCGAGTACGGCGCAACACCCTATTGCGGCGACGCCTACTACACCCACTGGGCCAGGACGCTCGACAACCTCTCAGCTTTCGGCGCTGAGAAGCTGGTGCCTGGCCGGGGTGCCGCCCTGAAGAGCGCGGAACAGGTGCGGGACGGCATCGAGGGCACCCGGGCTTTCGTCTCCGACCTCTTCGCTTGCGTGCAGAAAGGCGTCGCCGCGGGCAAGGACCTGCGGGCGGTCTACAAGGAAACCTACGCTGCGCTGAAGCCAAAATACGGCCACTGGGTGATCTTCGACCATTGCATGCCGTTCGACGTGACCCGCGCCTATGACGAGGCGACCCAGTACCCCGATCCGCGGATCTGGACCGCCGAACGTGACCAGGAGATGTGGGAACAGCTGGAAGGCTGAACGGAGCGGGGAGGAAACGCACAATGGAAAAAGATTACCAAAGCCTCGAACTTCCATACCGCCGCTCGCCCGACCAGGATTTGGCTGAACCGGTACACCACCCTGTCATCGTGGTCGGCGCCGGGCCGGTCGGTCTGGCGACTGCGATCGATCTGGCCCAGCGCGGCATCAAGGTCGTTGTGCTGGACGACGACAACAAGCTGTCGTTCGGATCGCGGGCGATCTGCTTCGCCAAGCGTACGCTGGAGATCTTCGACCGGCTGGGCGTCGGGCAGCCCATGGTCGATAAGGGGATTTCCTGGAATGTCGGCAAGGTCTTTTTCCAGGACGATCTGGTCTACCGTTTCAACCTGCTGCCGGAAGCGGGGCATCAGCGCCCCGCCTTCATCAACCTCCAGCAATACTATGTCGAGGGCTATCTCTTTGAGCGCGCCGAGACGCTGGAGAACCTGAGCCTGCGGTGGAAGAACAAGGTCGTCGGGCTGACGCGGCACACCGATCATGTCGAACTGACGGCCGAAACGCCCGATAAATCTTATCGGCTGACCGGCGACTATCTGATCGCCTGCGACGGCGGGTGCAGCGCCGTCCGTCGCATGATGGGGATGGAGAGCAAGGGCGTCACTTTCCGCGACCGCTTCCTGATCGCCGATGTCAAGATGAAGGCGGATTTCCCGACCGAGCGCTGGTTCTGGTTCGATCCGCCCTTCCACCGCAACCAGTCGGTCCTGCTGCACCGGCAGCCCGACGACGTCTGGCGGATCGATTTCCAGCTCGGCTGGGACGCCGATCCGGAAGAGGAGAAAAAGCCGGAGCGGGTGATCCCCCGTATCCAGGCGCTGCTCGGCAAGGAAACGGAGTTTACCTTCGAGTGGGTCAGCGTCTACACCTTCGTGTGCATGCGCATGAAGAAGTTCCGCCACGGCCGGGTGATCTTCGCCGGCGACAGCGCGCACGGCGTATCGCCGTTCGGAGCGCGTGGCGCCAACAGCGGGGTGCAGGATGCCGACAATCTGGCCTGGAAGCTCCAGTTCGTGCTGGAGGGCAGGGCGCCCGACACGCTGCTCGACAGCTACGGTGTCGAACGGGAATTCGCTGCCGATGAGAACATCCTGAACTCGACCCGCAGCACCGATTTCATCACGCCCAAGAGCGAGATCAGCCGTGTCTTCCGCGACGCGACGCTGCAACTCGCCAAGGACCACCCCTTCGCCCGCCGGCTGGTCAACAGCGGCAGGCTGTCGGTACCGGCCGTGCTGTGGGCCTCTCCCCTCAACACACCGGACACGGATGAGTTTGCCGGTGCCATGGTGCCGGGCGCTCCCAGTACGGACGCGCCGGTCCGGGTTCACGGCGACCACGGCTGGTTCCTGAGCCATGTGGGCCAACAGTTCACGGGCGTCTATTTCGCGGCTCACGGTGCCGCCCCGGCGGACGCTCTTGCCGGTCTGGCCGAAGGCAGGCTGGGCGTCAAGCCGGTGGTCGTCGTTCAGCCGGGGATGAGCGGGATCAGCTATCCGGGAATCGACGTCGTCGAGGACAGTGAGGGCCTGCTGGCGACGCGGTTCGACGCGCGGCCGGGCACCTTCTACCTGCTACGGCCCGACCAGCATGTCTGCGCCCGGTGGCGCAGCTTCGATCCAACCCATGTCCGGAGCGCCGTCGCCCGCGCTACCGGCAATTTTTGAACGAGCAGGAGGTCATTGAACATGCCGCTCAACATCGAACCGGCCATCGCCAAGGCGGACGACTTTTACGAAGCTCTTATTGACACGCACCGGGGACTTACCCTGGAGCAGAGCCAGATGGTGAACGCCAAGCTGATCCTGCTGCTCGCCAACCACATCGGCGACCTGGATGTTTTGCGGGATGCGCTGAAGCGGGTCCGTGACGGCCTCTGACCAGGATATGCGATCTCGATAGTTTTGAGTTTCACTGATGCGACATAACTGAACACCAGCTTCGTCACATCTTAGATCGATGGGCATGAATGCCCCGCCAATCTTTCGAAGGAACCGTCCCGCCAAGTTCCGTTCGCATGAGCATGGTGTGCTCCAGAAGGTACTGGGCTGGCCGGTCATGAGGCGCCTTGTCGAGGATGGCGCGGAAGCCTCGCTCAGCATAGTCAAACCGGCTGGCAACCAGATCCTGCACGGCAGCCTCATGCAGATCACGAACCACGAGCGTGGCGGCATCAACATTGCCCTTTCGCCCTAACAGCTCGTACAGCTCCAATGGCTCTGACCGTCCGGGAACCGTCACCCGGTCGAGGTGACGCCACTCGAAGTCACCCCCAGCAGTCTGCCGCACCTCGCCGGACGCCAGTATGCTGGTCCCATATGCCTTGTTCAGCATCTCCAGCCGGCATGCCAGGTTCACCGCGTCCCCGATCACCGTGTACGACAAGCGTCGCGCCGTGCCGATGTTGCCGACCAGGACCTCTCCCGTAGCCAGACCGATGCGCGTGTGGAACAGCGGCGCATTGCCTGCCGCCTGGTTGAGCTGCTCAAGAGAACGCTGCGCCGCAAGGGCCGCTTCGCAGGCTTGGGCGGCATGGTCGCAGACGCGGTGCGGCGCATTGAAGAAGGCCAGCATGCCGTCCCCTACGAACTTGTCCACGACGCCGCTGGCGTCGTCAATAACTCGCTCCAGCACGTCAAAATAGTTACCCAGGTGGCGCACCAGTTCTCCGGGCGGCGTGCTTTCAGCGATCCCGGTGAAGCCGACCACGTCCGAAACCAGAACGGTCAACACGCGCAGCTCACCGCCGGGCTCGGCCGCCTGGCCGCTTGTCAGGACGCTCCGGACAACGTCGATCGGCACGTAGATCGAGAAGGATCGCAGGGCCGCCTTCATGCGCACGAGCGAACGCGCCATCGCATCGATTTCGCGAATAGAGGATCGGATCGGTGCCGTGCGGGTAAACCGTAAGTCGCCGATCTCCGCCAGATCCTGGTTCATCAGGCAAACCGGCCGCGAGATGGCATGAGCGATCACGGTCGCCGCGATGATCCCGATCCCCAGAAAGATGAGGGCCGTTGCCAGGACCGCTGTTGTGGCGGCCCACATCGGCGCTTCGACGTCGGCGAGCGGCAACATGACCATGAGTTCCCAGAGCAGACCGCCGCTGACGGCAAGGACGCGACCGTCAACGATGACCCCGCCGATCGTGTCCCGGAACACGCCGTCCGAGCGACCTTCGGGATGTTGAGATGACGAGGGATCTGTCGCGACGCGCTCGGTCATTGCTGTGATCACAGCCCGCAACTCTGCCGGAAGGTCCGCTCCGGCGCCGAGAACAACAGGCCCGCTGGTGGATTTGGGTGCTATGATCAGGGCGCGTCCCCCACCCCCGACGCGGAGTTCGCTGAGGAAAGATTCGATCTCGCGCAGGTGAAAGTCGGCTCGCGACGCCCATGGCCCGGCCTGTTTCGGGATGCCTCAGGCCGATCACCGCCGAGATGCCCACCAAGCCTTCGGCGAACTGATAAGGATCCGTCCAGCTCGGCCTGTTCGTGTCGATGCCCTGGGCGAACCATGCCCTGCCACGGGGATCGTACGGCACACCCGGTCCTGTTTTCAGAGGTGCCCACGTCCCGTCGGGGCGCAGCTCCCATTCACGGGCGATCCCGCCATTGACCCCTGGGTCCGACCGGTTGAGGACGAGCGTTCCGTCGCGTCGCGTCACGCCAAGAAACGCTCCCGTTTCGGCGCTGCTGACGCTCACCCAGGTCAGCGCCGGGCTTGCCTGAGCCTCCGACACCAGATAGTCCGTCATACGCTCGGTATCGGTCAGTGCGATGCCCCGATGCTCGACGAAGTACTTCACTCTGTTGAGGACTGCGGGGCCATTCTCCAGAAAGCGCGAAGCCCGGTGTGCGACATCGTTGGCGGCCTGTTCGATCTCGCGGTCCGCGACGGTCTGAACCACAGCGAGATGACGGAACAGCACAACCGCCGAGACAGCCGACAGCGAGCATGCCATCAGAGCCACGATGGCGTACAACAGCGTGCTTCGAATTCTCAGCCTCATCGCATCCTCCGGCTTGCGTCGGCCGCCGCTGTGCTTTGAT
>Ga0170475_105250076_pt1 | contig 11256 bp, 6 predicted proteins | sample Soicark_Litter_5_FD_111474 | JGI IMG/M metagenome (GOLD analysis project Ga0170475, IMG submission 111474) | Avena fatua rhizosphere microbial communities from Hopland, California, USA. Combined Assembly of 48 SPs | reverse complement strand
TTGCATCTATCGACCCCTCGCGGGGCCGTCAAGCGCTCACTCGCCCGCGGACAGGTTCACGCCGAAGAAGTGCACGCGGCTGTCGAGGACGACGGCGAGCGTCTTGCCGCCATCGCCCGTCAGGATCTGCTTCGCGGTCGACGGGGTCTCGATGTCGCCGACCGTGTCACCGGTCTGGCCGTCGAGAACCACGATCTGACCCCAGCTCTCGTCGCCGACCATCACGGCCACCGAGCCGTTCATGTCGTCGAGCGAGCCGACCGGACCGCCGACGTCGGCGGCCCACCGCAGCGTTCCGTCGGCTTCGAGGCCGCGGACTTCGGACGAGCCGAGCTGCGCGACGTACAGGACGTTCGCGACCGGATCCCACGACGCCATGTCGGCCGCGGTGCCCGCGGAGGACACCCCGTTCGCCGGATCGGCGATCACGAGGTCGTCGCCGGTCGGGACGAACGTGATGCCGGTCGCGCGATCGACGGTGAAGCCCGACAGCTGCGCCGAGTCGTCGACGCTGGTCGTATAGGTGCGCACGCCGCCCTCGAACCAGTCGATCGCCGGACCATCGACGGAGTCGCGGCCGACGACCACGCCGGCGTCGCTGAACCGCGCAGTCACGACCCCGGACATGTCGACGAGGGCCGAGCCCGGGCCCCAGAAGCCCTGATCGACCTGATAGACGCCGCCCTGGCCGACGACGAGGGTGGAGGTGCCCATCGCGTCCTGCACGTTGTCGTCTTCACCGACCGCGACGTCGTAGTCGCTGCCGATCATGCCGCTCTCGGTCGCCACTTCGCAGGTATTGCCGGACATGCCGACCTGCGCCGATTCGTTGTCCTCGAGAAGGGCGACGCCGCGAGCGCGGGTGTCGACCTCGGACCGGTGCTCGAAGGTGACCTGGTTCGACGAGGTGCAGCCCGCCGCCGCCATCAGGACCAGGGTAAACGCGGTTCCGCGCATGTTGATCACTCCTCGTGGGTTCGGAGACACGTGACTTCCAGTGGATCGTAGACCGGAACGGCCCGGTCGGCGAGCATTTCGTTTCGCTTGCGAGATCTACGGCCCCGCATCGGGATCTCCGACGGAGAACCAGTCGACGCGATCGTCGCCGAGCAGCGCGACGGCGTGACCGTCGGCGGGCGTGGCGATCGGGCCGGCCCAGCGGTGGACGCGTTGCGGTTCGCCGACGGTGCCGTCGGAGCCGATCAGCACGAGCGCGCTCTCGTCGTCGACCTCGATCGACGCGACCGCGCCGTGCTCCCCGAGGGCGCCGAGCCCGTCGATCCAGCCGCCGGGAGACGCGGACCACAGCGGGACACCATCGGCGTCGTACGCCGCGATGCGGTCGTCGGTCGCCGTCAGCAGCTGGCGCGAGACCGGGTTCCAGGCGATCGCGTCGGTCGGGCCAGCGATGCGAACCGCTCCATTGGGAAGTACCGAGCCGTCTTTCGGGCGCGTGACCTGAACCCGGACCAGCGCGACGTCCGGCCCGCCGATCCACATCACGTCCGCCTCGCGATCGTAGGCGAGCTGCGTGTCCGGGCCGCAGTAGTCGGCGTCGAGAGGCACGAAGTCGAACCCGTAGGTTGCGGGCCAGGTGATCCCGCAGCTCGGGGCGTCGACGAGCGCGACGACGCGGTCCGTCGACACGCGGGCGTCGATCAGGCCGGGAACGTCGTAGGTCAGCCCCTGCTCGTCGGTCTCGAAGGTGACGAGCGACACCGTGTCTCCGGATCCGACCACCACGACGTGCACGCCGTCGTCGGTCGAAAAGCCGTCGATGACGTGCTCGAAGCCGGCGAAGACGTCGCGATCGGTGTCGATCGTGCCGTGCAGGTACGACATCTGGCAGGTGAAGCCCGAGAGCCCGGCGACGCCAAAATCGGCGTCGGACGGGAGGTACATCCCGTGCGTCTCCTTGGCGTAGGACGACGTCGGGACGATCGGGCCCGGATCGGCCAGCGCGGCTCCGAGATCGACGTGCGAACCGAACGCCCCGGTCGGCCGGGCCCCGAGCGAGCAACCGCCGAGGATCCCGACCAACACGACACCCGGAACGATTCGCATGGCCACCCCCGATCACACAGTGGACGGCGGGAGCGGTTCGTCAACCGCCCTCGCGGATCACGGATCCTGAATCGTGAACACGTCGAGCTGATCGCGATTGTGGAGGACGAGGCGCGAGCCGTCGCCGGTCACGGTCACCCGACCCGGATCGCGCGCCACGCCGGTCTCCGCGACCTGCTCGCCGGTCATGCCGTCGACGAGGATCACACCGGTGTTTCCGTCGTCGATCTGCGTGGTCACCACCGCCTCGCGAGCCGGGCCGCGATCGTCGACGTCCTGGATCGGCGCGCCGAGGTCGGCCCGCCAGCGGATCGCGCCGTTCGCCTCGACCGCGGTGAGGGTCGACTGGTCGCGCGTCGCGACGTACATCACGCCCGCCGCCGCGTCCCACACCATCACGTCACCACCGGTCTCGACTTCGGTGATCGCGCCATCGCCGACGAGGCCGATCCGCGTCGGGCTGATCACCCACACGTGGCCGTCGCCGTCGACGGCGAGCGGATCCGCGTCGGCCGGGTGATCGCAGTAGCTCGAGTCGAGGGACACGCTCGCGTCGATCGAGCCACCGAAGCCGATCCGCGTGAAGTCGACGTGGCAGCCGGCGTCGTCGGTCACGAGCGAAGCCAGCATCTCGGCGCCCACGAAGCGGCTGACGATGCGGCCCGGCACCGAGACCGAGTCGACGATCGCACCGCTCGGGAAGCCGACGATCTGCGCGTTGCCGCCAGCGCCGACGATGACGTGAACGCCGTCCTCGCCCTGGTTGTCGTCGTTACCGTCGCCCTGGCCGTCTTCCAGGCTGTCGTCGCCGTAGTTGACGTCCTCGTCGGTACCGGTGCTGACGCTGCTCAGGTACAGCTGGCAGGTCATGCTCGACAGGCCGGCCACGCCCCAGTCCTGGCCGTCGGGCAGGTACATCCCGTCGACGTGGTAGCCCCACATCCCGTTGTCGTAGCGGAGGAAGCTGTCCTGATCGAGGGTCGGCGGACCGTCCCAGCCGTAGTCGTAGGACGCCGTGTCGGTCCAGGTCCAGTCACCGCCACCGTCGACCGTACAGCCGACGAGCGCGAAAAGTCCCACACCCAACGCCAACAAACGGCTCATGATTCCCCCACGTGATTCGGGCTCGATCCGAGCATACCGCGGCGGCCGTCCGCGTGAAAGCGAAAAGCACTTCGCTCCGCTTTCACACGATGACGATCCGCATCAGGGGCCTTCGAAGTTGCCCGCGGCGCTGTGGCAGTACGAGCTCGCCGCGTCGATCAGGCCGTCGCCGTTGTTGTCGATGCCGTCGTTGCACAGGGTCGTGCCGTAGCCGACCTCGTCCTGGGCGGTCGGATCGTTCGGGACGCAGTCGGGATCCTGGCCGTCGATCCATCCGTCGGCGTCCTCGTCGGTGCCGTCCGTACAGCCGGTACCGTGATCGGCGCCCTCGTCGTTCAGGAATCCATCCGGGCGTTCGCCGAGATCTTCCCGCCAGCACGACGGGTCGGCCCCGTCCACGCTGCCGTCACCGTCGTTGTCGATGCCGTCGTAGCACCCCGGGATGACCGGCTCGTCGCCTGGATCGAAGTGATCCGCGTACTCGCGCGTCCGCGGCGAGTACTCGCAGTCGGGATCGAAGCCATCGAGGAACAGGTCGCCGTCGTTGTCGTTGCCATCGGCGCACTGGCTCGTGAACGTCGGGGCTTCGGCATCGCCGAGCGGCCCCTGGTCCGCACAGTACGGATCGGCGGAGTCGATGTCCCCGTGGCCGTCGTTGTCGACCCCATCGTTGCACGCGGTGCCGAGGAATCCGCCCTCGTCGTCGTCGGCGCCGCTGTCGCAGCCGGGATCGGCCGCGTCGACCCAGCCGTCGCCGTCGTCGTCGACGCCGTTACCGCAGGCCGTCAGCGTGCCGGAGCCATCTTCCTGGTCGTTCGGATCGCCGCTGCAATCGTTGTCGGCGGCGTCGGTCCAGCCGTCGTCGTCGTTGTCGATGCCGTCGGTGCACGTCGATTCCCCGTCCCAACCGGCCGAGCACAGCGGATCGTCGCGATCCACCAGGCCGTCGCCGTTGTTGTCGACGCCGTCGTTGCAGGTGAAATCGCTGTTCGCGCCGTTCTCGGTCTCGCCGTTGCCCCCATGGGCGGTGCTGCAATCGGGATCCTGCGCATCGGTCCACCCGTCCGCGTCGCCGTCGAGACAGTCGTGGCAATCGTCGGCGGCCGAGTCGACCGGGTTGTTCCAGGTCGCGAACGACATGTCGCCGGTCACGTAGCTGAACACGGTCTTGCCGGAAGAATCAGGAGCCTCGATCTCGTAGTCGGTGACGCGGTAGATCTCGATCAGCAGGTACGCGGCGTTGCTGCTTTCGTCTCCGAGAGTTCCCTGATGCGAGATCGCGTTTACCGCGCTCCAGGAGGTGTTCGGGGTCTGGAACTGGAACAGGACCTCGTTCGGCACGGTGACGTGGGCGCGCCCGTCCGCGTCGAGGAGGTTGTCGTCGGGGACGGTGATCGTCGCGCGAGGGGCGCCGGTGGTGAGGCCGAACCAGCCGAAAGGCAGATACGTGATCGATGCCTGGACGTAGGTATGGACGCCGGTCACGCCGTCGCCACCGAGATCGTCGGGGGTCGTTATCGGCTGCCAGGACAGGTCGAGACCGTCCTCGTCCAGCTCGGATTGGCCGTCGCCGTTTTCGTCGGGGCAGGTGTCGATGGCACTCACGTACCACAGGTTGCCATTTTCGAAGCCACGATCACCGCGAACCTGGATGGCGCCCGGGAGGGTGAGCGTCGTATCGATTGCCGCCTGGTCCTCGCTGGCCGGGACCGACAGCTCGACGTCGACCGGGTCGAAGATCGCGTTGTCGTCGTCTGCACTGGCCTGGAAGAAGTCGTGCTTGATCGGGTAGTCGGCCGAGTAGAAGAAGTCGGGACCGTCGATCGGATCCTCGCCTTCGCAGTACTGGGCCACGCCCTCGTCGTAGCGGACCGCGTTGTCGTCACTGCACGACACCTCGTTGTCGGCCGGATCGACGGTGGGGTCTACGCAAACGGGAGTGTCGTCGAAGAGCGGGTTCTTCAGCTCGAAGTCGCCGACGTGCTTGCGCAGATCGTCGGCCGAAGGGAACGCGAGATCGTAGTGCGGATCGAAATGCCACGCGCCGAGGCTGGCATCCGTGCTGCCCACGAAGCCGAACTGCCCCGTCTCGACGCGCGGATACGGCGAGCTGAACCACTCGGAAGCACCGTTGAAACCCGTTGCTCCGACGTAGGCGAACGTCGCGCAGTCCGGCACGTCGGGGTTGTTCCACATGCCGCCGTAGCAGCTTGCCCACATGTTTTCGGCGACGATGTAGCTCGTCTCGCCGCTCACCGTGGTCGTCGTGTCGTCGAGAGTGACATCGTACGTGTACGCGCCCGGGACCTCGGTGTAGCCCGTAGGGGTCGCGATCAACAGCGCGACCGGCCCTCCGGTCACCGGACCGCGCGGCGTGACCGCGGTGATCGACCCGTCGTCGACGGAGACGATCGTCGCATTGTGACCGCCGATCTCCACGATCAGCTGGTCGGGGTCGGTCCCGAAGCCCGAGCCGGTGATCACGACCGTATGACCGCCCTCGTTGCCGGTCTCGGTCGCGACATCGATGCCATCGAAGGTCGGATCGGAGCGATCCGAGTAGTACGGCTGCTGGCCCTTCTCGAACGCATGACAGCCCGCGAGCGCGAGCGCCAGCCACAACCCGCGGCTCACTGGGCACCTCCATCCGGCGTGCCGTTCCATTGGAAGCGCCCGATCTTCACGTCGCGGGCGGAGATGCCGATCGGCGTGATCTCGTGGAGCTGATCGTACTGGTCCTTCGCCGGCGGGACGGTGCCTTCGATGCGCGTCCCGCGCGAGAAGAAGAAAACGGCGCCGCCGGCAGGATGGTTGCCGATGTACCGCATCGCCTCGGACAGCATCGCGTTGTCGAGGGTGAAGTCGCCGTCGTCCGCGAGGCGGCACGACACCTCGACCATGCGGGACTGGGGATCGCCCTGCAGGGTCGGCAGGAGCTGGCCCGCGTCGTCGAGCAGGGATTGATCGAAGCGCATCTCCGCGTTCTTCTGCTCGCACTGCGTTGCCGGGCGATAATCGCTGCCGCTGGACATCTGGGGGGTCTGGAAATCCGGATCGTCAGGCTCGACGGGCGCCATGAACCTCACGGCCAGCGCGACCTCGTCGTCCGCCGAGCCCGCGTTCCACTGGAAGCGCACGCCGGACGACGTCTCCCAAGGGCCGGTGTAGATCTGACCCGGGAAGCTGTCATAGCTCCCCGCGTCGGTCGGAGTGGGATATGGAACGTCGCAATCGGCGAGTCCGCTCACCGCCTGGCCTTCGCCGTAGAACTGGAGACAGGCGGCGTGGTCGCCGTCGCCCAGATCGGCGCCGGTCTCGTCGTACTGGGGGCCGTTCCACGACATCATCACGCTTCCCACCTGGCCCGGGAGGGTGATGTGCGGGCTTCCGCCGTCGACGGACGCGGAAGGGAGCGGAATCGAGGCGATCGGCTCGTCGAACCGGGAGAAGCCGCCCTGGAAGCTGTAGACCATCTCCGTTCCGAACGGGAAGTTCGGCTTCTTCCAGGTCTCCTCGACCATGGCCGCCGGGTTCGTCGGGTCATCGGGATTCGGGACGAGGTGCTGGTGGTCGAGCGAGAACGTCGGCTCCACGCTCGAGTAGTACACGAACAGGTTCTTCGTGTTCGGAGGCAGATCGTAGGGCACGCGGCCCATCGTGAACTCCGCCGAGCCGTCGACGGCCGTGAACTTCATCGCGTCGCCGACGTCGACGGTGTTGAAGCTCCCGATCGGCCCTTCCGGCTCGAACACGGTGTAGCAGGTGTCTGGCGTCGCCGGCGGTGCCGGCGCGGTGAAGGTGAGCGTGGCGGCGGCCGACAGCTTCTGATCGAACAGGTAGCTGAAGCCGATGACCGCCGAGTATGGAGGAGCGAAGCCGATCATTCCCGGCCCCACCTCGTCGAAGCTGCCGAGCCCCATGTGAGCGAGCGCGAGGGCTCCGCCGGCCATCTCCACGTGGTCGTAGCCGACGACCCCGCCGAGGGCCTTCGGAGCGGGGCCGATCTCGTCGGGATCGCTGCCGACACCCACGGGACGGACGTCCGCGTCGGTGACGGCGCGACCACAGGATGCGAGCAGGAGGACGGAGAGAGAGAGAGTTCGCATGTTCCTACCACCCCGTCCCGAGGCCGATGTACAGCCGTGGACCCGGTTTTTCGGTTTCGTTGGACACGGCGTCGCCGAGACCGTTGTCGGTCGTGTCCTGGATGTCGTCGCCGTTGACGTCGCCGACGCCCTTGATCTCGTTGAACCCGTACGACAGGCGGACGAAGCTGTTCCAGTTCGACTGGCCGAACAGCGTCGCGCTCATCCGGACCTCGGCATTCGCGTCGTACAGCATCCAGTTGCCGTTCTTGTACGCCGAGTCGACGAACGGGATCTCGCGGTGGACGTCGGCCGGATCGTAGGCGACGCGCTGGCCGTAGCGGTCGAAGTAGTACTGGGAGGTGTCGGCCGCGTCGGGCGGACGATAGCTCCACAAGTTGCCGGCGGTGCCACCGACCTGGGCGGTGAGGTCCCACATGTAGAGGGGACCGATCTTCTTGTTGATCTGCCGCATCACCGGGAATCGGTACCCGGCGTCGAGGATGAGCATCGTCTCGCCGGCGAGCGAGTAGCCGGGGTAGCCCGAGAACTGGTTGTTGGGCTGCAGCGAGCCCGAGCCGACGAAGTACGGGTGGGTACCGCCGCCGCGGAACTCGTCCTGCAAGCTCACGTTGCGATCGATGTACCCGAAGTCGCCGTCGATCATGATGCGGTGGCTGCGATCGCGCAGGTACTTGATGGGCACGCGCATGTGCTCGGTCCAACGGAACTCGACGCGGTCGTAGTTGTACTTGTCCAGCACCTGACCGTCGTCGGTGTCGTACCCGTCGTACGGAGCGTAGACGATGTCGGTGAACGCGTGCTCCAGCGAGAGATTGACCTGGCGACCGGACCGCGGGTTCGGCGAGTTGTACGCACCGTAGATGTTGTTGAACGTCAAGTTCAGGTCGGCAGAGACACCGTGCATGTACGGCTCGAACCGCGCGCTGTCGGTGCCGCGGAACCCGTACTCGAAACCACCGCCGGCGAGGCTCGCCGACAACAGGCCGTTCAACGGGTACGTGACCTCGAGACGCGCGATGTTCACGTACTGGTTCTGCTTGCCGTCCCAGATCGACTGATCGTCGGTCGTCGCAGGATTGTCGTCGTCGTCGAGCAGGAAGCCGTAGTCGTACTTCGCCTCGTAGTGGTACCCGAGCACGGTGATCGTGGGGTACCAGCCCTGGTAGCTGTACAAGCCCAGGAACAGCGGGTCCTCGCCGATCATGACGTTGGCGAGGGCGACGTGGTCCTCCACGTAGTCCTGCGCGTAGATCTGACCGCCCGCGGACAGACCGAAGTTCGTCAACGAGTCGTTTTCGAGCCGGAACATCGGGACCGCGGTCGGCGACATCCAGGCCCCAGTGGCCTTCGGGTACTTCGTCGGCGCCGGGGTGATCGAGCCGAGATCCTCGCTGTACGCGAGGTCGGCCTGCACGACCGCATCGTCGGGGGTGAAGTCGAAGCGGTCGGTGACCTCCTTCTCGAGGAACTCGTCCTTCGACAGGATGTAGTTCTTCCAGCCGGACGCCGTGAATCCGGTGTACAGGAGGTTGCCTTCCGGGGACACGGACGGGCACTCGGCCGAGCCGATCACGTTCGTGATCTGGAACACCTTCCCGGTTTTCGGCTCGTAGCGGTAGATGTTGAAGATGCCGGTCGGCTCGGACGAGAACCAGATGTTCCCCTCCGTGTCCCACCACGGGTCCTGATCCTCCCAGTCGTCGCGGTTGAGCGCCTTCATCCCGGTGCCGTCGGCGTTGACGACGTACAGATCCTGGCGGAAGTTCCGGATCATCGAGAAGACGATCTGGGTTCCGTCGGGGGACCAACGGGCGCCCTGCATCCACGTTCCATCGGTCCAATGGGTGAGCGGCGTCTTTCCGGTGCCGTCGATGTTGATGACGACGAGGTTCACCATGCCGTCGCCGTACTGGAAATACGCGACCTTGGTCCCGTCGGGGCTCACGGCCGGGTCCGCCGACCGTTCGGTATTGGGGATCTTCGTGTATCGATAGCCGTCGAGCGCAGTCCGGCCGAGGTGCTGGGCCTTCCAGCTCTCGAACTCCTCCTTCCCGCCCTCGTGTTTGCGCTTGTCGAGCTTCGCATCGGGCGCGAGATCGACGACGAACAGCTGGCCCCAGTCGTACCCGTCGGTCTCGATGTGGATGCCGAGACCGTGGTGGATCATGTCCTGGTTGCCGCTGATGACGATCTGGTCCTTGCCAGGAACGAAGTCCCACCCGTGGCCGAAGGCGGTTTCTCCGACCAGGGCGCTATAGCTCGAATCGCTCGCACGGCGGCTGACGTCGGCGAGCTCACCGCCCGGGTCCTTGCCCGCAATCGAGGGGAACGCATCTTCGGGGTACTGGACGACGCTGAAGCCACCGAGCGCCGAGTGCTCCCCGACCCACTTCCCGTCGGCCGAATACTTGGGATAGAAGTCCCACGTACCGGTCTGGTTCGTCGTATTTTCGGCTTCTTCCTTCTTCCGCCAACGGTGCTTCCACTTCTTCTGGAGGTTCCACTCGTCCTCGGCGTCGGGGTCGTGGTACACCCAGGCGCCCGTGGAGGTCTCGAGCTCCTCGCCTTGAACCAGGCCATCCGCGTAGACCGCATCGACCTGCTTCTGGTACCGGGCGCGGAGGTACCCGATCCAGTCGTTGTACAGCTCGCGCAGCGATACGCCCGTGACGTCCTTCACGACCATCGACCAGTCCGGCTTCCAGCCTTCCGCCGAGTGCTCCGACATCTTCGAGTAGATCTCGTTGCCAAAACGCTCGCGCAGATACAAGCCGAAGCTGTAGCCACCCTGGTAGCCGCGCTCCCCGTCGTCCCCGTGCTTGTCGCTGACGTTCACCCACTCGTCGTAGGTGAGCTCGCGGTGGTCGAGGATGCTCATGCGGATGTTCGAGTCGCGCGCGGCGGTCCACCAGTTGTAACCGGCGTTGTCGGACCAGTACTCCGCGCCGCCCTCGACCCACCAGAACGGCGTGGTGTCGCTGCCGAACGTGATGTCCCCCCCGTCCTCCTCGTCGATCTTGCCGTTCCGGTAGAGCCCACCGATGCTGACACCGCCCACGCCCTCGGACAGGGCGGCGGCGCGCTTGAGCGACACGACGTGAGCGAACTCGTGGACGAGCACGTCGCTGAACCACTCCATCCGGCCGCGCATCCGGTAGAAATACCCACCGGGGTTGCCGGAGATCTCGATCCAGTTCCACGGCGGGATCGTGAATCCCTCGAGATCGTCGGACTGATCGAGCAGTACGATGTGGATCTTCTCGTCGAGGAAGTAGTCGAACTGCTCGCACATCGGCCGCCACATCTCTTCGGCGACCTTGGCAGTCCGTTGGGCCATGAACGTGTCGTCGAGGTAGTGAGGGTTCCCCTCCTCCGCCGTCTTCTTCGAGATGGCGTAGTGCACGTAGAAGTGCTCGGTCTCGATCGTGTACCAGTTCAGGTCGGGGTGGTTGTACTCGAAGATGAACTTCGCCTCGGCGACTTCGGGCGCAGCTACGGCGGCCACGGCGAGGCAGGAAGCGACGAGGAAATTGCGGAGGGTACGCATCAGTACCGGACCTCGAGGGCGCCGCCGAACGTCGGCCCCATGGTGGGTTGCAGGTCCTCGATGGGGAAGAACTGGAGATCTTCGCCGCCGATCGGGATGGTGCCGTGAAGGACGACGTCGACGCCACGGCTCGGCTGCAGGATCAAGCCGACGTCGGCGTCGAGCGCGTTGCCGTCGCTGTCGGCGACCGGCTTCAGGTTCTTGTTCGGATTGAACCCTTCGGAGGTCGTGCCGGTGTAGGTGAGCATCCGGTGCTCGAATCGACCGGTGCCGAACAGGCACACCGGACCGGCCTGGAGCTGCACGCCGGCGTCCACCTTGACCTGGTCGCCGGGCTTCATGCGCCCGAGGAACTGCAGCTGATCGAGCTCCACGAGGTATTGCACGACCGCCGAGAACCGATGGACGTAGTCGACGTGCTCGACGAATGCG
>Ga0170475_134804558_pt1 | contig 11258 bp, 7 predicted proteins | sample Soicark_Litter_5_FD_111474 | JGI IMG/M metagenome (GOLD analysis project Ga0170475, IMG submission 111474) | Avena fatua rhizosphere microbial communities from Hopland, California, USA. Combined Assembly of 48 SPs | reverse complement strand
TTGGGCGAGTTGTTGTGCTCGCTCAGGTGGGCGAGCCAGACCATGCTCGGGGGTCGGTCATGGCAGGCCGCGATGGCTTCGGCCGCGGCCGCATTCGAAAGGTGGCCATAGGTTCCGGCGACACGCTGCTTGAGGAAGTACGGGTACGACCCGGCCTGGAGCAGGTGAGGGTCGTAGTTGGCCTCGAGCACGAGGAGGTCGAGGTCGCGGAACTGCCGGGCGACGTGGTGCGGGACCCAGCCGAGGTCGGTCGCGATGGCGGCGCGGCCCGTGCCGGACTCGAAGCGGAAGCCGAGCGGCTCGCGACAGTCGTGCGGAACCGCGAATGGCCTTATGTCAACCTGACCCACGGTGTAGGTTTTGCCCGAGCTCATCGGGCGGGCCAGACCGCGGTCCTGCAGGTTGAGCGCGCCGAGCGTGCCCGCCGAGGCGAAGATAGGGATGTTGTGCGTTTCTGAGAGGTAGCGCGCCGAGCGGCTGTGGTCGCCATGAGCGTGGGTCAGCACGATCCCACTCAGCGTTTCAGGTGGGTGGCCGCTGGCTTCCAGCAAGTCTTTGACCTGGGAGTACGGCCGACCGCACTCGACCAGGAGCGCGGTCCCGTCACTTTCGAGCAGATAACAGTTGCCGTCGCTCCCGGACGCGAACGACCAGACGTTCACCCCAGTGGGGACCCCGACCGACTATCGGACATACGTTCCACGGCGTCGCCGAGGATCTTACTCCCCGCGGGTGGTGGACCGGAAGAGGCGAATCCACTTCGTGACGGAGGAGCCACTCCGTCGCGAAGCGCACCCGAAGGGCCGCCTCCGAAACGGGGGGTTGGGGCCTCCCCAAGAGCGGGGGTCGGGGTCATCCCAGGAGTGGCCCAGCGGGAGCGCGGTTTACGTGCTGCGCACACCCGAATGGGTCCCCTCTGGGGGAAAACTCCCTAGTGGTCGAAGTAGTCCCGCAGTTTGCGCGAGCGCGTGGGGTGGCGCAGCTTGCGCAGCGCTTTGGCTTCGATCTGCCGAATCCGCTCGCGGGTCACGCCGAACTCGCGGCCCACCTCCTCCAGCGTGCGCTGCCGGCCATCTTCGAGGCCGAAGCGTAGCTGCAGGACGCGTCGTTCGCGACCGGTAAGCGAATCGAGCACGTCGTCCATCTGCTCCTTGAGCATCTGGCGCGTGGCCACGTCAGCGGGCGACAACGAGGCTTCGTCAGGCACGAAATCACCCAGATGCGAATCGTCCTCGGAGCCGACCGGGATCTCGAGCGAGACCGGCTCCTGGGCTGCCTTCTTGATCTCGCGCACGCGGTCGGCGCCGAGGTCGAGCTCAGCCGCCAGCTCCTCATCCGCAGGCTCGCGACCGATGTCCTGCTCGAGCCGCCGCGAGATGCGCGACAGCTTGTTGATGGTCTCGACCATGTGGACAGGGATGCGGATGGTGCGCGCCTGATCGGCGATCGCACGGGTGATCGCCTGCCGAATCCACCATGTGGCGTACGTGCTGAATTTGAAGCCTTTGCGGAACTCGAACTTCTCGACCGCCCGCATCAGGCCGATGTTGCCTTCTTGAATGAGGTCGAGCAGCGACATGCCCCGACCGACGTACTTCTTGGCAACGGACACCACCAGGCGCAGGTTGGCCTCGATCAGGTCGCGCCGGGCACGGTTCGCTTCCCACTCTACCTGGGCCAGCTCGTCCTCGAGCATGTCGGCATCAACCTGCGCCAGGTACTCGGTCTCGAACAGGCCGATCTCGGGCAGGACCCCGTCGCGCTGATTATCCGAGCACCAGTTGAGCGCGTCCTCGGGCAGGATCTGACTGAGCATCGAGGCTTCGACCAGGCTGCGTTCGGTCTCGTCCAGCGGCGCCGCGACAAGCTCGCTGACAGCGCGCAGGTGTTCGGGATCCATGTCGGCAAGCTGGGCCGACCGTCGCAAAGCCTGGCGCCCATCGGCGGTGGCGTCCTCAACGTGTATGTCGGCCAGGGCAAACCGGTAGACGTTGCGCAGGCGGCGATACAGCTCCGAGCAGGTCAGGCGAGCGGTTGGCGGTCCGTCGGCCTCGATGTGGGGCCGAATGACGTCCTGCAAGTAGTTGCCGGCTTCCATGGCGCGCGCCAGGCGCTTCTCACCGTCCCACGTCAGCAAGTGCACCGTGCCAATCTCGCGCAGGTACATCCGGACGTGGTCTTCGTAGCCGTCGCCGGTTTCACGCGTGGGGACCACCGTCGGGGCTTCCAGCTCTTCCGAGACTTCGATCTCCTGAAGCGCCGCCGCGTGCGGACCCGTCAGCCAGGCGTGACTGAGAATGACTGACTCGTTATCGACCGATCGCGCCTGGGCAGCGTCTTGATCGCCCGCCAGACCGTTGTGTGTATCCGTCGTCACCTGCTGCCTGCACTTTCCCGCTCAGGGACAAGCTGCTGATCGATCGCGTGGATCGCACGCGACAGATCGGACAGTCTGCCCGACCACTCGTCCATGCCCGTCTCACGGGCCAGCGCGGTGATCTCCTCTTTTTCGCGGAGGAGCAACCGTTTCTTGATGCCTAAACGCGTCCTTTCGAGCTCCGTCTGGAACTGTCGTGGTGATAAACGCTTGACAAGGTCCAATTGGCGGTCGACATGTCGAGCAAATGGCTCGAGCTCCGTCGGTAGTGGGCCACCCAGGTTCTGGTAGACAACCCGGCTTTCGGACTGGACAAACTGGACCTCGTCGGGCGGAGCGGCGAGCTCCGGCGACTGGTGAAGGCGCGTCAGCAAGGCCAGCAGGTACTCGTCATCAGGGTCGGAGCGCACCTCGACCGGCGCCGCGGCTGGGACAGCCGGGCGCGGTTGATGGCTGCGTCGCACCAGTCCGCGGATCGTCTCCGGGCGCGTAGCAAGTAGCGCCGCCACTTCATTGATGAAGTGATCCTGCTCGATTGGATCTGCTATTCCCCCCAACACCTGAAGCATTTCGTCGGCGGCGGCCCGCTTGCCCTGCGGAGTGTGCAGGTCGTGGCGGTTCCCCAACCGCCGCAGGACGAAGTCTATAACTGGCACGGCATCCCGCACCAGCGCAGGCCAGGCCGTGGCGTCACCCCGAATCAATTCATCGGGGTCTTTCGCGTTCGGCAGCGCCAGGACCTTCAACTTCACCCAGCGGCCAGGCACCGCGCGCTGCTGGCGAGGGTTCGGTCCTACGACCGGCTTGTAGCCAACGCGCAGCGACTCGTCAGCCTGCTGCAGCGCACGCCACGTGGCAGCCTGGCCGGCCGCGTCGGCATCAAGCGCCAGGACGATCTCGTCCACGTGGCGCCGCAGTAGACGCAGATGCCGATCGGTCACCGCGGTACCGAGGGTCGCGACGACGTTGCGGTAGCCGTGCTGGTGAGCCATGGCGGCGTCCATGTAGCCCTCGACGACGACGACCTGGCGCTCCCGAGACATCGGCTTGCGCGCCAGGTCAAACGCGAACAGGGTCTCCTGCTTGTGGAACAGCAATGTGTCGCGCGAGTTGAGGTACTTGGGCGTGGAGTGATCGTCGAGAGCTCGGCCGCCGAACGCGACGGTGCGACCCTGCTGGTCGCGGATGGGAAACAGGACCCGCTCGCGGAAGAAGTCGTACGGCCGCCCCTCGTCTTCGGTAACGCCGATCACGCCGGCTGCCTGAAGCTCCTGCTCCGAGAAGCCGTCTTTATCGAGGTACCGCAACAGGCCATTGCCTGAGGCGGCGTAGCCAAGGCCGAACAGCTCGATCGTCTCGGCGGTCAGGCCGCGGCGTTCGAGATACTCGCGCGCCCGCCCACCCGACGCACCGTGCAACAGGCCGCTGTAGAAGGTCTGGGCGCGCTCCAGGATGGTGTACAGGCGTCGGGCCTGGTCGTCTTCGTTCGGGTCGCGCCGCTCGGGCAGCTCGACCCCGGTCTGGTTGGCGAGCAGCCGAAGCGCCTCGGGAAAGTCGAGCTGCTCGCGCTCCATGACCCAGTCAAACGCGGTGCCCCACTTGCCACAGCCGTAGCAGTGCCAGGATTGCGCTTGCGGCCGAACGTAGAAGGACGGAGTCTTTTCCGTGTGGAACGGGCACAGGCCGCTGTAATTGGCGCCGACGCGTTTGAGCGCCACGGACCGACCGATCAGCTCGACCAGGTCAACGCGTGCCTTGATTTCGTCAGTGACGGTGCTCACGGACCTTCAGTGGCCCGAACTGTACACCTTGGAAAGCAGAGTCTGACTAGGATAAAACGGCCCACGGGCCGGGCACGTAGAAGCGTTCGAAGACCTGTATTGCGTAGCGATCGGTCATGCCGGCGATGTAATCGGCAACACACCGCTCGTTGGACTCATGGCGTGGATTGTGGCGCCATTCATCGGGCAGATCGTTCGGGTGCTGACAGAAATACTCGAACAACTTGTTAACAACGAAGTGGGTTTTCGGGTCGTCTTCCTTGGCGGCCGAGTCCGTGTAGACGTTGCTGAACATGAACTCGCGCAGCTCGTCGACAACTCCAAGGACCTCGGGGCTCATCCCGATTGCGATCCCGTTGCCCACCACATCCCGCCAGGTCGCACCTTCGCCTGTCGCGATACGCCAGTTGAAATCGACCACGTCGGTGACAAACGCCGTGATGCGTGAGCCGGAGGTGGTGCCGAAGACTTCGTTGGCCCTGGCGGGCAGGTCGCCCACACCGATGACGCCGGCCCGAATGGCATCGTCGATGTCATGGTTGAGATAGGCGAGGCTGTCGGCGATCTTCACGATCTGGCCTTCGAGGGTGTCGGCGATGCCCCAGCCTTCGGCGGCGATGCTCTCACGGAGTTTGGAGTGCCGAAGAATACCGTCGCGGACTTCGCGCGTGAGATTGAGCCCCTGGCCGTCCTTTTCCAGCACTTCGACCACGCGCACGCTCTGCTCGTTGTGGCGGAATCCGCCAGGCAGGCATGAGCCGAGGGCGTATTCGCCGGCGTGGCCGAAGGGTGTGTGGCCCAGGTCGTGGCCGAGGGCGATAGCCTCCGTCAGGTCTTCATTCAGGTTCAGGCCGCGCGCGATCGAGCGTGCAACCTGCATGACTTCCATCGTGTGGGTCAGGCGAGTGCGATAGTGGTCGCCGACCGGGGCGATGAAGACCTGAGTCTTGTGCTTGAGACGGCGAAAAGCCTTCGAGTGAATGATGCGATCGCGATCGATCTGGTAGGCCGTCCGCATCGGATCAGGTTCTTCGGGACGGTCACGATCGGGGCTTTCGCGCGACCGAGCGGCGAATTTGCTCAGCAGCTCTTCGCGTTGCTCGGTGCGCGCGCGGACCTCCGGATGGGAACGGGCGGTCCAATCGAAAGCATTCAACGATCGGTGGCGGTGTGGCCGAGCGCCGCCTGCGCGGCGGCAAGGCGCGCGATGGGAATGCGGCCTGGTGCGCAGCTCACGTAGTTCATGCCGACCTCGTGGCAGAAGGCAACGGAAGCCGGGTCGCCGCCCTGCTCGCCGCAGATGCCAACTTCCAGCGATGGTCGCTGCTTGCGGCCGCGTTCGATCCCGATGCGGACCAGCTCGCCTACGCCTTCGCGGTCAATCGACTCGAAGGGGTTGTATGGCAGGACCTTTTCCTTGAGGTATTCGCCCAGGAACTTGCCCTCGGCATCGTCGCGCGAGTAGCCGTAGGTGGTCTGGGTCAGGTCGTTGGTGCCGTAAGAGAAGAACTCGGCGCTTTCCGCGATGTGGCCCGCAACCAGACACGCGCGCGGGACTTCCATGCAAGCGCCGAACTTGTAGGACACCTCAACGCCCTCGGACTTGAAGATGTCCTTGACCACGCCTTCGAGCCGGTCGCGTTCGAGCGCCATCTCGTTGCGCGTGCCGACGAGCGGGATCATGATCTCGGGGACCGGATTCAGACCCTCTTTCTTGAGCCTGGCGGCGGCCAGGGCGATCGCCTTGACCTGCATCTCGACAATCTCCGGAAAGAGGATGCCGAGTCGGCAGCCGCGGAGGCCGAGCATCGGATTCTGCTCGTGCAGTCTGCTCACCGCGCCAAGTAACCGCCGCTTCTCGTCCAGCTCGGGACCGCTCTCGCCCAGGGCCTCCGCGCGGGTGACGTCCTCGAGAAGTTTCTCGTGTTTCGGCAGGAACTCGTGCAACGGCGGATCGATCAGGCGAATGACGACCGGCAGGCCGTCCATCGCTTTGAGGATCCCGTAGAAGTCGCCGACCTGGAAACCGCGCAAGGTCTCCAGGGCCGAGAGGTACTGTTCGCGCGCGCGAGCGTCGCCGCGTTTGGCGTCGGGCGCGGCCAGGATCATCTCCTGCACGAATGGCGGACGGCCTTCCTCACGGAACATGTGCTCGGTGCGCACGAGTCCGACGCCGCTGGCCCCGAGCGACCGCGCACGGGCTACTTCTTCGGGGGTGTCGGCATTGGCCCAGACGCCGATGGTGCGCGTCTCGTCGGCCCAGCCGAGCAGCGTCAGCAGCTCGGTCTCGCGTTGCATGTCGGGCGCGATGGTCGAGATACGACCGGCGAAGACTTCGCCGGTGGTGCCGTCGAGCGAAATCCAGTCGCCTTCGGAAAGGTTGGTGCCGTTGGCCGACATGCGGCCGTGGACGACGTCGATGTCGATCTCTTCGGCGCCCGCGATACACGGCTTGCCCATCTGCCGCGCGACGACTGCCGCGTGCGACGACGAGCCGCCACGCGAGGTCAGGATGCCCACGGCCGGCGCCATACCGTGGAAATCTTCGGGTGAGGTCTCCTTCCTCACGAGGACGACTGCTTCACCCTCGGACGCGAGTTGTTGTGAACGATCTGGATCAAAGACGATCTTGCCGACCGCGGCGCCGGGCGAAGCTGCGAGGCCGTGGCCGATCGGTGCACCGGCTTTGCGGCGCGCTTCGGGATCGAACTGCGGAACCAGGATCTGCTGGACGTGCATCGGCTGGACGCGCTTGAGCGCTTCGTCGCGAGTGATGAGCCCCTCGTTCACCATCTCGACGGCGGTTACGACCGCGGCCTTGCCGGTGCGCTTGGCGTTGCGCGTCTGGAGCATGTACAGCTTGCCGCGCTCGACGGTGAACTCCAGGTCCTGGACATCCTTATAGGTTTTCTCGAGGCGGTTGGCGATCTCTTCGAACTGCTTGTAGACGTCTGGCCAGACTTCCTGCATACGCGAGATGCTGATCGGCGTGCGGATGCCGGCCACGACGTCTTCACCCTGCGCGTTCGGCAGAAACTCGCCGGAGATCCGGCGTTGGCCTGTCGAGGGGTCGCGGGTGAACGCGACGCCGGTGCCAGAGTCTTCGCCCATGTTGCCGAAGACCATCGTGACGACACTGACGGCGGTGCCCAGGTCGTGCGGGATCTTGAACTGGTTGCGGTAGTCGACTGCGCGCTTGCCCATCCACGAGTTGAAGACAGCCTTGATGGCGAGCTCGAGCTGCTGCAGGACGTCCGTTGGAAACGGGTTGCCCGTTTCGCGCTGGACGAGGTCCTTCAGCTCGCGCGTGACCTGACGCAGGTGGTCGGCCGAGAGGTCAGTGTCCTGTTTGGCGCCGGCGGCTAACTTGGCCGAGTCAAAGACGTGGTCGACCTTCTCGCCAGGCACCCCGAGCACGATGCGCCCGAACATGCCAACGAAACGTCGGTACGCGTCCCAGGCAAACCGGTCGTTGCTCGTCTGGCGAGCCAGCCCCTGGACGGTCTCGTCGTTCAGCCCGAGGTTCAGGACGGTGTCCATCATGCCCGGCATCGACTCGCGGGCGCCGGAACGGACGGACACCAGGAGTGGGTCCGCCGCGTCGCCGAGCTTCTTACCCGACTTCGCTTCGATATTCTTGAGGGCAGCCAGCGTCTGATCCCACAGGCCGGCCGGAAACTGCCCGTTGGCGTTCTGGTAGGCATTGCAGGCGGCGGTCGTGATGGTGAACGCGGGCGGCACCGGCAGGCCGGCCTGGGTCATCGCCGCCAGGCCGGCGCCTTTGCCGCCGAGCAGGTCGCGGTTGCTGGCGGGGGCGTCCTCCGCCATGTACACCCATTGATCGGCGGCGGCGCCATTGCGTTGCGCACCTGTCGAGGTGCCGGGGGTGACCTCAACGGCCATGATGACCTCCTGCGTTAGTAGTCCAGATGCGCTTCGAGCCAGGCGCGCAGCTCTGCAACCGGCACACGCCCGAAGCGTGATTGGTCCATGCTGTCGCGGTCACGGATGGTGACCTTCTCGTCTTCCAGCGTCTGAAAGTCGACGGTGATGCAGAACGGCGTGCCGATCTCATCCTGGCGACGGTACAGCTTGCCGATGTTGCTGCCGGAGTCGTACGTGATCATCCAGCGTCGGCGCAAATCTTCATAGACTCCGCGTGCTACGCGCACCAGGTCTGGCTTGTTGCGGTACTGCGGCAGGATGCACGCCTTGTACGGCGCCAGGGCCGGGTGCAGGTGCAGCACAGTCCGCACGTCGTTCTTCGCCGCATCGAGGACCTGCTCCTCATACGCGTCAATAAGGAAGGTAAGCGCGGCACGCGTCAGTCCCGCGGCCGGCTCGACCACGCCTGGACGCACGTGCTGCTTCTTCTCTTCGTCGAAGAGCGTCAGCCTCTGGCCGCTGTGCTGCTCGTGCTGCCACAGATCCCAGCTCGAGCCATCCGGGCCTTTGCTGCGATTGGCAATGCCTTCGAGCTCACCCCAGCCTTCGCCGAACGGGAAGCGATACTCGATGTCGACCGTCCGCTTCGAATAGTGGGACAGCTTTTCTTGCGCGTGTTCGAAGCGTCGCAAATTGTCAGGACGAATACCCAGGTCGATGTACCACCGTTCGCGTTCGTCTACCCAGCGCGTGAACCACTCTTCGTCAGTGCCAGGTTCGACGAAGTACTCGAGCTCCATTTGCTCGAATTCCAGCGTTCGGAAGACGAAGTTGCCTGGCGTGATCTCGTTCCTGAAAGACTTTCTGACCTGGGCGATGCCAAAGGGCAGTTTGCGGCGCATCGTTGCCGACATTCAGGAAGTTGACGAAGATGCCCTGCGCCGTCTCGGGAGGCAGATACGCGATGTTCTCCTCGTCGGCAACAGGGCCGACCTGAGTCTTGAACATCGTGTTGAACATCCTGGGCTCGCTCAGCTCGCCGTTGCAGTTCGGACAGCGGACGGTGTCGATCTGGTCGGCACGGTAGCGGCTCTTGCACTCGCCGAGGCACTGGACGAGCGGATCGTTGAACTCGGCCACGTGGCCTGACGCAACCCAAACTTTCGGCGAAGTGATCAGTGCGGCATCGAGGAGCTCGACGTCGTCGCGGCGCTGGATTGTCGAGCGAATCCAGGCGTCCCGGACGTTGTTTTTGAGCAGGACGCCGAGAGGGCCGTAATCGTACGTATTGGCGAAACCGCCGTAGATGTCGGCGCTCTGAAAGACAAAGCCGCGGCGCTTGCAAAGGGCGACCAGCTTCTGCAGATCGTCGAGCTCTTTGCGTTCGGAGGGCACCTCTGCCGTGGCGGCCATAACGCTTGAGGGTAACAAAAGCGCTGTGGCGGTTTTGTGCTTTGGGTTCGAGCCGCGACCGGGGCTCAGCGCGACACGGGTTGAATTCGGTCCATCCCGTGCATGTACGGCCGCAGCGCTTCGGGGATGACGACGGAGCCGTCCTCCTGCTGGTTGTTCTCGAGAATCGCGATGAGCGGACGCGCCAGCGCCAGGCCTGAGCCATTCAGGGTGTGCGGATACTCGGTCTTCCCACCCGCCTCGCGCCGAAAGCGGATGTTGGCCCGCCTCGCCTGGTAGTCGTTTGCGTTGGAGATCGAAGACACCTCCAGCCACTCCCCAGAACCTGCCGCCCAGGCATTCAGGTCGTACGTCTTGGCCATGGCAAACCCCAGGTCGCCAGTGCACAGCAGCATGACCTGATACGGCAGCTCGAGCCGCTGAAGAACCGCCTCGGCGTCGGAGACAAGCTCTTCGAGCGCCTGCATCGAATCTTCCGGCTCCACGATCCGCACCATCTCGACCTTGTAGAACTGCTTGACGCGCTTGATGCCGCGCACGTCGCGGCCTGCTGCCGCGCGTTCTTTCCGAAAGCACGGCGAGGAAGCGGTCAGCTTCAAAGGCAGCACACCGGGTGGGATGATCTGGTCGAAGTACAGGTTGACCAGCGGCACCTCGGAGGTGGGGATCATCCACAGGTCCTCTTCGGCATCGTGGAACAGGTTGTCGTAGAACTTCGGCAACTGCCCGGAGCCGTACATGATCTCCTCGCGAACCATGTACGGGGTGTGAATCTCCGTGTACCCCTGCTCGCCGATGTGGAGGTCGAGCATGAAGTTGACGAGCGCGCGCTGCAGCATGGCGCCAGCACCTCTGAGCACGTAGAAGCGTGCTCCCGCCAGACGAGCGCCGGCTTCCAGGTCAAGGATGCCGAGTCTGTCGGCAAGATCCCAGTGCGGCAGCGGCTGGAAGTCAAAGGTGCGCGGCTCACCCCAGGTCCTGAGAATCTCGTTCTCTGTCTCGTCGACACCCAGCGGGACGGCGCCATCGGGCAGATTGGGAACCCACGCTAGCGCCTGTTGTCGCTCCGTTTCGGCCGCCTTGAGGCCGCGCTCCAGCTCCGAAAGGCTCTCGCCCATGCGGCGCTCTTCGGCAATCTCCTGTTCGGAGGGCTTGCCGCGGCGTGCCGACGCACGCTTGCGGCGTTCCGCCCGCAACTCCTCTACCTCGGCGGTGAGGCGTCGCCAGGTTTCGTCAGCGGCGATGGCGGTGTTGAAGGCGTCGACGGCGTCGTCGCCGCGTCGGGCCAGGACGGCGCGAGTCCTGTCCGGGTCGCGCCGCAGGAGCTCTGTGTTCAGCACGAGAGATCGCGGGGCCGCAGCTGCGGAAAGAGGATGACGTCGCGAATCGTGTGCTGGTCGGTCAGCAGCATCACGACGCGATCGATGCCAACGCCCAGGCCGCCGGTCGGCGGCATGCCGTGTTCGAGCGCCTTCAGGAAGTCTTGATCGAACGGCTGGGCTTCGGCGTCGCCTGCCTCGCGTGCGCGCACCTGCTGCTCGAAGCGTTCGCGCTGGACGCGCGGGTCGTTCAGCTCCGAAAACGCGTTGGCGATCTCGATGCCGCCCGCGAAAGCTTCGAAGCGCTCCACTTCGTCGGGATTATCCGGTTTGCCTTTGGCAAGTGTCGAACCCGGGAACTCAGTTGGATAGTCGGTCAGGAAGGTGGGCTGGACCAGCTTGGGTTCGACAAAGGCGGTCAGCAGCTCGTCCAGGACCTTGCCCCTGGACCAGTCCGCTTCTGTATGCAGTCCGGCGCGCCCG
>Ga0170475_113320218_pt1 | contig 11259 bp, 10 predicted proteins | sample Soicark_Litter_5_FD_111474 | JGI IMG/M metagenome (GOLD analysis project Ga0170475, IMG submission 111474) | Avena fatua rhizosphere microbial communities from Hopland, California, USA. Combined Assembly of 48 SPs | reverse complement strand
CTATGAGCCGTTCGAAATCCTGATCGTGGACAATGCCAGCGTCGAGAAGCGGACAGCCGAGTACCTGGCGTCCCTCAAAGGAGAACACAGGGTTCGAGTGCTTCCCTATCCGGGGGCGTATAACTTCTCGGCAATAAACAACTTCGCTGCCCGTGCGGCCGACGGCTCCTATCTTTGCCTGCTCAATAATGACACCGAGATAGTGAATCGCGAGTGGCTAACCGAGCTGATGCGCTACGCGGTCAGAGACGAAATCGGCGCAACGGGAGCAAAGTTGCTCTATGAAGACGGCACCATCCAGCACGCTGGCGTGGTTATAGGAATCGGCGAGGCAGCGGGGCATGCCCACCGCTTTCTTCCTGCAGACGAGCCTGGCTATTTCCGCCAGCCTCACGTCGCCCAATACGTGAGCGCCGTCACCGCGGCGTGCCTTGTGGGAAAAAAAAAAAAAAAATTTGAGGCCGTGGGTGGCCTCGACGAGGCCGCGCTCGCCATCGCATTCAACGACGTTGATTTCTGCTTGAGGCTCGAGAAGGCGGGATGGCGCAATGTTTACGTCCCCCACGCGGTCCTCGTCCATCATGAGTCCAAATCGCGCGGAAAGGACACGTCGCCGCTCAATATCGACCGTTACCACCGCGAACTCAAAATACTGCAGGAGCGGTGGGGAACCACGAGTTACAACGATCCGCTACACAACCCCAATCTCGATCGCTACACCGAGACATTCGTTCTGCGCCTGTGAAAGTGTGACTTTGTCTTCGCCTCGCGACATGTTTCCCGGCATTCCATTCGTGGAGTCGCCCCTTTTCTACGCGATCATCGATGAGCTTGAGTTCAGTTCCGAGGAACGGCGGATCGCAACCGAGCTGCACGAGCGTGGCTACGCTGTGATCGACTTCCCTGACGACAAGATCGAAGACCGAATTGAGCGAATCAGAAGCCATCTCGAGCCCCGTTTCGCCATCGACTTCGCAAATCCGCACTCAACCAAGAGCGCCGGCCAACGTCTTCAGGACGGATGGGTTTACAGCGAAGACATTCGGGCGATTGCCTGCAATGCTTCGATCTTGCGGCTCCTTGGCAAGGTTTACGGTCGCAAGGCCTTTCCCTTCCAAACCCTGAATTTCCCAGTTGGAACCGCCCAGCATCTGCACAGCGACTCCATCCATTTCTCGTCCATCCCCGAACGCTTCATGTGTGGCGTCTGGCTGGCGATGGAAGACGTTGATGCGGACTCCGGCCCGCTTACCTATCTTCCCGGCTCTCACAAATGGCCGATCCTGAGCAACGCCATGATTGGGCGACGGGGTTCGGATGGCTGGCGAGAGACGACACAGGAGCCTTTCGAAACGGCTTGGGAGGCCCTTGTCGAACATTCCGGCCTAAGGCAAGAGACGTTCCTGGCACGAAAAGGCCAGGCGCTTATCTGGGCAGCGAATTTACTGCACGGCGGCAGTCTTCGAAACGATCCCACGCGAACGCGCTGGTCGCAGGTGACACACTATTATTTCGAAGATTGCATCTACTACACGCCCGCTTTCTCCGACGAGCCATTGGGACGGCTTGATCTCCGGTCGATCGTGGATGTGGAAAGCGAAGAGCCGGTGCCGAACTCATATCTTGGGGAGGCGATTGGGTCGGGTCACGAGAGGCAATCCAAGCAGTCGCTGGTCCGCTGGATCCGCAAGCGCCTGACAGCGCCTTCGGGCCTGCCACGTGATTTCGATCCAGTTGCTTATTATCGGCTCAATCCAGACATCGCGATAACCAAAGTCGACCCGGCGAGCCATTATCTGGCGAACGGCAAGGCAGAAGGTCGGCGCTACCGGTATCGCTCCGGCTGAGGTGAGCTCGACCCACAAGCCGCGTACCAACGAGTCGCCGTCGAACCGCCCAATTTACGCGACTGACTTCGAGAAGATTTCTTCGACACCCGGAATGCCACCTTCGGGCCACAATGCACCCTCCCGCGCCATCGTTTCGTACTTGCGCCAGTCAGTTCTCGCGTCGCTCTTTTTCAGCGCGACATAAAACTCGAGGTCATGCGGTTGCGTCGTCATGAAATGCGACACCATGAAGTCGCATCCGATTCTCTCACTGATCTGCCCCATAAGATGCATGAACGACCAAGGTGTGAAGACCCAGCAATGGATGTCGATATAGCGCCCCTCGTGATAATGCTGATGAGCGATGTCGAGGAACTCCGGCCCATGCGCGAAAGGCGCATCCGACGCGATCGAATAGTCGTCCCATAGGGCGAACGTGTCGACGTTTACGACATTGGCGAAATGGTCAAGGACAAGCCTCAGTCCAGGCCGTTTCCGATGCTCATGAAACGCGGCTTTCACCTCCTCGTATCCAGTGCAGCGTCGATGAAGATCGAACGTGAAACGTTTGTCGGGAACCACAAGGTAAAGAGTGCCCCCTTCCCGGAGGCTCGCGTGCATGTCCATCAACCAACCCGCGAGATCAGGTACGTGCTCAATAACATGTGAAGCTACGACATAGTCTAGCGGAGCCTTTTCCCCGACGAGTTCCGCGAGCGGCTCTCCCTTACTAACAAAATCCACCTCCACGATATCGTTGACATGGGCTTCTGAAACGTCCGCGTACTTCGCCTTGAGCTCGTCGGCATCGCAATAGTCAACGTAATAGACTTCCGATTCCGCCTTACCGACGAGAGGTCTGCTCAATGGGCCAAACTCCACGCCTCGCAGGTTTTGACCCGGGCCGGCGCGGGGGCCGAACAATCGTTCGCGCCGACGCTGCAGGACATCCTGAAAGTTCATATACGTACCTCGAGTCTTGAGGGCCGATCCGCATGGATGGCTCTACGGCCGAACAAGCACCAGCGCATCCTGCCCATCCTCAGCATCATCGTAATACCCGGACCAGGCACCCCTTATGAAGTCGCGCTGCATCACGAGGCCCGAGTCCGCGACCATGGATCGAAATGCCTCTGGCGAATACCCAATGGCACCGAGCGGAAATTCAAGGTCGTTCACCCAGCAATGGTCGTTCATTTGATGCTCGAACCGTAAGTTGAACTGCGTCAGATTGGTCTCGCGCGCCTTTGCAAGCACCGCAGGGGTGATGACGAAACAGGTCAGCAGGGCCTTGCCGCCCGGCTTCAGGGCCCGATAGAACTCACGCAGATAGTGGCGGATATCCCGCTCCCACATATGGGTGAAAACGGACCATCCGAAGACCTTGTCCAAGGAATGATCGGCGACGGGGATTGAATATTCCGTCATCTGGCGGACGCCCGTCGGATTATGCAATTTGTCACTGACATCGAAATGGAAGAATTTGAAGTTTCCATAGCGAGCCGAGATATTCGCCTGGCAGAAGTCGATCGACGATTGGATGATATCGATTCCGACATAAGTCGCGTCAGGTGCCAGGATTTTCGTCAGCGGGATTGCATCTCGTCCGATACCGCATCCGATCTCAAGTACGTGGTCGCTCCAGGACAAGCCGATAAACTTGCGCAGCGCGGCGATATGAATTTTGGAGATTGTCTCGAACGTATCGGTCCCACCCCCGGTCATGTTCAGCAGCGGGATCGGAATATCGAATTCGTGAAAACGGTATGTCTCAGGCCGAGTATCGAGCATTTGTCTCAATCTCCATGATCACTTGGCATGACGCACTGGCGTGCCGATTTGCCATCGATTGGGCGTTGTGTCCCTAAAGGGCCGAATAAACCTCGAGCGCCTCATTCACATCCGAATAGAGAGTTCCCTGCCCCTCATGGAGGACTAAGGCGCGATTGCAGAACTCACGGACCAGTTCAGGGCTGTGCGAAGCAAATATCAGGGCGCGATCACCACGCTTGTCGAACAGTTCGATGTGACATTTGCGATGGAAATTGGCGTCTCCAACCATGATGATCTCGTCAATCAAGTAGCAATCGAACTCGATTGCCAACGAGAGGGCAAAGCCAAGCCTTGCCCTCATGCCCGAAGAATAGGTTTTGACGGGCATCTTGAGTTGCGGGCCGAGCTCGGTGAAGTCCTCAACAAAATCGCGGATCTCACCGTACTTATGACCGTAGATTCTCGCGATGAAGCGCGCGTTGTCGTAGCCAGTGAGGCTGCCTTGGAAACCTCCGCCGAAACCGAGCGGCCAAGACACACTCATGCCGCGTCGGATCTTGCCTGAAGTGGGCATTTCGACGCCACCGATCAGCTTGATCAGCGTCGTTTTCCCGGCGCCGTTCCGGCCGAGAAATCCGATATGTTCGCCCGGCAAGACCTGAAGGTCGAGCCCCTTTAGAACTTCCTTGCGACCATTGCCCATCGGGTAGGATTTGGTCACCCGGTGACAATGGATCATTCGACCACCAACACGCGCCGGACTCGCCGGCAAAGCACCAGTCCAATAAGTAGCAGGACGATCGAACTTCCAACGGTCACCGAGAGGTCCCAAATGGCCTGCACTCGATCTCCGAAGATGCCGTAGCGCATCAATTCCATCGGACTGACGAAGGGTGAATAGAGCATAATACGCTGCAGATCAGGCGTGAGCCAAGACACCATGTTGAATGTGCCTGAAAATGGAATCATGATGTAAAGCGTGACCGGCAAGAACTTCTCGAGCACATCTGAAAGTTCTGAGATCGGCGCCAAGACAAGACACAAGGAGAAAGTGAACAAGCAGTAAAAGAACCATCCGGCTATTAGTGCTCCGATATCGGCAGGCACGGGGAACTCGTTGATGAGATACAACAATGACCCGATGAAGACGAAAGCCATCATTGCGCCGATGACTTCTATGATAAATCGAACGAAGATGAAGTCGAGTATCTTGATTTGCCTATGATAGAGCAGACTGCCATTGACGCTGAATACGCGAGTGGAACGCGAAACTGCGTGCCGGAACAGCGTCAACGGAATATAGCCGCTCGCAATGAAAGCGACGATGCTGACCCCATGTTCTTCGGGCCCCTTCATGATCCGCCAAACGATTCCGACCAGCCCTGCAAAGAGCAGAGGTTCAGCCATGATCCACAGGAACCCGATGTTCTCGCGCCCAAATCGTGTAACCAGCTCACGCACCATGAGTGCACTGATCACGCGACGTTGAATGCGCCATCCAGCAACGAAACTCGACATTGATCAGTCTTCTGGCGCGTGTTCGAGAATTCCGACCACGAGCATCCACCCGATAAAATAAAGGCAGACAGACGCGCCGAAGACAATCAGGATGCTCCTTAGGCGACGCGGCAGCGTGGAATCATCTGGCTTGTTGGGTTCGACCACCCGCTCAAGGTAGAATTGCTGCTTCTGCGCCTCCGTCCGCGCTGTCTCGAGAGCCGTGTTGGCAGCCGTCAGCATCTGCGTAGCGAATTCCTGCTCAACCTGCAGTTTCTCGTAACTACCCAGCTTGGACGCGATGCCAGTCGGGGTGCCGACTGCGCGGGCATTCTGTGCTTCAACTTCGCGACCAATGGCGATGATGCGACTACGAAGGCCGGGAATCGCCGGGTTGCGTGGAGTAACGCGTAGCATCAGGTCTAACTGCGCCTGGAGCGCGGCCTGCTCTGATATTAGTCGGTTGGAAACGTCGAGAACGCCGGCGGCCTGCTTCGTTGGGTCGATCAATGCCTGCTGATTGCGAAACACGCCGAGGGCGACGCGAGCGTTGCGCACGCGGTCTTCAGCCTGCACGACGCGCCGCTCCGCCTCCGCGATCGCCGTGCCTTCAGCTCTCATGTTCAGCCGGTTGACGAGCCGCTCACTCAGATCGAGCAGCCTCGAATTAATATCGTAGGCATCTTCCGGCGTGAACGCCTTGACCTCAACCACGGCCAAGCCGCTGTCTGCGTCAGTATTCGCGCCGACCATCCAGCCGTAATATCGATAGAAATTTTCGAAGGATGCATCCGAAAACAGAGGCGGGAATCGACTCAGGAAATCAGCGCCGCGGGAAGAATATTTCGCTCGAACATCGGTCTGCTTTTGAAGATCCAACAAAGCATTGCGCGAGCGTATGTACTGGATAACTTCTTTGGTCTGCTCCTGCCCTGCCGAAAGTCCCGTGGTTTGAACTAAATTGGCAAGCGACAACGTTGGCGATGCTTTCTGCCCGGGCGTCTTGATCACGAAGCTCGACTGAGAGACGTAGACCGGCGACGCAATGAAACCATAGTAGATGATCGCGACAAGCGTAGGCACGCCCACGAACAAGAGTACCCAGCGGTGCTTCGCCAACCAGTGTCTCTGACGAGACTTGTCTACCGCGGCGCGCAGCAAGCTCTCGTGATCGATCATGCTAATATTCATTCAATGCCTCTGCATCTTGGCTTCGCACACATCGCGCGTAGGAGTTAGCGCGACGAAAAAGCGCTGTAAATCAACCGAATAACCGCGATAGCCGGTGCCGAGCAAGGTCCGTCTGGCCATTCGCCTCCTCATCACCCGGCCCCAGCAGCCATCGAGCGATACCGCCGAAATCCGCCTGGTCGACTATCGAGCCCAATGGCCTGATGACCCTCAACTCTTTCTTCTCGCCATATACGACCCGTGAGAGGCCGATGTCGATGGAATCAGCGAGGCAGTGAGGAGTCAGTGCGTCTACAGAAATGATATTGTCGGCTCGTTTCGAGAGATCCTTGCTCTCGTAGCTATTCGTGACCGTCACGCAACCGGCGGTGGCCATTTCAAGAGGTGGATAGCTCGGATGTGGGCTGACCATGAGTGAGATTCCGATCGCGGCGCGGTTAAGCAGCGCGGCATATTCCTCCAGCGAGACCTTTCCTACGTTCCGGGCATTAATAAGGCTGGAGATTAGTTCGGTTTCGAAATCTTCGCCCGCAAAGATGATTTCGTAGGCTGAATTCTTGCTAGGATTTCGCGATTGCCATTGACGGAGTCCTTCGCAGAGCAATTCGAAACAATTGCGACTGGTGCTCGGCCGGCCATAAGCGAGGATAAGTCGTTCAGGCTCAGTGGGCTCAATTAGCTCTGCAAGCCGTGGATGGGTCTCGTAACGGATGCAACAGGCCTGCTCGAAGTCGTAGCGTGCAAGCAGAAAATTCGCGAGCTCCTCGCTGTTGATGATCGCAGCCGTGACATCCGGGCGGCGGTAGGTGGCCTCCGCCAGGGCGTAGGTGTTCGACCAGTTGTAGAACCCCGGCTCGAAGTCCTGGATGATGTAAGCAAGACGCGACACACACCGATGAATATCCTCCTGGCGATTCAGCAAGCGATAACCAAGGTCCGCCGTCCACCAGGCCGTAGCGACATACAACTCCCTGGCACGCAAGGAGACGGAAACGTGTTGATGCTCGGCGAGGCCGACGATCGTATTCCCTTCAGGATCGTCGTCCGGCTTCGCTAACGCAAAACTCCGCCCGAGCCGTCGCGTCAACTCTGCGACAGAATCGGCGTCCACCTTGTCCGAAGTGATCAGGACTCGCACGTCCACGTCGGCCGGCAACTGATGGAGAAGTTCATGGACGACTGTCAGCGCCGTGGTAATGCCTCCATAGATCTTTGCAGGGTATCGTCGGCAGAAGGATCGATAGCCTCCGCCTCTTGCTGCGGCTCCTTGCGGCTGAAACGGGATAGATCTCGGGCACGGTGCGATGAAAATCGGAGCGCACGGTGGAATCTCCAGCTAAAAATGGTGTCGGCCGATCCAAGGCGTAGGATAGGTCTCCAGCGGACAAGCGAAGGAAAGGCGAGCCAAGTTCACTCGGCTCCTCCAGGGAAGTCACCTTGGCGTATGAAAATCCCGCAGACTGAACGACATAAAGGAAGGACCGTTCGATGGCATGTGCCAGCGTGCCATCGATCTGCTCCTCTTCTTCCTCGAAATCCTCGTACCGCAGACCCGCTCCGAACAAGGGCTCAAGGGCCTCGCGGCGGGCCCAGAACATAGTGCTGGTCGGAAATTCGAGTGGATCGTCCGCACTCAGGCCAATACCGATTCGATCGAGCAGCGCGCGTGCATGGTCGAAGTCATAACCCCAGTTGCGAAGGCCTACGACGGGCGGGAAGTGATCCGAATAAATCAAACCGACCTGGGTCTCTTGAAGGATTTTCAAGATCGACAGGACGATCTCACGCGAACCAATAAGGTTGTCATAGAGAAACGGTGCCCACGATGCATAGGTTTGGTCGTGCGGCGACTTCTTTGTGTGAAGATGAAGGATGACTTCTGCATCCCCGAGCAAACGTTTGCCTTCCACAAGGAACGGCGCGACGTCTCGTCCCCTGTTGGGGCTCAGCACTACCTCTCCGGTTAAGGCGAAGCGGGCCAGCGCCTGTTCGAGGCCCTGAACCTTTTCCTTAGTGTCGGTAGTGCAAACGAGCCGCAAGGGAATGCCGACGCGGGACAACTGGTCGAAAATCGTTTCAGCAACGTCCACGTAAAAACAGTGCACAACAGCGAGAACGCGCGGGATCGAGGGAGGCGCGGTTGCGATGTCCGCGAGGGGAACGCCGAGTGTCGGATTGTGCGCAGGTGACAAATTGAACGCTTGCTGCGCGCCATATTCATTGAACCGGCCCGTGTCGCGCATGGCGGGAACGGGCGGCACGTTGCTCTCCAAAGGTATCAACCTTTGGCCGCTAGTGCGCCGTTCGCAGTGTTCGCGCAGACAGGCGTGAACGTCAGGACCGAGCCGCTGTTTGAGCCGCGGGTCATCGACCGCCAGGATGCCGGCGGTTATGAGTTGGACCTTCAGGAAGGGTAACCCGAGGTCGAGCAATTTTTCCCAGTGGTGAATGGTCGGATTATTGGAGATGCCGACCATCGGGAAGAGAGTTCTCGGCGAGTAACCGCCGTCCCGAAATCGATCGAAAAGCTCGATTTCCACCTCATGAATCAACGAATCCTTGTCCAGATAATATGGCAAGTCAGTAAGGATCGATAGGGCCCCTTCCGCGAGCGCCTCTCTGCTCATCCGGAAAAAGTAACTTTGGGCGTGCGGCCGGACTTCAAGATTGTCGGTCATGAAAAGAACCCGAGCGTTCACCTCCTCCGCGCGTTTGCGAAGGTCCCCCACATCCCGAACCGGAAGGACGCTGTCGTTGGTAAAGGTGACGCTGCGCGCGCCAGTCAATGCGCCGAGGATTTCGATCGCGTGTTTCCAGGCGCCGAAGTCGAAGCCAACATTGTCCCGGACGATCTGGGCATCGCAATCGTCGCTTCCTGGATTGACCAGGTTAGAGAAATTGTCCGAATTGACGATGAGCGCGACCCGGTAACCCGAGCGCCTGAAGGTGGTGAGCTGGTGTTTTTGGCAATCGCTCAGCCTACCGTCACTGCAATAAGCCACGAACAGCAACCAATCCTCGTCCGGGTGGATCTCTGCGCAGCGATCCAAACGGTAGCCGACGGGGCGGTCTGTCGAGGTCGCCGCTGATCGCCAGTCGTTGGAAGTCGGCAGCGGGAGCCGTCCCTCGTCGCGGCCCGACGAAAGATAGTGGAACAACGGATTTAGGCCGGCATCTGCAACGTCGGGATTGGCGTGAAGATAAAACTGCGTGCTGAAGCCCGGACCGGGATCTCTTCCGAGCGCGGCTCCGATCCAAAGATAATGAACGGTCGGCTCCATGCCGAGCAGGTTCACGTCGGGATATTGTGCCGCATACCAATCCTCGTCCAACAACCCTGAATTCCGGAGCGTCGCGAGCTGGAGCCGCTGGATAGGGCTTAGTACGCTTGAACTCATCTTAGATGTCGACTCTCGGTTAGAATTGGCGACCTTCGTCCAATCCGTGGACGATATAATGGCGGAGCGGATCCATCCCGTCGCTGACCACATCAGCATTCTTTTCCAGATAGGATTCCGCGTTGAAGAGGCCCTTACGCTTGAGCAGGCGTCGCTGGCGCCGCGCCTCAAACGATGCCGGTAAAAGAGTGAGCAATCGACCTCTCAGAGTAGTCGAGCCGTTTACCAGGACCGAGCTCGTTGCGCTAAGCCAATCGACCTTCTCCTGAGCCTGCCGCTCTGCTGCTTCCGATTTCGCAAGCAACTTCGTGAGCTTGGCGACTTCCTCAAACCGGTCGCGAAGGCGACTCTGAGCCTCTTCGTTCGCGGCGCGCGATCGGCCTAATGCCGCCTCGGCCGCGAGGTGCTGAGCGCGCACCTGCTCAAGCTCCAACTTAAGCGACTTCGATTGGCTCTCCCATGCCGCCTGCTCACACTCGTATGTCGCGCGGGTCGAGACAAGTGCAGACTCCGCTTGCTCCTTAAGCTTGACCTCCCCTTCAACGCGTTGCTTCTCCGCGCTCAGCTCGGATCGAAGTCGCACAATCTCCAGACGGTTCTGTTCGATCTCTTCTTGGCGCTGTCGAAGCTCGCTTTCGCGAAGACCGAGATTATTTTTGGCTTCTTGTGCCTCGGCGAGCTGCCGCTGACGCTCATCTTCAACTGTTTTAAGCCGGGCCCTAAGTTCATGAGCCTCAGCAATCAAGTAATCGCGCTCGCCCACTGTCCGAGTCAAATCCTCCGCGACCACGCTGGCTCGCTTTTCCGCCTCTCGAAGGAGGACCATGTCCTCAGGTTCTTCGCTGGGATGAATGATTTCCTTCGACTTCCAAGTGATTACGTCTGTACACGGCACATTCTCATGCAAAAAGACTTTCGGTAGTGTCTTCTTGATTGGCCCCTTCCGAAAAACGGCCACGAAATCGTTCCAAATATCCCGATCGCGCTTGGCCACGAAACTTTCGACAAGCATCACTGGCGAACCCTGAGACGCGGCCCAAGTGACCAGCGCCTTCCCGGAATCTGGGTAAAAGCGCCAGTTGTCTTGCGGATACCTGTGAACAACGCCGTTTGAGGGGGCGTTGATGTAAATGTATCCGCCGTCTTTCGTCGCGCGGCACATCTCTAAGAAAGTGATCCAAAAACATGGGTCGTGCTCAAAGACCGAGGAAGCCATGACGAGGTCGAATGAGCTTTCGACGACTGGAAACGGTTTCCCTGGCTCGAGCAGCAGATCGACGCCTTCGCCGTCCTCGATATCCAAACCCACATAACGCGTGCTGGACAGCGCGCTCTCACGGAGTGAACCGTTGATGGATTGTGATCCGACCTCGAGGATCGCATCAGTTCTAAGGTCAGCGTAAATATTCATCGCCAGGGTGCCGATGTGGAAAGCCGTGTCGTGCATCACTTAGAATCTTTCGCCGAGGTCGGGGCGTCCGCGTTGAGCGATCTTTTGATCACGCGTAGCGGCGGCAGCGAGCTAATCCAGCGTCCAACGACCTTCAAATTGAAGTGAAATAGGTCTTGCG
>Ga0170475_125487940_pt1 | contig 11260 bp, 7 predicted proteins | sample Soicark_Litter_5_FD_111474 | JGI IMG/M metagenome (GOLD analysis project Ga0170475, IMG submission 111474) | Avena fatua rhizosphere microbial communities from Hopland, California, USA. Combined Assembly of 48 SPs | reverse complement strand
GGGGCGCATCGTTAAACGGGCGTAGCTCAATTGGTAGAGTGGCGGTCTCCAAAACCGTAGGTTGGGAGTTCGAGCCTCTCCGCCCGTGCAAAAGGTAACAAAGTAACAGGTAATGAGTAAGTTGACACAGTTTGTTAAAGAATCCTATGAAGAGATGAAGTCCAATGTGAGTTGGCCATCTCGCCTAGAGCTGCAGAACAGTGCTGTGCTTGTATTGGTTGCATCATTGGTTTTTGCTATCGTGATAGGGCTTGTGGACTTGGCCTTCAAAAATGGTCTTAACTGGTTTTATCAATCATTTTAATTGCGTCAAGCTATCAAGAAATGGCAGAATTGAAATGGTACGTGCTTAGAGCAGTAAGCGGTCAGGAGAAGAAGGTAAAGGGGTATTTGGAAAATGAGATTACCCGCCAAAAGCTAGTAGATTTTGTTCCTGAAGTGGTGATACCTGCTGAAAAGGTATACCAAATGAGGAATGGTAAAAAGAAAGTGAGGGAAAGAAGTTATTTTCCTGGTTACATATTAGTATCTGCTGATTTGAATCATGGAGAAGTCTTTCACTTAATTAATACGATACCGGGTGTAATAGGTTTTCTGGGAGCCAATGGAAAAAGCACAGATAAAATGCCTAGCCCACTTCGAACCTCGGAAGTAAATCGATTTCTGGGAAAAACAGAAGAAGGAGAAGAGGATTCCACCATGTCAGAAAATGTTTTCCTTAAGGGGGAGACAATAAAGGTGATGGACGGACCATTCAACGGATTTACTGGTACGATAGAAGAGGTATACGAGGAAAAGAAAAAGCTCAATGTTACAGTGAAAATATTCGGAAGAAATACCCCTGTGGAATTGAACTTTATGCAAGTAGAGAAAATACAATAAGAAGATGGCTAAGGAAGTTCTTGGACAAATAAAATTACAGATTAAGGGAAACGAGGCAAAACCTTCCCCTCCGGTAGGTCCAGCACTTGGTAGCAAGGGCTTGAATATCATGGAGTTTTGTAAACAATTCAATGCAAAGACGCAAGATCAACCAGGAACGGTACTTCCTGTCTTGATCACATATTACACGGATAAAAGCTTTGATTTTATTATCAAAACTCCTCCAGCTTCCATTTTGCTTTTGGATGTAATTAAAAAGCAAAGTGGTTCAGCAGAGCCAAACCGTAATAAAGTAGGATCTGTTACTTGGGAGCAAGTAAAGAAAATAGCAGAGACAAAAATGCCTGACTTGAATTGTTTCAAAATAGAATCAGCTATGAGTATGGTAGCTGGCACTGCCAGAAGCATGGGCATCACCGTTACTGGACAAAAACCTTTCTAATTCGAAACAAGAAATGGCTAAGTTAACAAAAAAACAAAAAGAGGTTTTGGCAAAGTTTGACCTTGAGAAAGAATATTCTCTTGAAGATGCTTCCAAAATGTTGAAGGACATTACCTACACAAAGTTCGACGCTTCTGTAGATATTGATGTGCGCTTGGGAGTAGATCCTAAGAAAGCGGATCAAATGGTAAGAGGTGTTGTGGCTCTGCCACATGGTATTGGAAAAGACGTGCGAGTTCTTGTGTTGTGCACACCCGACAAAGAACAAGAGGCGAAGGATTCTGGAGCTGATTTTGTAGGATTGGATGATTATATCACCAAGATCGAGCAAGGATGGTTGGACGTGGATGTAATTATCACCATGCCTACCGTTATGGCTAAAGTAGGTAAACTAGGTAGGATCCTTGGACCAAGAAACTTAATGCCGAACCCTAAATCTGGAACAGTTACGCTTGAAGTGGGCAGAGCTGTAAAAGAAATAAAGGCAGGTAAGGTAGATTTTAAAGTAGATAAGACTGGAATTATACATTCTACAGTTGGAAGAGCATCTTTCTCACCTGATAAGATCGCTGAAAACGTGAATGAGATCATTCAAGTAATCGCAAAGTTGAAGCCAACCTCTGCAAAAGGTGCATACTTCAGGACGATTCACTTGAGCACGACCATGAGTCCAAGTATTATCATAGATAAAAGCTCGATAGCGGGTATATAGTTATGACAAAAGAGGAAAAGACACAGCAGATATCAGAGCTGGCAGAGAAATTTGCAGATCACAGTTTCTTTTATGTGACCGACTCATCAGGGATGACGGTGGCGCAAGTGAATGCTTTTAGAAGATTGTGTTTCGAAAAAGGCATTGAATACAAAGTAATTAAGAACACTTTAGTGGAAAAGGCATTGGAGAAAGCCAATGTCGGTGATTTCTCTGAATTTAATAGTAAAGTTCTGAAAAGCACTTCTGCGATTATGTTTAGCAAAGAATCCGGAAAGACACCGGCTGAAGTGTTACAAAAGTTCAGAAAAAAAGGCAACAAACTACCCCTTTTAAAGGGTGCTTCAATAGATGGTGCGTTCTTCTATGGCGATGACAGCATAGATGTGCTTACCAAACTTAAATCTAAAAACGAGTTGATCGGCGAAGTGATCGGCTTGTTGCAATCACCCGCTCAAAATGTTATTTCTGCTTTACAAAGCAGCGGTCACAAATTGGCAGGAATTGTAAAAACACTGTCTGAAAAAAACCAATAGTTCCCAACAAATAAATCAACGTTAAAATTAAATTTTACGACAATGGCAGATGTAAAATCGTTAGCTGAGCAATTAGTAAACCTTACAGTAAAAGAGGTGAGTGAGCTTGCTACTATATTGAAAGATGAATATGGTATTGAACCTGCTGCTTCAGCACCTGTAATGGTTGCTGGTGGCGCTGGTGCCGGTGCAGATGCTCCTGCTGCTGCGGCTGAGAAGACAAGTTTCGATGTAATATTGAAAGCTGCTGGTCCTCAGAAATTAGCAGTAGTTAAGCTAGTAAAAGACCTAACTGGTCTTGGCTTGAAAGAGGCAAAAGATTTGGTAGACGCAGCACCGAAACCTGTGAAGGAAGGTGTTTCTAAAGAAGAGTCTGAATCTTTGAAGAAACAACTGACTGAGGCTGGAGCTGAGGTAGAAGTGAAGTAATCTTACTTCCTAGTACTTAAAGTTTAGGCCTGATTGAAATAATCAGGTCTAAACTCTTTGCTATTTATAGCGACCGATTTATTCACTCTAAGACACACACACATGTCCAACAACCAAAGGATCAGTTTCGCAAAAGTAAAAAATGCTCTTCAATACCCTGATTTCCTTAATATACAAGTCCAATCGTTCAAAGATTTTTTTCAGCTAGAGACCGCCCCAGAATACAGAAATAAAGAGGGATTATACAAAGTATTCGCAGAGAACTTCCCAATCTCGGATTCAAGGGAAAACTTCGTACTTGAGTTTATCGATTACCACGTAGATCCACCTAAATATACCGTCGATGAATCGATCGACAGAGGACTTACTTATTCCGTTCCTTTAAAGGCGAAATTGCGCCTCTCATGTAACGACGATGATAATGAGGACTTTCAGACAATAGAACAAGAAGTGTTTTTGGGGAACATTCCCTATATGACGGAAAAAGGTTCGTTTGTGATAAATGGCGCCGAAAGGGTCATCGTATCCCAATTGCACCGTTCACCAGGGGTGTTTTTTGCCATGAGCAAACACACCAACGGTACCAAATTGTATTCTGCTCGGATCATTCCTTTCAAAGGATCTTGGATCGAGTTTGCAACAGACGTGAACAACGTCATGTTTGCCTATATTGATAGAAAGAAGAAATTCCCTGTCACTACCTTGCTCAGGGCAATTGGCTACGGATCCGACAAACAGATATTGGACATTTTCGGTTTGTCAGAAGAAGTGGAGGCAAATAAGAGCAACCTTAAGAAATTTGTTGGCCGTCGCTTGGCTGCAAGGGTTTTAAGAACTTGGACGGAAGACTTCGTAGACGAGGATACAGGTGAAGTAGTGTCTATTGATAGAAATGAAGTACTCTTAGAGCGCGATACAATCGTTCGTGACGAAGATCTCGAAACAATATTGGATTCAGGTAGCAAGACCATCATTCTCCACAGAGAAGATGTGAATATTGCTGACTATGCCATTATTTACAATACGTTACAAAAGGATAATTCCAATTCGGAAAAAGAAGCGGTAGAGCAGATCTATCGTCAATTGAGGAATGCGGAAGCGCCTGATGAGCAAACAGCACGTGATATTATTCATAATCTATTCTTCTCCGATAAGCGTTATGACTTGGGAGAGGTAGGACGTTATAGAATCAATAAGAAATTAGGCTTGAACATTGGTTTTGATGTTCGTGTATTGACCAATCAAGATATCATCGAGATTGTTAAATACTTGATCGGATTGATCAACTCCAAAGCGGTAGTGGATGATATTGACCACTTGAGCAACAGGCGTGTGCGTACTGTCGGAGAGCAATTGTACGCTCAGTTCGGCGTAGGTTTGGCACGTATGGCACGTACCATCAAGGAAAGAATGAACGTGCGTGACAACGAAGACTTTAAACCAGTCGACTTGATCAATGCCCGTACTCTTTCTTCTGTGATCAACTCGTTCTTCGGAACGAACCAGTTGTCGCAGTTTATGGACCAGACCAATCCACTTGCGGAGATTACCCACAAGCGCAGAATGTCAGCATTAGGCCCAGGCGGTCTTTCTCGTGAAAGAGCAGGTTTTGAGGTACGTGACGTTCACTATACCCACTACGGAAGGCTTTGTACCATTGAAACACCAGAAGGTCCAAACATTGGATTGATCTCTTCTCTTTGTGTGCATGCCAAAGTAAACAGCATGGGCTTTATTGAAACTCCTTACTGGAAAGTAAATGCCAGCAAAGTGAAGTTTGACGAAGCACCTGTTTTCTTGACAGCAGAAGAAGAGGACGGTCGCCATATCGCACAGGCCAACTCTCGCACAAACGATGCGGGTGTATTGGCAGAAGAGAAGGTCAAGGTACGTTATGAAGGCGACTTCCCTGTAGTAGAACCAGAGAAGATCGAGTATAAAGATGTTGCACCTAACCAAATTGTGTCAGTAGCAGCTTCCCTTATTCCATTCTTGGAGCATGATGATGCCAACCGTGCCTTGATGGGATCGAACATGCAGCGTCAAGCTGTTCCCTTATTGCAACCAGAATCTCCAATTGTAGGAACTGGCATCGAGCGTAAGGTGGCGATGGACTCGCGTTCCTTATTCATCGCGGAAAAGGATGGGGTAGTAGAGTTGGTGGATGCCACAAAAATAGTGGTGAAATACGACCTTACAGACGAGGAAAGGTTAGTAAACTTCGATACGGATTCTGTGACGTATAAATTGACCAAATTCAGAAGGACCAACCAAGATACCTGTGTCAACTTAAAACCGATTGTCTTCAAAGGGCATAAGGTCAAAAAAGGAGACGTATTGTGCGAAGGATATTCTACTCAAGCAGGAGAATTGGCTTTGGGTAAAAACTTGCTCGTTGCGTTCATGCCATGGCAAGGGTATAACTTCGAAGATGCGATCGTCATCTCAGAAAAAGTGGTGCGCGATGACATCTTCACTTCTATTCACATTGAAGAATTTGAGCTAGAGGTAAGGGATACCAAAAGAGGAGAGGAAGAACTTACTTCAGGAATCCCTAACGTGAGTGAAGAAGCAGTGAAGCATCTTGACGAGAACGGGATCATTCGTGTGGGTGCCGAAGTAAAAGAAGGAGATATTTTAATTGGTAAGATTACCCCTAAAGGTGAGTCTGATCCAACTCCGGAAGAAAAACTTCTTCGCGCTATATTTGGTGACAAGGCAGGCGATGTGAAAGACGCATCCTTGAAAGCACCACCCTCAATGAAAGGTGTTGTGATCGATACCAAGCTTTTCTCAAGACCTAAACGTGAAAAAGACGCAAGGTTAAAGGCGAAAAAACAAGTAGATAACCTAAAAGGGAAATACAGTGGTGATCTATCTGGCATCCGTGAGAAGATGATCGAGAAAATGGTCTCCCTGCTAGACGGTAAAACTTGTCAGGGCATCAAGCATAAATTCGGTGATGAGATCCTTTCCAAAGGAGTGAAATTCGGAAAGAAGAACATTACAGAAATGCTTTTCCCCGAGAAAAACATCTATCGCGACGAAAGCAATTACAACGTGGCGGAAGAAGTGAACTTGATTTCTGATTTGGCACTAGAAAATGCTACCAGCGATTCCAATACAAACAAGCTGTTGGTAGAAATGGTGAAGAACTATGTCAAGAAAAGAAACGAAGTAACAGGCAAGTTCAAACGTGAGCGTTTCACACTTGAAGTGGGAGATGAGCTACCAGCAGGTATCGTGCAATTGGCCAAAGTGTACATCGCGAAGAAGCGTAAGCTGAAAGTGGGTGATAAAATGGCTGGTCGCCACGGTAACAAAGGGGTGGTTGCCAAGATCGTGCGTGATGAAGACATGCCTTTCTTAGAAGACGGAACACCTGTAGATATCGTATTGAATCCTTTAGGTGTACCTTCAAGGATGAACATCGGTCAGATTTACGAAACCGTTTTGGGTTGGGCCGGTTTAAGATTAGGTCGTAAATATGGTACACCGATCTTTGATGGTGCAACAGAAGACGAAGTGGCAAAGGAGATGAAGGATGCAGGCTTGCCTGGTGTAGGTAGAACGGACTTGTATGATGGTTTGTCGGGTCAAAAGTTCGATCAAGCTGTAACGGTTGGGGTTATTTACATGCTGAAATTAGGCCACTTGGTGGATGATAAGATGCACGCCCGGTCCATTGGTCCTTACTCCCTCATTACCCAGCAGCCACTTGGAGGTAAAGCCCAATTTGGTGGTCAGCGTTTCGGGGAAATGGAAGTGTGGGCGATCGAAGCCTTCGGTGCTTCGCACATACTACAGGAGATCTTGACTGTAAAGTCGGATGACGTGGTAGGCCGTGCGAAGACTTATGAGTCGATCGTGAAGGGTGAGAACTTGCCTAAACCAAATATTCCTGAATCATTCAATGTATTGGTTCATGAATTAAGAGGCTTGGCGCTTGAACTTACTATGACTAACTAAGACCGGACGAGGACAAGGTTTATTATCAACCATTATCGAAAAGAAAGATGTCATTCAAAAAGAATAAAAAATTTTCAGCAGACTTTACAAGAGTCACCATTAGTCTAGCTTCTCCAGAATCGATTCTGGAAAGCTCACATGGTGAAGTCACACAGCCTGAGACGATCAATTACAGAACTTATAAACCAGAGATGGGAGGGTTGTTCTGTGAAAGAATATTCGGACCAGTGAAAGATTGGGAATGTCATTGCGGAAAATACAAGAGAATTCGTTACAAAGGCATTATTTGTGACCGTTGTGGCGTGGAGGTTACGGAGAAGAAAGTACGTCGTGAGCGTATGGGCCACATCGAATTGGTGGTTCCTGTAGCGCACATCTGGTATTTCCGTTCACTTCCAAATAAAATTGGTTACTTGTTGGGCTTGCCTACCAAGAAACTGGATCAAATCATCTACTATGAAAGGTACGTGGTCATTCAGCCTGGTATTAAAGCACAAGACGGCATCAACAACCTCGATTTCTTGACAGAAGACGAGTATCTGGAGATTCTAGACAAGCTTCCTAGGGAAAACCAACAGTTGGACGATACAGACCCTAATAAGTTCATCGCTAAAATGGGTGCAGATTCGTTGGAAATGCTTTTGGCACGCACAAGACTTGACGAGTTGTCCTATAGCTTACGTCACGCGGCAGCAAACGACACCTCTCAGCAACGTAAAGCAGAAGCATTAAAACGCCTTAAGGTAGTAGAAGCTTTCCGTGATGCACAAACACGCATCGAGAACAAGCCTGAGTGGATGATCATTAAAATGGTGCCGGTTATCCCTCCAGAGTTGCGCCCATTGGTGCCTTTGGATGGTGGTCGTTTTGCCACATCTGACTTGAACGACTTATATCGTCGTGTGATCATACGTAACAATCGCTTGAAGCGTTTGATTGAGATTAAAGCACCAGAAGTAATCCTTCGTAACGAAAAAAGGATGCTTCAAGAGGCTGTTGACTCATTGTTTGATAACTCTAGAAAAGTAAATGCAGTAAGAGCCGAAGGAAACAGAGCCCTTAAATCATTGAGTGATATGCTCAAAGGTAAACAAGGTCGTTTCCGTCAAAACTTATTGGGAAAACGTGTGGATTATTCGGGTCGTTCGGTAATCGTCGTAGGCCCTGAATTGAAATTGCACGAATGCGGTTTGCCTAAAGATATGGCAGCTGAATTGTTCAAGCCGTTTATCATTCGCAAACTTATAGAAAGAGGGATTGTGAAGACGGTTAAATCCGCTAAGAAAATAGTAGATCGTAAGGATGCGGTTGTTTGGGATATCTTGGAAAACGTATTGAAAGGACACCCTATCCTTCTTAACCGTGCTCCAACACTTCACCGTTTGGGTATCCAAGCTTTCCAGCCTCGTTTGATCGAAGGAAAAGCGATCCAGCTTCACCCACTTGTATGTACCGCATTCAACGCTGACTTTGACGGGGACCAGATGGCGGTACACGTACCGCTAGGCCACGAGGCAATCCTAGAAGCTTCCTTGTTGATGCTGGCTTCACACAATATCTTGAACCCAGCCAATGGTGCTCCGGTAACTGTACCTTCTCAAGACATGGTGCTTGGTTTGTACTACATTACCAAAGGCCGCAAGAGCACACCCGAATATCCAATTGTTGGGGAAGGAAGCAGATTCTATGGTTTTGAAGAAGTAGTGATCGCTTTGAATGAAGGGAAACTTTCTCCTCATGCAAATATTGTCGTCAAAGCAAGAGCAAAAGACGAAAATGGAGCATTGGTCTATAAAATGATCGAAACAGTAGCCGGTCGTGTATTGTTCAATCAACTAATCCCAGAAGAAGTAGGGTATGTGAATGAACTATTGACCAAGAAAAAGCTACAGCAAATCATCTCTGATATTTTTAAGATCTCAGGGTTGTCTAAAACGGCCAAGTTCTTGGATGCTATCAAAGAATTGGGATTCCAATCAGCATTTAAAGGAGGTCTGTCCATCGGTTTGGATGCGATCAAGATTCCTGAAACAAAGGACGGTTTGATCAAACAAGCCCAAGATGAAGTAGAAGGCGTATGGCAAAACTACTTGATGGGTCTTATTACAGATAACGAACGTTACAACCAGGTGATCGATATCTGGACTCGTATCAACTCTCAAATCACTGAGACTTTGATGCGCCAGTTAGAAAACGATCAACAAGGTTTTAATGCCATCTACATGATGATGCACTCTGGAGCCCGTGGTTCCCGTGAGCAGATCAGACAGCTAGGTGGTATGAGAGGTTTAATGGCCAAGCCGCAAAAGAACTTGCAAGGTTCTGTCGGTGAAATCATCGAAAACCCGATCCTTTCTAACTTTAAAGAAGGTTTGGATGTAATTGAGTACTTTATCTCTACTCACGGTGCGCGTAAAGGTCTAGCAGATACTGCCCTGAAAACAGCAGATGCGGGTTACTTGACTCGTAGGTTAGTGGACGTGGCACAAGACGTAGTCATAAATGAAGCCGATTGCGGTACATTACGTGGTCTTTTCGTAACCGCGTTGAAAGACAATGAGGACATTGTTGAACCACTTTCTGACCGTATTTTAGGTCGTGTGTCTGTTCATGATGTATTTGATCCTTTGAGCAACGAGTTGATCGTCGCTTCGGGGTCACAAATCACAGAAGATGTTGCGAGGAAAATCGATGAAACAAGCCTTGAAGGCGTTGAGATTCGTTCTGTGCTCACGTGTGAAACTCAAAAAGGTGTTTGCGCGAAATGCTACGGCCGTAACTTGGCAAGTGGCAGAATGGTGCAAAAAGGAGAAGCTGTGGGTGTAATCGCTGCACAGTCTATCGGTGAACCAGGTACACAGCTGACACTTCGTACCTTCCACGTAGGTGGTACTGCTTCTAACATTGCAACTGATGCTACCATCAAAGCAAAATTCGACGGACAAATCCAATTCGAAGAAATAAGAACAGTAAGTTCTCTAAACAACGATGGAGAAAAAATCGAAGTTGTTCTAGGCCGTTCTGGTGAAATCAAAATCGTAGAAAAGGGATCAAATAAAGTATTGATTTCGAACAACGTTCCTTATGGAGCCATCTTAAAGGTGAAAGAAGGCGATGTTGTGAAAAAAGGCGATGAGCTTTGTTTCTGGGATCCTTACAACGCGGTTATCCTTTCGGAATTTGAAGGTAAGGCAATATTCGATGCAATCGAAGACGGTATTACGTTCAAAGAAGAGTATGACGAACAAACAGGTCACAGAGAGAAGGTGATTATCGAAACAAAAGATAAGACGAAGAACCCTTCTATGATTATTCAGTCAAAATCGGGCGATCCAAAAACATACAACTTGCCTGTAGGCGCACACATTGTAGTAGACAATGGTGATGCCATCAAAGCGGGTCAGGTATTGGCAAAAATTCCTCGTGTAGGTGGTAAAACCCGCGATATCACGGGCGGTCTTCCTCGGGTAACTGAATTGTTCGAAGCACGTAACCCGTCTAACCCAGCTGTAGTTTCTGAAATAGATGGTGTTGTGACGTACGGTGGCGTGAAACGAGGTAACCGCGAAATCATCATCGAATCAAAAGACGGTGTGAAGAAGAAATACCTTGTTCCACTTTCGAAACACATCCTTGTTCAGGACAATGACTTTGTTCGCGCAGGTTATGCGTTGACAGATGGTGCTGTTTCTCCTGGTGACATCTTGAATATCAAAGGTCCAACGGCGGTGCAAGAATATCTAGTAAACGAAATCCAAGAGGTATACCGTTTGCAAGGTGTGAAAATCAATGACAAGCACTGCGAAGTGATTGTTCGTCAGATGATGCAAAAAGTAGAAATCATCGAAGCTGGAGATACCAATTTCCTTCAAGGTCAGGTAGTGGATAAGTTCACTTTCAGGGCTGAGAACGATGAGATCCTTGATAAGAAAGTTGTCATGGAAGCAGGAGATTCGCCTACATTCAAACCTGGCCAGATCGTGTCGACACGCCAACTTCGCGATGAAAACTCGCAATTGAAGCGTAAAGACCAGAAATTGGTAGAGGTGAGAGACGCTGAACCAGCGGTTTCACAACCGAGCTTGCAAGGTATCACTCAGGCATCGTTGGGAACAGAAAGCTGGATCTCAGCAGCTTCTTTCCAAGAAACAACAAAAGTATTGAGCGAAGCCGCTATTCGCGGTAAAGCAGATAACTTGATGGGCTTGAAAGAAAACGTAATTGTAGGTCACTTGGTACCAGCAGGTACTGGCTTGCGTGACTATGAAAGAATCATAGTTGCCAACAAAG
>Ga0170475_107213298_pt1 | contig 11261 bp, 9 predicted proteins | sample Soicark_Litter_5_FD_111474 | JGI IMG/M metagenome (GOLD analysis project Ga0170475, IMG submission 111474) | Avena fatua rhizosphere microbial communities from Hopland, California, USA. Combined Assembly of 48 SPs | reverse complement strand
GGCGCAGGTTCTGGCGCTGCTGGATGACATCAGGCGGCGGCTTGACCTGGCGATGCTGCTGATCACCCACGATCTGCGCGTGGCCGCCCAGGTGTGCGACACCATCGCAGTGATGCGACGCGGGAAAGTGGTAGAATATGGTCCTGCCGAGACGCTGTTCGCAAATCCTCAGCACGGCTACACGCAGGAGCTTATCGCTTCGATCCCTGGACGGCAGTGGCTGGCGTAATGGTCAGGCAGCGGTGCGCTTCAAGTTTGCATCGATCTCAGCGATGACCTCTGCCACGAGCGACGCGTCGTAAGGGCCGGCACCCGATGCATGCAGTTGCTCGTATACGTGCGCCTGCGCATAGCGACGGACGCCGACGGGCAGAGTTGGCAGCCAGTCAGCGACACTTTCGGCGACGATGCCGTGCACGCGCTCCCATTCGCGACGGGCATCGCCGAAATCGATCTTGCTGGTCTGCCGATCGCCGGTCCGCAGCCGCGCCGTCGAAGACGTATCCACCGCTTCGCCATCCAGCGCAACGCCGTACACATCACGCGCACGCTCGCGCGATATCAGTCCCGCCAACACGTCGCGCGCGACGGCCTCCGGATCGCGCGCGAACGGATCGCCATAACCACCACCGCCACCACTCCACAGGCGGATCACCTCGTGCAGCTCCGGGCGGTACACCGTGCGCTTGCCGATATCCCGCTTCGGTGCATTGGGCAGCAGGCTGTCATTACCGTTCACGCCGCCGGCGCGACCACCGGCCACGCCCCATGAACTGAAGCGATGGCGATCCTTGCCACGCATCACCACCACCGCACTCGGATGACGGATCTCCAGCTCGTACTCCAGTCCGAATCCACCGCGATAACATCCCGGTCCTTCGGAATCCGGCAACAGCCCGAACTTGCGCACCAGCACCGGCGCTTCTGATTCCAGCACTTCGACCGGCACGTTGCGGAGGAATGCCACCGAAAAATCGGTACTAGAGATGCCGTCGCGATCCGGGCCACCACCGGAACCCGCGGGCACCGGGTTGGCCACCACCACGCGGCCCTGTGTCCCCAGTTCCGACGTAGATATATACGTGATAACGAGCGTATTGCCACCACCAGCCGGCACGGCTCCAGGGAGTGCCTGGGCGAGCGCCCCCAGCACCATGTCGTGAATGCGCATCGCCGTGGTGATGCGCATGCCACATGACGCGGGGAAGCGCGAATTGACCACCGAAGCCTCGGGCAGCACGAGGTCGATACATCGGATGATCCCGGCGTTGATGTGCATCGACTCAGACTGCGTCACCACGAAGTTGGTGAAGCCGAATGACATGAACGGATGATGTCGATTCGATCCGGTCGGAAGGTTGAGCGCCGCACGCACTTGGGGATCGGAGCCGGTGAAATCCAGCTCCACCGTGCCATCGCACCGCGAGGTCAACTTCATCGCAATGCGTACCGGCAGGTCGCTGATGTAATCGTCCTCGAAGTAATCGACGAAGCGATATTCTCCGGCCGGTATGCGTCGCAGCACATCCCGCGTGATCTGCTCGGTGCGATCGATGGTGGCAATGATGGAACCACGCACCGCGTCAAGGCCATAGCGTTGCGCCAATCGCTGCATGCGCTGTTCGGCCTTGGCCAACGCCGCCAGGCACGCCGTCAGATCGCCCCAGTTCAGGGACGGGATACGGCAGTTGTCGGCGAAGATATCCCAGACCTCCTGGTTGATCTGCCCCGCCTTGAACAGTTTCACCGGCCTCAGCCGCAGGCCTTCCTGGAATACCTCGCCGTTCTGCATATCGATGCTGCCAGGCGCGTAGCCGCCGACATCGGTGCAATGGATGAACGCCCAGGCGAAGCACACCAGCGCACCATCGGCAAAAATCGGCCGGAACACGTACAGGTCGTTCAGGTGCATCACCATCCCGCCCGAGCTGTACGGATCATTGGTGACCAGCACATCGCCCGGCTCCCACTGCGCAAACGCACGTGTGCCGGCGTGCATCGGCATGCCGATCATGGTGGGAGCGCCGCTGCCGTACGGGGCGGCGAACGTCTCGCCCGCCTCGGTCACCAGCGCGACGCCAAAATCCTGCGTCTCCTTCACGAAGGTCGTGTGCGACGAGCGCAGCACCACCCACGCCATTTCGTCGACGATGGCTTTGAACAGGTTGGCGAACACCTCGGTGGTGACTGCGTCCGTCACGGCGCGCGCTCCACTACGAGGGCGCCAGATCGCACGATGCGTGCGCTCCATCCCGGCGGGATCAGCGTAGTAGTATCCATCTGATTGATGATCGCCGGCCCCTCCAACGCCCGTCCATCGGCCAATGCGGCGCGACCGACAACGCGTGCCTCGAACGCCTTGCCGAACAATCGGATGCGCCGGGTTGTTGTATCGCGCACCGCGGCTTCGTCCGGCACGGCCACCACACGCACCTTCGGCATAACGCCGCTCATGTGGACACGCAGTTCCTTCATCCACACTTCCGCCTGTTCGTTGGCATGTCCATACACGTCGCGATGCGCGGCATGAAACGCGGCATCAATCGCCTCGGCATCGCCCTGCTCCAGCCACTTGGTTTCAAACGGAACGGTCACGTCGTAGCCTTGCCCCTCATACCGCATGTCTGCCGCGAATTCGACGGCCACCTCTCGAACCGGCAACTGTGCTGTCTGTTCTGCGATCCAATTCTTTGCCTGTGCCTCAAGGTCACGGAACCGCCGGATCAGCGCGTCTGCGGTCAGGCTATGCAGTCGTGTATACACGGGCTGCACCAGATCACCTTCGATGTCGGCGCGCGCGGCCCCCAGTGCCGACAGCGCTCCGGGCACGGGTGGTATCAATATTGCCTCTATACCTATTTCATCGGCCAGCAATGCCGCCATCAGCGGACCGGCGCCGCCGAACGCCACCATGCGAAAACGCGGCGCATCGACACCGCGCCGCGCCAGCACGCGTGACGCCTCGGCTGCCATCAATGCCGTCGCCACGCGGATCGCGCCGTCGGCAACCTCCTCCACGCTGCTGCCGATCTGGCGCGACAGTGCTTCCAGTGCGACGCGTGCCGGTTCCATCTGCAGCGCCAGCTTGCCACCGAGACGCTGACCCGGCTCCAGCAGCCCCGCGACCAGGAACGCGTCCGTCAGCGCCGGAGTAAGCGAACCGGTGCCGTAACACGCCGGACCCGGATCGGCACCGACACTGCGCGGCCCAACTTTCAGCGATCCGGTCGGATCGAGCCAAACAATAGACCCACCACCGGCGCCGATGCTTGAAACGGCAATCGTCGGCACCAATACGGGAAAGTCGCCGACCTGTTCTTCCGAACTCAGCACCGGCCTGCCGCCGCGGATGACACCGATATCGGCGCTGGTGCCGCCGACGTCCAATGTCATCAGATCTGCCAAGGTCCATTCGGCGTCCTCGGCCGTCGCCGCCGCACCGGCCACGCCGGCCGCCGGCCCGGACAGCAGCGCCACCACCGGCCGCTCGCGCAGCGTGACCGCAAGTTCAGCGCCGCCGTTGGATCGTGCCACACGCGGCGGGAGACCAAGGCCCCGCTCGGCGAGGCCAGCCGTCAGACGATCGAGATATGCCTCGACGATCGGCCGGATTGACGCATTCAGCGCAGTCAGCACGCTCCGCTCGTATTCGCGCGCCTGTGGCCAGATTTCGCTGGACAGTTCCAGGCGCAACGACAGGCCATGACGCGTGACGATGCCGCGTACCTGCTGCTCATGCGCCGGATTGCGATAGCTGTGGATCAGCGCAACCACAGCTATTTCTATGCCCCCGGCTTGCAAGGTTTGCGCTGCTTCCACCACATCGGCTTCATTCAGTGCCTCAAGCTCCGCGCCATCGGGTCCGATCCTGCCGCGAACCTCACGCACCAGCGCACGCGGCACCAGCGGCTCAGGTCGGCGCGAGTCGAAGCGCATCGGGTGCGGAACCGCCAGCCGCTGCAATTCGAACAGGTCGCGAAACCCGGCGGTCGTCATCAGGCCGATGCGCGCGCCACGCCGCTCGATCAGTGCATTGGTTGCGACCGTGCTGCTGTGCGTGTGATGCACGCTTTGCCAGGTCGCGCCGTCAGGTCGCAGCGTGGCGTAGAGTTCGTCAACGCCCTGCAAAATGCTCTGACCCGGACTCGCGGGTGTGCTGGGCACCTTGAAGCAGTGCAGTTCGCCTAACGGCGTGCACCAGGCGAGGTCGGTGAACGTGCCGCCCACGTCAGTACCCAGATTGCAACCTGTATCCATGCGTCACGTAAGCTCCTGCCAGAACGGTTCATGCTAGACTTGATCGTGGCGCACGCGAAAGGGCGCAACAGTGTGGTCGCTGGCCGCGAACACGTTACTGCGGTGGCAGCCGCACACCACCTGGTCCGATCAGGCCGGGATAGGGAGCTTTGAAGCGCCAGAACGTACCGCTGGTTGCGCCCTCGAAGTAAATGTATTGGTTGTCCGGTCCGCCAAACGCGAAGTTGGTCGTCACAGCGTCGCCATTGGGTATCGGCACGAAGCCTAGGATCACACCGCGTGGATCCAGTTCCAACATTCCGCCGAGACCTGCGCACGCAACCCACAGATTGCCGTGGACATCATAGTGGATGCCATCCGGTCCGGTGTTGCCCGGCAAATAGCTTCCCGCCTTCACGCTGGCAAATGTCAGATGCAATGGATCCTTGACGCACTGCGGGCATCCCATGGTCGGGCCCGTCATGAACGGAGCGTACCAAACACGGCCCTCGCGATAGTCTCCAACGGCAACAACTGCATTGTCCGGTGACACTGCGATGCCGTTCGGGAGTGAGCCACTGTCCATCACCCGACGCAGCACCCCATCGCGCGAGTACTGATAAACCGCGCCGGTGCGATCGGACGCGCTGGGTCCTGGGCCGGTTGCCCACGGATCGGTAAAGAACAGATTTCCTTCGGCATCGAAGTCAAGGTCATTGGGACCTTTGAAGAGCTGGTTCCGATAGGTGTAGACGAGTGTTTTGACCTCTTTCGTCTGCGGGTCGTAGACGAGGATGCCGCGGTGGCGCGACGCCAAATAAAGCTTTCCGTTGTACCAGCGTGTGCCTTGTGGTTCGCAGGTTTGACCCAGTTCAGCCGGCGGATTGCAATTGAAGGCCGGGACCAATTTACCTTCCGGAGTCAGGTAGGAGACCCACCCGCTGCCAATAGCAACGAACCACAGGTTGCCTTGCGTATCAAACGAGCCGCCTTCCAAAAACTGGCCTTGCGGCGTGTTGCTCACATCAGCGAATTTCTCCACTGGTCCGATGCCTGCAGGGAGTGGCGGTAATCCCCATGGCTGCACAGGAGCCTGACCTTGTGCGCAGGCAATTCCTATGGTTCCGGTCGTGGCCAGAAAAAGAGCGATTACCAAAGTCTCCGTGATGGAGCATATCATGTCGCGCATCGACATTTCGTTTGCACTCCTTCCTCCCACGGTCGCATGCTGCAGCTGGGACAACTGAGGTGCAACTCCGTCAGTGAACAAGAACGTCGGGGTGTTATCGAACTGAAGCAGCGGGAGCAGTCAAAATGAGCCGTGCCGCATTGCTCTGGGGCAGCGCGCTTGCCGTACTTTCCTGTGCCATCGACACGGCCACTGCGGAAATGTCCGCTGCTCCAGCCACGCTGGACCAGTGGACCGAAGGCGCGCAGCTGTTCGACGGTCTCGGCAATTTGCATCGCGGCGTCACCACCTCCTCGAAGGAGGCACAGGCGTATTTTGACCAAGGCATGCGATTGCTGTGGGCGTTCAACCACGATGAATCGTCGCGCTCATTTGCCCGCGCGGCACAGCTGGATCCGAGCTGTGCTATGTGCTTCTGGGGCGTCGCACTGACGGTCGGGCCCAACTACAACCTGCCGATGATGGCCGAACCGCGAGCCAAGGTTGCGTGGCAGGCACTGCAGCAGGCGAACGCCAACGCGCCGCGCGCTACTCCCGTCGAACAGGCGCTGATCGCCGCGCTCGGGGCGCGCTATCCGGATGCAAAGCCGCTTGATCCATCGAATGAAGGTCCCGTGCTGAGTGCCTATGCAAAGGCGATGCAGGGTATCGCTCAGGCATTCCCAGAGGACAGCGACGTGCAGACGCTGACGGCAGAGGCGCTGATGAACATCAATGCCTGGAAGCTGTGGGCGTTGGATGGAACGCCCGCGGCAGGCACCGAGGATATTGTCGCGCGCCTGCAAGGTGTGCTGGCGAGGGACCCGCTGCATCCTGGTGCCAACCACTACTACATCCACGCGGTGGAGGCGTCGCCGCATCCGGAGAACGCGGTATCATCAGCCGAGCGGCTGCCTAGCATGATGCCGGCGGCCGGCCACCTTGAACACATGCCGGCGCACATCATGCAGCGTGTCGGCCGTTATGCCGATGCGGCCGCGGCGAACCGCAAGGGCGCCGAGGCGGACATGGCGTATTTCGCGCACACTAGACCACCGGACTATTACGCGATGTACACCGCGCACAACTACGAGTTCCTGGCCTTCTCCACGGCTATGCAGGGCCGCAAGGCGGATACGCTGGATGCGATGCGGAAGGCGCGTGCGGTCATCTCGGATGACCTGCTAATGGCGATGCCGGGGCAGGATTGGTATCTCGCGCAGACCTACGCGACCATGGTGCGGTTCGGGATGTGGGACGAGATGCTCGCCGAGGCGGCGCCGAGTTCCCACCTCACCGCGCTGACCGGTGGCTATCGCTACGGACGAGTGATGGCGATGGCGGCTAAGGGAAAAGCCGATGACGCGAAGGCCGAACTCGCCGAGTTGGAGAAGCTGGCGGCTGCGGCAACAGCGGACGACAGCGCCGGTCTGAACGCTGCAGGCGATGTGCTGGCGGTTGCCGTCCTTGTCGGCAAGGCGCGGATCGCGGACGCGCAGCAGCGGCGCAGCGAGGCGATTGCCTTGCTGACTGAGGCGGCCGCGAAAGAGGACCAACTGGCGTATGACGAACCGTCCGACTGGTTCTTTCCGGTGCGGCATCTGCTGGGCGCCGCGCTGTTGCGGGCCGGCAAGGCGCAAGATGCAGAGGCGGTATACCTGGAGGACCTCCGCCGCCACCCGGACAACGGCTGGGCGCTGTACGGCCTGTCGCAGTCGCTGGCTGCGCAGCACAAGGGTGCCGAGGCCCAGGCGACGCACCAGCGCTTCGATAAGGCCTGGCAATCAGCCGACATCCTACCGACAGCGTCGGCGTTCTGAGGCGCGGGAATAGCGCCGATCCGTATAACGAGGATGGCTTGGCGGTCGCGGCTCGGTCACGAGGTTCGCGGCAGAGGTGGGGCGGCCACACGCGCAGAAGAATTTGCGAAGGGGCTTTCGCATGTGCGGCATTTGGCCCCATGGTAACTTGTTTACCAAGTCGAGGCACGCATGGCCGACACTGTCCAGGCCCCGCCGGAACGCAAGGCGGGCGACGCCACCTCCCCGGTCGTTGTGAAGAAATACGCCAATCGGCGGCTCTACAACACGGAGAGCTCCAGTTACATCACCCTGGACAATCTGGCCGACATGGTGCGCCAGGGGCGCGACTTCGTTGTCTATGACGCCAAGACCGGCGAAGACATCACCCGCGGGGGGCTCACCCAGATCATCGTCGAGGAGGAAGGCAAGGGCCACAACTTGTTGCCCACCACGTTCCTGCGCCACCTCATCGGCTTTTATGGCGATCAGATGCAGAATGTGGTGCCGCGCTTTCTGGACCAGGCGATGGGGGCACTCGCGCAGCAGCAGGACCAGGTCCGGACGGCGATGCAGAAGACCATGGGGTCGATCGGGACTATGTTCCCGTTCGGCAGCATGGAAGAAGTGAGCCGTCAGAATATGGCGATGATGGAACGCGCCCTCAGCATGTTCGCGCCCTTCTACCGAGGCGGCGCGGCCGAGCCCGGAACTCCTACCCAAACGCAGGAAGTCGCCGATCTGCGGGCCGAGGTGGAAAGCCTGCGCCGGCAACTGGAAGAGGCGAAGAAGGACAGCAAGTCAGGATCCTGACGCCGCTGTCTGCCAAGCCGGCGTTTGGGGAGCGCGTGCATTCCGGATGAAGGCGCGGATCAGGTCAGGGTCTTTCACTCCGCGCGCTCGCTCGACGCCAGATGATACGTCAACCGCGTCCGCCCCGGTCGTGCAGATCGCATCCCCCACATTGCTGGCGGTCAGCCCCCCGGCGAGGATCCACGGCACTGGTGCCCGCCAATCGCGCAACAGCGACCAGTCGAACCGTGCTGCGTTGCCGCCAGGGCGGGTAGCACCGGCGGGTGCCATCGCCTCCAGCACGAGGCGGTCCGCTTCCTCGCGGGAATCCGGCAGGTCATTCCTGGACGCAACGCCAACCGACCGCCAGACCGGTACGCCGAAGCTGCGCCGGAGCGCCTGAACATCCGCGCTGCCGTAGACCTGCAACACGTCGAGATGAATGACCTTCAGCGTGCAGGCGACCAGTTCGGCCGTTGGATCGACAAACAGCCCGACTCGCGGCGTCTGAACAGTTGTGCGGGCCGATAGCGTGGCGGCCTCCTGGGGCGTCACGTAGCGCGGCGACGGTGGAAAGAAATTGAACCCTAGCCAGTCAGCGCCTGCGGCAATGGCCGCATCGAACGCCACCGGACCGTTGATGCCACAGATTTTGACGCGGACGGTCACGACGGGGGCGTCTCGGCCAGACGTGCCTTGAGCTCCTGCACCTGCGCCTCCAGTAGGCGCACGGTTTGCTCTGCGCGACGCGCCCGCCGCCGCTGCACCAACTCCGACACCCAGACCAGAAGGCCGCCTGCGAGGAAGGCGACCGCCATCGCTGCCAATACAGCCAGCGACAGCGGCAACGTCGCCGCGTAGTCGGTTGGCCACACGAGCAGCGACACCGGCTGCTGGTTGGATAGAGCGAACAGAACCAGCAGCAGCAGGAGTGGTAAAGCGATCAGCAGGCGCATAATTGCCTGTGGGTCAATGATGGCCTCACCCCCGGGAACCGCGTGCCCCCCGGTTGACGCGGTCGCGCAGCTCCTTGCCGGCCTTGAAGAACGGCACCGCCTTCTCGTCGACCGGTACCGCCTCTCCGGTGCGGGGATTGCGCCCGGTCCTCGCGTTGCGCTGCTTCACGGTGAAGGCGCCGAAGCCGCGCAGCTCCACGCGCTCGCCGCGGGCCAGCGCACCGGTGATCTGGTCGAATATCGTCGCCACGATCAGCTCGACGTCGGCGCCCCGCAGGTGCGGGTTGGTCGCGGCCAGTTCCGCGATGAGTTCCGACTTGGTCATTGCGCCAATTGCTGAACAGCGGTTCAATTGCCGGAACGTTGCCAGACCACCTGTGCGCCGTCAAGGAACTCCTTGGGAAAGCACGCTTTTCCATAGCTCTGTGAGGATCCAGCCGAGGCTGTTCGACAACGCCCTGCTGGCGTAGCTGCCGCTGGAGACATCCTCAATCGGGAGGTCGGCGGATATCCCCTTTGCCTGCGCCAGCCACTGCCGCGCATCCTGCTCGCCTCCGATGGCATCGACCAGCCCCAGTTTCAGCGCCTGCCGACCGGTATAGGGACGGCCATCGGCCAGTTCACGTACCCTCGTCGCGTCCATGTGTCGGCCTCGGGCGACCATGTCGACGAACTGATCGTACATATCCGACACCAGTCCCTGCAGCACCTGGCGACCCTCGGGCGACAGCGGCTTGACGAAGCTGGGCTGATCCTTCAGCGGACCCGAGACGAGCGGTTCCACGTTGATGCCGACGGACTTCAGCAGCCCGGATATGTCGCCGGTCTCCAACAGCACACCGATCGAGCCGGTCAGCGTGCTCTCCTGAGCAAAGATTTGGGCTGCGGGAACCGAGATCATGTAACCGGCCGAGGCGGCCGTGCCGCCCATCACGACGACGACCGGCTTCTTCGCCGCGACCTGTCCAATGGCATTGTGCAGCGCCTGGCCGCCGGCGACGCTCCCACCCGGGCTGTCGACCAGCACGAGCAGCGCCTTGGCGCGGTCATCGTCGGCAAGCTTGGCCACCTCGCGGTCCAGCTTGCGATCCGCGGTGATGATCCCGCTTACCGTCAACCGCGCCACATGAGATCCAACGAATCGCAGGTCGCCGCTGCCGCGCAGGGCAACCAGGACGGCCGCAAGCGCTGCCAGCACCGCGAAGCTGCGCCACAGGAACAGGCGCCGATTCAGACGGCGCCTGTCGAGCAAGAGATCAGTCTCGAGGCTCATCGCCGGTGATCAGCGATCACCGGGATCAGCTGTTCTCGGTCTGCGCCTGTTGATTGCGCCGGCGGATTGCCGCCCCGAGGATGTCGCCCAGCGAAGCGCCGGAGTCAGACGAACCGAACTCGGCCATCGCCTGTTTTTCTTCCTCGACCTCCTTGCCCTTGATGGTCAGGCTGAGCTTCCGAGTGGCACGATCGATCGCGACGATCTTGGCGTCGACCTTCTCGCCCACAGCGAACCGATCCGGACGCTGATCGGACTTGTCGCGGGCCAGTTCGGCGCGGCGGATGAAGCCAGTCAGCACGTCGTCAACCTTCACCTCGATCCCGTTCGGCAGGATGTTGCTGACCACGCAGGTGACCACGTCACCCTTGTGCACCGCCTCCAGCACCGAGGCCGCCGGATCGTCCTTGAGCTGCTTGATGCCCAGGCTGATCCGCTCCTTCTCGACATCGACATCGAGCACCTTGGCCTGAACCACCTGCCCCTTGTCGTATTTGGCGATGGCCAACTCGCCCGGCTCGTCCCAGGACAAATCGGACATGTGGATCATGCCATCTATGTCGGCGCTCAGGCCGATAAACAGACCGAACTCGGTGATGTTGCGGATCTCGCCCTCGACCACGGAACCGACCGAGTGCTCGTCCACGAACTGCTCCCAGGGGTTCCGCTGCACCTGCTTGAGGCCGAGGGAGATACGGCGCTTGGAGGCGTCCACGTCGAGCACCAGCACGTCCACCTCCTGGCTGGTGGCCACGATCTTCCCCGGGTGCACGTTCTTCTTCGTCCACGACATCTCCGACACGTGCACCAGGCCTTCGACGCCCGGTTCCAGCTCAACAAAGGCGCCGTAGTCGGTGATGTTGGTGACCCGGCCGGTATACTTCGCGCCGACCGGGTATTTAACCGCGACGCCATCCCACGGATCCGTCTCGAGCTGCTTCATGCCGAGCGAGATCCGCTGCGTCTCCGGGTTGAACCGGATCACCTGAACCTTGACCTGCTGGCCGATCTGCAGCGCCTCGGATGGGTGATTGATG
>Ga0170475_115368189_pt1 | contig 11262 bp, 11 predicted proteins | sample Soicark_Litter_5_FD_111474 | JGI IMG/M metagenome (GOLD analysis project Ga0170475, IMG submission 111474) | Avena fatua rhizosphere microbial communities from Hopland, California, USA. Combined Assembly of 48 SPs | reverse complement strand
CTAGATTCTATCAGGTGAGAAGATGGGTCTCCCTGACCAAACGGAGCAACAAAAATGTCCGCAGCCCTGCTTGTGATCGATGTACAGCAATCCTTCCTGCATAGAGACTATTGGCGCGAGGACGATGTGCCGGTGTTTCGCGATGCGCTCACGCGGCTGATGCAGGGCTGCCACAGCCTTGGCCTGCCCGTAGTGCGCGTGCTGCACGTCGAGGAGGAAGGGGCTTTCTCCAAGGCCTCCGGCTGGGTGCAGCCCATGGATTGGGTGCCGCAGATTGCCGATCACACCGTCGAAAAACCCAAGCACAGCGCCCTGGTCGCCACCGGACTGCAGGCCTGGCTGGAAGCGCGCGGCATCACGCGCCTGATCATCAGCGGCATACGCAGCGAACAATGCTGTGAAACCACCACGCGCAACGCCTCGGACCTGGGCTTCGACGTGGACTATATAACGGAAGCTACCCTTACCTTCCCCATGCAGCACAGCAGCGGCGTCTGGCTCAGTGCGGCGGATATCAAGCTGCGCTGTGAGCTGGTGCTGGCAGGGCGCTTCGCCACCATCCGCAGCGTGGATGATGTATTGGCTGACCTGGACCGGCAATGCTCGCCAATTGCAGCCTGAGAGGTGGTAAATAACCGCAAGGAAAGCCCATGACGACACCCGGCGCAAGCATTCCCGTCTATTTCATCCTGCTGCCGGGCATCGTCCTGCTCGACTTCGCCGGTCCCAGCGAAGCCTTGCGCATTGCCAATTGCGCCGGCGGCCAGTTTGAATTGCACTACTGCGGCCCCTTCCCGCATCCCGCCAGCTCGCTGGGCCTGCAACTCGGGCCGCTGGCACCTTTGCCTGACAGCCTGCCCGACAATGCCTGGATCATCGTGCCCGGCCTGTTGCGCGCCGCCATCGCCGAGGCACGCATGGGCCTTGCCGAGGCCATACACTGGCTCAAACACAGCGTGCGGCCCAGCATGCGCCTCGTCACCATCTGCTCCGGCGCCTTGCTGGCCGGGCGCGCCGGCTTGCTGGACGGCCGGCACTGCACGACCCACCATACCCTGTGCGCGCATTTACGGGCCAGCGCACCCGCAGCGCGGGTAGAGGATGACCGGGTATTCATCATCGACGGCCCCATCGCCACCTCGGCCGGCATTACCACCGGCATCGACCTGATGCTGCACCTGATACATGCCCACTGCGGCCCACGCGTCGCGCTGGATACGGCGCGCGAGATGGTGGTCTACCTGCGCCGCGACGGCAGCGAGTCGCAGCTATCGCCGTGGCTCGCGCACCGCGACCACGTGCACCCGGCCGTGCACCGCGCCCAGGATGCCATTGCCGGCGCGCCATGCCGGTCATGGACGGTCGAAGAGTTGGCCGACGTGGCCTGTGTCAGTCCCCGCCACTTGTCGCGGCTGTTCAAATCCCATGCTGGCATCAGCATCACCGATTACCGGCAAGGCATACAGATCGCCGTCGCCGCGCCCTTGCTGGACAACCCTGCTTTATCGCTGGAACAGATCGCCGACAAGGCGGGCTTCGGTTCGGCTCGCGACTTCCGGCGCGTATGGGTCAAGCACAAAGGCATGCCGATCAGCCGTAGCAAAACTTGACGGCATTAGCATATAACCGGTAAATTGGAACTGCGCCGATTTGAACCTCAGCTTGCGGGCGCTTGATAAATGCGGCTAAAGCGTGGCGTCACAGGTGGCGGGCACGGCCTCCACCCTGGACCAACCCGCTAGCCTGCACAGGCAGCGGGTTTTTTATTGGAACATTTTTTGGTAACACCTGCCGTAAAAGCATGATTCGCGCCGATTTAAGCCAACAACTTGCGGGGCGCGGGGTTGCAACAAGCAATCCGAACCCGCTAAAGCGTTGCCCGCTCATGGGCAGCGTAATTTTCTGCCCTTGAAACGGAGACAAGCCCATGTACCATTGCAGCGAAACGCTAACGCAAGAAAATACGCCTGCGGCACTCAGCGCGCCAGTGCGCCGCCCCTCTCCAACCAGAGAATTCGACCGTCCCATCGGCATGACTTTGCATGGTAAACCGCTTGTACGCCACGGCCAGACGGCCATAAACGATCTGCTGCTGAGCAAGCGCTATCCAGGGCAAAGCTGGGTGCGCTTTTGCAGCCACTCGGCAGACGGCGAACACCTGCTGGCGCAGGTACAGGCGCTCGCCCCGCAAATCAAAGCCACGGCAATGCTGCTGGATGACGGCAGCCTACTGCTGTGCCAGGTAAGCCTGGAGCAGATCCTGGCCCTGTCCGCGCGCTTTGGCGGGCGGCTGTCGGTAAGCGCGCATATTGCGGGGACGGGGCAGCATGCTTGAGGCTTGAGGCCACCCCAAGCCCTGGCTAAGGAACAGCAAACACCCCCATTAGCCCCGTTCGTCCTGAGCGGGGTATTTGGCGGGAAATCGCCAAATAGCGTGAATAAGGAACAGTGCGCGTTCCCTCTAGCCCCGTTCGTCCTAAGCCTGTCGAAGGGCGAGTGCAGAGAGCCGAGGCATCCGATTTCGCTGTCTCCGCCCTATTTCACGCCAAGAGAGTACTCATATCCATTTGATTTTAAAAGGTAAAAAAGCTACTCCTTGAGAGCGGGGCATTTGGCGATTTTCCGCCAAATACACCAATCAGAACGACCACCCAGTCACAGGCATCAAAGCTAAACACGCAAACACACACTGGCAGTAGCCCCACCAATCTGCGCTAGAATGGCGGGTTCCGCACAGGCCTGCCATCATGACCTCCAACCGACACGCAATCCGCAGCGAAGCCCGGGCACTCTGGCATCTGGCCTGGCCCATGCTCATCAGCCAGTTGGCGACGGTGGGCATGGCAGTTGTCGATGTAGCAATGTCCGGCCATGCCAGTGCGGAAGATCTCGCCGCCGTGTCGCTGGGCGCCTCGGTGTGGTCGATGGTCATCGTTACCCTCATGGGCGTGATGATGTCGGTGAATCCCACCCTGGCCCACCATGTCGGCGCCGGCGAGCTGGCGCGCATTCCCCATGTGACGCGGCAGGCACTCTGGAAAGCCTTGGCCGTCGGCATCGTCGCCTTCTTCCTTACCAATGCCGTGGCGCTGGTGTTCGACCATATGCAGATCGACACGCAGGTGCGCGACAAGGCGAAGCTGTTCCTGCACATCATCAGCTTCGCCCTGCCCGCCTTTGCCTGCTTTCGCGCCCTGCACGGCTACAGCACCAGCCTGAACCAGACCAAGCCGATGATGGTGATCTCACTCATCGCGCTGGCGCTGAACGTCGTTTTGAACTGGATGCTGGTCTTCGGGCATTTCGGCATGCCCAAGCTGGGCGGCGTGGGCTGTGCGGTATCCACCCTGGTCTGCGTCTGGTTCGATCTGTTTGCCATGTGCTGGTGGATAAGCCGCTCGGCGACCTACCAGGCGAGCTACCCTTTCAGCCATTTTGAGCCTCCCGTCCTTAAAGAGATAGGCGCACTATTCAAAATCGGCGGCCCGATCGGTATCACTTATTTTGCAGAAGCAAGTGCTTTCAGCCTGATTGCGCTGCTGATCGCCAAGTTCGGCACCACGCAGGTGGCGGCGCACCAGATTGCACTGAATTTTTCGTCGCTGGTATTCATGGTGCCGCTAAGCCTGGGCATCGCCCTGATCACCCGTGTCGGGCAGGCGCTGGGCGAAGGCGACCCGCTGGCGGCGCGCTTTCGCGCCTGGGTAGGCGTGGGTTTGGCGCTGGGCAGCGGCGGCAGCTCGGCCATCCTGATCGGCATCTTCAACTACCGGATCGCCGCCGCTTATACGACAGACCAGGCCGTTGCCACCCTGGCCGGGCAACTACTGGTGCTGGCTGCCTTCTTCCAATTGTCGGACGCCACACAGGTATCCACCGCCTGCGCGATACGCGGCTACAAGGTTACGCGCATGCCGATGGTGATACACCTGACGGCTTTCTGGGGCTTCTGCCTGCCGCTGGGCTATGTGCTGGGTCTCGCACCTGCCTGGTTTCCCTGGCATCCGGTTGAGCCGATGATGGCGCAGGGCTTCTGGCTGAGCCTGATCGTCGGCCTGACCATCGCCGCCACGCTGCTGGTGTGGTTTTTGAATCGCGTGTCGCGGCAGCGGGCGGTTTCCGCCGCCGCTTAAGCAACGGGTCAGTCGATCAAGCCCTGAAACAGCGAAGTGGACAAGTAACGCTCGCCAAATGAAGGAATGATCACCACGATCAGCTTGCCCGCGCTGTCTGGTCGCTTGGCGACTTCCAAAGCCGCCCACAGCGCCGCACCGGAGGAGATGCCGACCAGCAGACCTTCTTCCACTGCCGCGCGGCGTGCCATCACGAAGGCGTCTTCATTCTTGACGCGCACCACCTCGTCGTAGATTTCGGTATTCAATACGCCGGGAATAAAGCCGGCGCCGATGCCCTGGATCGGGTGCGGCCCCTTGGCGCCGCCGGACAGCACCGGGCTGGCATCCGGCTCCACTGCCACCGCGCGGAAGGATGGCTTGCGCGCCTTGAGCACTTCCGATACGCCGGTAATGGTGCCGCCCGTGCCGATGCCGGAAACGAGGATGTCCACCTGCCCATCCGTATCGTTCCAGATTTCCTCGGCCGTCGTGGCGCGGTGGATGGCGGGGTTGGCCGGGTTGTTGAATTGCTGGGGCATGAAGTAGTTCGGGTGTTCGTCGCACAGCGCCTTGGCGCGGTTGATGGCGCCCGTCATGCCTTCCGGCCCTGGCGTCAGCACCAGTTCCGCGCCGTAGCCGCGCAGCAGCGCACGCCGTTCCTTGGACATGGTTTCCGGCATGGTCAGGATCAGCTTATAGCCACGTGCCGCACACACCATGGCGAGGCCGATGCCGGTGTTGCCGGAAGTCGGCTCCACCACCACCGTATCCGCCTTGATCAGGCCCGCCGCTTCCGCCGCATCGATCATGCTCACGGCGATACGGTCCTTGACGCTGTGCGAGGGGTTGAAGTATTCCAGCTTGGCCACCAGCCGCGCACCATTGCCGAGGTTGAGGCGATTGATTTCGACCAGCGGGGTGTTGCCGATCAGTTGGGTGATATCTTTGGCGATACGCATAAGAGGCCTCTCCTCAGGATGGGGGGATCATTGGATAGAACGGGATGAAGCTCAGGGCAAACGGGCCAATTGTAGCGCGTAACGCAGCACTCAACGCTTGCGCAGCGTGGCAAGGCCAAGACGCGGCTTCACGAATTCGATGACCTCGCTGGGCAGACCGGCACTCGCGTTGCTGAAGCAATCCAACATGTACTGCACATCGAACTTGCCGTTCGCAACCAGTATGGGACTCATTTTTACGCCAAATCCGGATGATTCGCCATCATCAACCGCCAGATGCGTGCAGGGGCCATCGGCGCGCCAGGTGAGGGCATGCTCGCGACGCGACTTGTCATAGCAAAACTGAAACGCCACCGGGCTATCATCGCTGTCGTACCAGACGATCAGATCGAGATCCGCACAGGTAAACCAGCGCCGCCGCTTTTCGTTGGGTATCTGTCGTACGACGCGGATTTCGTAAAGCTGCTGCATATCTCGTCTCTTGCTTATTGTATTGAGTGCCTATCCAACCGCTACAATGCCAACAGTGGATATGTCCGGAATTTTTATCATGCAACAGCCTGTTACCCCAGCTTATTATATCGTCGGCGGCGCTGTGCGTGATGCACTGCTGAGCTTGCCCGTCAAGGATAGAGACTACGTGGTGGTCGGCGCAACTGTCGAGAGCATGCTGGAGCAGGGCTACAAGGCGGTCGGCAAGGATTTTCCCGTATTCCTGCACCCGCAGACCCACGAAGAATATGCGCTGGCACGCACCGAGCGCAAATCGGCACCGGGCTACAAGGGCTTCGTGGTGCATGCCGCGCCGGATGTAACGCTGGAAGAGGATCTCGCGCGCCGCGATCTCACCATCAATGCCATGGCGCAGGATGCGAGCGGGCAGATCATCGACCCTTATGGCGGGCAGCAGGATATTGCCACGCGCACCTTGCGCCATGTCGGCGCCGCCTTTGCGGAAGACCCGGTGCGCATCCTGCGCCTCGCCCGCTTCGCGGCACGCTTCGGCTTTGAAGTGGCGGAAGAAACCATGCAGTTGTGCCGCGACATGGTCAGCAACGGCGAGGTGGATCACCTGGTGCCGGAGCGGGTGTGGCAGGAGCTGGCCAAGGGCTTGATGGAAGACATGCCGAGCCGCATGTTCCTGGTACTGCGTGCCTGCGGCGCCCTGGCCAAGCTGATGCCGGCGCTGGACGCCCTGTTCGGCGTGCCGCAAGCCGCCAAGTGGCACCCGGAAATCGATACCGGCGACCACGTAATGCGCGTGGTGGACTATGCGGCGCAGCAGGGCTGGCCGCTGGCGACGCGCTTCGCAGCGCTGTGCCATGACCTCGGCAAAGGCTTGACGCCACCGCAAATATGGCCGGACCACCAGGGGCATGAAGAAAAGGGCATCGCGCTGGTTGAAGCCCTCTGCATCAACTTGCGCGCGCCCAACGATGTGCGCGACCTGGCGCTGCTGACCTGCCGCGAACACGGCAATGTTCATAAGGCATTGGGCATGCTTGATGCGGCAGTTCTGGACCTCTTCAACCGTTGCGACGCGCTACGCAAACCGCAGCGCTTCCGGCAGATGCTGGATGCCTGTATTGCCGATGCGCGCGGCCGGCCGGGCTTCGAGCAAGCAGAATATCCGCAGGCCGACTTCCTGCTGGCCCGGCTCGCCGCCTTGCAGGCAGTCGACGCCGGGGCAATTGCCCTGTGTTGCGAGGAACCGGCACAGATCCCGGAGAAAATCCGTATGGCGCGGCTGGCGGCGCTGGCCAAGCTTTCCGATGCATCAACAACGGCGTAGCCATACTGGTAAACCGGTATTTGGATTTATATCTAAAAGGTCATATATAACAGGCTGCGCCTGCTAAAATTGCCATATCTCCGGCGTTAGGCTGCAGGTGTGTGCGGGTGAATCTTCCACCTCGACCTCGCCCCTGCGCATCAAAAGGCAGTCATGTTCGACCGAACCAATAAAACACTGATATGCAGTGTCGTATTCCTCGATATCGTCGAATACTCGACCAGGCCGGTCAGCGAGCAAATGCTGCTCAAACAGCGCTTCAATTCCATTGTGGCGGCGGCGCTGGAGGATATCGCCGAAAGTGATCGCATCATCCTCGACACGGGAGACGGCGCCGCCATCAGCTTTATCGGCGACCCGGAAGATGCCCTGTTCGTGGCGATGAGCCTGCGCGACTCCCTGAATGAGGATACGCGCGGCCTGTCTTCGCTGGACGTGCGCATCGGCATCAACCTCGGGCCGGCCAAGCTCGTCAAGGACATCAACGACAAGCTGAACCTGATCGGCGACGGCATCAACGTCGCACAGCGCATCATGAGCTTTGCCGAGCCGGGCACCGTGCTGGTGTCGCGCTCCTACTACGAGGTGGTGTCCTGCCTGTCTGAAGAATATGCGCAGTTGTTCCACCATGAAGGCTCGCGCACCGACAAGCATGTGCGCGACCACGAGGTGTACGGCGTGGGCTTCATCAGCCAGGAGCTGATGAAAAAGAAACGTACGCCGCCGCAGGCCAAGCCGCGCCTGTGGCGCAGCAACAAGCGCCGGGGCGCCAGCAAGCCCGCGCGCAAAGGCGTGTGGGTCGCACTGCCCATCCTGGCCGGTATCGGCATCAGCGGTGTCGCTTGGTTCATGGGTAGGCAATCCATGGTGGAACCCGTACTGGTGGTTCCGGCCACGGCAGAGGCTGCCAAGCCCGCAGCGCCTACCCTGCCGCCGCCAGCCAACCCGGCGCCCGCCGTGGCGAGCACCATCCCGGCAGATATCGCGAAGCCCCTGCCGCAGGCAGCCGTAGAGGCGCCCCCTTCCAAGGTGGACGAGAAAACGGCGCCTCACCCCGCAACACTGCCCGCTGCCCATGAAGTCCCAGGCGAGCCTGACAAGAAACCTGCCGCCGACAAGAAGCCTGTACCGGATAAAAAGGTGGTCGCCGACAAAAAGCCTGCAGCCGCCAAAGATAAATCCAAGCCGGTCATTCCCGTCTCAGAAGTACACCCCGCCACACCGGCGCCCGAAGCGGAGAAACCAAGCCGGGTGCCGCGCGACAAATAAGGTGATTTCCGCAAATGAACTTACCATTATCGTGGTGCAGGCGGGATGCGGTGCAAGGCGAGACGAGCGCCGTGTGGCGGGCCACACCAGCGAGGAACAACGCAGCAGCGTGCCCGTATGCGCCGCGAGAAGGGTATGTTCATTTGTGGAAGTCACCTAAGCAGGGGTCCGCGCGGCATAAGCCCGTCTATCCATCCGGCAACAATTTTTTACGATAAGGAACCTACATGAGCCTGTTGATCATCTGGCTGATCAATGCCGTTTCCCTGCTGCTGGTTGCGCACCTGATGCCAGGCATCCATGTGACGAGCTTCCTCACGGCGCTACTGGTAGCGTTGGTGCTGGGCCTCGTCAACAGCCTGCTGCGCCCGCTCTTGCTGATCCTGACCTTGCCTATCAACATCCTCACGCTGGGCCTGTTCACCCTGGTGGTGAATGGTTTCTGCTTCTGGCTGGTGGCCGAAGTATTGAAGGGCTTCACGGTCTCCAGCTTCATGGCGGCCATCTTCGGGGCGCTCGCCTATAGCGTGGTGAGCTGGCTGGCTTCGGCGCTGCTGACCGGCAGCGATTAAACCGTTGCGTTGGCCGGCATTGCGCCATGCTTGTACGCGCTACGCAATGCCAGCAAGGCCGCCCCGAACAACATGGCCGCCGCAGCAAAAAATGGGGCGCCCGGCAAATGCCAGGCAGCCAGCGGGCCGATGCAGGCCGCGAAGGTTTGCGTAAACAAACCTGGCCCGAGCATGCCGGCGATGCCTTGCAAGCTGGTGTTGGCCCCCTGCAACTGCCCCTGCTCGCTGGCACCGACGCGGGCGCTCATCAAGCCCTGCAGGGCCGGCCCGGCAAAGCCCCATAAGGACATCAGCGGAATGCCCAGGCAAAACAGCAAGCCAGTGGGCGCCCAGCCATACACGGAAAAGCCGATGGCGCCGCACAGCAGGCCCAGCACCAGGGCGCGGCGTTCACCCAGGCGGGCCACCACTGGCCGCACCAGCATGCCCTGTACAATGATGGAGCACACGCCCACCCCGGCCAGCGTAAAGCCCACCTGTTGCGGATCGAAGCCATAGCGATAGCCCATGTACAGCACGGTAACCGCCGGCAGCACCACGTGCGCCAACTGGATCAGGAAGCCGATAAAGGCCAGCAGCAGCAACTGGCCATGGGCATTCAGCAGTTGCAGCGAACCGAAGGGATTGGCGCGCCGCCAGGAAAAGCCGGCGCGCTTTTCCGCCGGCAGGGATTCCGGCAGCACAAACAAGCCATAGCAGGCATTCAGCAGGGACAGGCCGGCCGCCACCCAGAACGGCAGGTGCGGATCGCTGGCTCCCAAAAAGCCGCCCAGTGCCGGCCCCAGCACGAAGCCGGCGCCGAACGCCGCCCCCACCATGCCGAAGCTGGCGGCGCGCTTTTCCGGCGGCGTCACATCGGCGATGTAGGCAAAAGCGGTGGCGATGCTGGCAGCGGTAATACCGGAGATGAGGCGCCCCACGAACAGCCAGGTGAGGTTGGGCGCCAGCGCCATGAAGATATAATCGAGACCCAGCCCGAAACAGGAAATCAGCACCACCGGGCGCCGCCCATAGCGGTCGGAAATGGCGCCCAGCAGAGGTGAAAATACAAACTGCATGGCCGCCCAGGCAATGCCGAATACGCCGTACATTTTCGCGGCGCGCGCCGTGTCGCCATCGACAAAGCTCTCTACCAGCTTGGGCAGTACGGGAATGATGATGCCCATGGCCAGCACATCGAGCATCACAACAAAAAAGATGAAAGCGAGCGTGGCTTTACGGGGTGCTTGCAGCATAAGGGAACCCTTGGTGAACTGGACGCAAGTATAGGGATATTTACCGGCAGCAGGCGACGGACATGCCCTTATCGAAGCGGTCCTGTTTTGAGATGCGGCCTTTTTTTGCAGAGTAACGCGCAAGAGGAAAAGCCGCCGTACAATAGCCGCATGGAAACCATCGCCCCACCCTTTGCCGGCCTCACGCCGGACACGATACTGGACGCCATCGCCAGCATGGGCCTGATGCCCATCGGCAGCCTGCTGGCGCTGAACAGCTATGAGAATCGCGTCTACCAGATAGGCATAGACGAGGGCCTGCCCGTCGTCGCTAAATTCTACCGCCCCCTGCGCTGGAGCGATGCGCAGATACTGGAAGAGCACGCTTTCGTATCCGCCCTGCTGGATCTGGAAATTCCCGTGGTCGGCGCCATCGCCGTCGCCGGCCAGACCTTGCACCAGCATGCCGGCTTCAGCTTTTCCGTGTTCCCCCGGCGCGGCGGGCGCACGCCGGATCTCGATACCCCCGGCACGCTGGAGTGGCTGGGGCGCTTCCTGGGACGCATCCATGCCGTGGGCGCCGTGCAGGATTATGCAGAACGCCCGACGCTGAATATCGCCACCTTTGGCGAGGAACCGCTGGCCTGGCTGCTGGACAGCGGCATGATCCCCGCCGAGCAGCGTAGCGCCTACCGCGATACCGCCAACAAGGCGCTGGATGGCGTGCGCGCCTGCTTCGACGCCGCTGGCGAATTCGACGAGATCCGCCTGCATGGCGATTGCCATGCCAGCAATGTGCTATGGACGGACGCCGGCCCGCACTTCGTCGATTTCGACGACAGCCGCATGGGACCAGCCATGCAGGATTTATGGATGCTGCTGTCCGGCGAGCGCCAGGACCAGCAGCGGCAATTGCAGGACCTGCTGGCCGGCTACGAGGACTTCTGCGAGTTCAATCCGCGCGAGCTGCATCTCGTGGAAGCGCTGCGCACCCTGCGCCTGATCCACTACAGCGCCTGGCTGGCGCGGCGCTGGCACGACCCGGCCTTCCCCGCCGCCTTCCCCTGGTTCGGCAATCCCCACTACTGGGAACAGAAAACACTGGAACTACATCATCAGATCGAGGTCATGGACGATGAGCCGCTTTGGCCCGCCCATTGAAATCCGGGGCCATCATCCCCAGATGCTTCCTTCTACCCACCAAACTGACCTGGAGTCTGCCGTGAGTCTTTCCATGTACCAAGCTTCCATCCCTGTCTTTGTACGCACGCTGAGCAGCCTGTCGGTCATCCTCGACAAGGCCGTCGCCAATGCGGAATCCCGCAAGATAGATACGACGGT
>Ga0170475_107223843_pt1 | contig 11262 bp, 14 predicted proteins | sample Soicark_Litter_5_FD_111474 | JGI IMG/M metagenome (GOLD analysis project Ga0170475, IMG submission 111474) | Avena fatua rhizosphere microbial communities from Hopland, California, USA. Combined Assembly of 48 SPs | reverse complement strand
CCCCATCGGTCTTGGGTGCCGACGAGACCGGGACGGGCCGGTTCAGCGCCGACTTCGCCTCCTGCTCAGAACTCATCGCGTGATACATATCGAAGCCCACGAAGGAGAGGAACTTATAGGTCATGTACGGGGCGAATGCGGCGATGAACATCAGTACCACCCCGGCAATCGGGTCGCTGATCGAGGCAAGATCCAACTCAATCGGAGCACTAACCTGGGTGATCGCAACAAGGAAGATCACCACCAACACCAGCTTGGACAGAATCAGTGCGATCACGAACGTCGCCCACTTCGCAAACCACCCCTTCGTCGCATCCCAAGAGAACCCGGCCAGCGCAATCGGCGCGAACACGATCGCGACCAGCAGCAGGGCCTTACGGATCAGCAACGAGAACCACACGATCCCCGCCGCCGAAATGGCAAGACCGGCGAGGAAGATCGGGCGTGAGGAACGAATCGGTGACAACTGATCGTTAGTGCCGGGAGGCGCTAACGGGGAGGATGTCATCATGCCCGGTCCCTATCCCAGAGAGTTCCGCGAAGACGTTGTCGCGGTCGCTCGCAGCCGCGAGAGCGGCGTCACCATCAAACAGATCGCCACCGACTTCGGCATCAGTGAAGCAACCCTGCAGAACTGGCTCCGCCAGGCCGATGTCGAAGACGGCAATCGACCTGGCCAGACCGCGGCGGACGCGGCCGAGGCTCGGGAGCTGAAGAAACGGATCCGGTTGCTGGAGCAGGAGAACGAGGTCCTCCGCCGTGCGGCGGCGTATCTGTCGCAGGCGAACCTGCGCCTTGGCGGCTCCCCAAAATGACGTACCCGCTCGTTGCTGAGCTCGCCGAAGCGGGGATTCCCGTGACGGTGTCGTGTCGGGTCCTCAAGCTCGCAAGACAGCCCTACTACCAGTGGAGAGGCGCCCCTGTCCGGGACGCGGACGTGCTCCGCGCGTATCGGATCAACGCGCTGCATGACGCGCATCACGACGACCCGACGTTCGGGTATCGGTACCTTGCCGACGAAGCCCGTCGGGCGGGGTGGCGGATGAGCCGGCGGACGGCGTGGAAGCTGTGCTCGCAGGCCGGGATCCTCTCGTCCGCGCAGCGCCGGCGACGTGGGAAGGGCAAGAAGGCCGGCCCGCCGGTGTTCGACGATCACGTGCAGCGGGTGTTCCGTGCCGATGCCCCGAACCGGCTGTGGCTCACGGATATCACGGAGCATTGGACGAGCGAAGGCAAGCTGTACTGCTGCGCGATCAAGGATGTGTTCTCCAACCGCATCGTCGGCTACTCGATCAGCGACCGGATGACCGCGAAGCTCGCCGTCGATGCCGTCCGCAACGCCGTCTCTCGTCGCGGTGAGGTCGCCGGGTGCATCCTGCACGCTGACCGGGGCAGCCAGTTCCGCAGCAGGGCGATGGCCCGCGAGCTGCGCCGTCATGACATGGTCGGATCGATGGGTCGCGTCGGCGCCGCCGGAGACAACGCCGCCATGGAGTCGTTCTGGTCGCTACTGCAGACGAACGTCCTCAACCAGCAGCGGTGGAGGACCCGGCAGGAACTCCGGCTCGCGATTGTCGTGTGGATCGAGCGGAAGTATCACCGCCAGCGCGCCCAGGACACCCTCGGTGGCTTGACGCCCATCGAGTTCGAAGCCAAGCTAGCCGAGCCGCTCACGCTCGCGGCCTAAACCGAACCTGTCACCAGTTCGTTCCTCACGCCCAAATCTGTCGCCGCAATGAACCGTGGCACACAGAAATGACGGGCATCCTTGCGTTCATCTCTAAGTCTTCCTCTGTGATTCCGAGGACGAGCGTCCCGGGAGGCGAGAGCGAGAGGGAGCACCACGAGGGAGTTGCGGGCTTGGAGCGTCCCTATCCTCTACTCTCCCTCCTCCAGTCCCCGCCGCATATGGCTACATCTCCAAGAACCCGACCATACCCATGAATCTCACTCGTCACGGGCGTGATCCGGCTCATCCGAGCACGCCGTCGCCGCTCCGGATAGCCATACATGGCGACGGGCGTGCCAGCACCCAAGCCGCCCCCTGTTCGTCACGGCTGCCCCGCATGACCGGCGATCGTCTCAGGCTGGCTCGGGCAATCCCCTGCCCGCTCAAAGAAACCGGAAAATGGGAAGAGTACACTACGGAGGATGCGTCGATCGTCGCGGATACCCGGTCTCGCACGAGCGGATGCCAGGTTATTGATAATGCGACTCATTACCAGTATTGGGCTTTCACTGCTCCTGCTGTTCGGCATTACCGCCACGACGGGGCACGCGGACACAGGCGGCAGTTGGATAGGCTCTGTCGCAACGACGGGATCCCACAGCTCCGTCGTCGACGAGCCCGTCATAGATCTCGCCCCGCAACACGTCATCGCCTTTCCGGGCGGCACGAACCCATCTTTGGGGATCGCCCTGTGTGCTCTGGGTATCCTGTGCGGGCTAGCGGCTATCATCCTGTTTCTGCGGCTGCTGTGGTGTACACGGCTGGCATCGCCTCCTAGGTCCGTGCCGCGCGCCATTCACTGCGTTTCGGTGTTCACCGCACCCCCGCGCGCCACTGCTTGCTCCCTGATTCAGCTCAGCGTCTCGCGAACCTGATGTCGACATGCCACCTTCGCGGTGGCGATACTGCGAGCTCACGCTCACCCCGTCGTTCATCTTGTCGTGTTTTGGAGTACCTGTTGAAGTCTGGTGTGAAAGCCGGCATCGTCACCACTGCTGTCGTCGTGGTGCTGATGCTCATCGCGTTCGTCGTCGTCCTCGTCAATCTAAACGGAAAGGAGCCACCCGCCTCGGCCGGTTCTTCATCCTCCACCCCCGTCCAGCGTGAGAACTCGCATGCGCTCGACGACGGCGATGAGGGTGCCATCACCGTGGTCGAGTTCCTGGACTTCGAATGTGAGGCCTGCGGTGCCTTCTATCCGGTCGTCGAGGACCTGCGGACGAAGTACGACGGGAAGATCAACTACGTCATCCGTTACTTCCCACTCCCGGGGCACCTGAATTCCAAGAACGCTGCCGTCGCCGCCGAGGCCGCCGCACAGCAGGGCCGACTCGAGGAAATGTACCGCAAACTGTTCGAGACGCAGACGGAGTGGGCAGAGGCACAGGAGTCCCGCGCAGACGTATTCCGAGGCTTCGCCGAACAGCTCGGCCTGGACATGGCCGCGTATGACAAGGCCGTCGCCAATCCCGCCACTGCCGAACGCGTGGATCTGGATGTGAACGATGGCAAGGCCCTCGGAGTCGACGGCACACCGACGTTCTACGTCGATGGAGAGAAGCTCCAGTTGCAGCGGTTCGACGATCTGGAGAAGGCCATTACGGCGGCGATGGGGGCCCAGTGACGATTCTGGGACTATCGCATCGCCGTGCGATCATCGTCGGCGCCGGGCAGGCCGGGCTGGCCGTCGCAGCCGCGCTCAGAACGGCTGGCCTCACTCCGAGGCGGGACTTCGCGGTCATCGATGCGAACCCGCGCGGTAGGCGGTCTTGGGCCTCTCGCGCGGACTCCATGGAGCTACTCACTGACGCCCGGCACAACACCATCGCGGGCATCCCGCTCCCTGGCGATCCCTCCCGCTACCCGAATGCTGCCGAGATGGAGCGATACCTCGCCACCGTCGAGGCGTCCATCGGTGTAGCCACGATGTGGGGGGTCCGTGCCACCGGAGTGGAACGTCGCGGCAGCGGCTCGACGCTCCTGCTGCGCACTGCCGAGGGGGTGGTTCAGACCCGCAACGTGGTCTGCGCCACGGGGTTCCCTCTCAGCCCCGGCTCCCCTCGTGGGCGTCAGAGCTCGTCGTGCCGGGAGCGGTTCTGCACAGCGCGGACTATCACCTCCCGCGTCAGATTCCTCAGGGTGACGTGCTGATTATCGGCGGTGGGGACAGCGGCACCCAGGTAGCCGACGAGCTCGCCCAGTCCCACGTCGTCACCTTGTCGGCCAGATCTCGTCACCGGCACCGCGGACGCAGCGAGTTCCCACCCAGGAGTACCGCCCGCTCGTCCTCGGTCCGATGCCCGACGTCGGCAGCTGCCAGAGGTGACTGGTTCGACCGATTGCGACAGATCGGGGTCACTATCGCACCGGGTTCAGTCGGTGTCGACGGGCCGGATGTCCTGTTCGAAGACGGTTCACGAACAAGGCCGCAGTCGGTGATCTTCGCCACGGGCTATCTGCCTGGCGACCGCTGGCTTCCTCAGAGCGTTCACGACAAGGCACACCGCCGCCTGCGACGGGGGATGACGACCATGCCGGGTCTGTTGGTGGCAGGTTTCCCCCGTTACGGACGGTACGGGTCGGACACCCTCTTCGGCGTGTATCAGGACGCTGCCGCGATCGCCCGCCGAATCATGAATCGTCCCTGAACACATAAGGAGAAGGGTATGGGAGCCGAACACAGCCACACTCCGGCGGGCACGCCACGGCGGCGCCTGATCATCGCTTTCGCGATCACGTCGATCGTCTTCGTTACCGAGGTCATCGGTGCCGCGATCACGGGGAGCCTCGCGCTGCTTGTCGACGCCGCGCACATGCTGACTGATGTCATCGGCCTCTCTCTTGCCGTCACCGCCGCGCATCTCATGAACCGACCGCCCTCCGCCCGCCACACCTGGGGTCTGCGACGGGCCGAGGTCCTGGCCGCGCTCGCCCAAGCGGCGCTGCTTCTCGGGGTCGGGATCTTCGCCCTCATCGAAGGTGTCCGCCGGCTGTTCGAGCCTCCCGAGATCGCCTCCGGCAGCCTGTTGTTCTTCGGAATCGTCGGGCTGCTCGCGAACGTCGCCTCTCTTCTGGTACTCATAAGCGGCCGCAAGGCCAACCTCAACATGCGCGCAGCCTTCCTCGAAGTCGTCAACGATACTCTCGGATCCGTCGGCGTGATCGTCAGCGCCATCCTGATCGCCACCCTCGGCTGGTACCGCGCCGACGCCATCGTCGGCATCCTGATCGCCCTGCTGATCATCCCGCGCACGTTCATCCTGCTGCGCGCATCTGGAAGCGTCCTGTTGGAGTCCACTCCTCCGGGCCTTGACCTGGACGATGTGCGCAAGCATCTCGAGGAGTTGCCGCACGTCGCTAGCGTCCACGACCTCCATGCCTCCCAGGTCTCGACCGACCTGCCCACTCTGACGGCGCACGTGGTGGTGGAGGGCCAGCTGTCGCAGGAGGACTCCGCGGCGCTTCTGCGCTCGCTCCAGGAGTGCGTCGCCGAGCATTTCCCGGTCAGCGTGGAGCACTCCACGTTCCAGATCGAACCGCGATCTCACCCCGAAGAACACACGACTCACACATGACAGCCCGCGCGTCACGCGGTGACCGGCCTACCGAAGGAGAACCATCATGAAATGCCCCATCGACGGGACTGCTCTGCTCATCACCGACCGCTCAGGCGTAGAGATCGACTACTGCCCGCAGTGCCGTGGCGTGTGGCTGGACCGAGGTGAGCTGGACAAGATCATCGATCGGGCCGCTGGAGCGATGCCTGCGCGCTCGGATGACCGTGGCTACTATCCGCCCAGCGGCGATCACGATCGTGGACACGACCGCAATGGCTACGACAAGCACGGCCGCACCGGTCGACGGCGTCGGGAAGGTTTCCTAGGTGACCTGTTCGACTTCTGAGACCCTCAGATCCACAGTGGAGCCGTCCGTCATGTCCCGACGACGACGCGCCTTCCTTGCGCTCATCGTGGTTGCGTCGTTCGGCTTCGCCGCCATGCTGTCGGGTGCGGACGCTGCAGCCGCCAGCACGACGGCCCCGACCAGCGAAGTCACAACCGTGACGCCGACGCCGACCGCCACACCCTCCCCGTCGCCGTCACCCTCCAAGAACTCCGATCGGTCACATGAGCAGCAAAACGGCGAACAAGGCGTGCAGCGGGACGACCTCGGATTCGCAGGTGTCCTGGTGGTCTTCGGCTTCGCGTTCATGCTGACCATGATGGCTGCCAGCGCACTCGTGACCGGTCATGCCCGCCGTCGCAGAGACCGGGCAACGGCATCGGTATCGGCAGACAAGGAGCACAGCGATGGGTAGGACGATTCCCCGGTATGCGATTGCGTTCGTGGTCGCAGGCCTTGTGGTGCTGATCGATCAGACCAGCAAGGCTGCAGCTCTCGCCAGCCTCAGTGAGACAGAGCGGATCCCCTTGCTGGGTGACCTGTTCGGCCTGCAGCTGGCATTCAATCCCGGCGCGATCCTGTCCTTCGGCTCGGAGGCGACGTGGGTGCTCACCGTGGTCGGCGTGGCTGCCGTGATCGTGCTTTTCATCGGCGCACGTCGCTCCCGCACTACGTGGTGGGCGATCGGGATCGGCTTCATCCTCGGTGGCGCGATCGGGAACGTCCTGGATCGCCTGCTTTCGCCGCCCGGATTCGGACAGGGACATGTGACCGACTTCCTCGCCTACGGGAACTGGTTCATCGGCAACCTCGCCGACGTCGCGCTCGGGATCGGCTTCGTGGTCCTGGGCGGCGGGCTCTGGAGACGAAGGCGAATGATGTCTCAGCGCGGCGCGGGCGAGGCACAGAACGAGTGGGCAGAGGTGGGAGGATCATGACGCCGAAGAAGCGCACCCCTTCCGTCTATCAGCGCAACGCTCTCGCCCCGAGCTTGGTCGCTGCCGCCGTGCTGTTCCTCGCCCCGGTGCTGCTGACCGGCAGCTGGTCGGCGGTCGTGCTGTTCGTGACGTCGATCCTGGCGATCATCGTCAGCTGGTTCGCGTTCCGGGCGAGGCAGTGGTGGTGGATCCCCGTTTTCGTCGCTGTTGCGGTGCTCTGGAATCCGGTACTCCCGTTCCCGTTCACGGGCCCCGTCTGGATCGGGATGCAACCCGCCGCTGCGGTGCTCTTCCTCGTCGCGGGGAGCTTGATCAAGGTCCCGAGGCCGTGACTGCTGACAACCTCGTCTGCTCTGTCGCGCTGCGCCTCGTGCATGCTGCGCAAGGGGGCAGTGACACGGCGATGATCCTGGCTCGCCCGCCCGTGCACGCCGCCGGAGCTGCCCGCCCCCGTGGCGATGTTGACCGTGCCCGGCGCCGTCCATCGACGATGCGTGCGGGGCTCGTCGACATCCAGGTCATGAGGTCTGCGTGACGAGCCCGTGGATCCCGGACTCTCCTCCGAGATTCGCTGACTACTTCTCGGTGCTTCCGGGGCCCTCCCTTTGTTGCCGGAGGACTGGCCTGGTCATACGGGGAGGCTCCCACCCTGTTGATGCTCGTATACGTGATGCACCGATGGTTCCGCGAGGATACAGCCCGTGCTGCGGCGGAGGACCGGTATGCGGACGTGCACGGCACGAGCGAACCGGATGCGTACAACGCCTATCTCGAGACGCTGCGTAAGAAGGACGCCTGAGAATGATGACGACCGCTGCACTCCCCCGGCCCAAGCCGCCCCGAGCTGCTCCTACAGCCCACTCCTCGGGATTCCCCGACACGCCGATGCTGCGTCTACGCACCGCGCTGCCCCTCGCCGTCATCGCAGGTATCCTCCTCGATCTGTCCACTCCCGATGTGGGATGGTGGCCGCTCGCCTTCATCAGCGTCGCGCTCTCCCTCGCGACTCTGATCGGACGCAGCATCGGCGGTGCCCTTGTAGTCGGTCTCCTGTTCGGCGCCAGCTTCTATACCCTCCACCTCGCCTGGGTGGGCCAGTTCCTCGGCCCGGTGCCCCGTCTCGCCCTCTCCGGACTGGAGACGCTCTTATTTGGCCTCGGGACCATTCCCCTCGCTCTCGCCTATCGATGGACGCGCCGCCCCCCGCGCCGTGGCGCGATCCAGCTCGTCCTCGTCTCGGTGATGATTGGCGGACTGTGGACTGCCCGGGAAGTCGCCGTCGGCTCCTGGCCGTACAGCGGGTTCCCGTGGGCGCGACTGGGGATGACCCAGGTGAACGGCCCGTTTCCTGAAGTGGCGTCCTGGATCGGCATCACCGGGCTGTCGTTCCTCGTCGCGACGACGTCTGCCGCGCTGGTGCAGTGGATTCGCGCCGGCGGACTGACCTTCCCGCAAGGATCGCTCTTCCCGGTCGTCGTCATCGGCGTCCTCGCCGTGACACCGCAGTTCCCGACCACCAGCGCCGGGACCTTCACCATCGGGTGGGTGCAGGGCAACGGCCCGTCCGGATACTTCGACGACAAAGCCCCGGGAGACATCCTCCGGGCCTACTCCTCGGCCACCGCGCCGCTGTACGGCAAGCCGATGGATCTCATAGTATGGCCAGAGGGCGCAGTCGACTCCGACCCGCTCCGCGACCGCGACACCGCGGCGAGACTCGACCAGATCGCCACTACCGCAGGAGCACCGCTCCTGGTAAACGCCGCAACCACCCGCGGAGAGAAGACCTTCAACACTTCGATCCTGTGGAAGCCCGACGCTGACAAGCCTCAGCTGCACGACAAGGTGAACCCGGTGCCCTTCGGTGAATACGTCCCCGATCGGTGGCTGTACGAGAAGATCGCACCGGATCTGGTCGGGCTCATCCAACGCGAATACACCCCCGGGACCAACCCGCCCATCGTGACCGTGGGCACGACCCGTGTGGGCTTGGCGATCTGCTTCGACGTGATCTTCGACGACGTCATCCGCACCGGCATTGAAAGCGGTGCAGAGCTCTTCGTGTTCCAGACCAACAACGCCGACTTCCGTGGCTCCGACGAGAATCTGCAGCAGCTTGCCTTCGCACGAATGCGGGCGATCGAGACAGGCAGAACGGTGATCAACATCTCCACGGTCGGCACCAGCCAAGTCATCGATCCCGCAGGGACAACCGTCGACACGATCGGCGTCGACGTCGCGGCCGCCAATATCACCACGGTTCCGCTGCGCACGGGGCTGACGGCCGGTGTCGTCCTCGGATCCTGGCTGTCGCGGCTCGTGCCCGTGGCGGCGCTGGTACTCGTCGCCACCGCCGGATTCGTCGATCTTCGTCGGCGCAAGCCCGATCGTCGACCCCACCCGCTGAAAAGGAGAATCACCCCTTGACTGCGCCCAACAGCCACCTCTCGAGACCTGGGACTCGCCTACGTCGTGATCGCACCGGCAGACCGGATGCCCACACCGCCGAGCCGGCGGACGAGGCCCCGTCCACTCACCCGCGCTGACCTGCGGCGACAGCGAGCCTCCGTCGAGAGTGTGAGCGGTCAGTCGCCCATCCCGTCGGAGGAGGAGCCGCCCCACGCCTCCCCCAACCGGGAGAGCGGCCCCGCTATCCCGTCGGCGCCCTCCGCCTCCCGTCGTGCTCCTGGGTGGTCGCCACAGATGACGATGTCTGCCCCCGCAGGCAATCGAGCTCGTCGTGTCGGCAGAAAGCTCTTCGCCATCGGGATGACCGTTCCGGCCTCCGTCGCAGGCGGCCCGGCTTTGGATACCACGACCGCCCCCGTGGAGACCGCTCAGATCCCAGATGACCAGATCCAAGCCTTCGTCGCTCCCGGCGAGATACGCACCGAACATCTGGACAGACAGGGCGACTTCAGTGTCGCCTCCGTCGCGGATATCGCCGCCTTGGCAGGAATCAGACATTTCACCGGTGGCGTCCCCGTCGACCCGGACGCCGCCGTGCAATGGCCCTTCCCAGTCGGGGTTCCCACCTCATCCAACTACGGTCCCCGCGGCGGCCGGCAGCACGAGGGCGCCGACTTCACCTCCGGAGAAGGTGCGGAGATCCAGGGGATCGCTGACGGAGCGGTGCGCATCGCGACCGAGCAAGGAGACGCCTTCGGCGTGACCGTATACATAGAACACGTCGTCGACGGTCGAACCGTCTATAGCCGCTATGCCCATATGCAGTACGGGTCTTTGAGCGTGTCCGAAGGACAGCAGGTCCGCGTAGGGCAGAAGATCGGTCTTGTCGGCAACACGGGCAGGAACTTCGGGGCGCACCTGCACCTGGAGATCACAACCGAGGCCGGGAAGGTCGACCCTGTTACATGGCTGCAGGAGAAGACCGTCCGGTAGAGGCTGTGCTTGACCGGTGAATGGATACTCCTGCGGCAGAGGAGCTACACCTCGCCTCGCTGTCTCCGTCTCCGTCTGGGGCAGGGACTGGATCAGGTCTTCGATCCGCGTCACCTCCGCCGCTTTGCCCGCCTCGTTGTTTTCCCGCGTTGCACGTCATCGCAGCTGAACAGGAGGTGGCGTACACAGCGGACACTCCGAAGGTGCGCATACCGTCGTCAGCGCCGCTCTTGCGGATCAATCTGAGCGAGGTAAGCGTTGTATTCTTCCAGTTCCGCGTCTTCGCGGGATTCGTTCAGGCGTGCGCGACGACGATCGCGGGATTGCCATCTCGACAGGCAGATGATGAGCACAATGAGAAGCGGCAGCTCCGCGTAGGTCCACAGGAGCATGCCAGCTACAGCCTGATCGTACGTCGGATCCACGCCCTGGCGTTCACTCGCGTAGGCGGTGAACAGCGGAGCACCGGAACGAATCAGGATCAGGCCGAGGATGGCGTGGATCTGGATCTCCACGAAGATGTCGATCAGACGCGCCGGGAATGACGGGGCGCGCGGAAGCGGGTCCGAGGACCATAGCGGCACCGCCGCGACCACGCCTGCGACCAGGAAGAAGGCGAGCAGGAGTTCCGCGCCGATGTGACTGCCCATCAGGAAGCTGATCCCATCCGTGAGGTAGAGGCCGGGAAACATCACCAGGGCAATCACGATGGGCACAAGCGGATGCAGCAGCACGCGAGCCCAGGTAGACCGCAGCCCCGCCAGGGCACCCCGCAGAAGAACTCGTCCTGGGCCACGGTGCGGGGAACTGCGGAGCAGGAGACGCCCCGGGGACCCGACGATGAGCAACGGCGGGATGACCGTCATCGCGGTGATCTGCTGGAACATCAACGCGGTGACCGACATCTGGGCGTACCTGTTCACCCCGAAGGTCGCGATGCCAAACATCAGCACACAGCCCAAGACGAACGAGATGGTCCGCGGGACTGACCATCTCCGCCCATTCGTCCACAGCCGGATTGCACCATGCAGATACCAGCCGCACAACACCACGGCCGTGAGCGTCACGATCGGCGACGCCCCCGCGGGGTCGAATCGGAACCACTCCGAGAAGAAGGGAAGGAACATGTCGGTCGACACGCGAGCTCCTTGGTTGGTCGTGGCGGTCTGAAGCGCCCTGGGTCTGATGGAGACTCGCGCTATTTGATTCCGACCAGCAGGTTGTGGTCGTTGGGGACAGCATAGAACGTGTTCTCGAACTCGGCGGGCGGGACGTCGCCGAGGTAGCCGT
>Ga0170475_101915046_pt1 | contig 11269 bp, 15 predicted proteins | sample Soicark_Litter_5_FD_111474 | JGI IMG/M metagenome (GOLD analysis project Ga0170475, IMG submission 111474) | Avena fatua rhizosphere microbial communities from Hopland, California, USA. Combined Assembly of 48 SPs | reverse complement strand
GGCTATTTGTATATCGTCGATCGCAAGAAAGACTTGATCATCGCCAGTGGCTACAATATTGTCCCGCGCGAGGTCGAGGAAGTGCTCTTTATGCACCCCAAAGTGATCGAAGCAGTAGTCGCTGGTATTCCCGATGCGAAGCGCGGCGAAACGGTCAAGGCTTTTTTGGTCTTAAAACCGGGCGAGAGTTGCACAGAACAGGAGATTCGCGACTTCTGCAAGCAATATTTGGCTCCCTATAAGGTGCCAACCAAGATCGACTTCCGCACCGAGTTGCCAAAGAGTCTGGTGGGCAAAGTGCTACGGCGCGTCTTAGTTGAAGAAGAGGTCAACAAACAGAAGATTGAGGCGAAAACAGGTGCAAGCAAAACGAGTGAGAAGCTAGCGGCCTAATACAACCCTTACACATTCTCTCATCAATCTATTCACTCGATTGCATAGCGTTCGGCAAACTCCTCTCGGGTCATTCCATAGATGAATTGGTCAAAGTATTGTCCTCGTGTATAAATCGTGCGCCGCAATTGCCCTTCGCGTTGAAAGCCGAGCTTTTCATGCAGCGCAATCGAAGGCTGATTAAAGGCGTAGACATCCACGGTTACCTTTTGATAGCGCAATTCCGCAAAGAAATAGCGTAGCAACAGAACGATCGCTTCCGAGGCATAACCACGCCCACGATACTGATCCCGTACAGCAACCCCATAACCGAAGGTACCGTTACGACGATTGGTGGAATGGGAGTTAATTGAGCCCACCAAATTTCCCTGGCGATCTTCAATGGCAAAATTCATAATGTCATCTTTGAATTCTTGAGTCGCCATCCTCTGTGGCCAAGCCTGTGTCGATAGCAAAGTAGTGGGCGGCCATACGAAATCGACTGAGCGCGCCATCTCACTATCGAGATTCCAATTATGGAAAACTTCGGCATCCTCCGGCTCAGTAGCGCGCAGGCGGATACGTTGTCCTTGCCAAAAATTCTTGTTGACGGCGCGGTTAGGTGAAGGGATTTGGGTTGACATGCTACGGCTTTCTCTTTGTCCCTAAGACAAATCTTCCTGGGGTTGACCCCAGGAAGATTTGTCTGCGTTATTTGTTGTTTAGGACATTCGTTGACGGTCAATCGCCAGCCGCAACGTGTATTCTTCGCCCATCAGCCGCTCAAGGTCGGCTTCCAAGTTGCGGATGCGCCGCGCATTGGGCGGTTGAGCTTGGCGCAGTTGCTCTAATTGGCGTTGGCATCGCTCAATCTGCTGCCGCACACTCTGCTTGCGGGCGATTAGCGTTTCGCGATCCATGACACATCCCTAATTTGAGTCTCCAGAGCTGTCACTAAAATCTCGAGCGACGCGTGGCTTATAGAGCATAAAGGCCAAGGCGACACTGAAGAAATAGAGGAGAATCAGCGGCCCCATCACGATCGTCATATTGACCGGATCAACAGTGGGGGTAATGGCCGCGGCGATGATGGCAATGACGACAATCGCATGGCGCCAGAAGTGCAAAAGCTTTTGTCCTGTGAGAAGGCCGGAGCGCGCGAGGAAGGCGACGACCAGGGGCGATTCAAAGGCCACACCCATCCAAAAGACAAGATGGGTGATAAATTCAATATATTTGTCAATCGTCCAATCTTGGCGAATCACCGTCCCCAGGAAGTTCTGCAAAAAGTCAACAGCCGCCGGGATCAAGAGGTAGAAGGCAAAGGCCGCACCGATGATAAAGAGAATCATGATCCCCGGCAGAGTCAGTAACAAAGCTCGCCGTTCATGCGGGTACAAGCCTGGCGAGACAAAGGCAATAATTTGAAAAACGATCACGGGCATCGCCAACGAGGCACCTGCGGTGAGGCTGACTTTGAACCAGACCCCGATCGTATCCGTCGGCCCGATCGCTTGAGGGGTGACCCCCATGAGTGCAAGCGGGCGAATGATAAACTCGATGATGGGTTCGGCAAAGAAAAGCGCAAAGACCGTCCCGATAGCCAAGGCGCCGACAACCCACATGAGTCTGGTACGGAGCTCAATAAGATGCTCCATCAAACTCATACTGCCGTCATGCGGTGGTTCCATCGTGCTTGTTTGCTGGCTCATGCTTCGTTCTCTTTAGAATTACCATTCACATGTGCGCCATTGACGCTTGCGCTCTGTGTATAAGCTCGTGTCGGTACAACAGGTACTTCACCGGCTGCTTTTTCGCTGCCATTGGTATTGCCACTGCCCGCATCAACTGCGCCGGTATTTACATTCTCAACACTAGCTGCCTCAACTGTTGATGCATCTACGGTGATAATATCAGCAGCTTCAATATCTTCGTCGGAGATTTCCGGCGAAGTCATCTCCGGTGCGCTGTTTTCAGGGAGAGTATCCACGGCGCTATCCGCCAACCTCTCGGTCACACTCGCAGACGGTTCTGATGGGCTAGCATCTTCCTCCACTATCGGCCCATCATCAATGATGGATGCGGACGCGATAGGTTCGGCTTCATGGACTTCAATCGACGGCATAGCAACGGAGTCGGAAGGCGCCGGAGGCAAAATGCTCGGTTCCACAGCAGGCGTTGTAGGGGCATCCACCGCTTTCTTGACCTCTGACGGCGCTTCCGCGCTCGCCACACCCGCGCTGGTGGGTGGAGTCACTGTGGTTGTGGCGCCGATAGTTTGGGCTGTTGAGGGGGTTGGACTTGAAGTCTTAGTGGTCGTGCTTGGAGTTGTTGCCACTGCTGCTGGCGTCGTGGCTGCCGGCTTGGATGCTGTCGTCCCCAAAGTCTTGGCTAGAGCATCTGCCGTTTTGTCTGGGTCGTTAGTCAACTCGCGTAATAACTTCTGCGGATTGAGTTCTTCCAGAGCTTTGAATTCATCGCCAAATTGCGACGTGAGTTCGTTGATCATCGCACGAACATTTTTGATAAACTTTGCAACTTCGCGCAACGTCGCTGGCAACCGCTCTGGCCCCAGCACAACAAGCGCAATAATCGCAATCATAAATAGTTCGGGGATTCCAATCCCAAAGAAGCTATCCATAAGAGCCTCTAAAACTTCTGTTTGCGAATTTCGTCCAGCGCAGAACCAAGCACACCGTTGACAAAACGAGGGCTGCTGTCGCTGCCGAAGACTTTAGCGAGTTCCACGGCTTCGTTGATCACCACTTTAGGCGGTGTGTCGGAGTCTTGGGCGCCGATCTCGAAGAAGGCCAACCGCAAGATATTGCGGTCAATGATTGCAAGCTGCTCGACGGGCCATTCTGGGGCATATTTGGCGATGAAGAGGTTAAGGGTCTCAAGATGGTTTATGACACCACTCACCAACCAACGCAAATAGGTTGCCCCTTGTTCCCCAGGATAACTATAGGCCAGCCGTTCGTCTACTACGGAGCCAGGGAGATGGCGCACACTGTCAATCTCAAATAGAGCCTGCACCGCCAGTTTGCGAGCCAAACGGCGCTGCTGGATCAACTGCTGATGATCACTTGTATTCAACTTGTACGTTACATTCATGCTCATAGTTGCCGTTTTGTTAAACGGCATCAGTTTGAGAACACTAACATCTACTCGAACCTATCTGTTCGATCCTACATCATTACCAAACCACCGTCAACCGTCAACACTTGCCCCGTAATAAAGCCGGATCGATCTGCTGCCAAAAAAGCGACAGCCCAAGCTACCTCTTCGGTGGTCCCCATCCGTCCGATGGGGGTATTGTTGATGATGGCAGCCTTTTGCTCATCGGTCAGCACATCAGTCAATGCAGAGGGAATAAAGCCGGGAGCGACCGCATTCACTGTAATGTTGCGGCTCGCAACTTCGCGAGCAAGACTCTTGGTGAAGCCAATGATGCCCGCTTTGCTGGCCGCGTAATTGGCTTGGCCCGCTTGCCCTGTAAGACCGACTACGCTGGTGATAGTAATAATCCGTCCCCAACGTTTACGCATCATCCCGCGCAGGGCGGCGCGGCTCACAGTGTAGACGCTGCGTAAATTGGTGTTGATCACCGTATCCCATTGCTCATCGCTCATGGAGAGTACGAGGGTATCACGCGTGGTTCCAGCATTGTTGACGAGGATATCCAACCCGCCCAAGTCACTCTGGACTTGCTTGACCAACTCGGCAGCCTGCTGAGAATCGCTTACATCAGCTTGATAGAGGTTGCACTCGCCCCCTTTTTCACGGATGGCGGCGGCAACATTCTCTGCGCCTTGGGCATTGCCTCGATAGTGAACGGCGATTTTTGCGCCACCGAGTGCGAACTCCTGGGCAATCGCCGCGCCTATGCCGCTGCTGCTGCCCGTGACCAAGACACTCTTGCCGGTGAAATCCATCTATGACACTTCCTTACGCTTGTCTTGGCTTCATTATACCGTTGAATCCACAATCATGCGAATCACCGCGATTGCCACCATTCGACAAAGGCAGCGACTCCTGCCGGATCGCTTACATTGTGGCGATTGGCAGCGCGATCAATGCGCTTGACCATGCCCACTAGTGCCTCACCAGGACCAACCTCGACAAAATTGCTTACGCCATCGGAAATGGCGCGCTGCATTGAGGAGGTCCAACGCACTCCACCTGTTAGTTGTGCCGACAATTCATCTCGAATGGCAGCAGCTGTGGTCAACGGCTGGGCGGTCGTATTACCTATTACAGGGACGCGTGGGTCAACAATCGTTGCAGCAGCAATGGCTGCACGCAGTTCATCAGCGGCGGGCTGCATCAGTGGGCTGTGCGCGGCGATACTCACTGCCAATGGCACAACCTTGCGTGCGCCGGCAACCCCCAATGCCACCATCGCCGCTTCCATGCCTACTTTATCACCGGAGATGACTACTTGACCAGGGCAATTGTCATTGGCAACCTGTACCACTCCTCCAGTTTGCGCAGCCACTTCAGTACAGATCGCCGCCACCGGCCCCTCGTCCAACCCCAAAATGGCGGCCATCATACCAGGATTTTGCTCGCCCGCTTGCTTCATCAGCCGCCCACGCTCACGCACCAAGCGCAGACCACCGGCGTATGTCACCGCGCCGGAGGCCACCAGTGCCGAATACTCGCCCATGCTATGCCCCGCTACATAGGCAGGAGCGCCCGAGGTCACCAACTCGGAGGGCACTGTTATTTGGCCCAATTCTTGTTCAAGTACGCGCAACAACGCCACACTTGTCGCCAAGAGCGCCGGCTGGGCATTGATCGTATCGGTAAGTACTGCTTCCGGTCCTTCAAAACACAATTCGGTCAGGCCAAAACCCAAAAGCTCATCGGCTTCGGCAAAGGTCGCCGCGGCTACAGGATAATGCGCGGCCAACTCGCGACCCATCCCCACCGTTTGGCTCCCTTGCCCGGGAAAGAGAAAGGCCGCTCCGCGCCCTGCGGCTACAAAATCAAACCCAGCCATCTCTTTACTCTTACTCTCTTCTCAAAGTGAGGGTTACAGAACAAGGGGCGCAAAAACAAAAGGGGATTTGGCGCTTGCGTCCAAATCCCCTCCTATCCTTGAGCAACCAACTTATGCCTTTTCGAGGTTGAGGACCTGACGTCCTCGGTAATAGCCGCAATTGGGACAAACCCGGTGCGGCAACATTTTCTCTTTGCAATTGGAACATTCCACCAGATGGGGCACGCCGATAGCATCGTGCGCTCGGCGGCGATCACGCCGCCCCTTGCTCAATTTTCGTTTTGGTAATGGACCCATTTTTAGCTCCTCATAAAATTTCGCCAGCGTGGCGTATTCGACTCAATTACATCTCGACCAATGCTGAAAATAATTCTGGCGCAACAATCTTAACCAATGGAGTTAGTTTTCTTGGTTGTCCTGCCCTTTACGCAGTGCCAACAACGCCGCCCAGCGTGGGTCAACCACCTCTTCTTCCTCCACATCAGCGTCCTCCTCTGCCTGCTCCTGGGTCTCTTTGACTTCGCTCAGGTAGCGTGTCAGATTTGGACATTCGCCTGCCCCTATCCAATTACAACCCGGATACATGGGCAAGGCCAACCAAATACTCTGGCGCACAACTTCCGACAAATTCAGAATGTGATGCTCATCAATAATCAGCGCCGCATCCTCCAGGTCCTCTTCCTCGCCCTCAAACTCATGAGGAGCGATATAGCGACCGGTATGTACTTCCGTCAGCGGACGAAAGCTTTCTTCCAGCGTAAAACGCACTGGCATGGCAATCGGCCCTAAACAGCGATTGCATGTTACCTGCAAAGCAGTGCTGAGGTTGGCCCTTGCCAAGATGCCGCTATGAATGCGGATCAACTCCACCCTCCCCACCAGCGGTCCCAAAGGCACGAAATCCGTGTCAAGCTCACTGATATCTTCGACCAACTCATAACGGCGAACAGCACCGATTGGTTCTTTGAGCAACTGCGCCACATTAAATTGCATCGTGTCGCTCCCTGCCAATGCACCTTTCTGCGCGCTCGCCGGCCTCGGCAAGACCTGATCGAAGGCGCTCGCTGCCCCTAGCGTTCCCGTCCGACGCACAGCAAGCAGCGTTCTACCTGTGCAATAGGCAGACGCATAGTATAAGCGCGGCGTGGCGGAGTGTCAAAAGTGAACCCTGTATACAGCAGCAGAGTCGCGTAAATTGCTACCCCTTGGACAGGAAGCGCGGCGGTTTGCGGGGTGGGCGTTCCGGCTGCTCCGGCTGGTCAACAGGCAATTTTTGTCCTTCTTGCATCAATTCAATGCCGTTGCCTACCTGCTGCGAAATTGCCTGCAAGCGCGCAGAAAGGTCTTGTAGCACTTGGACTGCATAGGTGTCAGCCTCTTCAGTCCGTCGGCGTGCAATGTCCTTGCTCTCGACAATAATCCGATCCGCTTCAGCTTGGGCTGTGGCAATCAGCGATTTTTCACTGAGCATCTCCATTGCCTGCTGTCGCGCCTGTTGAATGATTCGGTCAGCCTCGGAACGCGCTTCGTTCATAATGCGGTCACGTTCGGCCAATGTCCGCTCGCTCTCGCGAATTGAACTTGGAACCGTAATCCGCATTCGCTCCAACAGCTGTTCGACATCGCGCGCCAGCACCAGTCGGTAAGCCGTAAAAGGAATCGGCGTCGCCTGGCTAATGAGAACATGCAGTTGATCGATCAACTGTAAGATAGCGATGGCGCACCTCCGGCAGGATGATTGACAAGAGAATACTCAAAAGATAAGAGCAAATGATAAAACTAGATCAGAAAATATTATTGACCGCGGTGCGCCAATTTGCCGGCGCTGCGCGAGTGGAGCCGTGAGGATGATAAGGCTTCGACACGCGGGAATTTATTCTCCAGCGCTATCTGGACATGGGGCGGCGTCCACTGGTGAAAATCGCCCCCCAAACTGGCCACTTCTTTGAGGATCGTAGCACTCAAACTGGCGTAATTCCCTGTGCAATAAAAGCAGCAAAGGTCAATTTCCGGCGCGAGATCATGATTGGCCCAACCAATTTGACGTTCAAACTCAAAATCGGCTACGTTGCGTAAACCACGCACGATTACATCAATTTCCATTTCGCGCGCAAAATTGACGGTCAAGCCGGTATAGGACAGTACCACGACGTTAGGCAAATGGACCAACGCTTCTTGCGCCAACTCCATACGCTCTTCGGTCGTAAAGAGCAACTTCTTGGGCGGAGCATCATAGACAGCGAAGAGTACTTCGCTAAAAAGCGCGCTGGCACGAGTAGTAATGTCAATATGCCCATTATGGATTGGGTCAAATGTACCCGGATAAAGTGCCCGAGTCATGTTCATGCTTTCTAAATTTGGAAGAATTATGCTTATCTAATCTTCAAGGAACTCGGCAAAGACCTGGTTTCCTATTAATAACCCGCGCTCCGTCAGAAGCACGCGCTGATCATCCACCTTAATTAATCCTTGCGCTTGCAGCCGCGCCATTTGCTCGGCAAAAACAGTGCGTAAATCAACACCGTGTAACGCGGCAAAGCGGTCAAAGGGCACACCCTCGCGCACAAGCCGCAATCCCAGCATCATCGTCTCGCCCATCGAAGTGCGCGGTGACAGGATTTCTTCCATCTCTACCACCGTTTGCCCTGCTAAGATACGCTTGACATAGCCTGGCACAGGCTTGCGATTGCTCCATCGGCGGCTCACCGGCGCACCTTGTTGTGGGCTTCCCTCTGCAACAACGCGCAAATGGCTGTGTGCACCAGGGCCTATCCCTACATACTCGCCATTGTGCCAATAAAGCAAATTGTGGCGAGAGGCAAAAGCAGGGTTACCCCTTGTGCGTCTTTCTTTGTGGCACTTCCCGGTTGCGCCCAATTGGAAACTTCGTAATGGACATACCCTGCACGCGCCAGCCGGTTCATGGCAAACTCATATAACTCCGCCGCCAAATCGTCGTCGGGCGCATCAACCCTGCCCGTCTCCACCCAATGGTTGAGCGGGGTGTCCGGTTCTACGATTAAGCTGTAAAGACTCAAGTGTTCCGGCCCCAACGCCAGCGCCCGATCCAGCGTCAAAGCCCAGTTGGCCCCACTTTGGTGAGGCAGACCAAAAATGAAATCCAAGTTGATGTTGTCAAAACCGGCCGCGCGCGCCGCGTCAAAAGCCAGGTCAACGTCCTCGACGCTATGAATACGCCCCAGGAAAGCTAATTCCTCGGGCTGAAAGCTCTGCACCCCCATACTCAAACGATTGACGCCGAGGGAGCGCAAGTGCTGAAACTTGGCTCGATCCACGGTGCCTGGGTTGGCCTCGCAGGTAATCTCACACCCCGCTGCCACGGTCAAGTGCTCATGAAGCGATGCAAATAGCTGTGCCAATTGTTGCGCACCCAAAACAGTCGGCGTCCCACCCCCAATAAAAATTGAAGTGATGGGACGACCTGCCAGGGGTGCAGCCCACGTTGCCAATTCTGTTGTCAGTGCATCAACCGTCTGCCCAAACCAATCCTGCAAGCCGGCATAGGTGTTAAAGTCACAGTAGGGACATTTGCGTTCACAAAAGGGGACATGCAGATAGAGACCCAACGGTACAGACGTAGCCGGTCCTGAAGACACTTGCTGCGCTGGCAAGCCAAGATTGGTAGATTGATGAGCCGGATACAACGTTAGCGATTCTCCAACCTGAACCCATGACCGCGCACGGTCACGATATAGCGAAACTCCTCATCGGTCTCCGCCAGCCGTTCACGTAAGCGCCGCACCAAAGCATCAATAGCCTGTTCACTAACGCCTTCGCTAATGGCTTCCGGCCAAACTGCATTGATCACGCGGTCGCGGCTGATGACACTGCCGCCCGCATCCCATAACGATTCTAAGAGACGGAATTGGTGGAGACTTAAGGGAGGATCGACCTGGTGCGAATTGACCCACACCTGGCGCGTCTCCTTATCCAAACGCAGCCCTTGTTCGCCCCCTTCCAATGTCAGAGGCGCGGTCGCTCCAGCATCGACAAAGGCCAACTTAAAACGCAGCGCAATTTGGATTTCGTCGCCATCGCCCAATTCCACTGGGTTCGCCAACTCCTGCCCGTTGAGATGGGTGCCGTTCTTGCTCCCCAAATCCTCAACTTGATAATGCTCACCGTGCCAAGTGATCTGAGCATGATAGCGGCTCACTTGACGGTCCGGCAAAACTATATCGCACTCGTCGCTACGTCCAATGGTCAGCGGCCGCGTGCGATCCAGCGGCCACCGTCTCCCAGCTTCGGAACCCCGTTGTAGCACCAACATCGCAGTTTCGCGGTGCTTCATAGCTACCAACGGTTCGGTTCGATCAACGGTTTCTTGCTCTAATTGTGTACTCATGGCACCTTTACGTGGTAATACGTCTGCTATCTCCATCCCGCGCACAGTCATCTCCTCTTTGCCCTTACTAATCCACTCACGAAGCTCAAGATCAAAGCCAACATAAAGCTCAGTGCGGGAATCTTACTCCCGGGCAACAACGATCCCTAGATTGACAGCCATTCGGCGCTTACGCATAATGGGGGTACAGTAGCCCAAACGCCCGTGCAAAAGAGTGAAAGTCAGATTGGCGCTTTCCATCTTAGGCAACGGGCAAACGGGTGATAAGCTCAGTATTCGTACATGGGCAACTGTTGACAGCTTGCATAATGTTGGCATTATACCAAACTTGATCAAAGGGTGAAATGTAGCTTGCAACATATCCTTGAACCCGGTGCAGTTCTGCGCCATCGCTACGAAATTCTAGAACTAGTTGGGCAGGGAGGCATGGGCGCTGTTTATAAAGCCGCTGACCGCCGCCTAGAAGGCCGTGTCTGCGCCATCAAGGAGGTCTTGCCCAACTTGGCGGATAATGCGCTCACAGAAGAAGAGCTTGACCAGATGTCGGAGCAATTCCGCATCGAAGCTAGTATACTCTCCCGCCTCGATCATCCAAATCTGCCCAAAGTCTCTGATTACTTCTCCACTGGTGGCCGTGAATATCTTGTGATGGACTACGTGGAGGGGCGCGATTTGCATGAGATTGTACGTGAACAACAGAAAAATGGCGAACTGCTGAGTGAACAACAAGTTTTGGGCTGGGCTAGCCAACTGCTTGATGCGCTCGAATATCTTCATGAACAAGAGCCACCTGTTGTTCATCGCGATGTCAAACCCAGCAATATCAAAGTCACGCCGCGCGGTGTTGTTAAACTAGTAGACTTTGGTTTGGTCAAAGTGTTACACGATGATGACAGCCGTACCGTCACGGTTGTGCAAGGGCGCGGCACCGCGGCCTATACGCCGCTTGAACAATATGGGGGCGATACCGGCTATACCGATGCCCGCAGTGATATTTACGGTTTGGGTGCGACTCTTTATCACCTACTGGCTGGCGTCCCCCCCGCTGACGCCAAAGAACGATTCTTGCGTCCGGGCGTCTTGGTTTCATTGCGCCAACTCAACCCCAACATCTCGCCACGCGTGGAGCGGGTTGTCTTCCAAGCGCTCGCCATGCACCCCAATGAGCGCCCTCCCAACATTCGCGCTCTGCGCGAAATGCTCTTTGGTTCAGCCCCCCTTCCCCACCAGACAAGTTCCGTCACAGGATCGCAGCGCCTTTATCCTGCTGACCAAAGTTGGAGTGAGGTCTTCTACGCCAATCGTTATCTGATCGCTACGGCTGCCGGTTTATTACTGCTCGCCGTCATTCTCAGTTGGTAAGACCAGCGTTTCTCCTATACGGGCCGACATCATGATGGCATGCGTCTGCACCCCCTTCCACTGTAATACAATGTCTACGCTTGACACATTCGTAACCCTTGTATTACGGTAACTCCATGACTACCAAAGACATTGGCCAAGAGGCCGAAATCGACCAAATTATG